>Ga0137438_1000011_pt1 | contig 22544 bp, 14 predicted proteins | sample EasRivERMGT157_2_FD_102327 | JGI IMG/M metagenome (GOLD analysis project Ga0137438, IMG submission 102327) | Soil microbial communities from meander-bound floodplain in the East River, Colorado, USA - East River MetaG ERMGT157_2 | ecosystem: Environmental > Terrestrial > Soil > Floodplain ... | reverse complement strand
CCTATTGCTTCCCAACCTACAAACATAACAAAAAAGTTACCTCCACAAATTAAAATTAACATTCCTGCAGTGAAAGCAGATAAATAAGAAAAGAATCTTTGAATATGAGGGTCAGAAGATAAATAATCGACACTATAAATATGTATTAAAGTTGAACAATATAAAACAGCTAAACCTAACGATACTGTTAATTGATCAAAATAAAAACACCAAGATATACTTAACAAATCTATATCTAACCAACTTAATAATTCTATTTTTACTGAACTACCACAAATTCCTACTTCATAAAAAGCTATTGTTATTAAAATTGAAGATAATAATAAACTACTACAACTTAATATTTGAGAACCTGTTGTTCCTATTTTTCTTCCTAAGAAACCACTACTTAAAGAAGCTAATAAAGGTAAAATAATAATTGATAAATACATTAGCTTCTTAATGAAATTGTCCCTCTTAATCTATAATATGCTACTAATATACTTAATCCTATTACTGATTCAGCACCGGCTATTGATATTATATAAATACTAAATATTTGTCCTATATTATCATCAAAATTATATGATATTTGTAATATTAATAAAGTTACAGCTAATAACATTATTTCTATACTTATTATCATTAATATTATATTTTTTCTATTTAATATAAACCCTAATATTCCTATTAAAAATAAGATTATAGATAGATTCATATAATTTTTTTATATTTTCATTTTTGTTACATTTAATAATTGTTTTATTTTACTTTCTATAGTAACCACATTTTTAATAAGGAAGTAATCCCTTACTTTTTTGTTTATTTAAATACTAAAACCTTACACTGACGTAGTATTAAATTTTGTTTTAAATAATAGCGGGAAAGTTTAACTATTTCTACTCTTACTCAATCACTTATTACTCCATAAGGATATCTCTTCCCTCCCATACGGGAAAGGAGTAAAATCAAAGGTAAGAAGCAGAACTTAGATAATAAATTTTATTTAACTGAGTTGACCAGACTCGAACTGATATAAGCCACTACCAAAAAATGGTGTTTTTCCAAATTAAACTACAACTCATTAATTAAGCTGTTATCATCACTCCCTTTTGTAACGAAATCGACGAAGTCACAAAAGCAAAAGGGAGGAGAATAACCCTACTTATAAAATAACTTTCTAGCTCCATTTTTGTTTACTTTTACCTTTTTTTTTTATTTAAAAAGGTAAACATAGGATTTACAATAAATCTTTAAAAGTAGAGGAGTATATATTAATAAATAAATAAGAAAGCAATAAAATAACTATAATATCTTTATTAGACGTTTTATGGACTTACGAAGAAAACATCTTTCACTTTTATATTTAACAATAAATACCAAAAGCATAAGCAATTAACACTTAAAAAACACATATTTAAAATTTATTTTAAATTTTATCACTTTTATAATTTTTTTAAGTAAAGTTAAAAATTAAAGACAAATCGGTATCCTTCTCAATTGAAATCCCCCAGATTCAATTTATATAAGGTTTTACTCTTTACCTTATTATTTCATACGGCATTTAGCCGAAATTAAATCCTATTCCTACGGAGACCAAAATCAAAATAATGAGCGCAATTTCTCACTTTCTTTATAACTTAAATGAAATAAGTATAGCTATTTCTATATTTTAAATTCGTATAAAAAGTTAAAATATAATAAGAGTTAGAAGGAAGTTAAAACTATGTAATAACAGTTTTATCTTGTAACAAACAAGAAACAAAAATAAATAGCAATGAAAAAATGGAATAATTTTGAAATTAAATTAAGTAATCCCACTCTTATTACTAAAGATTTGTTAAAAATTAATGTAAGTAAATTTTGGTTTAATATTATTAATAAATTAAATGATAGTCAATATAGTTTAATTATTTTAAGACTTAAATTTGAGAATAATCAAGTAATAACTGCTACTACTCTTAAAAAAATAGATAAAACTAGTAAAATTGATATTATAGAATATTTCTATAACAAGATTTCACTTTCTAATGAAGCTTATTCAACAACTCCTATTAAAAGTATTATTTTTAGTTATGGAATTAGAGAAGGTAAGATTGATCACTCTATTAATGATATAGCAATTAGTAATATTGATACTAAGTTTCAAACATATTATAAAAATAAATTGCCTATTGTTAATACAGGTTCAGTAAATGAATATGGTAAAATTTTAAGTAGTAATAATGATCAATATACAATTTTTGTTAATAGTAAAACTATAATTATATTAGATATGTCTATTATTAATAACCAACAAGTTAATAGTATTAAATATATAAAAAATGGACAATTACTTTTTAATTGGACTGATACAATAATTAATAAAAATAGTATAATTAGAGAAATTGGTAAATCAATATATTATTACGAAAATAAAGAATTGATTTTAGTTAAAGTTATTAAGAAATCTAAACCAATTGAAAAAATTAATGTTAATAAAAGCCTTGATTCCAGAATTATAACTATGGATCTAGAAACTATATTGATAGATAATGTTCATGTTCCTTATTTATTATCATGGTTTGATGGTAATACAACTAATTCATATTTTATTGAAAGTTTAGATCCAGTTACTATAGAATTTGAAATATTAAGAATGATTAAGGATGCTATTGAGGATATTTGTATTAGAAAATATAAGAATTATAAAGTATATTTTCATAATTTCAGTAAGTTTGATGGATATTTCTTAGTCAAATATTTAAGTAAAATTGGTAATTGTGATCCAATTATTCATAAAGGTAGAATTATTAGTGTTAAGTTTAATTATAATGAATATAATATTGTTTTTAAAGATTCTTATTTATTATTACCTTCATCATTAAGAAAATTAGGGAATTCTTTTAAAATAGAATCACCTAAGGGTATTTTCCCTTTTTCTTTAACAGATGTTAACTACAAAGGTGATGTACCAGACATTAAATATTTTATTAATGTTTCTACGGATGATTATAATAAATATAAAAATTTATTTATTGGAAAAATATGGAGTTTTAGAAAAGAAGCTATAAAATATTGTGAGTTAGATTGTATCTCTTTATTTCAAATATTAAATAAGTTTAATAGTTTAATTTTTGATAGATTTAAATTAAATATTAATAATTATCCTACATTACCTAGTTTATCATTTGCCATATTTAGAAGTCAATATTTAAAGAAAGATAGTATTCATATGATAAGTGGTGATATTGCAAATGATATTAGACAAGGATATACAGGTGGAGCTTGTGATATGTATCTACCTAGACCAATTAAGAATAAAAAAATATTTAGTTATGATGTAAATAGTCTTTATCCTTTTGTTATGGCTAATAATAAATTACCAATTAAGAATCCAACTTATTTCAGTGGGGATATAACTAAAACTGATAAAAATGCATTCGGTTTCTTTTATTGTAACATAATATCACCTGTTAATTTAAAACACCCAATATTACAAACTCATATTAGGACTAATGAAGGAATAAGAACAGTGGCTCCTCTAGGTTCTTGGAGTGATATGTTATTTAGTGAGGAAATGTATAACGCTATGAAATATGGATATAAATTTGAAGTATTATGGGGTTATACATTTGAGTCTGATTATATATTTACTAATTTCGTGGATGAATTATACCAGATTAGATTAGATTATCCTAAATCAGATCCAATGAATTATATTGCTAAAATTATTATGAATTCTCTTTATGGAAGATTCGGAATGGATGATAACTTTATATTTTCATTAATTATGAATAAAGAGGATTATGATAAATATGAAGATTTGGATAAAGATAATTCAATATTAGATGTTATAGAAATTGATGATAATTACTTAGTACAAACTAAAAATCCGAAAGTAGAATTAGATACTTTGTTAGATAACGGAAGTGAAGTTCATAATATAAATATAGCAATAGCTGCTGCTATTACAGCATATGCTAGAATTCACATGTCACAATTTAAAAATAATAGTGAATATAATTTATATTATACTGATACTGATTCAATTTATATTGATACCCCCTTAGGTAATCAATATATTGGGAAAGAATTAGGTTTAATGAAATTAGAATGTATATGTAATGATGCAGTATTTTTAGCTCCTAAAGTATATTCATTAGTTACTGATAATGGAGTAATAATGAAAATTAAAGGATTATCAAATAAGGCATTAAGTAAAATTAGCTTTGATGATTTAATTGAGTTATTAAATCAAGATTCAAAACTTGAATCTAAACAAGAGAAATGGTATAAAGATATAAGTAATGGAAATATAATTATTAAAGATCAAATTTATACACTTAAAGTTACTGGTAATAAAAGACATTTAATTTATGGTAATAAATTAATTTATACAAAACCTATAGTAATTACTAAAGAAAAAGAAATTAAAACATCAAACCTCCACTTGATTTAATTTATTATATTTAGTAAATAAAAATAAAAATTTTTATAAAAGGGTACTAATCTATTTAGAGTAAAGAGTCATATATTATTTTTTTTTAGTATGTTATACGCTATTTTAATTATACTTTTTTTATATTATGTTAGCAGCTGCAAAATACATTGGAGCAGGATTAGCATGCTCTGGATTAATCGGAGCTGGAGCCGGAATCGGTACAGTTTTCGGATCATTAATCTTAGCTACAGCTAGAAACCCTCAATTAAGAGGACAATTATTCACTTACGCAATCTTAGGATTCGCTTTAGCTGAAGCAACAGGATTATTCGCTTTAATGATGGCTTTCTTATTATTATACTCATAATAATATAAAAATTTAAATTTACAATTACGGGGAACAGGACTTATTTAACGTAACCCCCCCCCCCCTTTTTTTTTATTATTAATAATTTAATCCTATCGCCTTTACTTACTTTTGATTATTTTCTAATTTTTCTGAATAACGAAAAACGGAAAAAGAGATCTGCAATCCTCCCTATGGAGGAAAAAGAATGGTTGTTTGGATTTTGTTTTGTTTAATTTAATAATAAAAAAGTGAATTAATGTTAAATATTTAAAAGTAAATATTAAAAATACAAATCATAAATTAACTCTTGCCTCTTTTTAGATCCATAGAAAAGAGTCTCCCATCCCTATTGGGGTGGAGAGTGGAGGGTAAGTATTATTTGTAAAAATAAGGTCTTATGGCTGAGTGGTTTAAGCGAGGTACTGTTAATACTTTTTACAGAGGTTCGAATCCTCTTAAGGCCTATAAATTTTAAATATTCAAGTAAATTTATTCTATTCAAAGTAACATTCTATCCTCTATAATTTACTTTTTCTTTTTACTTTTTCCTTTTGTCAATTTTACTTTTACTTCTACTCCTACTTCTACGGAGATAAAGGAAATAAATATAAAATAATAATAATAAAAAAATAACCTTACTTACTTCTAAAATTTTAAATCAAAACATCTTTAGCTTAATTAGGTAGAGTATTTGTCTTCGAAACAATAAGATGTAGGTTCAATTCCTACAAGATGTTTAAAAATATACTTATATAAGTATATTTTAAGTTTATATTTAAATTACATCTACTTTATCCTACCTTTATGTTTTTTTTACTCTATCCTTATTTTTCATAAAAAGGAGCCTTATTTATTTTATATTTATTAAAAACTTAACATAATAATTTAAATAAAAAGCTAAATAAAAAATAAATAAAAAAAAGAATAAAAACAAATTTTGTTTCTACTTATGTATATAAAAGTAGATAGGAGTCCTTCCTATCCCTAATGGGATGGGGAAGTTATGTTCCTTCAAAGTAAAAAGGTCCTATGTATTCCTATGGAGTGTAAGTAGTCAGACTGCAGATCCCCTACTGTAATATAAATTTAATAATAAAAATTTATCTTTAAAGTGAATATAGATTACTTATTCTATTTTATTAGAACGTATGTATACTAATAAAATTTTATTAATTAAACCTTAAAAATAAGAATGGTGTTAACCTAAAAAAAAAATAACAGTAAATTAAATAAAATTTAATAAAAAAAATTATTATAAAATGAAAAATCCTTTAACTTTAAAATTAAATGAAATAAAAAAATTCTATCTTTTAAATAAAGAAACAAATAAAGAAAATTTTAATAGTAATTTAAAAACAGTACTTTACGTAAATAATAATAAAACAAAAGGAAGTATTGTTTTACATAGATTAAATAAAGTACTAAATTTAACCTCTACTCGTAGACTTGCAGAGGCAAGAGGAAATTTAAAAACAAATACTCCCTTTGAAGACTCTAATCAAAGTGGACAAATAAAACTTTTAAATAAAGGGGAAAACTCAACATTAGAACTACTTAAAATAAATGAAATAAAAAAAGAAAGTCTTTTAAATAAGACAGGTTATATTCAACTTTTCTCATATAATGAAAATATTAAAAATAAAAAAAATACTTTAATTTATCAATACTTAAAAAATACTTTACAAAGAATAAGTCCTATTGCAAATACTCAAAAAAGAAATGGTATCTTATTTAATTATTCTAAAACTATAGCTTATAACTTCTTTTCTCCCATTTCTATGGGAGGTACATCTTATGGTACGGTAGATATAAATAAAGATTTGTTTAAAATAAATAAATTATTATTTTATTTTTTTAAAAGTTTAAATTGTTTAATAAGTAAACCTGTTTATTTACATACTCCAGATAAAGTAATAGTACAATTATTTTATTATTTAAATATTCCAAAAAAAAAAGTATTTAGATTATTTTCTATTTTATACTTTAATAGCTTTAGAAAAAAATATTTACTTAAAAAAAGTCAAATTGCATCTTTAAGAAAAAATTCTTTAAAAATAAGAAATAAAGGAGTAGCTATTTCAAAAATTCCTTTTATTAAAAGAAAAGTTAGAAAAGCAATCTCTCGTTTAAGAGGGAAAAGTGACTTAGAAAGAAGTTTATTATTTAATTTAAGAAAATTTAATTTAGCTAAAGTTTTTACAAATAAATTTCAATTAATAATTGAAATAATAACAAGAAAAATTAAAAAACCAGTTATTTTCCAACTTATTAGATTACATCATCCTTATCATGATACTAATATTTTAGCTAACTTACTTTCTTTAAATATTAGAAATAAAAGAAAAAAATCTAGAATTGCTATTAATAAAATTTATTCTAATAAAGCAATTAAAACTTTAAATGACCCTAATTTAAAATCTGTAAATCTTATACCTGCTTTCTTATCTGGTCTAAATTTAAAAATCGGAGGTAGATTAATGAGAGAACCTATAATACCTAGATTGACAACTAAAAATTTCGAAAGAGGAGCTATTAGTCCAGGAAAAGTAAATTATTTAGATATTGCTACTGTTACAAAAAAAAATAGAAAAGGAGCTTATTCTATTACTATTAAATCAGCTCAAAATTTTTATAAATAATTTTATCTTTTTAAGAGATAAAATTTTAACCCCCATACTGTTTGACTTTTTTTTCCTATGGATCGGATGGGTAGGCTTACAAAATAAAAAGAAATTCTTAATATATAATTATTAATAATTAAGGAAAACCATAGGTATTTTAAAATATATAACTAACAGAATTAATTTTGTGGTAAACTTAAAGTAAATTATAATTTATAGTGAAATAAATATCCATATTACTATTTTTAATTTAAACAACCTTCTTACACTTAATGAACTTTTGCTTACAAGTCGATTACCTATAAAAAAGAGTCTCCTTTTTTTTATATAGAGGAAAATATTTTCTTTTATTACTTACTAACAAGTAAGTAATAAAAATCAAGATAAAAACTTAGAATAATACACATGAAGTAAAAGCAAATTAAGGGAGAAATGTATATTAAAAATAGTAAGTATTAAATATTTAACACTTTAGTATGTTACAATTTTTTATATTTTTAACTCTTTTAGATTTATTAACTACGGATTACCTACCACCTTTGATTTTATATTTCTTACTATTTATAATAACCTTTACTTTTTATATGTATATAATATTATAAAATATATCCCTTCTTAACTTTTTTAAGTTTTAGGAAAGGTTAATAAAAATAAGAACATAGAGGAGTCCATATTTAAACCGTTGTTTGGTAAAGTTAAAAAAAGTAAGGTAGGTGTTATTATGTTAAAGTTTCCCATAGGGACTCCTTCGGAGCCTTTATTCTTATAGGAATAAAAAGCAAAAGGATGAATCCTCCCATGGAGAAATAATTTAAAAATAAAAATGTAGGAAACTCTATAAATAATCCAGTTACTATCCTATATTTTACCTTTTTTTAATTAGATTTTTATTTATATTTATACTTATTGCCTCTTCCCTTACTAGGGAGGGAGCCTAAATATCTTAGGATGGATCAAATTATAGGATATTTATTTTAATTTTTAGTGTAAATTTACAGAACTTGGTTTATAGAATTTCTATTAAAAAAAAAATAATTTTGTAACCCCCATTAAACCTCTCCCTCCTATAGAAACTATAAAAAAAAAGAAATTCTTATTTATTTCCCTAACTTACAGCAGTAGCAGTAAATATATTTAACAATGGGAATCTTAGCTATAAAATAACGAAATCTTAATTATTTTACATCGTACTTTTTAATTACTTAAAAGCACAGTCTTTTTCCCTTTCCCACGTAAGATTGACTCTACTTACCTTTGTTTTTAATTTAGGACTTAGAAGCAAAGAAAATCAAAATAAGAACATAGAGTATAATCTAAAGGTTAAATGGAATTACATAAATTTAAATTAAAAATAAGTAGAACCCATATAAATCCGTTGTTAGAAGATTTAACACTTTATTTAGAAGATATAAATTTAACAAAAATAAAACACAAAATAGGGTTACAAAGTTTTCAGTTCATTTATCCTACGTGTCCTCAACCATCACAGCTGTGACCAGGGGGGTTGTGCTTATATTACCTTAATTATATAAAGTAGTCTTTATTTAAGGTTATATCTTATATTTACAGTGTTTTAAATTTTTAAGGAGTGTTAAATTGGAGTAACTAAGAACTACTACGTAAAAATAATTATTTAATAATTATTTTAAATTTAGTGTAATTCAATAGCATCTCTTAAATATGAACAAACTAATAAAGTAAAAACAAATGCTTGTATTAAAGAAACAGCTATTTCTAAACCAACTAAAGCTAAAAAAATAGCAAAAGGTATTAATGTAAGAATAGCAATAAATAAACTACCTGAAAATAATTTAAATAAATAAGTAGATAGTATTTTTAATAAAGTATGACCTGCTGTAAGATTTGCAAAAAGTCTAACTCCTAAAGAAACAGCTCTAGCTAAGTAAGAAACTAATTCAATTAACACTAATAAAGGAACTAAGTTCAATGGAGTACCAGCTGGTATAAAGAAAGCAAAGAATTTTAACTTATGAATGTATAAAGCTAAGATTGTCACACCAATAAAAATTGTAAAACTTAATCCTAATGAAACTACTCCACTGGCTGTTATTGCGAATGAGTATGGTACATTTGAAACTAAATTACCTATTAATATAAAGAAAAATAATGAATAAACGAAAGGAAAGTATCTTTCACTTTGTGAACCTATTTGTTCTCTTACCATAGTATTTAAACTTTGATATGATGATTCTAATGAAATTGACCATTTATTTGGTATTAATCTTGTATCATTATTCCCATAAATATGTAATCCTAAGATTATAAATAGTACAAAACTGGCATATAAACCTAAATTAGTTAAATTTAAATGTAAATTACCTAAAATTGGAGCATTAATTCCTATTAAGTTCACAACTTCAAATTGACTTAAAGGTGATTGAATAAATAAATTTGTCATGTAAAATAAAAATTTTAAGGGCTGATTATATAAATATATTATTAAATTTATATTTTTTATACTTTGTTTTCAAAATTCCTAATAATAATAAACAGGATACAATAACTATCTATTCTCTCTGCTAATACTTTATCTATGTTTTTCTTTCTTTGTATCTTATTTTGCGAGCAAAACAAAGAGATTAATCTTACTCCTACGGGGAAAAAGGCAAAAGGCATAGATAAGAGTCCATAGATAGTTATTGTATCCTGTTTATGTTGAAGTGCTGAGGAAGCGGTTACACCTCCATTACTTAATATATAAATTTAAAGGGTTTATTAGTTTATATTTCACTCTATTAACTCATTCTTATTAAAAGTATTAATGGTATCTAGAATGTAGATTTTAAACTATTTAAATATTTACAATTAATTTTGTATTAAATATTGCATACATAGGATTTTTTATTTTTAATTTTTGTAAAGGCTTACTACTTATAGTAGAGGAGGGTGAATTAACTTTTATAGTTATTCTACCTTTTATGTTCCCCTTTTTTATTTTTTGTTTTACCTTTCAACTTATAGGACTTGAGGTAAATAACAGTTTTGTTATGAAATTATTAAAACAAGAGAGAAATAGAGAATTTTAAAAATGGAAAATTATTTTATTTAAGCCCTAGAAGGATTGAACTCCTACAAATTCCTTATCAAGAAACCATTCTACCGTTAAATTAAAGGCTCTTATTTAAAATTTTACTTTTTATATTATTCCCATCGTCCTTTCGAAGCGAAGAAACCTATTTTTTTTTAGAGGTTTTTCAGCAGATTTTTTTTTACTACTTAGGTTTATACTTATTTCATTATTTTTAAGGGGTGAGGGATGTTCTTTGCTTTTATAGCGAAGTTTTTATGTTTACCTCCATAGGACCTTTCCTTTTAATTCTTTTTAACTTTTTTTCTAATAATACTCATATTTTAGTCCTTTATAGATTATTAAAGAAACATATAAAAAATAAAAGTGGAGACAGCTATTAGCTAAAGAAGGAAATATTTTGCTTTTTCCAATAGGTCCGTAAAAGCGCACTTTTTATAATGTAATTTTACAACCTTCATAAAGAGTCCTTTTTTTTTGCTATAAGGCAAACCCCATTTTATTAAATAAGTGAAGAAAAATCACAACCTTTGAGTTTAAAATAATAAACATATTGAATTATTAATTTCTTTAAAAGTAAGTTATAGGTCTTTAGCTTTCTAAACTAAAGCTAATTTATTCAATGTTTCTATTAAAAGTTTCTATTAAAAATAGTAAAATCTTTCCTCCCTTTGCTCTTTACTTTATAAAAGTCAATCCTACGGACTTTTCCACTTTTTAAGGAGAGATCCTTTGTATTTTTACCCTTTTTCTTTTGCCTTTTGTTTTTACAAAAGTGTTAAAACAAAAAGTAAAGTCAGAGTAAAACAAAGTAAAAGTAAAAGGGTTCATATGTTATTACTTTTAAATTAAAAGGAAAGGTCCTATGGAGGTAAACATAAAAACTTCGCTATAAAAGCAAACATAGTAATTTCAGTGTTAATAATAGCTACAGCCTTCACTGTAAGTTAGAAAAGGAAAATAATGTATGAGAATAAAGGTAAAAATTAAATTCAACCTATTTTCTCCAATAGGGAGACTTGCAGAGGCAATAGAAAACAAAATAAAAATAGAAAATAAAATTAAAAATTAAAAATAAAAATGAGAATATTAAAAACACACGTATTACTTAGGTTAGTTAATTCATATATAGTTGATTCCCCTCAACCTACAAATATAAGTTATTTATGGAATTTTGGTTCATTATTAGCTACTTGTTTAATAATACAGATCTTAACTGGAGCCTTTTTAGCAATGCACTATACACCAAATGTAGATTTAGCATTTAATAGTGTAGAACATATTATGAGAGATGTTAATAATGGTTGGTTAATAAGATATACACATGCTAATGTTGCTTCTTTCTTTTTTATTTTTGTTTATATGCACATTGGTAGAGGTTTATATTATAGTTCTTATAAATCACCTAGAATATTAGTTTGGTCAATTGGAGTAATAATTTTAGTTTTAATGATGGCAATAGCCTTCTTAGGTTATGTGTTACCTTATGGACAAATGTCATTATGGGGTGCAACAGTTATTACTAATTTATTATCTGCAATCCCTGTATTTGGGGTAGATATAGTAGAATTAATTTGGGGTGGTTTCTCAGTTTCAAATGCCACTTTAAATAGATTCTTCTCATTACACTATTTATTACCTTTTGTGTTAGCTGCTTTAGCTGTAGCACATTTAATTGCTTTACATGTTCACGGTTCAAATAACCCTAATGGAGTGACTTCAAGTGGAGATAGAATTGCAATGCATCCTTATTTTATATTTAAAGATTTAGTAACTATATTTGCTTTTTTCTTAGTATTATCTATAATAGTATTCTTCTATCCTAATTTATTAGGACATTCAGATAATTATATACCAGCTGATCCAATGGTTACACCAGCATCTATTGTACCTGAATGGTACCTGTTACCTTATTATGCTATATTAAGATCTATACCTAATAAATTATTAGGAGTTTTAGCTATGTTTGGTTCTTTATTAATTTTATTAATATTACCTTTAACAGATTTATCTAGAATTAGAGGAAACCAATTTAGACCTGCTATGAAAATAGCTTTCTGGTTCTTTGTAGTAGATTTTTTTATTTTAATGTGGATCGGTTCACAACACCCTAATTCACCTTATGTTGAAATAGGTCAATTTGCAACTACATTTTACTTTGCTTGGTTCTTAGTAATTGTACCATTTATCGGTTTAAGTGAAAATACTTTAATTGATGTTGCTACTTCTTCTAAAAAAAGATAAATTTTCCTTTTTATCTGAGAAATATAACTATCCCTTATTTAACCCCCCCCCCCCTTAAATACCAAAGGCTAGAGAAGGAGAGGAGAAAAAGTTATAATAAAAATAAATGGTTATATAATATAAGTAATGGAAATATAGTTATTAAAGATCAGATTTATACACTAAAGTTACAAGTAATAAAAGACATTTAATTTATAAAAATGATAAGCTAACATATAGACCAAAGTACACAAAGTAATAAATTAATAATTAATAAATGAAAATAAATGAAATGAATGTATTTAATTTATAAATACAAACGTCTCTTAAAAAGATGTAAAATAATACTATAAATTTTACTCTGCAATCTTTCTACCCATCTTTAACCTTTAAGGTCAGGAAGAGGTTACCTTACTTTAACTTATAAAATTAAATAAAGCAAGACCTAGACAAGAACAGAGCAACTCATTTTTTATTCTGCTCTGTTCTTCCTTTTTCTCCGTAGGAATAGGATTTACTCCTATGAAAGAACCTCTGCTATTTATAAGGGAGACTCTTTTCTTAAAAAGCAACAGTAGAAAAAAAAAATAAATGGTATTATTGAAAAAAATCTTATAATTAAGAGAAAAAAAAATAAAACAATTTTTATAAATAAAATGACTCAAAACAATTTAATAGAAAATATGATAAGCTTAATTTTTAATTTAGCTGATGTTTTAAGTATAATATTACCTGTTTTACTAAGTGTAGCTTTCATGACAATAATAGAAAGAAAACAATTAGCTGCTCATCAGAGAAGAGTAGGTCCCAACACAGTAGGTTACTATGGAATACTACAACCTTTTGCTGATGCTTTAAAATTAATTTTAAAGGAAACAGTAATACCATCTCAATCAAATAAGATAATATTTTATTTAGCTCCAGTTTCAACATTAGTGTTTAGTTTATTAGGTTGAGCAGTAATACCATTTGGTCAAGGATTAGTATTATCTGATCTAAGTTTAGGTATTTTATATACATTGGCTTTATCTTCATTAGGTGTGTATGGTGTCTTATTAGCAGGTTGGTCAGCTAATTCTAAATATGCTTTTTTAGGTTCATTAAGATCAACAGCAGCAATGATATCTTATGAATTAATATTAAGTTCAGCAATATTAATTATAATTTTATTAACGGGAAGTTTAAATTATATAGAAATTATTGAAATTCAACAATCTATTTATTTTATTGTTCCTTTACTTCCAGTTTTTATTTTTTATTTTATTTCTATTTTAGCTGAAACTTCTAGAACACCTTTTGATTTACAAGAGGCTGAATCTGAATTAGTTGCAGGTTTCTTTACTGAACACTCATCTGTACCATTTGTATTTTTCTTTTTAGGTGAATATTCTTCTATTGTTCTATTTAGTTGTATAACAGCTATATTTTTCTTAGGTGGTTATAATTTCAATGAAATATTTATTAATGAATCAATTTTTAATTTACAAGCTATTATACTTGGCCTTAAAACTTGTATATTCACATTCTTCTTTGTTTGGTTTAGAGCAACTCTTCCTAGATTAAGATATGATCAATTAATTTCACTTTGTTGGTTAAATTTATTACCTGTAGCTGTTGCTTTTATTATTTTAATACCAAGTATTTTAATAACATTCGATATCTCACCTTATTAGTTAAAAAACCACAATAATATAAAAATAAAACTTATATTTGACCCCCTTTAATTTATAATAATACAATAACAATAAAATTTTACTCTTGCCTATGACATTCCGTGTAAGTAGGATTGCTCATTTCACTTTTTAAAAAAAGAACAAAGGTTAATTTAAGTATGTTATAAACATCCTGCCTTTAAAATATATAAAATTTATTTAATTAAAGGACACACTTTCTAGGTTAAACCTACAAAATATAATTACAAATTCTATTAATTATTTTTGGTTAAAGCTTCAATTTTAATATTTTATTTCTTTCCTATAGGATTAGTTACTTTACATTTTTTCTTTCATTACAAAGTAAAAATAAAATTACTTTGTAATGGAATGATAAGATAAAATAGTTTGGTATAATAAGTATTAGGTAATAAAAATAAAAACTATAAAATTAATTCAAGAAAGCTAAAAAAAAAAAACAATAAAATGACAAGTATTTCTATAAATTTATTAGTAATTGGTATGTTATTTTCTAGTGTTTTATCTATAACATCTAAAAATCCTGTAATATCTGTAATATTTTTAATTACAACCTTTGTATGTGCAGCAATTTATTTAATATTAATAGGAATCAATTTTATAGGTATATCTTATATTGTAATATATGTAGGGGCAATAGCTGTATTATTTTTATTTGTTATAATGATGATAAATATAAAATTAACAGATATTTTAGATACTGGATATAATTATACTAAAAATCTACCTTTAGCTATATTAATAGTAACTTTATTTATATTTTTAATTTTTCAAACTTTACCATTTTCTTTCAATAATATTGTACTTCCATTTAATTTTGGAGAATATAGTTTAATATCTAATCAAGTATTCAATTTTTCTGATTTAACCACTTTAATAAATAGATCTCAATCAGATATGTTATTAACACAATTTGAACAAATTCAAGTTTTAGGTCACAATTTATATACTTATGGTGCTATATTATTAATTGAATTAAGTATAATTTTACTATTAGCAATGTTAGCTACAATTATTATATCTAAAAATAATAAAAATATATAATAAATTAATAACCCCCACTAATCTTATATTTTGTATGTATTATGCCCCGCTCTTACTCTTTAAACACTCTAACTACTTACAATTTTATTTACAAAAGTGAACATTATTATTACTCCTTATTCTTCTTATTCTTTGAAATAATATAAAAACATAAAAGCATAACAAGGATGAAAATTTAATTTAAAAATATTTATATAGTAATTATAACTATTCTAACCTTTTTCTGTTTATATGTATTTTATAAATACAACAATCACAATCATAATCACATTTTCTCTTACAAAGACAAAGGAGGAGGCCTTCCTATTATAAAAGTTCTTATTTGGGATAGGTATTAAATAAATATGAAATATATAAACAGATATTTCTCTTTATCTATTTTTCTATTATTATTTTTAAGTAAATAATAATAACAGTAAAAGGATTAAAATTTACTTACAAAGTAGATTTTCCCTATGATTTAAATGGAACAATTAATATAAAAACAAAAAATAAGGGTTCCATAGGGAGAGAAAGCTCAAGAAATAGAATAATAATTTATTAAAATGGCCAAATAATGGCCAAATAAATTAAAACAACATAAATAAAATAGAAATGATAACATTATTATTAATAATACCTTTAATTGGTTCTTTAATTTTATTACCTATGTCTAATACAGAAGAAGGGAAACAAAAAATGAAAAATATAGCAATTACAACATCATTAATTAATTTATATATTTCTTTATTCCTTTGGTATGAATTTGATTCAAGTATCACACATTATCAATTTACAAATGAATATACTCAATTCAAATATTTAAATTTAAATTTTGGAGTAGATGGTATATCATTATATTTTGTATTATTGACAACATTTGTTACAGCAATAGCATTATTATCTTCATATAATTTAAATAGTAATTATGTAAAATTATTTTTTATTTCATTTTTAGTATTAGAAACATTACAAATATGTGCCTTTGTTTCTTTAGATTTATTATTATTTTATATATTTTTTGAAAGTGTATTACCAATATTATTTATTGTTATAGTAATATTTGGACATGGTAAAGATAGATTTAGATCTGCTTTTTTATTCTTTTTATATACTTTAGCTGGAAGTTTACCTATGTTATTAAGTATTTTAACTATTAATTCTTATATAGGAACTACAGATTTTCAATTAATATCCTTAAGTGAAATAAGTTTACATAGTCAAAAATTATTATGGTTAGGATTTTTTATAGCTTTTGCAGTAAAAACTCCATTATACCCTTTCATAATTTGGTTACCTAAAGCTCATAGTGATTCACCTTTAGCAGGTTCTATTTTATTAGCAGCTACTATTTTAAAATTAGCAACTTATGGTTATTTAAGAGTATTAATTAACTTTTTACCCGATGCTACAAATTATTTTAGTCCTTTAATTCAAACTATTGCTATTATTTCTTTAATTTATGCTAGTTTCTCCACTATTATACAACAAGATACTAAAAGATTAATTGCCTATAGTAGTGTGGCCCATATGGCTGTGGTTGTTTTAGGTCTATTTTCTAACAATTTACCTGGTATTGAAGGGGCCATATTATTAGCTATTGGACATGGTTTTGTTTCTCCAGCCTTATTTATATGTGTGGGTGGTATAATTTATGAAAGAACTGGAACAAGAAATATTAATTATATCAGAGGTTTAGTTTCTTATATGCCTGTATTTAGTATATTATTCTTTATATTTACTTTATGTAATACTGGTATACCATTAAGTTTAAATTTTTTAGGGGAACAATTATCTTTAATTGGAATTTTTGAACAAAATCCTATTATTGCTTCTTTAGCTGCAACTAGTATTTTATTAAGTGCTTGCTATTCTATTTTCCTTTATAATAGATTATCTTATGGTAACTTATCACCTTATCTACCTCCATTAAAAGATATTAATAGAAGAGAATTTATATTATTAATTACCTTATTATTACCTACTGTAATATTTGGTATATTACCTAATATTATTTTAAGTTCTTTACACATGTCCGTTTCTTCTTTATTATATAATATTTAAACCCTACACTTCGAAGAAGGCCCTATTTATTATTATTATATCTTTAACAATCCATTTACGGTTTTTAATTTAAAGTAAATATTCGATTATTACTTAAAAAAAATAACAATCACCCCCTTAGTTTTAACAGTTATAATAAAATATAAATTTGTTGTAGTAACTATTATTTATTTTTCTTACAACTTTTTTAAATAGAAGCCTCATTAATTTACTAATGTACTGCAAATTAAATTTAATTTGAACCTTTAATTTTAGTTAAGTAATTAAATATTAAATTTTATTACAAATGAGTAAGTATTTTTTAATTAACTTGTAAAAATTAGTAAATGAAAGAGTTTAGCTTTATATAAATATAAAGCTAAAATAACTATTTAGAAATTTAAATTAAAGTATATTTAAGATAAGTATATTTATAAGGGTGAGATTATTAAAATTATATCCTCTTATAAAACAAATAATGTTTCTTTTACAAATTTAAACCAATTCAATATCGATATGAATTATCCAAATGTTCCCTATCTTGTATATCTTCAAATATAAACAAACAACTTTTTTTCTAATAATTCTTTATCTTTATTTTATTTTTATTAATATTTTAATATTTTAACAAGAGTTTAATTAAAATAGGATAAAACTATACTAGAGACTCCTATAATTTTTAACAAGAATAACCTTACTTTTTAATATTTAACCTTAGTTTTGTTTTATATTTGTATATAAATTAACTATTAAACATAGAGACAAAATTATTAATACCTACTTTCACAAAGTAACTCCCTCCCAGAGGCCTATAGGAAAAGAAAATTAAACTATTTACAAATAAGGATTAACTTTTTTTATAGTTTAATTTATAATTAAATTATGGGGGGGGGGGGGTTAACATTTAAAATATTATATAATAAAATATAAATTTTAATCTTTTCTTCAATTTATTTTGTTTAAAACCCACAAATTTTCACCTTTGTTTATTACTACATTCCTCCATATATTTAACGGAGGAAAAAAAAGTATTTCTTATTTATAAAAATAGCAGTCGGAGAAGAGGTAGGGTATAAATAAATTACAAACGGATAAAATATTATTTATATTAATTATGATGATGCTGAATCTAACCAAACAATAAAATCAGGTGATGATACTGCTTCCACAACAATAGGCATAAACCCATGCCAAACTCCACAAATTTCTGAACATTGTCCATAGAATGTACCACTTCTTTCAGCTAAAAATGAAACTTGATTTAATCTACCAGGTACAGCATCTAATTTTAAACCTAATGAAGGTACACCAAATGAGTGTAAAACATCATTAGCTGTAATAATAAATCTAATATGGCAATCAACAGGTATAATTAATCTATTATCAACATCTAATAATCTAAATTGACCTAATTCTAAATCTGATTCAGGTATCATATATGAATCAAAATCAATAGAATCACCAGAATCTGTAATAAAATCAGAGTATTCATATGACCAATACCATTGATGACCTACAACTTTTATTGTTAAAGTAGGAGATATAACTTCATCCATTAAATATAAAAGTCTAAAAGAAGGAAAAGCTATCGCTATTAAAATTAAAGCTGGTGTAATAGTCCAAATTAATTCTAATACAGTACCATGTGTTAAATATTTATAAGCTATAGGATTTTTAGAAGAACTATAGTAATAAACAATTGACAGAATTACCCAAAAAACAGCAAAACTTATAACAATTAAATAAAATCCAATTGTATTGTGTAAAGTAACTATACCTGTGAAACCTGGAGCAGCACTATCTTGGAAACCTAATTGCCAAGGTTGAGCTGCATCATTAAAAATAGTTGTTAAATATGTAAAATAATTTATCATTTTTTAATTTATTTTTAATCTTAATTTAATTAACATTTTATTTTAGAATTGAGCATCTTACTATTCGAAGAAACTCTGCTAAAATAATTTAAGCGAATAAAATTAACTAATAACTAATTTCAAATTCCCCCCTATTATTCTTTTAATAGACGTAGAAAATCAGTTTTATAATTTCATCTTAAGATTCAGTCTTTGAGTGTATTCTTGTACCTTGTAATTTTTAATTTTATAAGTTTAAAAATTTTTTTGTACAATCTTTATATTTATAAGGAATCGAACCTTATAAATAACTAAATAATTATTAATTATACTTTTAAAAGTATTAGTATTTAACTTAATTAATTAAGTTAATCTATCCTATTTTCTAAAAATAGAAAGCAGAACTCGAGTGGTTGAGTGTCCCACTTTTAATGGGAAAGTTTTGGTTCGAGACCAAATGTTTTCAATTTTAATATTCATTGTTACTATTACTTTTTCTATTTTACTTTTGCCTTACTTCCTCCCATAACATGGAAAGTATTCCTTAAAATTTTCCTAATAGTGGAGTTGAAGTCCACCAATGACTAATAACTCCTTTCTAGAGACCCTTTGTTTTGCCTTCAATCCCATGCTTATGTTTACTAAGGCAAAGGTTTAATCCCTCCCCTCTTTTAAATTTTTTAAATTAAATTAAAATACGTGTCTAAGATAAAACTAAGGCTTGATAAAAATTTAACCTTGTCCTATAAGTATCTATGGTCCAAAGGATAAAAATAAATTTAAAAGATGAATAAAAATGAGGCGATAGCTTTGTGAGAATAGCAGGAGTAAAAGTAAATATAATTTATATTATTTATTTGAAATAATATATTTATAAAATTCAATAAAGATTAAAGCCTCGGTTGCTTAGTGGTCAAAGCGCTATTCTGAAGATATAGATATGGGAGTTCAATTCTCTCCCGGGGCAATTAAAAATTAATCATACCAATATATACCACTGAGTATTAAGCCTTTATAAATTTTATAAATATAATTAGAAAGAGGGAAAAGGGAGCTATTTACTAAAACCATTAAAACTTAAGTTTAAAGGTACAAATTAAAAATTTTTAACTTTTTAAGTTAAAATTTTTTAATTTAATTTAACTCTTGCTTGGTTTACGTCATTATTAACAGCGAACTTCATCCCATTAGGAAAGTAGTAATTTATCTTTGTCTTTTTATTTTAAATTTAATAAAAATTAAGAAAATAGTTGTTAAATAAGCAAAATTACTTTTAAGGAAGATATTACGTTATATTTATTTACTTTTTTATTTTGCCTTTTCCCTACGTAGGATTGACTCTAATATTTTTACCTTTGTCTTTTACTCCATATAATTTAAAAGCAAAAGGAAGTGGGGTGATTAATAATAAAGAGTGTAGTATTAATTGGCTAGTATAACAATCTCCAAAATTGAAGGTAGGTGTTCGAGTCACCTCACTCTTGTTTACTCTTTTTATATTTAATTTTAAAATTTTTTCTTATATCATGTATTACAGTGGATTACTATTTTTTTATAACTTTTGTTTTAGACTACGAAGGAATCATCATTAGTATTAAAACAAAAACTTAAATCTTTTAAAGACTCTTATTTACATCGTAAATAAGGAATAAAAATCCTATTCCTTTGGACTCTTAAAGAATAGAAACAAAAAAAGGGAAAAGTTCTTCGAATAAAAGACTTTAGCATAATGGTTAATGCAGTTCGCTCATAATGGATATTATAAGGGTTCAACCCCCTTAGGTCTTAAAGATTTATTTTACTTATTTCCACTTTTATTCTATTTTATTTTTACTTACATAATAAAATTATTATTTCCTTTATTTACTACTTAATAATTTTATATGCAGAATAAAGTTTCTATTCGTTTGTAACAAAAATAAGAGTGGGTAATTGACGGTAAAATTGGATAGGTAATAACAAATTATATTTTTAGGAAATTTGTTAGAGTGGTTTAATAAGTTCGTCTTGAAAACGAATGCTGATTAAAATCAGCCGTGGGTTCGAATCCTACAGTTTCCGTTATAAAATTTTTCTATTTTACTTTTTACCTTTTTTTTGAAAGAAGTAAGTTACAACTTTTTCACCTAAAAGAAGGAACACATAAAAGTAGAAGGATAAAAGTAACATATTATTTGTTTATTGTATAATATTGGAGCTGAAGTTCCCGGACTCCATAAGACCTTGTTTTTATATAATTTAAATGTAGGAATTGAATATTTAATAATAAGTTTTCTCTCTTGCTTTAGTAAAAAGTAAGTAACAAAATTAAAAACGAACATGTTGAAATTGGTAAACAATCTTCTCTTAAGAAGAAGTGGGTGTAAACCCTTAAGAGTTCAAGTCTCTTTGTTCGTAATGTTTCAAATTTAGTGTTATGGTTCTATTGAACCACCCCCTTTTTATTAATTATTTTTGATTTATTATAAAACTATAATTATTCACTTATTTATAAGAATTTTATTCTAAATTTTTATAATTCCTCTTGCTTGATTTATGATAGGAGTAACAGTGGACTCATTTTCCTCTCTACCTTTACTTTTTACATTGTAAAAACAAAAAACAAAGGTAAAAGGTAATAAGAATAGCTTCTCCCTCTTTTGCTATATATTAAGATAGGTGATTAAAATTTAGGCTAACGAAAGGTTAAAATAAGGAATAATCGTCATTGGTAAGATAACACGATTGCTAATCGTCTGGGATAGCTCCCTTAAGCGTTCGACTCGCTTTTATTCCGAGAATTTGCAAAATTTGGGGATGGTGAGATATCCTTTGACTATATTTTTTCAAACTAAGGTCACATTAGTTTAATTGGTAAAGCACAGCTTTGTGGATGCTGAGAAAAGAGTTCAAATCTCTTATGTGACCCTAACTATTTTACTCGCGTACTCCACCGCTACGCGAGTAAAGGAGGTAAATTTTTATAAATATACCTATATTCCACTTTCCCCACTTTTCCACTTTTTTGCTAATAGTTATATTTATCTTTATATGGAAGAGCTTACAATAGTAAAGGATCTTTAAATTTTTATAAAAGGAGGATTGGTTTTGTCTCCTAACTACAAACTAATACTAGTACTACGTAGGGTAACAAATACAAGTAGGATAGATAGGGGAGCTACCTACTTTATAACACTCCTGTAGCTCCTATTAGTCTAAGGTTTATATGATTCCTATATTACTATGGTACTAAGGCTAATAGATTTAGGTTACCTTTACTTAAGAAAGTAGGAAAAGTATATAATTTTTAT
>Ga0137438_1000010_pt1 | contig 22675 bp, 19 predicted proteins | sample EasRivERMGT157_2_FD_102327 | JGI IMG/M metagenome (GOLD analysis project Ga0137438, IMG submission 102327) | Soil microbial communities from meander-bound floodplain in the East River, Colorado, USA - East River MetaG ERMGT157_2 | ecosystem: Environmental > Terrestrial > Soil > Floodplain ... | reverse complement strand
TCCGGTGCCACGCGTGATGTTGAGGAATTCGCCCTGGAATCCGATCAGCCCGCGCGCGGGAATGCGGTACTCGAGCCGGGTGCGACCCTTGCCGTCGGCCTGCATGTCCTGCAGGTCGCCGCGGCGGCGGCCGAGTTCCTCCATCACGCCACCCTGATGGCCGTCCTCAACGTCGACGGTCAGCAATTCGTACGGCTCCTCTTTCACGCCATTGACGGTTCTCATCACCACGCGCGGGCGGCCGACGGCCAATTCGTAACCTTCGCGGCGCATGTTCTCCAGCAGAATCGTCAGATGCAGTTCGCCGCGACCGGACACGACAAACGTGTCCGAATCGGCGGTAAATTCGACTTTCAGCGCAACGTTCGATTGCAACTCGCGCTCCAGGCGTTCGCGGATCTGGCGGCTGGTGACGTACTTGCCGTCACGTCCGGCCAGCGGCGAAGTATTGACCAGAAAATTCATGGTCAGCGTGGGTTCATCGACTTTCAGCAGCGGCAAGCCTTCGGGTTTGGCGGGATCGCACAGGGTGACGCCGATGGCCACTTCTTCGATGCCATTGACCAGGACGATGTCCCCGGCCTCGGCTTCTTCGACGACCGTGCGCTCGAGGCCCTTGAACACCAGCACCTGATTGACCTTGGCCATCTTCGGCTCGCCATCGGGGCCCGCCATGACGGCAACCTGCTGGCCGGAGCGAATGCGCCCGTGCGCTACCCGGCCGATGCCGATGCGGCCGACGAAACTGGAATAGTCGAGCGAGCAGATCTGCAACTGCAGCGGCGCATCCGGATCGGCATCGCGCACCGGCACATGCTTCAGGATCGTGTCAAACAAGGGTCGCAAATCCGTGCTGGGCTGGGCCAGGTCGAGCGTCGCATAACCGTTAAGAGCCGACGCGTAAACGACGGGGAAATCGAGCTGCGCCTCGGTCGCACCGAGCTTGTCGAACAGATCGAAAGTCTGGTTCACAACCCAATCGGGACGCGCGCCCGGGCGATCCACCTTGTTGACCACGACGATGGGCTTGAGTCCCAAGGCCAGCGCCTTGCGCGTCACGAAGCGGGTTTGCGGCATCGGCCCTTCCACCGCATCCACCAGCAGCAGCACGCTGTCCACCATCGACAGCACGCGCTCCACCTCGCCGCCGAAATCGGCGTGGCCGGGCGTATCGACGATGTTGATATGAGTGCCTTGATACTGGACGGAGCAATTCTTTGCCAGGATCGTGATGCCGCGTTCCTTTTCGAGGTCGTTGGAATCCATGACGCGGTCGGCAATATGCTGGTGCGCGGCGAAGGTGCCCGACTGGCGCAGCAGCTTGTCGACCAGCGTGGTTTTGCCGTGGTCGACGTGGGCAATGATGGCGATGTTGCGGACGTTGCGGGTCATAGGTAAATGCAGTGCAGCAAAAGGTCGCGCAGTGTACCACAGGAACGGTTGCAATTTATTGAATTTTCGCGCTTTGCCGCATCCGGTGGGACGCGTATCCGCCAACAGGCCAAGAACCCAAGGAGCCGGAACCGACTCTGCTGCTATTGGCGTCCGGATGGCCTGTTTTGGGGTGTCGGCCTTCAAGCCGACGCGCGGAAAACCTGCATGGGCGGCGTACGCAGCACTCGCGCGGTTCCAACCAGTCCGGCTACGGTGACGCCGACGGCACCGATCAGCAATCCCGCCAGCCACACCCACGGATTGATCGTGTACGGCAGGTTCAACACTCTGTCGGCCAGCACGTACCCTATGGCGGTGGCGCCGACCGCGGCCAGCAATCCGGCCAGTGCGCCGATCAATGCGAACTCGGCGGCCAGGACCGTGCGCAACTGGCGGCTCGATGCGCCCAGCGTGCGCATCACGGCGGCGTCGAATTCGCGTTCGTCGTGCGTGCTGCCGAGCGCGGCGAAGAGCACCAGCAATCCGGCCACCATGCTGAACAGGAACACGAATTCGATCGCCTTGACGACCTGGTCCATCACGCGCTGCACTTGCGCGAGGATCGCGGCCACGTCGATCACGAGAAGATTCGGAAAGCGTCGCACCAGGTCGTCCATCAGCACCGATCGCTCTGCGGGCAAGTGCAGGCTGGTCACGTAGCTGGTGGGAAATTCTTCCAGCACGCCCGGCGGGGCGACAACGAAGAAATTCACGCGGAAAGTATCCCATCCCACCTTGCGCAGGGACACGACTTGCGCGGTCAGGCGCGAGCCCGCAATGTCATAGGTCACGGTATCGCCCGTCTTCACGCCCAGGGTTTTTGCGACGCCCTCTTCGAATGAAAGCACCGGTTTTCCGGCATCGCGGCGGTCGAACCAGCGGCCGTCGACGATTGAATTGTCGGGCTGCATGGATTGCGTCCACGACAGATTGAACTCGCGATCGACCAACCGGCGGGCGCGATCCTCGACGTAGTCGCGCGACGAGACCGGCTTGCCGTTGATTTCCACCAGACGCCCGCGCACCATCGGAAACAAATGCGGCGGCGGGACGTTATTGGTGGCGAAGAACTGCGCGATCGCCTCCAGCTGATCCGTCTGGATGTTCACCAGGAAGCGATTCGGCGCATCCGCCGGCAGGCTCCTGCGCCAATTGTCCAGCAGATCCGCCCGCACCAGCGTCAGCAGGATCAAAGCCATCAGTCCGAGTCCCAGCGCCATGACCTGGACAACGCTGCCGGCGCGATGGCGGCGCAGATTGGCCAGACCGAAACGCCAGTTGAGCCCGGAGGTGCGGCCGACAGAGGACAACAGCTGAAGCACCAACAGCGTGAGTCCGGCAGACGCCGCGGCCGTGCCAAGGACGCCGCCCAGCACATAAAATCCCAGCCTGAGTTCCTGCGCCTGCCACAGCACCAGTCCGGCAATGGCAGCGCCGCCGAGAACATAAGCGGAAATGCTCATCGAAGTCGGGGCGCCGAGGTCCCGGCGCAGCACCCGCAGCGTCGGCACTTTCTTCAGCGCGATGAGCGGCGGCAGCGCAAATCCGAGCAGCATCACGAATCCCGCGACCATGCCTTGCACCAGCGGCCGCAGGCCCGGTGCGGGTAATGTCACGGAAACGACGGGCGCCAACACCACCGCGAGCACGAACTGGCAGGCGAAGCCGACCGCACAGCCGACCGCGCCGGCAATCAATCCGATCATGATGAACTGCAAACCATGCAGGCTCAGGATCAGCATCTGCCCGGCGCCGAGACAGCGCATGATCGCGCAGGCATCGAGATGGCGCTGGAGATAGCGGCGCGCAGCGAGCGCCACGGCAACGCCGGCCAGGATTACCGTCATGAGCGCGGACAGTCCGAGGAAGCGCTCGGCGCGCTCCAATGCCGCCTTGATTTCCGGGCGCGCGTCACGAATGTCCTCGACGCGCTGTCCCGCGCCGATCGCTTGTGCGGCGACATCGCGAAACGCAGCGACGGCCGGGGCGCCACCGGCCACAAAAAGCCGGTACGTAACGCGGCTGCCGGGCTGGATCAGGCCGGTGGACGGCAGATCCGCCGCGTTCATCATCAGCCGTGGGCCGAGGTTGATGAAGCCGGCGCTGGATTCCGGTTCTTCGCTGACCATGGCGGCAACGGCGAATTCGCGCTCGCCGAGGCCGAGACGGCTGCCGATTTTCAGATCCAGGCGGCGCATCAGCCGGTCATCGACCCAAACTTCGCCCGCTAACGGAATGCCGCCAGGCTCGAAATCCGTTCCGGTTTCCGATGAGCGGATGCGCAGCTTGCCGCGCAGCGGGTAGCCGGGCGCAATCGCCTTGACCTCGGTCAGCAGCGTGCGGCCGGCGAATTGCGTCATGCTCGGAAAACGCACGGCCGCAGTCGTCGACAGTCCCAGGCGTTGCGCCGCCTGCGTGAAATTCGCGGCAACCGGCCGGTCGGAAACGACCACCAGGTCGGCGCCCAGCAGCTGGTTCGCTTCGCTGGTCAGCGAGCGCCCGACCCGGTCGGCGAAAAAGGCCACCGTCGTGACGCTGGCGACCGCGACGACGAGCGCCAGCGCCAGCAGGCGCTGCTCGCCGGCCCGCCAGTCGCGCGCCAACATGCGCATCGCCAGCTTCAGCACCGCGATGGCGCCGAGATCAGCGCCGTTCATCGTTCGTCAGCCGGCCCGCGGCGAGCCCGATGCGGCGCGGACAACGATGTGCCAGGACTTCATCGTGCGTTACCAGCAACAGCGTCGTGCGCGCCACGCGATTGAGTTCGAACATGAGCGAGATGATCTCTTCTCCCGTCGCGGAATCGAGGTTGCCGGTGGGCTCGTCCGCGAACAGCAATTGCGGGTCGGCCGCAAATGCCCGCGCGACCGCGACACGCTGTTGCTCGCCGCCGGAAAGCTGCCGCGGATAGTGCGTGAGCCGCGGCCCGAGGCCTACCCGCGCAAGCCAGTCCTCGGCGCGCTCCCGCGCATCGGGTTTTCCGGCCAGTTCCAGCGGCAGCATCACGTTTTCCAGAGCCGTGAGCGCGGGCAGCAACTGGAATGACTGGAAGACGAAGCCCACGCGGTCACGCCGCAGCCGCGCGCGGCCATCCTCGTCGAGCGCAAACAAGTCGACGCCATCGATGTGAACCGTCCCCGAGGTCGGGACATCGAGTCCCGCCAGCAACGCCAGCAGCGTCGTCTTGCCCGAACCCGAGGCGCCGAGGATGGCAACTGCCTCCCCGCGGCCGATCTCCAGGGACACTTCCTGGAGGATGGTCAGCGCGGCGGTGCCTGTGAAAACTTGCTTGGTCAAACCGGCCGCCCTCACAATGGGCGGCATGAACTCTTCAGCCATGCGGTCGCTTCTTCTTCTGTTCCTGTTGTTGGTCATCGTTCCAGCGTCGGCGGTCCGTGCCGCCCAGACCATTCTGATCCTGGGCGACAGCATTTCCTCCGGCTACGGCCTGGCGCAAGGCGAAGGCTGGGTCGCACTGCTGGAACAGCGCATCCAGCAGGACAACCTCGACTATCGGGTGGTCAACGCCAGCATCAGCGGCGAGACCACGCTCGGCGGACTCAACCGCATTCAAGGCGCACTCAATGAACATCAGCCCGCCGTGGTCGTCGTCGCCCTCGGCGGCAACGACGGCCTGCGTGGAAATTCCCTGGAAGAAACCCGCCACAACCTGATTGCCATCGTCGAAGCCTGCCGCAAGGCCGGCGCTAAAGTCGTGATCGCCGGCATGCGCATACCGCCCAACTACGGAGCGGTCTACACGCGCCGCTTCCAAGGCCTGTTCGCCGAAGTCGCTAGACAGCAGAATGTTTCGCTGGTTCCTTTCATGCTCCAGGGCTTTGCCGAAGACCGCAATATGTTTCAGGCCGACGGCTTCCACCCGACCGCCTCCGCGCAACCGCGCATTCTCGATAATGTCTATCGCCGGCTGCGTCCGCTGCTGCTGCCGCGTCCGCGGCGCTGAGAAGCAATCCAGTCTCCGATCCGCCCCGATGTTCGGCACATTGACGGTAGCACAGCTCTTGCGTTCCGACGAGGTCCCACTCCGTACTCCGGTTTCTTCCGATAATATTTGCAACCTGAAACGATGAAGCCCCAATCCATGATGCTCGATTCCAGCGCCGTGCGCATCCGCGTTGTCGCCACGCTGATCTTTGTATTTGGCGTTGTCTGGTTCTGCAATATCGGTTATCGCAGCCTGGTGCGACCGGACGAGGGGCGCTATGCCGAAATCGCGCGCGAGATGGCGCTCACCGGAGACTGGACCACGCCGCGCCTGAACGGCATCAAGTATTTCGAGAAGCCGCCGCTGCAGTACTGGATGACCGCCGCAGCTTACAGGGCTTTCGGCGAACACGAGTGGACGGCCAGGCTGTGGGCCGCCCTGACGGGATTTGCCGGCGTGCTGATGGTCGGATTCGCGGGCGCAAGATTATTCGGTCCGCGGGCAGGATTCTACGCCGCGCTGGTTCTGGCGAGCAGTGTGCTCTACGCTGCAATCGGCCATATCAATACGCTCGATATGGGCGTCACGTTCTGCCTGACGCTCGGTTTGCTCGCTTTCCTGTTGGCTCAGCGCGGCGACGCAGGCACCCGCGAGACGCGCTTGTGGATGCTGCTGGCGTGGTCGGCAATGGGTTTCGCTTTCCTGAGCAAAGGTCTGATCGGTCTGGCCCTGCCAGGCGCGGCCGTGGTTGCCTACGCGCTCCTCCAGCGCGACATTTCATTCCTGAAACGGCTCGAACCGGTCGGCGGCATCGCCATCATGCTGGCGATCGCGCTGCCCTGGATCGTCGCGGTGTCGATCGCCAACCCCGAGTTTGCGCACTTCTTTTTCATACGCGAACATTTTCAGCGCTTCCTCACGCAAGTCCATCACCGAACGGCGCCCTGGTGGTATTTCGTCCCGATCCTTCTTGCCGGTATGCTGCCCTGGACTGCAATGCTGGGACAGTCGCTGATTGCTGCATGGAATGGCGATCCGGGCGGACGCTCGTTCAAGCCACGGCGGTTTCTGCTTCTCTATGCGGGCGTGATCTTCCTGTTCTTCAGCGCTTCGCAGTCGAAGCTGGCGTCGTATATTCTGCCGATTTTTCCCGCGCTCGCGCTGTTCGTCGGCGAATGGCTCACCCGCATCCGTGGCCGCACGCTGGCATGGGTAATTCTGCCGATCGCCGTCCTCGCGCTCACCGGCGCCATTGCATCGCCCTTCGTGGTGAATTACGCCAGCGAAAAAGTGCCGGCAGCGCTCTATGGCATGTTCAGCAAATGGATACTCGCTGGCACTTTGACGTTGCTGGCGGCCTGCTGTCTGGCCATGTTTCTCGCCAGACGCGAACGCCTGGAGGCCGCGCTCGTTACGCTTGCTGGCGGCGGTCTGCTGCTCGTTCAACTCGTCATGACCGGACATGAAACGCTGTCGCCGTCCTTTTCCACGGCACATCTGGCTGGCGCGATCCGGCCGCTTCTCGATGCCGACACGCCCTTCTACAGCGTGCACACCTACGAGCACACGCTGCCTTTCTATATCAAACGAACCGTGACGCTGGTCGACTACAGCGACGAATTCGAATTCGGACTCGAACAGGAACCGGCACTGGAAATTCCAACACTTGAAGGATTCGAGGCACGCTGGCGCAACGATCGCAAGGCCCTCGCGATCATGGGGCCGGACGTTTACTACAAATTGACCGGACGCGGCCTGCCAATGCATCTGCTCGCTGCGGACGCGCGCCGTGTTATCGTGTCAAAACCATGAATTTCATCAGTTTCATGCTGGTCCTCGCGGGCGTGCTGCTGAATGCCGCCGCCCAACTGCTGCTCAAGGCAGGCACCAACGCCATCGGGACATTCGCATTTAGCGCCGGCAACCTGGTTCCGGTCGGGATCAAGGTCGCTTCCAATCCTTTCATCGTAAGCGGCCTTGGCTGCTATGTCGTGAGCGTAGTGGTCTGGATCATGGCGCTGTCGCGCGTCGAGGTGAGCCTCGCTTATCCGATGCTGTCGATCGGCTATGTCGTCAACGCGGTGGCCGCCTGGTATTTGTTCGGCGAAGCGCTAAGCGCGCAGCGCATGATCGGCATCGGCACCATAATCATCGGCGTTTTTCTGGTGGCACGCTCGTGACCGCGCGCACGCCGGTGGTTCCCTACCTTCCGTTCGCGCGTCCATCGATCGACGAGGAAACTATAACGGGCGTGGCGGAAGTCCTGCGCTCGGGCTGGATCGCCAGCGGACCGAACGTGCTGAAATTCGAGCAGGCGCTTTCTGAATACCACGGCGGACGGCCGGCGCGGGTCGTGACTTCGGCCACTGCGGCCCTCGAGCTCGCCCTGCGGGTTGCCGGCATCGGTTCCGGCGACGAGGTGATCACCTCGGCAATGAGTTTTTTTGCGGCACCGAACATGATTTTGAAAGTCGGCGCCACGCCGGTGTTCGTGGACTGCGATCTGGCCACGCGCAATATCGATTTTGACCAGGTGGAGGCTTGCATCACGCCGCGCACCCGGGCAATCATGCCGACGCATTTTGCCGGACTGCCGGTGGACATGGAGCGGCTGTATGCCATCGCGCAGAAGCACGGGCTGCGCGTGATCGAAGATGCCGCACTGGCGATCGGCTCGCGCTGGCGGGGACAGCGCATCGGTGCTTTCGGCGACTTGGTTGCGCTCAGCTTCCACCCGAACAAGAACATGACCACCATCGAGGGCGGCGCGTTGTTGATGAGCGATGCGGCCGAGGCGAAGCTATTCGAGAAGCTGCGCTTTCATGGCATTGTGCGCCTGCCGGACGGCACCCGTGACGTGGAACTCGCCGGCGGGAAGTTCAACCTGCCCGACGTCAACGCCCGCATCGGCCTGGCTCAGCTCGCCCGGCTCGAGGAATTCAATGCGGCACGGCGCGTGCTGGCATCGCGCTATTTCGCGAATCTGCGCACCGATCCCCAGTGCGTGCTGCCGGCTCGCGCGCACGCCGGCGAGGACGACGGCCATAGCTGGAACATGTTCTGCGTGCTTTTGCCGCTCGAGCGGCTCGACATTACGCGCAAGCAATTCATCGACGCCATGCACGCGAGCGGCATCGGCATCGGCATTTCCTACGAGGCACTGCATCTGACCACGGTGTGCCGCGGCTTCGGCCATCACGAGGGCGATTTTCCGAACGCCGAGCGCATCGCGCGCGAAACCGTGACGTTGCCGCTGTTTCCGGCGATGGGCGCCGGCGACGTCGATCGCGTTTGCGAGGCCGTTGCGGGGATTCTTGCCGGCGCGCGACGCTGACGCTTACCATTCCCGGATAATCCCATGTCCCAACCCACTCTTTCGGTCGTCATCCCGGTCTATAACGAAGAAGCCGGACTGCCTGCGTTGTTCGCCCGGCTGTATCCCGCGCTCGATGCGTTGGAGCTGGCCTACGAGATCATATTTGTCAACGACGGCAGCCGTGACCGCTCGGCGGCGGTGTTGCGCAAGCAGTTCGAGCAGCGCTCTGACGTCACGCGGGTCATCCTGTTCAACGCCAACTACGGCCAGCACCTGGCGATCATGGCGGGTTTCCAATATGCGCGCGGCAGGCGCATCGTGACGCTGGATGCCGACTTGCAGAACCCGCCTGAAGAAATCGGCAAGCTGCTGTCCAAGATGGATGAAGGCTTCGACTACGTCGGTGGAGTGCGTGCCGAGCGCCATGACACCTGGTTTCGCCGCAATGCCTCGCGCCTGATGAACCGGTTGCGGGAGAGCACTACACGCATCCACATGACCGATCAGGGATGCATGCTGCGTGCCTATGACAGGCAGATCGTGGAGGCGATCAACAAGTGCGAAGAGGTCAATACCTTTATTCCGGCACTGGCCTATACCTTTTCCAGCAATCCGACGGAGATCGAGGTCGCGCACGAAGAGCGTGCGATCGGCACGACCAAATATTCCCTGTACAAGCTGCTGCGGCTCAATTTCGACCTGGTTACCGGATTCTCGCTGGCGCCGCTGCAGGCGTTCTCCCTGGTGGGATTTATCCTGGCCGTCTCCTCGACCGGCGTGGTGGTGTTCCAGATCATTCACCGGCTAGTGCGCGGCGTAGCCGCCGAAGGGGTATTTCAGTCGGTGACCGAGGCGGCGCAGTTCTTCCTGTTCGGCGTGGTGCTTTTCGGCATCGGCCTGCTCGGCGAATACATCGGGCGCATCTACCAGGAAGTCCTGCGCCGTCCGCGCTTCATCGTCAGCGCCGTGCTCGAAGAGCGCGTGGATGCGATGCAGGCCGACAAGCCGGCCGAACTTCACAAGACCTCCGCGATCCGCTGACGCCACGATGACCATCGCCGTGGTTTTCGCTTATCACGACGTCGGCGTGCGTTGCCTGAAAGTTCTGCTCGCACAGGGCGTAAGCGTGCCGCTGGTCGTCACGCATCAGGACAATCCCGCCGAGACCATCTGGTTCGACAGCGTCGCCGCAGTGGCGCGCGAGCACGAAATTCCCGCGATAACGCCGGACGACCCGAACCTGCGCGATACAGTCGCGCGAGTCATGGGCGAGCGTCCGGACTTCCTCTTCTCCTTCTATTTCCGGCACATGATAGGCTCGCCATTGCTTGCCGCCGCCTCGCGCGGAGCGTTGAACATGCACGGTTCTCTGCTGCCGAAATACCGCGGAAGGGTTCCGGTCAATTGGGCCGTAATCAAGGGCGAACGGGAAACCGGAGCCACGTTGCATTACATGGTCGAAAAACCCGACGCCGGCGATATCGTCGACCGCCAGGCAGTGCCGATCCTGCCGGACGATACCGCACCCGAAGTCTTCCGCAAGGTCACATTCGCAGCGGAAATCGTCCTGCATCGCAGCCTTCCCCTGCTGATCGCCGGCACCGCGCCGCGCATCAAGCAGGAGTTGGCGCGCGGATCGTACTTCGGCGGCCGCAAACCCGAGGACGGGCGCATCGACTGGAGCAACACGGCCGAAGCGGTCCACAACCTGGTGCGCGGCGTTGCGCCGCCCTATCCGGGAGCGTTCACGGTCATCGCCGGTAAGACCGTGCGCATCCTGAAGTCCCTGCGCCAGCCCGGTCGCCGCGGCGGTTATTCCGCGCCCGCCCTGTTCGTGGAGAACGGGGTTTGCTTCGCGCAATGCGCTGATGGCGGCGTCTTGCGCCTGGACAACATCGAACTTGCCGGAAAGCGGATCGAACCTCGTGAAATCGACACGGCGCTCGGCCCCACACCCCTTTCATTACTTACCTGAACCCTGAGCCTGACGTGAAAAAAATCCTGATCCTCGGCGTAAACGGCTTCATCGGCCATCATCTTTCCAGGCGCATCATCGATACCACCGACTGGGAAGTATTCGGCATGGACATGCAAAACGAGCGTGTCTCGACACTCCTCGACCAGAAGCGCTTTCATTTCTTCGAAGGCGACATCACCATCAACAAGGAATGGATCGAGTATCACATCCGCAAGTGCGACACGGTGCTGCCATTGGTGGCAATCGCCACGCCGGCCACGTACGTCAAGGAGCCGCTGCGGGTGTTTGAACTGGACTTCGAGGCCAATCTGCCGATCGTGCGCCACGCGGTGAAGTACGGCAAACGGGTGATCTTTCCCTCCACGTCCGAAGTCTACGGAATGTGCCGCGATGGCGAGTTCGATCCGGAAAGTTCCGAGCTGATCTACGGGCCGATCAACAAGCCGCGTTGGATCTACGCCTGCGCCAAGCAGTTGATGGACCGCGTCATTGCCGCTTATGGCCAGCAGGAGGGGCTCGACTACACGTTGTTCCGTCCCTTCAACTGGATCGGCGCCGGGCTGGACAACATCCACACGGCGAAGGAAGGCAGCTCACGGGTGATCACGCAATTCTTCGGCCATATCGTGCGCGGCGAGACCATCAAACTGGTCGATGGCGGCACCCAGAAGCGCGCCTTCACCTATATCGACGACGGCATCGACGCGCTGATGAAAATCATCGAGAACAAGGGCGGCATCGCCAGCGCCAAGATCTACAACGTCGGCAACCCGGAAAACAACTACTCAGTTCGCGATCTGGCAAAGATGATGGTCGATCTCGCCCTCACCTATCCCGAGTACCAGGCGGCGGCGAAGCTGGTCAAAACCGTCGAAACCACCTCCGATGCCTACTACGGCAGCGGTTACCAGGACGTGCAGAACCGGGTGCCGAAGATCGACAACACCCGCAAGGATCTCGGCTGGCAGCCGAAAGTCGACATGCCCACTGCGCTCAAGAATATCTTCGATGCATATCGCACCCACGTGGCTGACGCCCGCAATCTGGTCAACTGATTCATGAAACTGGCCCTCAAGATAGACGTCGATACCTATCGTGGCACCCGTCAGGGCGCGCCGCGACTAGTGGAAATCCTGAAGGCGCGCGAAGCGGGCGCCAGTTTCCTGTTTTCGCTCGGGCCGGACCACACCGGTCGCGCCATCACGCGCGTGTTTCGCGCCGGCTTTCTGCGCAAGGTGCGCCGTACCTCCGTGATCGCGCATTACGGCATCAAGACCCTGCTCTACGGAACGCTGCTTCCCGCGCCCGATATCGGAAGGGAATGCGCCGGCGTCATGCGCGAAGTGCGCGATGCCGGGTTCGAAGTCGGCATCCACACCTGGGATCACGTGCTATGGCAAGACAATGTAGCGCGTGCCGATGCGCAATGGACCCGCCGGCAAATGGATCTTGCCTGCGAGCGTTTCGAGGAAATTTTCGGCGAACCTGCGCGCGTGCACGGCGCAGCGGGCTGGCAGATGAATCGCCATGCCTACCGGCTCACGCAGCGGCTGGGTTTCAATTTCTGTTCGGACACGCGCGGCAGCGGGCCGTTCGTGCCGGTCTGCCAGGGCGAGATCATTGCCTGCCCGCAATTGCCGACCACGCTGCCCACGCTGGACGAAATGATCGGCCTGGACGGCGTCAATGCCGGCAACGTCGTCGACCGGCTGCTGGAATTGACGCAAGAGCAATCCCCGTCCGGTCACGTGTTTACGCTGCACGCCGAACTGGAAGGCATGAAGTTCGCTCCACTTTTCGAACGACTTCTGGACGGCTGGCGGGACCAGGGGCACGACCTGGTCTCGCTCGGCAACTACGTGGAATCCCTGACCGTCAAGGATCTGCCTCGGCACGAAATCGCCATCGGTCTGATACCGGGGCGCAGCGGCGTGCTGGCGTTGCAAGGCCGCGAATTCCTCGCATCCGCCTGACTATCTCCAACTTTCCACCCAACACGGAGGCACAGAGGCCACAGAGGAAAACAAGTATGTCTTCTGGACGTTTGTAATTTGCCGATTTCGTCCGCAATTCGACCGCCGCTGCAGTCCACGGCCATCCCGCTATTTCTTATTCGTATTTCTCCGTGTCCTCTGTGCCCTCTGTGCCTCCGTGTTGGGTTTAGGTTGGAAAATTTAATCTTGGTATTGCATTCCGGCAAGGTTTCGGTAAACATACCCTCAGGCAATGGAAAATTCGCTGGTTGGTCTCAAGGTTCCCGATTTCGAGATCGCTTCGACCGGGAACAAGACGTTCAAGCTCTCAGCCTCGCTGGGACGCGCGCTGGTCCTTTACTTCTATCCCAAAGACAATACGCCTGGCTGCACCACCGAAGGCCAGCAGTTCCGCGACCTGCATGCGCAATTCTCCAATCTCGATTGCGCGGTCTACGGCGTTTCGCGCGACAGCATCAAATCGCACGAAGGCTTCAAGGCGAAGATGGGTTTCCCATTCGACCTGCTTGCCGACCCGGACGAGAAAGTCTGCAATATGTTCGGTGTCATGAAGATGAAAAACATGTATGGCAGACAGGTGCGCGGTGTCGAGCGCAGCACCTTCGTCATCGACGCCCGCGGCAGCGTACGCAGGCAATGGCGCGGGGTGAAAGTGCCCGGCCATGCGCAGGAGGTACTGGAATTCGTAAGATCCCTTTAACCGAAACACTCAGGAGCGCGGATGATCCCCCGATGGAGTAAATCCCCTATTCACTCTCGCATTCACCTCGATTCCCGTCCTTCGGGGGCAGCTTTATGATTCACCGCAAAGCGTCCGCCCCAACCCTGGTCACCACGCTCCACCCTCGCAACAGGCTGTTCGTCCTCGATACCAACGTTTTGATGCACGACCCGACGAGCCTGTTTCGGTTCGAGGAGCACGACGTGTATCTGCCGATGGCTACCCTCGAGGAATTGGATTCGAATAAGAAAGGCATGTCCGAAGTCGCGCGCAATGCACGCCAGGCCAGCCGTTTTCTCGACGAAATCGTATCCAAGGCTGTCGAGGACATTGCTGCCGGTATACCGCTGGAGAACGCCGGTTCCAGGGAGGCGACCGGCCGTCTGTTCCTGCAGACCGAGTCGATCACGGGAGAGTTGCCGGCGCGACTGGCGGCCGGCAAGGCGGACAACCAGATCATCGGTGTGGTCAAACACCTGCATGAGACACACGAAAAACGAGAAGTGATCCTGGTCAGCAAGGACATCAACATGCGCATCAAGGCGCGTGCGCTGGGTTTTGCGGCGGAGGATTATTTCAACGACAAGGTCCTCGAGGACACCGACCTGCTTTACACCGGCGTGCGCGAACTGCCGGCGGATTTCTGGGACCAGCATGGCAAGGAAATGGAGTCCTGGCAGCAGGACGGCCTTACTTTCTATCGCGTGCGCGGGCCGTTGTGCGACAGCCTGATGGTTAACGAATTCGTGTTCCTCGAAAGCGAGAAGCCGTTCTACGCGCTGGTCCGGGAGCAAAGCGGCAAGACCGCGATCCTGCAGACCATCAGGGAATACAGCAATCAAAAGCACAATGTCTGGGGCATTGTCGCCCGCAACCGCGAGCAGAACTTCGCCCTGAACCTGCTGATGAATCCCGACGTGGACTTCATCACGCTGCTCGGCCAGGCCGGCACCGGCAAGACGCTGCTGACGCTGGCGGCCGGCCTGATGCAGACCCTCGAAGACAAGGTCTATTCCGAAATCATCATGACCCGGGTCACCGTGCCGGTCGGCGAGGACATCGGTTTCCTGCCCGGTACCGAGGAAGAAAAAATGACCCCGTGGATGGGTGCGCTCGACGACAACCTGGACGTGCTCAACAAGACCGACGACGAGGCCGGGGAATGGGGTCGTGCCGCCACGCGTGACCTGATTCGTTCGCGGATCAAAGTGAAATCGCTGAATTTCATGCGCGGCCGCACCTTCATCAACAAGTTCCTGATCATCGACGAGGCGCAGAACCTGACGCCCAAGCAGATGAAAACCCTGATCACCCGCGCCGGTCCGGGCACCAAGGTGGTTTGCCTCGGCAACATCTCGCAGATCGACACGCCCTATCTGACGGAAGGCAGTTCGGGGCTTACTTACGTGGTGGATCGTTTCAAGGGCTGGGCGCACAGCGGCCACGTTACGCTGATGCGCGGCGAACGCTCACGCCTGGCCGACCACGCCGCTGAAGTCCTATGACACGGGGTCTGTGACCGGGGCTCAAACTTATGCCGGCATCCGGATTCGTGGGGCGTTGCACCCGAGCCGGGTTCGGGCTAAACTATTCGGCACTACATATGGTGCATATGCACTGAAACCCTACAACATCTAGTCTATCAGCGAGTGCTTAGACCGATCCCCCCGCATGCGGCGTGGCAGGCGATAACGGCCTTGGCTGGGATTTTCACCCTTGCTTGCGCACTCGCCGCCCCGGTGGACCTCTGGCGTCTGAGCGTGAAATCCCACCAGGGTGAGCCGTTCCAGGCCGTCGCAACCCTGACCTCGCTGCCGGAAGAGCACATTTCCGCGGGATGCCTGTCCATGGGCCCCGAGAGCGACGCACCGGGTTCGGAAATGCCTTTCCTCAGCAGGGCAAACCTGAAGCTGAACGCGGCACGCAACGCCGTCGAAATCAGCACTGAGGAGCCGATTAACGCACCTTCGCTCGCACTGGTCCTGCGTGTGCAATGCGAGGGTGCCCCGCTCTATGCGCGGCATTTCGCTGTGCTGATCCCGCCCGCGGCTGCCAAGACACCAGGACCACGCGCCGAGGGAACACCCGCGAAGCGCCGCGGCTTCCATCTGAGCCTGCTTCGGGGCGACACCGTCGAAAGCATTGCGGCAGTCCTTTTTCCCGGACGACGGGGCTTGCAGCAAGCCCTCGTGCAGCAGGTAATCGCGGGCAACCCGCACGCCTTTCCGAACGGTATCAACCGGGAAGTCGCCACCGGAACGGTGTTGTGGTTTCCGGGCCTGCGGGAGTTTCACAAATCGGCGCGGGCACAATCGGCGGCGCCCGCAAAGACGGGAGTATCCACAACACGCCGTGCGGGTCGTCGCGCCGCGACGCTACCGGCGGAAGGTGCCGAGGTGATGCCGGCCAAGCCGCGCAATCCAGTCACCCTGCGTCGCGCACTCGAACTAGGCGACAAGCCCGGACCGCAGGAATGCAAGCAGCTGATGCAACTCTGCGGTGCCGGGACACCGGCTCTCGCGCCGACATCGCCAGCGTTGGATGTCGCGGTGCGTCCGTTGGAAGCCGGCGTGAAGGAATTGCGCCTGAAGCAGGACAGCATAGACCAACAGTTACAGCGTCTCGAACAGTCGCTGCAAGCGCTGCAACGGACGATCGGTTCCGCACCACAGGCGCGCGCGCCGACTGCCCCTGCGCCGCCGCTGCCACCACCGAATGCTGAAATCCGCACGGTGGTGAAGACCAAACCGCTTCCCTGGACAATCTTGCTCGGTTTTGCGGGCCTGATTATCCTCGCCGGCATCGGCGGTTTTGCATACGGTCGCCGCGGCTCGTTCACACGTGGAATGACCGATACGGACGAGCAACTCGACCGCATGCTGGCGAAGGCGGCAAACGTGATGCGGGAAATGGAATCCACGCCGCAGCCCGCACCAACGTCGAGGCCTGCTCCAGTCACGCCAATCTCCAAGCCACCGCCCCCACCGCGGCCCCGTGCCGAGCCGGCATCGGAAGAATCCGGCTTCGAGCGGCCAACCGCCGAGGAACCGAGGCTCGCGCCCGAACCGGTACGCGATAACCAGGCGACGACTGATGTGAACGTCGATCTCGGAAGTGGCCCGTCGCCTCAGCCGCAGGTCGGCGGTCTGTCGAACGAGCTGCTATACGAAATGGATCAGGCGCTCGACAATACGCGCTCGATGTTCACGGACGTGGATCGTTTCATCGCGCTTGGACGCACCCAGAATGCACTGAGTCTGCTGCAATTCCAGGTTCACAAGGATCCCAAGGACAGGGATTCCTGGATCAAGCTCATGGCGATCTACCGGCAGGAAAAGATGGAAGTCGAACTGGCGAAGGCGGTGCGCGAGTTCAAGAGCAATTTCCCGCATGAGAGTCCGCCCGCAGTCTGAACTACAACGTCTTCACCGCAAAGGCGCAAAGCCAATGCAAAGGAAGGCTCAACAACTTGGTGTGAGAAGGCGAGAGCAGTAGATCGTCGCGACACCGCGCATCTTCGGTCAGGGTGCCGACGATTCGGAATGCTTCCGAATTTTGTCACCCTTCCTATGGATTTTCTTTGCGTTCCCTTTGCGTCTTTGCGGTGAAGATCCAAGCAGTCAGAAACGCCCGGGATCGGCGAAATTGACGAAGCGGGTGTACTCGCCCTGGAACACCAGGGTCACGGTTCCGATCGGGCCATTGCGCTGCTTGCCGATGATAACCTCGGCCTTGCCCTTTTCAGCCGAATCCGGGTTGTAGACCTCATCGCGGTAGATGAACAGGATCAGATCGGCGTCCTGCTCTATGGCGCCGGATTCGCGCAGGTCCGACATCACCGGACGCTTGTTCGGACGCTGCTCCAGGCTGCGGTTCAATTGCGACAGCGCAACCACGGGCACATTCAGCTCCTTGGCCAGCGCTTTGAGCCCGCGCGAGATCTCCGATATTTCCGTGGCGCGGTTCTCCCCTTGCGAGCTGGCCGACATCAGTTGCAGGTAGTCGACCACGATGAGTCCAAGCTTGCCGTACTGCCTGTGCAAGCGGCGCGCGCGGGCTCTCAATTCGAGGGAATTGAGCGCTGCGGTTTCGTCGATATGGATCGGTGCTTCGTTGAGCCTGCCCACCGCATCGGTCAGCTTGCGCCAGTCTTCGTCAGCCAGGCGCCCGGTGCGCACTTTGTGCTGGTCCAGCCTGCCGACACTGCCCAGCATGCGCATCACCAGCTGGGAGGCGCCCATTTCCATGGAGAACACCCCGACGGGAAGGCCGGACTCCAGCGCGACGTGCTCGGCCATATTCAGCGCGAGCGAGGTCTTTCCCATCGACGGCCGCCCGGCCACGATCACCAAGTCACCAGGTTGCAGTCCGGAAGTCATCCTGTCGAGGTCGGTGAATCCCGTCGGCACACCCGTCACATCCGAAGGATTCTCCTGGTTGTAGAGCAAGTCGATGCGCTCCACGACCTTTGTGAGCAGCGGCTGCATGTCCAGGAAACCCTGCTTGCCGCGCGCTCCCTCTTCCGAAATCGCAAACACCTTGGATTCCGCCTCGTCGAGCAATTGCCCGGCTTCCTTGCCCATCGGGTTGTAAGCCGTTTCCGCGATTTCCGTGCCGACCTCGGCCAGCTTGCGCATCACCGCGCGATCGCGCACGATCTCCGCATAGCGACGGATGTTGGCGGCCGTGGGCGTGTTCTGCGAAAGCGCACCGAGGTAGGCGAGCCCGCCGATGCCGTCGAGTTCCTTCGTGCTCTCCAGGCTTTCGGAGACAGTGATGACGTCGGCGGGCCTTGAATTGCTGACGAGCTTCGAGATATGCCGGTAAATAAGCCGATGATCGGCGCGGTAGAAATCCGATTCGCCGATCATGTCGGCGATCTTGTCCCAGGCGGCATTCTCGAGGAGCAAACCGCCGAGCACAGACTGTTCCGCCTCCACCGAATGCGGCGGTAGTTTGATGAACTCGATCTGCGTGTCGGCGGCACCGACGCGCTGCGTTGCGAACTGCGCCATTTATTTCATTATCCGTTGTGGATTCGGAGGAGAAATAAGGGCGATAAGGTGGCACGAACGGATCTCATGCCAGCTATTATTCGGAAGCCGCCGAAGCGCGCAAGAAGAAAAATAAAAAGGGCTGTTTTCACAGCCCTTTTTTTTGGCCTTCGGCCTGCGACTCAGTTCGATGTGTCGCCCAGAACCGAGACCGTAATGGTCGTCGTGACATCAGCGTTCAGATCGAGCACGATGGGATAGTCTCCGACCTGCTTGAGCGGCCCTTGCGGCAGCCGCACCATGGCCTTGGTCACTTCATGGCCTTGGGCTTTCAGCGCCTCGGCGATGTCATAGTTGGTTACCGAACCGAACAGCCGCCCATCGACGCCAGCCTTCTGCGTGATCTGGATCATCAGGCCTTCGAGCTTGCCTGCGCGCTCCTGGGCCAGCGCGAGCGTCCTGTTATGCGCGGCCTCGAGTTCGGCGCGGCGCACCTTGAATTCCTCGAGCGCTTTTTCGGTCGCACGCCTGGCCTTGCCCTGCGGGATCAGGAAATTGCGGGCGAAGCCGTCTTTGACCTTGACCACATCGCCGAGCTGACCGAGGTTGTGCACTTTTTCCATCAGGATGATTTGCATGTGCGCGCTCCTCAGTGCAGATCGGTATAAGGCAGCAGCGCCAGGTAACGCGCGCGCTTGATGGCCACCGACAGCTGCCGCTGAAAGTGCGTCTTGGTGCCGGTGATGCGCGCCGGAATGATGCGGCCGTTTTCGTTGATGAAATCCTTCAGGATTTCGACAGCCTTGTAATCGACTTCCTTGATGCCTTCCGCTGTGAAACGGCAGAACTTGCGTCGCCGGAACAACGGGCGATTGCTGCGATCTTTGCCTTTGTCCTTGCCTTTGCCTTTACTGCCTCCGAAGCGTGCCATTGATCTATCCTCGATTCAATTCAAAACTGTTCACATGCAACACGGGGAGTCTCGACTGCTTGCTGCGCAGCGCCAGGAATCCCTCGAAACTGTATTCGCCTTCCAGCGGCGTGCGGCTCAACTTCTCGGCCACTTCGCCGAGCGCCACGCCGTCGATCTCCAGGCTGATGCTTCTGGGCCTGCCTGCTTCGATCTGCTCGGAAGCGTGGCCTATCCTGAAATTCAGCGCGGGCATTCCGGCGGGCGTATGTCGAAGCACTTCGCGCGAGACCAGTGTTCCGCTCAACACGATTGTGTTGCGGCTCACCCGGACCTAGGCGGTCTCTGCGGGGGCGGACTTTTCGTCGCCCTCTGGCCTGGGGCTGTCAGTCCTGGCGCCCTCGCCGACCACGCTGCGCGACTTCTCTTCCTTCATCATCGGGGAAGGCTCGGTGACCGCGCGCGTCATATTCACGATCAGATGGCGCAATACCGCATCATTGAATTTGTAGGCATGCTCCAGTTCGTCCAGGGCCGACTGGTCGCACTCGATGTTCATGAGCACGTAGTGCGCCTTGTGCACCTTCTGGATCGGGTAAACCAGCTGACGGCGGCCCCAGTCCTCGAGCCGATGGATGTGTCCGCCGCGCGAGGTCACCATCTGGCGGTAGCGTTCGATCATCCCGGGGACCTGCTCGCTCTGGTCGGGATGGACGATGAAAACGATTTCGTAATGCCGCATTGATTTGTCTCCTTGTGGGTGGGCCCCTGCGGGTAAATCCGCTGGTATATCCCTGGTGGGGCGGAAAGCCTTCCGGGATGCGGACCCGGTAAGGCAAGGAAGCGCGGCATTATACCGAATTGCCCTTGAAGATCAACCTGGTCCCGCGGGTAGCGACCCGCATCAGCAGCTTGCACAAATAGAGAGCCCGCCGAAGCGGGCTCTGTTCGTTGCCCGATCGCGCTCTAATGCTGCGGCTGGGTGACGCCTTTGGGCTGCGTTTTCGGCAGCACGAGGATGATGATTACGCCGAGCAATGCCACGCCCGCAAGGGTATAGAACGCCGCCTCGCTGGCGCCGCCGGTTGCCGTGCGAATACGCCCAATGAGATCCGGACCGAAGTGCCCGCCCAGGTTACCGACCGAATTGATCCAGGCGATGCCGGCGGCGGCAGCGGTACCGGAGAGGAAGGCCGTGGGCAGCGACCAGAAAGTCGCCACCCAGCACAGGATGCCGACGGTCACCAGACTCAGCGCAATGATTGAGGTGATGGGGTCGTGGCCGACGAGCGCCAGGCCTATGAGCCCCAATATGCCGACCAGCAGCCCGCCGGCTGCGTGCCAACGGCGTTCGCCGGTGCGATCCGAATGCGCACCCCACACGACCATCGCCACCGCTCCCAGACCCCAGGGAATCATGCTGATCAGACCAACCCGCAGGAAATCCGTCTTGGCGATGCCCAGTTCCTGGATGATGGTCGGCATCCAGAAGTTCACCGCGTAGAAACACACCACGCCGCAAAAATAGACCACCGCCAGCGCCCAGACGCGGTAATCCTTGAAGGCATCGAGGAAATGGTGCTTCTTTCCGAGTTCGTATTTCGACTCATCGTCTTCGCGGATGCGCTGGAGCACCATGTCCCGCTCCTGGGGTGTCAGCCATTTGGCGCTCTTCGGACCATTTGGCAGCAGAACGAACACCAGGACGCCGACCAGGACCGAGGGCAGTCCTTCAAGAACGAACAGCCACTGCCAGCCTCTCCAGCCGTAAATGCCGTCCATGTACTGCATGATGGCGCCCGATATCGGCGAGCCGATCACGTTGGAGATGGCAATCGCGGTCATGAACAACGCAACCATCTTGGCGCGGCGCGCGCCCGGGAACCAGTAGGTCAGGTACAGAATGATGCCGGGGAAGAATCCGGCCTCGGCGACACCGAGCAGGAAGCGCAGGAAATAGAAGCTGAACTCGGGATCGGTGCAATTGAACATGGTCGCAACCGAACCCCAGTGAATATCGGGAGTGAACACGAACGCGGATGAAATAATGCCCCAGGTGATCATGATGCGCGCGATCCACACGCGCGCCCCGAGGCGTTCGAGCAACACATTGCTCGGCACTTCGAAGATGAAGTAACCGATGAAGAAAATACCGGCGCCGAAGCCGTAGATCGTGTCGCTAAATTTCAGGTCAGGCGCCATCTGCAGCTTGGCGAAACCGACATTCACCCGGTCAAGGAAAGCGACGATATAGCAAAGGAACAGGAACGGGATCAGATGCCAGGCGAGCTTGCCATACGTTGCCTTTTCGAACTCCGCAGAAAAAGTTGTGGCCACTGTACTCCTCCTCGTGTCTTGTTATGTTCGGCGCAGCTTGGGTCGAGCTGCCCTCGGCCGCGTCGCGCTCGATTGTCGTTTATTTCCGCCGCGTAGTGTAGCAGCCCCGACTCGCCTCGGGGTCTGCCGAAATCCGATCGCGGACCGAGCGCATTGCCGCACTGCAACGATAACGCCGCTTTGGCAACGCGGGCGGCATGCCGGCGAGAACACCCGTTCGGCGCTGTCCGCGTATAGCGGACCCTGGTCAATGTCCGAAAACAAAACCTGTGTGGCGCGTTGCGCGCTATCGCGCGCGCCCCGCGCCGCGCACCTCGAAACTAACCCGATCCAATTCTTCACCGCCTGCATCCGTCAGGACGAGGTCGTGACGCCCGGGTTGTGGCGCCCAGAGCACCGGTTCATCCGGCGCCCCGAGCGTTTCCCCGTCGAGTTGCCAGCGCTGGCCGGACAACGATGGCGCCGCCATGAAGCGCACGCGTTGCACCTTGCCCGGAATGTCCGGATCAAGCGCGATGATGCTGCCGTTGCCCGGATAGGCAATGCCCGCGCGGACCGTTCCCGCTACCTTCGCGGCAATCACGTCGATCTCGGTGCCCGCGATGAAATATTCTTCGCGTGCCACTTCGATATCCCGTTCGTATTCGATTTGGCGCGCAATCACCGGCTGCGGTCTTGGCGGCCGAGTCGAAGTCGAGCGGCGATGCAGGTAATCGACGAGCTCGATCCATACCGGTGCGGCGCCGGTCACGCCGGACACATCGCGCATCGGGCTGCCGTCGAAATTCCCGACCCAAACGCCGACCGTGAAATGCCCGGTAAAGCCGATGCACCAGTTGTCGCGCATGTCCTTGCTGGTTCCGGTTTTCACCGACGCCCAGTGCCGCGAAGCCAGCGGATTTTCCAATCCGAACGTAACGCTCCTTGCCAGCGGATCGGAAAGCATGCTGGCAACGATCCACGAAGCGGACGCATCGAGTACCGGCGTCGCCACCGTTCTGAGCGCCCTCTCGAGTTTGAGCGGTGACCATTGCCCGCCGTTGGC
>Ga0137438_1000009_pt1 | contig 23337 bp, 26 predicted proteins | sample EasRivERMGT157_2_FD_102327 | JGI IMG/M metagenome (GOLD analysis project Ga0137438, IMG submission 102327) | Soil microbial communities from meander-bound floodplain in the East River, Colorado, USA - East River MetaG ERMGT157_2 | ecosystem: Environmental > Terrestrial > Soil > Floodplain ... | reverse complement strand
TGTGCCTTTTGCTGCGCAGCAGCCAGCACTCGCGGCCAACCCTGGCAAGCCGCTAGACGAGGCAACGCTGGCGACCGTGAAACCTGCAGCGCCAGTACCGGCAGTGCCAGTCAAGCTTGTTGGCCCGTCGCGCTCAAGGGATGCAGGTGACAAATCGCAAGCCGGTCCGCCAGCGATTCCACAGGTGCAGCCCACTCCGGTACCATCAGCTGAACAACGCAAAGGGCAATCTGAACTGCGCAAACAGCGAGGGCAGATTGCTGAACCAAAGACTACCGCACCGCCAGGCATAGAGAAGCCAGCCGAACCGGTTCCGGCATCGCCGACGGTGGTAGAACCTGACCGCACGCCAGCAGCCCGCCCGCCGGTTGATCGTGAAATCATGGGCGCACCACCGCCACAAACTGGGCGTCCCGACAGGCGTCAGCCACCCAGCAAGGTAAAGCCAGCCGAACCGGCACCAGCACCACCAACGGTGGTAGAGCCTAACCGCACGCCAGCAGTCAGCCCGCCGCCGAACCGCGGAATCAAGGAAGCGCCACCTCCACAAACTAGTACCGATGGCGCGGTGCCAAACCCTGAAACGGTCAAAAGCGAAGCGCAAAAAACCAAAGAGCAATTGAAGCGCGAGGAAGAATTGAAGAGACGCGAGATGGAGGACAAGAACCCCAACCAGTAGCGGCCAGCTGAGGTAATAGACTAAAGGCCCTCGCGGGGCTTTAGTCTATTTGTTATTGAAGAAGGCGATATTCATGCAGCGATCATTTACAAAAGTAAGCTCCGTAATTTTGTAAGTTTTCTTTGGATCGTATTTGACAATATTTTTGTAGTACCACATTTCAATATTAACCGGCTTGGATTTGTCTACCTGCTGCCCTTTTTGGGCTAATACACTATCAGCACTTGAGGGCTTGACTGACTGCTCTTTTTTTTCCGGCATCCCCAGACGTTCAGAGACAACCTTACGCGATTTGCCACTGAATGACTGTAAAAATTCAGATTCGCTGTAAGTCTTGCCTTTGCTCTTGGCGCCCGTCTCGGCGGCAGATACGTTAATTGATATCAAAGCGATACAGCTGAATGCTGCTATTGCGCTACAAATGATTTTAACTGGTTGCATATCTGAATTCCTAAATTCCCTAAATTTCGTTAAGTAAGAGATTATCGCATTTTTACGAGACCCACGCAGCCCTATCATCCGCACTATGCTCTCATGAAAACTGCAACTTCAAACCATCATAACCAACATGGACGGATAAGGGCAATTGTCTGCTCAAGTCCTCGTACTCCATTTCGTGCGTCATGTGTATCAAATAACTGCTCTTTGCTTGAATCAGACCAGCATACTTCAAACTTTGTTCCAGATTGATATGCGTATGATGCGGCTGGTAACGCAAACAGTCCAGCAACAGCACCTCCAGACCTTGCAGCAATGCCAGTGAGCTCCCTGGTATCTCGGAAATATCAGTAAGATAGGCCATATTGCCGATACGGTAGCCATAAATGCTGATACGCCCATGCTTGACCGGAATAGGCGTGATCATAGAGCCGAACAATTGAAAAGCATTAGTCACCGGATTGATCGCCAATATGGGCAAATCCCAGAAGTCGCTAGACTTACGCAGGGTGTAACCAAAACGGCTGGCAATAATATCCATGGATTGCTGATCGCCGTATAACGGAATCTGTTGGCGCTGCAACTGACAGAATGCTCTCAGATCATCGATGCCATGCAAGTGGTCAGCATGCGTATGGGTATACAGCACGGCATCAGCGCGACAAAGCTGCTCACGCAAAGCCTGCTGGCGCAGGTCGGGACCGGTATCTATCAGCACCACCTCTCCACCGTGCATTTGGATGGCTGCGGAACTGCGTGTGCGTTTATTGCGCGGGTTAGTAGACAAACAGGTATCACAACCACAGCCTATGACTGGCGTTCCCGCGCTGGAGCCGCTGCCCAGCAGGGTTAATTGCATGGTCGTGCCTGTTTGAATAGCTGGAAAAAGTTATGGGTAGTTGCCTGTGCCACTTCCTCCAGCGTAATGCCTCGCAGCTTGGCAATCTCTTCCGCCACGTATTTGACATAGGCTGGCTGATTGGTTTTACCGCGAAACGGCACCGGCGCGAGATAAGGCGAATCAGTTTCCACCAGCATGCATTCCAGCGGAATATGCTGGGCGACCTGTTTCAAGTTGGTTGCGTTTTTGAAGGTGACGATGCCGGAGAAAGAGATGTAGAAGCCAAGTGCAATGGCCTGTTCAGCAACTTCCAGACTTTCAGTAAAACAGTGCATGACGCCACCAATTTGCCTGGCCCCCTCCTCTTGCATGATGCGTATGGTGTCCTGTGCGGCTTCTCGAGTATGGATGATCAGTGGCTTGCCAGCCAGGATTGCTGCCCGAATATGCGTACGAAAACGCTCACGTTGCCACTCCAGATCGCCAGTCAAACGAAAATAATCCAGTCCAGTTTCACCTATGGCAATGACTCTTGGGTGCGCCGCTAAACGCACCAACTGTTCAACACTTACCGGGTCTTCGTCTTCATAGTCAGGATGCACGCCCACCGACGCATAGATGTTGTCATGCGCTTCAGCCACAGCAAGCACCTGCGGAAACTCACGCAGGTTGACGCTGACGCATAAAGCATGAGTTACGTTGTTGGTAGCCATGGACTGCATGACCGCATCCAGATTGCTGGCAAGGTCAGGGAAATTTATGTGGCAGTGCGAATCGACCAGCATTTTGCTACTTAAGAAATGGAAGGTGAAGGATACGGCTAGTTTATTACATAGTGTGGGTCGGACGTGTCGATTTCAGCGCTCCACCCAGCAAGCCTTCGATTTTAGTGCGTGCTTCAACACCGCCATCTTTATCACTGAACTGTACCCCTATGCCTTGCGGCCGGTTGCCTTGTGTTACTGGGGTAATCCAGACCACATGCCCGACTACCTTGAGTTTGACTGGATCTTCTATCAAGCTCAGTAGCATGAAGACTTCATCGCCAAGCTTGTAACTTTTGTTGGTAGGAATAAACAAGCCGCCGCCCTTGATATAAGGCATATAGGACGCGTATAGCGCAGCTTTTTCCTTGATTGAGAGTGACAGTACCCCGGGTTTTAGCGCGTTGGTTAGTGGCTGATTTTCGATTGTTAGAGGTGTGATCACGTCGTATTTATCTAGAGAATATTTGCGTATATTGAAGCAAAAGACATTCTAATTGCAACTCAGTATTGAGTGGATGATTGGCAGCCCTGCGCGCCTCATCCAGCTTACGCTGAAAATCGAGTAGCAATCTGACGTTCACAGCTTTTGCCAATCCCTGTAATGCCACTTTCAATTTTGGATGATAACGCACTTCGGCTCGCCCAGAAAACTGTATGGCGCAAGCCAATAGATCATAAGTCCATTTCTGCAAGGCAAGCACTGCAACTTCCATCCCCGCCTTGGTGCAGATTGGTGTTGCTGCATAAGGGTCCAGTCTAACCCCCTTGCTTAGCATCTGCCACAGCTCTGTGAGTTGGGTGTAATTCATGTCGGAGTCTTGCAGCAAACCTAGCGGCGCGCCTCCAGCATAAGTTAACCGTTCATCAGCATCAATGATGCCTTGCTGATTCAACCATGCCATGGCAACCTCATGCGTGGGTACTGGCATATCAATCTTCTGACAGCGACTACGAATCGTTGGCAATAATCGTTGCGGCTGATGCGAGACCAGAATAAACATCATGCCCACAGGCGGTTCTTCCAGCATTTTGAGCAGTGCATTGGCTGAAGATGGGTTCAAAGCTTCTGCCGGATGAATCAATACAATACGCGGACCACTGCTATGATGGCTGGAAAGCCCCATGAAGCTGGCAAGTTCGCGTACCTGATCAATCGATATCTGGTTCTTCTTGCCAGATTTTTTAATGGCAGCAGGTTCATCCTCAGTAGCATCGCCCTCTTCCACTGGCGTCAGTAGACGATAGTCAGGATGATTGCTTTGCATAAACCAGCCACAACTGGCACATACGCCACAAGCCATACCGTCGGTGTCTGGCGTCTGGCAAAGCAACGATTGCGACAGATTTTTCGCTAAATCTAATTTACCGATTCCGCCACGGCCTTGTAGCAGCAAGGCATGGGGTATGCGTTGGCGCATCTCGGCCAGCCTCTTCCACAGTGGTAGTTGCCAAGGATATATATTCATTTAATTAGATAGATAAAATAACTTCTTCAAGTAATTGTTTAATTATTTCAATAGGCTGGCTGCCGTCAATGACACGAAACCGATGAGGGTTTTCATTCGCTCGTGTTAAATAGGCGGCGCGGATACGCGAGAAGAAATCAGCGTTTTCGCGTTCAAATCGATCCGGGGCACGCGCTGCCGCCAGACGTTGTGTGCTGACTTCAATCGGAACATCAAACAACAAGGTCAAATCGGGCTGCAAGTCTTCTTGTACCCATGCTTCCAGGACGCGCACCTTATCGTAAGACACTCCGCGTCCACCACACTGATAGGCAAAGCTGGCGTCTGTAAAACGATCAGAAATCACCCATACACCACTCATTAGCGCTGGGCGTATTACCTGCGCTATATGCTCACGGCGGGCGGCAAACATGAGCAGGGTCTCGGTTTCTGGATGCATGGGCTGGTGCAAAAGCAATTCGCGCAAGCGTTCTCCCAGTTCGGTTCCTCCAGGTTCTCTTGTGACCAGCACCTCCAGGCCACGGATCTGCAATATCTGGGTGATAGTTGGAATGTGCGTGCTTTTGCCAGCGCCATCCATGCCTTCCAAGGTGATGAATTTACCGCGCATTAGTTATTGCTTCGCTTCAACTGATAGCGTGCCACAGCACGGTTATGTTCGTTCAAATTCTCGGAAAAAGTATGGCTGCCATCACCTTTGCCGACAAAGTACAACGCCCTGCTGTTAGCCGGATGCAAAGCAGCTTCGATGGCAGCCAGCCCGGGCATGGCTATCGGTGTAGGTGGTAAGCCGTCTCGCGTATAAGTGTTGTATGGAGTATCGCTCAATAGATCCTGCTTGCGTAGATTGCCATCAAACTTGTCGCCCAGACCATAAATGACCGTAGGATCAGTTTGCAAGCGCATGCCGATGCGTAAACGATTAAGAAAAACGCTGGCGATCAATGGCCGCTCATCGGCTTTACCCGTTTCTTTTTCGATAATCGAGGCCATTATCAGTGCATGATAAGACGATTGATAGGGTAATGCAGCATCACGTTGCTGCCAGGCAGTATTCAACTTGATGCGCATGGTTGCATAGGCGCGCTTGAGTATATCCAGATCGCTCATGCCTTGCGCAAAGTAATAGGTATCCGGAAAAAACAAGCCTTCAGGCATATCTTCCTGTGCGTCAATTTGCGCCAGGATATCCTGGTCGGAATACGCCATCGTGACGTGTTTAACAGCCTCATCACTGTTCAATGCATCTCGCATCTGTGCAAAAGTCCAGCCTTCAATAAAAGTAATGCTGCTTTGCGTGGTGCTGCCGCTGGTCAGCAATATAAAAAGTTGATAAGGCGTAATGCCATTTTCAATCTGATAATTACCGGCCTTGACCTCACTTGCTTTACCAAAAACCCGCACCAGCAGTACAAAGCTCCAGGGCTCGCGCAATATATGCTGGTCAACCAACTGCTGTGAAACGCTACGCAGACTGCTGCCGGATTTCAAAACCATGTCCTGAGTAGGCGTTGTTAAACTAAGCGGCGATTGCGCAAAATACACCATCCAGCCTAGAAGTATCAGGCCAGCCAATACGCACAGCATTATCAATCGACGTACCAACCTCATGTTATTCCTGAATTTTCTGCCGTAAGCGCTCAGCCAAATCGCCAGGGGCACAGCGTTGATTGTTTAATTCTCTGACCTGCCAAGCTCCATAAAGACTATTGCAAATGACGATTTCGTCGGCCTGCATGAGTTTGGATAAGCTTAGATGCGTTATGCTGGCATGATATCCAAGGGCTGGCGCTAATTCGAGTATATGTTGGCGAGTAATGCCAGCGACCCCGCACATGCTCAGGTCAGGGGTGAGCAGAGTGCGATCATAGCGAGCAAACAGATTGCTCATAGTACATTCAATCACATTACCTGATTGGTCGAGCAGTAGGCCATCAGCAATAGCGCCATCGGTCCATTCCATACGTGCCAGAACATTTTCTAAGCGGTTGAGATGTTTGATGCCAGCCAAACTGGGTTGACGCGCCAGTCGTAAGCGGCACAGATACAAACTGACGCCCTTGCTAAAGTTTTCTGCAGGGTATTCTGGTAACGCAGTCTTGACGACAACCCGCGTGGGTTGCGCCAGTGCAGGCAGCGCATAGCCACGGGCGCCTTCGCCACGGGTAATCATGATTTTGGCGACGGCCTGTTCATCCCTTGTAAACAGGCGGCTAATATCAGCCAACAGTAATTCGGCCGCAGGACAGACAATGCCTAATACATTGCAATCTTCTACCAGCTTGCGATAGTGTCTGTCCCAATGATCAGCAAGTCCATAACGCACCGCAAGGGTTCGAAACACGCCATCGCCATAGGCAAATCCGCGATCTAATGGCGAAATCAAAATATCATTACGACCATTGATCAGATATTGATGGGAAACTGTCATATAGAGGGCCAGATTCTTGATTGAGACAACAGCCGGACATCCTAATGCATGTAAGTCTGCCAGAAAAGCGCGCTGCTTTTACCATCCACAAAAGCTGTGGATAGAATTGTGGACTAAGGCCGGATTGAATAGCTAAGTTACGCTTCTAATTAGCTTTTTATCCAACTGGTCAGATTTTGAACAAATAAATTACTATTACTATTCAATAAGATACAAAAATTACTGAATAAACAGATACTAAAGACGTAACGTCACTGTCACATGCCTTAAAACTGTGCACAAACTAGCGCCATTAATGGCAAATCATGCCCAAGACTTGCGTGGAACTAGATTTTACGGAACACCAAGCTACCATTGGTGCCACCAAAACCAAAATTGTTTTTGAGTGCAACCTCGATTTTCATGTCGCGCGCAGTGTTAGCGCAGAAATCGAGATCGCATTCAGGGTCCTGATTGAAAATATTGATGGTAGGCGGAGAAATCTGATGATGCAGCGATAACACCGTAAATACTGACTCCAGTCCACCGGCGCCACCCAGCAGATGCCCAGTCATGGACTTGGTCGAATTCACCACCAATTTTTTGGCATGAGCTCCAAATGCAGCCTTAACCGCATTGGTTTCATTGGCATCCCCTATAGGCGTGGATGTGCCATGTGCATTAATAAATTGCACTTCATCGGTGTTGACCCCGGCATTCCTTAGCGCATTCACGATGGAGCGCCGTGGGCCATCCATATTGGGAGCAGTCATGTGATAAGCATCGCCACTCATGCCATAGCCTATTAACTCGGCGTAAATTCTGGCGCCACGCTTCTTCGCCGATTCGTATTCTTCCAACACCATGACTCCAGCCCCTTCACCAATCACGAAGCCATCACGGTCCATATCCCAAGGACGACTGGCGGTGGCAGGGTCATCATTGCGCGTGGACAAGGCGCGTGCGGAAGCAAAACCACCTACACTGAGTTGCGTTATGGCAGCTTCGGCGCCACCGGCCACCATGACGTCGGCATCGCCGTATTCAATCATGCGCGCTGCATCGCCTATGCAATGCGTACCGGTGGTGCAGGCGGTGACGATGGCAATGTTTGGGCCTTTAAAGCCGTACATGATGGAAAGGTTGCCGGAAATCATGTTGATGATGGTGCCCGGTATGAAGAAAGGTGAGATTTTGCGCGGCCCGCCTTGGTGGTACACCACATCTGTCTTTTCAATCAGATTCAATCCACCAATACCGGAACCGATGGCAACGCCGATACGCTCAGCATTTTCTTCGGTAGCTACAAGGCCGGCATCCTTAACTGCTTCAATCCCCGCTGCCATGCCGAATTGGATGAAAGTATCCATGCGCCGCGCTTCCTTGGCAGGAAGATATTGCGACACATCAAAGTCCTTAACTTCACCAGCAATCTGCGAACTGAAGTTGCTCGCATCAAACTTGGTAATTTTGCTAATACCGGACTTGCCAGCAATGATATTAGCCCATGACGCCTGCACACCAATACCAACCGGTGACACAACGCCCAGGCCAGTCACAACTACTCTGCGTTTATGCAGACCGTGCTTAGACAAGGCAACTCCAATAGGATGGAACGCTAGAGAAAATTAGCTGAAGAAAATTAATTCTGAAAAATTATTTCAGGTGTGCGCCAACATAGTCAATCGCTTGCTGGACATTGGTGATCTTTTCGGCATCTTCGTCTGGAATTTCGCAATCGAATTCTTCTTCCAACGCCATCACCAACTCAACGGTATCAAGCGAATCGGCACCCAGATCATCAACGAAGGAAGACTCATTTTTAACATCAGCCTCATTTGCTCCCAATTGTTCGGAAACGATCTTTTTAACGCGTTGTTCAATGTCAGACATCTGTTATCCCTTTCAAGTGTTTTCAGCTTAAAGCTGCTGCTATTCTAACAAAAGTAATCAGGAATTCAAAAAGCGTTTAAGCCATATACATCCCACCATTCACATGCAATGTTTCACCGCTGATATATCCGGCTGCGGGGGAAGCTAAAAAGGACACTGCAGCGGCAATATCTTGTACCTGCCCCAAACGCCCCAGTGGAATGTGCTGCAGCAAGTTATCGCGCTGCCCTTCGGATAATGCACGCGTCATATCAGTATCAATAAAACCCGGTGCCACGCAATTAACCGTGATACCTCGACTGCCGACCTCACGCGCCAAAGATTTAGTAAAGCCAGCCATGCCGGCTTTGGCAGCAGCGTAGTTTACTTGTCCGGCGTTGCCCATATGGCCAACCACCGAAGAAATGTTGATAATCCGGCCGGAGCGCGCTTTCATCATTGGTCGTAACACCGCCTGGGACATACGAAATACTGATTTAAGGTTGGTCGAAAGCACGCTATCCCAATCATCTTCACTCATGCGCATGAGCAAGGCATCTCGGGTAATTCCTGCGTTGTTCACAAGCACGGAAACATCACCAAATTGTTCGCTAATGGCTTTGAGCACCGATTCAATTTGCGCGGCATCATTAACATCCAAAGCTAGACCTATGCCTTTAATACCAGCTTGTTGCAACGACTGTGTAATCTGTTCTGCACCGGAAGCACTAGTTGCAGTCCCGATGACGGTGGCGCCATGTTTGCCCAGTTCCAGCGCTACAGCACTGCCTATGCCGCGGCTGGCACCGGTAACCAAGGCAATGCTGTTATTTAATGGTTGTCCTTGCAGCATGCTTTCTCCCTCCAAGATCTGAAACTAGGCTTTAAATTGTGTCTGTGCTTCTGTGAGCGCATCATTACTGGTCAATGCAATGCATGCCATCTCAGCCACTATGCGCTTGCTAAGCCCAGCCAATACTCTGCCTGGGCCGCACTCTGCAGCATGGTTTATTCCCTGGGCTGATATCGCTTGCACCGTTTCCACCCAACGCACCGGGCTGTAAAGTTGGCGCACCAGAGCGTCTTTAATCTTTTCGCTATCGCTATAGGCTGCCACATCTGCATTATGCAACACCGGCACCTGACAGTCGCGTAAAGTTACATCCTTCAGGTAGCCACGCAATTCTTCCGCAGCAGGCATCATCAAGGCACAGTGGGAAGGAACGCTTACCGGCAGTAGCAAAGCACGCTTGGCGCCCTTGGCTTTGGCGGCTTCCATGCCACGTTCTACCGCGGTTTTGTGGCCGGCAATCACTACCTGGCCAGGCGCATTCAGGTTGACCGCTTCCAGCACCTGGCCTTGTGCGGCTTCGCTGCACACTGCACGTACCGCCTCATCATCCAGACCAAGAATCGCCGCCATCGCGCCTACACCTTCGGCGACTGCGCCCTGCATGACTTCCGCACGGTAACGCACCAGTGACAAAGCATCCTTGAATGCCAGCGCGTCTGCTGCAACCAACGCGGTGTATTCACCCAGGCTATGCCCGGCCATGATGCCGGGCTGCGCACCGCCTTGGGCCTGCCAGGCGCGCCAAGTGGCCACACCTGCAACCAGCATCAAAGGTTGAGTATTGGTGGTTTGATTTAACGCCTCGTTAGGCTCGGTGGCCATACACCAGAAGTCTGTGCCAAGAATATCGGACGCTTCAACAAATGTTTGACGAATGACAGCGAGATCGCCAAATCCCTGCATCATGCCGACCGATTGTGATCCTTGACCGGGGAAAAAGAACGAAAATTTCATGAATCTCTCTTTAATATTTCAGCAACACCGAGCCCCAGGTAAACCCACCACCAAAGGCTTCCATAAGTATCGTTTCACCACGTTTGATGCGACCATCGCGCACTGCCGTATCGAGCGCTAGGGGAATAGAGGCAGCGGAAGTATTGCCATGCTTGTCTATGGTGGCCACAACGCGTTCCATGCTCATGCCGAGCTTCTTGGCGGTGGACTTAAGGATGCGGATATTGGCCTGATGCGGTACCAGCCAGTCAATGTCGGATTTTTCCAAGCCATTGGCTGCCAATGTCTCATCGACGATGGCATCCATCGTATTAACCGCTATTTTAAATACCGGGTTGCCTTCCATAACAATAGTAGGCTTGCCATTGCCATTCGAACCGCCAGCAGGCACATGCAACAGATGGGCATAACTACCATCGGCATGTAAATGCGTGGAGAGCACACCAGGTTCATCGCTAGCCACCATGATGACCGCCCCTGCACCATCACCCCAAAGAATGCAATTACTACGATCAGTCCAGTCGGTTATGCGTGACATGGCTTCAGCGCCCACCACCAGCGCGCATCTGGCTGCACCACTTTTAATAAAGTTATCTGCCGTTGCCACCGCGTAAATAAAACCACTGCAGACTGCCTGTATATCAAATGCCGGGCAACCGGAAATACCGAGCTTGTCCTGCATGAGGCAGGCGGTACTGGGGAAAATACGGTCTGGCGTAGTTGTTGCAACAATGATCAGGTCAATCTCACTGGCTTTTATACCAGCCGCTTTGATAGCTTGGCGGCTAGCCTGCAGTGCCAGATCACTGGTGAATTCGTCATCTGCCACAATATGCCGCTCACGAATGCCAGTGCGGGCAAATATCCACTCATCCGTGGTATCTACCATGCACTCAAGGTCAGCGTTGGTCATGATTTTTGCCGGCAAATAGCTACCGGTTCCGGTAATACGCGAATACTTCATGCAAAGTCTTTCAAAGCGGCATCTGGCGTCCCAGCAGACTTGGCATGCGGTTGTATGTGTTCAATCTCTAACTGCTCAGTAATTCTGCGTAAAACACCACTACGCGCTTCTTCAATTGCCGTGTGGATGGCATGTAAGAAAGAGAATCTGTCTGCGCCACCATGGCTTTTCACTACAATCCCCCGCAAACCTAGGAAACTGGCGCCGTTGTAGCGTCTTGGATCAAGCCGTTGCTTGAACGCTTTCAGTACCGGCATTGCCGCCACAGCCATTAATTTGGTAAATAAATTACGCTTGAATTCTTGCATCAGAAATTCGCTCATCATACGGGCCAGACCTTCCGAGGCTTTAAGTGCCACATTGCCGACAAAACCATCGCACACCACTAGGTCGGTAGTGCCTTTATAGATATCGTCACCTTCCACGTTGCCATAGAAGTTGAGGTGGCTGGAGCGTAAAAGTTCGCCAGCCTGTTTTACCACTTCATTGCCTTTGATATCTTCGGAACCGATATTGAGCAAGCCCACGCTGGGCCGTTCCTTGTGTTCAACGCATGAAACCAGCATGGCCCCCATGACAGCAAATTGCAATAATTGCTCTGGCGTGCAGTCAGCGTTAGCCCCCAAGTCCAGCATATAGATCAGACCCTTTTGACTAGGTAGCGCAGCGGCTATGGCCGGACGATCAATGCCAGGAAGTGTTTTTAACACAAAGCGCGCGGTTGCCATCAAGGCACCAGTGTTGCCGGCACTGACACAGGCGTTGGCTTCGCCGCTCTTAACCAGATTGACGGCAACGCGTAGGGAAGAATCTTTTTTGTTTTTTAGTGCGCTCTGTGGAGATTCCTCCATGGTCACCACTTCGCTGGCATGGTGTATGCGAAGACGCGGGCCAACACAAGCCTTGTGGGCGCTTAATTCCACCTCGATAGCATCGGTCAAGCCGACCAGAATAATGTTGATTTCGCTATCTTGCTTAAGCACATCCAGTGCCGCGGGCACTGTGACATGAGGGCCGTGATCTCCCCCCATGACGTCGATAGCAACGGTGATATCCATGCTCAAAGTTGGATACTGAAAAACAAAACGCCGGTTCTTAAAGTAAAGAAACGGCGCATTTGTCTCAAAACAGCCTTACTCGCCCTTCGCTGGCAGCACCTTGCGACCACGATAATAACCGCTTGGGCTAACGTGATGACGCAGGTGGGTTTCACCGGTGGTTGGCTCTACCGCCAATGGTGGATTGGTCAGGAAATCGTGCGAGCGGTGCATGCCACGCTTGGAAGGTGACTTCTTGTTTTGTTGAACAGCCATGGTGTTACTCCTATAAAAATCAAATTTACTTAAAATCTTGCAGAAACATTAGCGCTTGCTGGTTTTCAGTCCCTGCAATACGGCAAAAGGACTGACTTTTTTCAATGTATTCAGCTTCGCACTGGCGCTACATGTTTCTGTACTGTGGGTGGGCGCCAAAGGCAAGCCCAACAACACTTCATCTTCAATCAATTCAGCAATCCGCATTTGCACATTGGCCACCAGATAATCCTCATCGTCGGGCTCTTCCTCTGCTAACGGCATTGATGCTTCATCCGGCACAATGATGAAACTCGAATCCAGATCCAGCTTGAATTCCATCGCCTCCAGACAGCGCTGACAGATGAGCTGAAGGCTCCCATGCACACGCAATCGCAACTGCGGGCGCTCCTCACTCAGCCCGCCTGATAATTGGTATTGCAGTTCGCCAGCCTCGGAGTACAAGGCGTCATGCAGGCGCGGTAAATCCGAGGCGGCGATTGTACCATATATCTCCTGCGACTTCCGAGCGAACTCCAGGCTATCAATAATCATGCTGTTTTTGGTTGATGCAGACATAAGGGGCGCATGATACAATCCGCCAGTTTTGGTGTCAAAATCAGGCCTGCAAGTGATAAAAAAAATTCTTATTGCTAATCGCGGTGAAATAGCCGTTCGTATTGTCCGCGCTTGCTCGGAAATGGGCATTAAATCGGTCGCTATTTATACCGACGCCGACCGTCAGGCCTTGCACGTCAAAAAAGCCGATGAAGCTTATAACGTAGGCTCTGATCCGGTAGTTGGCTATCTCAATGCGCACAATATCGTAAATTTGGCAGTTGCTTCAGGCTGCAATGCCTTGCACCCGGGCTATGGCTTTCTTTCTGAAAATCCCGAGCTGGCAGAAATCTGCGCCCGTCGCGGCATCAAATTCATCGGCCCTAACGCCAAAGTCATACGCCAAATGGGCGACAAAATCCAGGCACGTAACGCGATGGCGAACGCAGGAATTCCTTGCATACCAGGCAGCCAGGATAACCTGGCAGACTTGGAGGAAGCGCGGCTACTGGCTAAAAAAATTGGCTACCCGGTCATGTTGAAAGCCACCAATGGCGGCGGTGGGCGCGGCATTCGTCGCTGTAATGACGAAAAAGAGTTGCTGGGCAACTATGATCGTGTGATTTCCGAGGCAAGCAAAGCTTTTGGCAAGCCGGAAGTTTTTCTGGAAAAATGCATCGTTAATCCACTCCATATTGAAGTGCAGATTCTTGGCGATAGTCACGGTAACGTCATCCATCTGTTTGAACGGGATTGCTCGATCCAGCGCCGCAATCAGAAACTGATTGAAATCGCGCCCTCCCCTCAGTTAAGCAAGGCGCAACGTGAATATATCGGCAATCTTGCGGTCAAGGCCGCCAAGGCAGTGAATTACGAAAATGCCGGCACGGTCGAATTCCTGCTGGCTGCGGACAACAGCTTCTATTTCATGGAAATGAATACCCGCCTGCAGGTTGAGCATACAGTCACGGAAAGTATTACTGGCATTGATATTGTGCAGGAGCAAATCCGGATTGCCGATGGCTTGGAACTTCAATACAAGCAGAAAGATGTGCAGTATCGTGGCTTCGCGATGGAATTCCGTATTAACGCAGAAGACCCGAAAAATGGTTTTTTGCCCAGCTTTGGCAAGATCACCCGCTATTACGCCCCGGGCGGCCCCGGCGTGCGCATTGATGCCGCGATGTATAGCGGTTATGTAATTCCACCTTATTACGACTCCATGTGCGCCAAGCTGACGGTATGGGCTCTTACCTGGGAAAGTGTAGTGGAACGTGGTCGCCGTGCGCTGGACGATATGGTGATATATGGCGTAAAAACCACGATTCCCTATTATCAGGAAATCCTCAAGCATAAGGATTTCCGGGCAGCCAGTTTCGATACCAGCTTTGTTGAGGCACATCCGGAATTAGTAAATTACGCCACCGAATTCCCGCCGGAATTATTTGCGGCAGCAATTTCTGCCACCATTGCAGCACATGAAGGCATCTAAGCCACCGATCAGACCAACCATTAAACATAAAGTAATAAATTAAAATTATGTCAAAAGTCTTTATTTCAGAATTAGTTTTACGAGATGGCCATCAATCATTGATCGCTACGCGCATGCGTACCGATGATATGCTGCCAATTTGTTCCAGGCTTGATGCAATAGGGTTCTGGTCGCTGGAAGCTTGGGGCGGGGCCACTTTTGACGCCTGTGTGCGCTATCTCAAAGAAGACCCGTGGGAACGCTTGAAAAAGCTGCGTAAAGCACTGCCTAACAGCCGCATCCAGATGCTGTTGCGAGGGCAGAATCTGCTGGGTTACCGCCATTATTCAGATGATGTAGTGCGTGCTTTTGTACAAAAGTCTGCCGATAACGGCGTAGACGTATTTCGCATCTTTGATGCCATGAACGACCTACGCAATTTAAAGGTTTCCATAGAGGCTGTGAAAAAGCTTGGCAAACATGCCGAAGGCTGCATCAGCTATACCACCAGCCCGGTTCACGATATTCCGTACTTTGTCGCTCTGGCAAAGGAAATGGAAGCCATGAACTGCGATACCATCGCCATTAAAGATATGGCTGGTCTGCTTACGCCATACACTACTGCGGAACTAGTCAAGGCCTTGCGTGCGGCTATCAAGCTGCCTATACACCTGCACAGCCATGCAACATCAGGATTGTCAGCGATGTGTTTCCTGAAAGGCGTAGAGGCTGGCGCCACCCTTCTGGATACCTGCAACTCGGCATTTGGCGAGGGTGCCAGCCACTCCTCGACGGAAAGTATCGTTGCTGCATTTCAGGGCACTGAATACGACACCGGTCTTAATCTGGTTGCCATACAAGAAATTACCGCCTACTTTCGTGAAGTGCGCAAGAAGTATTGGCAGTTCGAGAGTGACTTTACCGGCGTCGATACGCGCGTGCTGGTCAATCAGGTGCCCGGCGGCATGATTTCCAACCTGTCCAATCAGCTTAAAGAACAAGGTGCGCTGGAGCGCATAGATGAAGTGCTGGCTGAAATCCCGCGCGTGCGCAAAGACTTGGGTTTTCCACCGCTGGTAACGCCGACTTCACAGATCGTTGGCACCCAAGCCGTGCTGAATGTGCTGACCGATGCACGTTACAAATCGGTAACTACGGAAGTCAAGAATTATCTGCTCGGCCATTATGGCAAGGCACCTGGCCCCATCGATATGGACGTCAAGAACCTTGCTGTGGGCAATGCAGAGAGCATCACTGGCCGCCCGGCTGACTTGCTGGAAAACGAGATGGAAAGGCTGCGCATCGAATCCGAAGGCTTGGCCAAGAGCGAGGAAGATGTGCTGACCTATGCCATGTTCCCGGACCTGGCCAAGACCTTCTTGCAGGAACGCAATGCTGGCACACTCAAGGCCGATCCGCTGCTGCCCAAGGAAGCCGCAGCAACCAGCACGGCACGTTACGCACCGAATGAATTCAATGTCACGCTGCATGGCGAAACCTTCCATATCAAGCTCACCGGCAGCGGCCATGCTGGCGAAGAACATCGTCCATTCTATGTGTCTGTCGATGGCATCGCCGAAGAAGTCATCGTCGAAACCCTCAGCGAAATCGAGGTCTCCGGCGCTAAAAGTAATGGCAAAAAGAAAGCGGCAACTGCCGGCATTAGCGCTCGTCCACGCCCTTCACATGAAGGTTGCGTGAGCACTGCCATGCCGGGCAGCATCGTCGAGGTCAAGGTCAAGGCTGGCGACAAGGTGAATGCGGGCGACCCGGTGCTGGTGATCGAGGCCATGAAAATGGAAAACGAGATTCAAGCCCCCAAGAGCGGCGTCGTCATTGCCGTTCATGTGAAAAAAGGCGACAGCGTGACGCCTGATGAAACTTTGCTGGAAATCCAGCCCGGCTGATGCACAAATGACCATAAGCCGACAGCATCCGCACTGTCGGCTTTTTTATTGATCATGCCTGAATACCCGCTCATCCTTGCTTCCTCATCACCCTTCCGGCGTGAGCTATTGCAACGGCTACAACTGCCCTTCACCAGCATTTCACCGGATGTCGATGAAACGCCGCTGACTAACGAGGCACCACAGGATACCGCCTTACGACTGGCGCAGGCCAAGGCACGCAAGATAGCAGTTGATCATCCCGAGGCGCTTGTTATTGGTTGCGATCAGGTTGCTACACTGGATGGCCTGCAACTCGGCAAACCATTCACACACGACAATGCCGTCAAGCAACTGCGCATGATGCGCGGCCGTAGCGTCACCTTTTATAGTGCATTGTGCCTGTATAACCCACGCACCAGGCATATGCAGGCTGAAGCAGTGCCTTATGTCGTGGAATTCCGCCATCTGACCGATGCCCAGATAGAAAACTACCTGCTCCAAGAGCAGCCCTACCATTGCGCTGGCAGCGCAAAGTCAGAAGGCCTGGGCATCGCACTGATCGCTGCCATGCACGGTGATGACCCGAATGCCTTGATTGGCCTGCCGTTAATCAAACTTATCAGCATGTTGCAAAACGAAGGTGTCAACGTAATATAGTCGCAAGCGTTCCTGGCATATCGGACCTGACAGCCTAATCTCTGGAGACATTCATGATGTTAAAACGCCACCGCATTGTTGTCTGCACTATGCTCGCATCCCTTTCTACGCTTGGTTATGCGGTCGAAGCAGACGAAACCAGAAGCACGCTGCAAGATCAGCAGGAAGTTGCGGTTACCATTTACAACGGCAATCTGGCCTTGGTCAAAGACCAGCGCAAGATCAAACTCAAAAGCGGCCTGAATAGCCTGGCCTTGCGTGATGTCAGTGCGCAAATCCGGCCAGAAACCGCCTTGCTGCGCAGTCTCACATCAGCGGGCAGCTTTTCAGTGCTGGAACAGAATTTCGATTTCGATCTGCTTACCCCGCAAAAACTGCTGGAAAAATACGTAGGTAAATCGGTAGGCATTGTCAAAGCCAACCCCGCCACCGGCGCCGAGACCACCGAGCAGGCACAGGTGCTGTCAGCCAACAATGGCGTGGTACTCAAGGTGGGCGACCGCGTTGAGACTGGCATACCGGGGCGTATTGTTTACAGCGATGTGCCGGCCAACCTGCGAGATCGGCCAACCTTGGTCGTCCAGCTACAGAACAAAGGGGCTGCCGAGCAAAATGTGGAACTCAGCTACCTGACTGGCGGACTGAGCTGGAAGGCGGATTATGTGGCAGAGCTGAATGCCAATGAGGATAAGCTCGACCTCTCCGGCTGGGTAACGCTCGCCAATACCAGTGGTACCAGCTACCGCAATGCCAAGCTGCAACTGGTGGCTGGTGATGTTAACCGCGTCCAGGAACATCACCCGCTGGCAATGAAAACCATGCGCATGGATGCCATGGCAGCAACAGACGCAGCGCCTATGGCAGAAGAATCGTTACTGGAATATCACCTCTACACGCTGGATCGCCCTACCACCATCGCCGAAAACCAGACCAAGCAAGTTGCCCTGCTCTCGGCCTCGGGCGTGCCTGCACGCAAGGAGCTGGTGCTGCGCGGTGCGGATTACTACTATCAATCCAGCTACGGCGATCTTGGCCAAAAATTGAAAGTCGGCGTATTCGTTGAATTTGATAATAAAGAAAGCGCCCATCTTGGCCTGCCATTGCCTAAAGGCATCCTGCGGGTATATAAAAAGGATAATTCTGGCAACGCGCAGTTTGTCGGTGAGGACAGCATAGATCACACCCCTAGAAACGAATCAGTACGCCTGAAACTGGGCGATGCGTTTGACGTGACCGCAGACAAAAAACAGACCGACTTCAAGAAGCTGCCCAACCCGGCCAAAGGTAACAGCGCCTTTGAAAGTGCTTATGAAATCGTACTGAAAAATGCCAAAAAAGAACCCGTGACGGTCACGGTGCAAGAGCCCATTCCGGCAGATTGGAAAATCGTCAAATCCAGCCACCCCAGTGAAAAAGCCACCAGTAACACAGCAGTTTGGCATGTTGAGGTACCCGCAGAAAGCAAGACCACGCTTAGTTACCGTGTCCAGGTGAAATATTGAGCGCAAATAATGCCCAACAAGGCACGCTATATCTAATCCCCGTCACTCTTGGCGATGACAACATTGCCAAAGCATTGCCACCAGAAGTTGTCAGCATCGCGCAAAGGCTGGATATTTTTGTCGTCGAAAATGAGAAAGCCGCACGGCGATTTTTGGGCGCAATCAAGACCATAAAACCAGTACGCGAGCTGACTCTGCTCCCTCTTAACAAACACACTACTGAGAAAGAGCTGTCTGCGTTGCTAGCGCCGTTGCTGGCAGGTCAGGATGTTGGACTGATGTCCGAGGCAGGTTGCCCAGGTATTGCCGACCCAGGTGCGCAACTGGCTGCACTGGCGCATCGCAAAGATATAAGGGTTGCGCCATTGGTCGGCCCCTCCTCTATCTTGCTTGCACTCATGGCTTCCGGCCTCAACGGCCAGCGTTTTACTTTCTTGGGCTATTTGCCAATAGAAAAAACGCAACGGGTGCAGGAACTTAAGGAAATCGAGCAGATTTCGCGCAAAAACCATGAAACGCAGATTTTTATTGAGACGCCCTATCGCAATCAGCATTTGCTGAAAGACATTCTGGAAAATTGCAATGCAGAAACCAGTCTGTGTGTGGCCTGCAATATCAGCCTGCAAAACGAGCTGATTATCAGCAAACGCGTGATTGAGTGGAAAAATTTGCCATTGCCTGACCTTAACAAACAGCCGGCGGTGTTTTTACTGTTGGCCTAGGCTCTGATAATGACTCCTTAAACCGTGGAGACATAAAAATGAATAAAATCATCGTTGCAGCCATTGTGTTATTGCTCGCTTGCCCATTGGCCTATGCTGGCACCCAGCAAGATAAAATGAAAACCTGTAATGCAGACGCTGCCAAGCAAGCGCTTAAAGGCGACGCACGCAAAGCATTCATGAAAGACTGCCTGTCCGCTAATTAGCTAGCATCTCCGGCAGGGATTAAGCCTGCCGGAGTCCCCTCTCAAGGCGGATAGCTAGTCTCGATTTATCTCGACGCCATACGGCACAGAATTTTCCTCACCGGCGCGTAACTGCGCCTATGTACCGGCGAAACGCCATGTTCTGCGAGGCACTGTAGATGAGCTACAGTCGGGTAGCCTTTGTGTTTGGCAAAATCGTATTGGGGATAAATCGCATGTAAGCGCCGCATTTCTTCATCTCGCGCGGTTTTGGCGAGGATGGAAGCGGCGGCAATGGCTTGCACTTTGCTATCACCTTTTACAATTGCCATGGTCGGAATGGCAATTTTCGGACAATGCAGGCCATCGACCAATACTTGATGAGGAGTAAGCTGCAAGTTCTCTACGGCACGCTTCATGGCTAGCAGGCTGGCTTGCAGGATGTTGATCCGGTCGATTTCTTCCACACTGCTACTGGCAATCGCCCAAGCCAGAGCATACTGCTTGATCTGGATCGCCAAGCTATCGCGCTTTTTCTCGGAGAGGGTTTTTGAATCAGCCAGGCCACTAATGGATTGTGCTGGATTCAGGATGACGGCGGCAGCGTAAACTGCCCCTGCCAAAGGTCCACGCCCTGCTTCATCTACACCACAGATTAACAATAAGCTGTCGGCGATGGCACTCATCGCTACAAGTAGGCCAGTATGGCCTGCGCCGCTGTTTCTTCAGTATTTTGCCGTAAGGCTGCATGAATGCGCGTGAATTCCTGACGAATTTCAGCCACTAACACTTTGTCACTCAGCAGCTTGAGTGTAGCTTCGGCGACCTTCTCTGGTATGGCATCATCCTGCAACAGCTCCGGCACCACAAAACGGCCAGCCAGTATATTGGGCAAGCCGACGTATGGCAGATAATTCATGCGTTTGAGGATTTGCCAGCTCAAGTTTGGCATGCGGTAGGTAATCACCATTGGACGCTTGAGTAAGGCAGCTTCCAGCGTTGCGGTGCCAGAGGCCACAATCACCACGTCGGCAGCTTCCATCGCCAAGTGGGCATGGCCGAAGAGGATTTGCAAAGGCAAACTTTCCGCTTGGTTGGCATAAATAGCCTGCTCGAAAATGATGCGCGTTTCGCGCGTGATCAACGGCACCAGAAACTGCACTTCGGCATGCTCCTGTGCGATTAGCTTTGCGGTCTTTACGAACAAATCAGCCAGCTGCTGCAATTCACTCTGGCGGCTGCCGGGCAGCATGGCAATCACTATCTGGCTGGATTTCAATTTGAGGTTTTCACGAGCACCTTGCATGTCTGGTTCCATCGGCAGAATATCTGCCAGCGGGTGGCCGACATAAGTGACTGGCACTCCGGCTGCTTCATACAGTGCTGGCTCAAACGGGAACAAGGTGAGCATGTGTGAAACAGCGCGCTTGATTTTAGCCATGCGGCCTTTGCGCCACATCCAGATGGAGGGGCTGACGTAGTGTATGGTGCGTATGCCCTTGCGCTTAAGGCTACGCTCAAGGCCAAAATTGAAATCGGGAGCATCAATACCGATAAAGACGTCGGGCGGATTTTGCAAAAAGTGCTGTAAAACCTGCTTACGGATTTTCATCAGGCCAGGCAAATGACGCAATACTTCCACATAACCGCACACCGACAGCCGTTCCATCGGGAACAGCGAATTGGCGCCCTCGCCTATCATCTTGGGACCGGCAATGCCGACGAACTCAATATCTGGTCTGTGCTTTTTCAAGGCACGGATCAGATGGCTGCCAAGCAGATCCCCGGAAGCTTCTCCGGCCACTATGCCAATAGTGGGCATTAGCGAACGATACCGCGCGTGGAGGTGTTGAGGAAATCAAGCAGGATGCCAATTTCAGCAGCGTCTTTAAGCTGCTCGGCAAGTTGCTGTTTGGCTTCATCCAGCGTCAAACCGTTGCGGTACAGTACTTTGTAAGCACGTTTGATCTGCATAATGGTATCTGCCGAAAAACCTCGTCGTTTCAAGCCCTCGGAGTTGATGCCATGCGGTTTGGCATCGTACCCAGCGGCAGTCACGTAAGGCGGAATATCCTGGAATACCCTAGTATTAACTGCCGTGATTACATGCGCGCCAATTTTGCAAAACTGATGCACCAAGGTAAAACCACCTAGAATAGCATGATCGTGAATCTCCACATGCCCAGCCAGCGAAGAATTGTTAGCGAAAATGGTATGGTTGCCGATCTGGCAATCATGGGCGATGTGTACATAAGCCATAATCCAGTTGTCGTTGCCGATACGCGTGGCGCCTTTGTCCTGCACGGTGCCGCGATTGAAAGTGCAGTATTCGCGTATGGTGTTGTCATCGCCAATTTCCAGCGTTGTTGGCTCGCCCTTATACTTTTTATCCTGAGGCGCTTCGCCCAATGAAGAAAATTGAAATATCTGGTTATTTTTGCCGATGGTGGTAGGGCCTTTGATCACCACATGGCTATTTACGCGAGTGCCGCTACCAATTCGCACTCCAGCGCCAATGAATGAATATGGGCCTACTTCAACAGTGGAATCAAGTTCGGCTTTGGAATCAATTATCGCGGTAGGGTGTATCAAAGGGTGAGTCATAAACTGGCTGTCACGTGGTCTATTCAGTCATCTTAAGGATGCACATGAACTCAGCTTCAGCCACAAGAACATCATCAACTAACGCTCGACCTGAATATTTCCAAATGCCTCGCAAAACGCGATCAATATTCACCTTCAGAATGAGCTGGTCGCCAGGTAAAACAGGCTTTTTGAAGCGTGCTTTGTCTATCCCCGCAAAATAATAAACCGAGTCTTCGCTCGGCTTGGCATTCCTCGACTTAAAAGACAAAATGGCAGCGGCCTGAGCCAAAGCCTCTACAATTAAAACGCCGGGCATCACGGGATGATAAGGAAAATGGCCAGGAAAAAATGGCTCATTCATACTGACATTTTTGACAGCCGTAATTTCTTTTCCAACTTCATAACAAAGCACGCGATCCACCAACATAAATGGATATCGATGCGGCAGATGCTCCAGTATTTCATGGATATCCATGCTCGTAATGGCTTGGTCAATCATGCTTATTTCTCAATTCTCAAGAGTGTTATCGTGTTGCGTTTTCAGCGCATTGAGTTCTTTTTCAAGCTGCTTGATACGCTCGTTAAGGTCGCTCAGGCGTTTTATGTTGGCCGCCGTTTTAAGCCAATCCTCATGTATTTGATACGGCATAAACGCAGTATAAGTATTTGTTTTAGTTAGAGAGCGTGGAATCAGGGTACCCGCTGAAACTGTCACCCCATCTGCAATTTCAAGATGTCCCGATATCATGGCGGCGCCGCCTATTCTGCAATGTTTGCCTATGCGCGCACTACCGGCAATACCGACACAACCTGCAATCACAGTATGCGCGCCTATATGGCAGTTGTGAGCTATCTGGATCAGGTTATCGAGCTTTACACCCTCTTCGATTACCGTATCATCCAGCGTGCCGCGATCTATGGTGGTATTTGCACCCACATCGACATGATCCGCGATGACCACGCGACCGACTTGTGGAATCTTCACCCAGCGCCCGTTATCCTCTGCGTAACCAAAGCCATCGGCACCAATCACGGCACCAGCAAGTAAAGCGCAATGTGCACCGATGACACAGTCATGATAAACCACTACATTAGCCTGCAACACAGAGCCGTCGCCAATAATGACATGGTCGCCAATGACACAGCCTGCACCTATCGCCACATTCTCACCCAAACAAACATGGGCGCCAATGACGCTATTGGCAGCAATACTGCACGAATCCGGAATATG
>Ga0137438_1000008_pt1 | contig 23337 bp, 23 predicted proteins | sample EasRivERMGT157_2_FD_102327 | JGI IMG/M metagenome (GOLD analysis project Ga0137438, IMG submission 102327) | Soil microbial communities from meander-bound floodplain in the East River, Colorado, USA - East River MetaG ERMGT157_2 | ecosystem: Environmental > Terrestrial > Soil > Floodplain ... | reverse complement strand
TCGCCGGTAGCGGTTTCCAGCCGATCATTGCGAAGGGACTCGCCGGCGGTGCCTGGCAGGACGCGGCGCGCCGGGTCATCATTCGCGACCCTTATCGCGGCGAGGTCGTCGGCAGCGCGCCGGTTTCTACCCAGGCCGGTCTCGATGCCGCGCTGGATGCCGCAGTTCAGGCGCGCGAAAAGGCCGCCGCCATGCCGGGTTACGAACGCGCCGCGCTTCTGCGCCGCGTCGCCGCGCTGATCGAGCGCGACGTCAAATCATTGGCGGAGTTGATGACGCGCGAAACCGGCAAGGCGATCAAGGATTCCGAGGGTGAGATCCGGCGGTCCATGGAGACCTTCTCGCTCGCCGCCGAAGAGGCCATCCGCATCGAAGGACGCCACGTGCCGCTCGACGGCAGTGCAATGGGCGCCGGCAAGATGGCCTTCCTGATGCCGTTCCCGGTCGGTGTCGTCGCCGCCATCACGCCGTTCAACGCGCCATTCAACCTCGCGTCCCACAAGATCGCGCCATCGATCGCCGCCGGCAACACGATGGTATTGAAGCCGCCGCCGCAGGCGCCGTTGATCGTGCATCGCCTGGTCGAGCTGGTGGCCGAAGCCGGCGCGCCGGCCGGCATGCTCAACACCATCTACGGCGGTGCCGAAATCGGCGCCGCGCTGGTCGGCGATGCGCGCGTGGAGTTCATCACCTTCACCGGATCGAGCCGCGCCGGCGCCGCCATCAAGGCCGCGAGCGGCCTGCGCCGCGTTGCGCTGGAACTGGGCGGCAACGGTGCGACCATCGTGCACGACGACGCGGACTTGGCTCCTGCCGCGGCCGCCTGCGCGCGCAATTCCATGCGGCTCGCCGGCCAGAGCTGCATCTCGGTGCAAAGCGTTTATGTGCAGGAGCGCGTCGCCGACGCCTTCCTCGGCTTGATGGAAGCCGAGGTGCGCAAGATGAAGCTCGGCGATCCGCTCGACCCTGCGACCGATGTCGGCACGCTGATCGATGAAGCGGCGGCGCTACGCGTGGAGGCATGGGTGCAGGAGGCCGCCGTCAACGGGTCCCGCATAGTAGTTGGCGGCCATCGTCATGGCGCGGCTTTCGAGCCGACGCTGCTGGCGAACCTCAAGCCGAACATGAAGGTGGTCTGCGAAGAGGTATTCGGTCCCGTGGTCAATGTGATTCCCTACAAGAAGCCAGCCGACGCTTTTGCGGCGATCAACGCCGGCCCCTACGGCTTGCAGGCCGGCATCTTCACGCGGTCCAACGAGGTCACGTTCGCCGCGATCCGCGGCCTGCGAGTCGGCGGCGTCATCGTCAACGGCAGTTCCACCTGGCGCACCGACCAGCTCGCTTACGGCGGCGTGAAGGCGAGCGGCATCGGGCGCGAGGGGCCGCGCTATGCGATAGAAGAGATGACCGAGCAGCGGCTCATCGTCTTCAACCTCTGAGCACAAGGCACGTGGATGCGGGTTCTGGTGACAGGCAGCAACGGGTTTATCGGCGCTGCGATCGTGCGCGCGCTGCTCGCGCGCGGCGATACCGCGATCGGATTCGATTCGCAAGTCCGCCAGGGCGGCCCTGTCGATCGCCGGGTTGTGCAGGTCACGGGCGACATCACCGATGCGACGCGCGTCACGCAGGCAGTATCGGATCACGTACCCGATGCCGTCATACATTGCGCGGCCATCGTCAGCGTGCTCTCATCGGTCGACGATCCGATCCAGATCGTACGCGTCAATATCGAAGGCTCGCTGAACGTGTTCGAGGCGATGCGCCTGGCCATGGTCAAGCGCTGCATTCATATCAGTTCCGAGGAAGCGTATGGCGCCTTCCGTTCCGACAGAATCGACGAGACCCACCCGCTCGACCCGGTCATGCCTTACGGCATCTGCAAGGCGGCGGTGGAACAATTCGGCCGCACGTACCGCGACCTGCACGGTCTTGAAATCATCAATCTGCGTCCGTCGTGGATCTACGGGCCCGGTCTGCCGCGCAGCCGCATCCCGAAGAATCTGATCGACGCGGCGCTGGCCGGGCGAAAGCTGCATATTCCATCCGGTGCAGACTCGGCGATCGATCATACTTACATCGATGACGCGGTCGCCGCCATCCTCGCGGCGCTGGATCACAAGCAACATCGCTACGATGCCTACAACGTCGGCAGCGGTGTTGCGGTCAGCGTTTCCGAATTGATCGCGATCGTCCGCGAACTGGTGCCCGGGGCCGAACTTTCGGTCGGCCCTGGCCCCTATCGCCACGGCGACCGCATCGAGATCGTCAGAAAAGGTGCGCTCGACGTCAGCCGCGCCGCGGCGGAATTCGGCTGGCGTCCGCGGTTCGACATTCGCGCCGGGCTTGCCGCTTATGTGCAAGCATCGCGCGAACAACAAACAGCATCGCAGAACTGAAGGAGGGAATGTGATGGCCAAGAAGAAAGCGGTTGCAGTAAAACGCAAACCCGCGATCCGCGCGGCCGCATCGGTGATGTGGAGCGAGCTGCCGGCGCACATCGGCGGCGCGTACTCGAAGTTGCTGGTGCGGCCGGAGTCCTGCGGATCGCAGAGCATCGATTACCGCATTTCCGTGTACCAGCCCCGGGCTTACGTCGAACCGCACGCCCATCGCATCCAGGAGCAGGTCTATCATGTTCTGGAAGGCGAGGCGCTCATGGAAATCGAAGGCGAGCGCACCGTGGTGCGCAAGGACGATGTGATTTTCATTCCGCCCGGCGCCAGGCATGCGATCTACAACACCGGCATGACCGACCTGCGCTTCATCGTCGTCACCTCGCCGCCGGACGAGTAACCCCAAATGCGAAATAAAATTCACTCTCACCGCAAAGGACACGAAGGACGCAGAGGAAATCATGAGATTTAGAACGAAGGATCGCCGCAACGTTACCGGCCCAATAATGGGTACGATGAATTCCGTTCATGGCACGCCACGAACGGCGACAGAGCACACCGCCTCTGGTTTCCTCTGCGTCCTTCGCGTCCTTTGCGGTGAGCGCTTTTTTTTCTCGATGTTGATCAGTCTGGGCTGCCTGAACCCAGCACACGCGGCGGACGCGCCGATCCGCATCGGCGTCGTCACGTACCTGTCCGGCCCCGGTGCCGGACCGATGGGCCTCCCGGGACGCAACGCCGCGGAATTGACGTTCGACGCGCTCAACGCCGGAACAGTCCCGGCGCCGTACCAGAGCAAAGGCTTCGGCGGCACCCCGATCGAGATGGTATTGATCGACGAAGCCGGCTCGACCAGCAATGTCGTGACCCAGTACCGCAACCTGGTCCAGCGCCAGAATGCCGACATGGTCATCGGCTACATCTCCAGCGGCAGTTGCATGGCGGTTGCGCCGGTTGCGGAAGAACTGAAGGTACTCACGGTTATTTTCAATTGCGGCACACCCCGGTTGTTCGAAGACGCATCCTACAAATATGTATTCAGAACCGCATCACACGCGACCATGGACAGCGTTGCCGCGGCGAAGTACGTCCACGAGCGCCTGCCCAAAGCCACCCGCATAGCGGGCATCAACCAGAACTACTCCTGGGGCCAGGATTCGTGGAAGGACTTCGAGGCTTCGATGAAGGCGCTGGCGCCCGGCATCGAGGTCACCACTTCACAGATGCCGAAGCTGTTTTCGAGCCAGTATGGAACCGAGATCTCCGTCCTGCTGGCGAGCAACCCGGACGTCGTCCATACCAGTTTCTGGGGTGGCGATCTCGAGGCATTCATCCTGCAGGCTGTGCCGCGCAACCTGTTCGCCCGCAGCACGGTCGTGCTCACGACCGGCGACGCGCAGCTCCACAACCTGGGCACCGGCATTCCGGACGGCACCATCATCGGCGCGCGCGGTCCGCACGGCGTGTTCGCGCCGGACAACCCACTGAACCGCTGGTTCCGAAGCGCCTACGAAAAACGATATGGCTCGCCGCCGCCCTTTACCGCCTACCATATGGTGCAGGCGATTCTCGGCACCAAGGCCGCGTACGAAATGGCGAAATCCGCGGCCAATGGCAAGGCCCCCGATACGGACCAGGTCGTCGCGGCGTTCCAGGGCCTGAGTTTCGAAACGCCGAGCGGCACCACCAAGATGGCGCTGGGCAACGGACATCAGGGCATCCAGCCAATGGTGTACGGCATGGCCAAAGCGGTCGGCGGCAAGCTGACGATGACGAACGTGACGCGCTATGCCGCCGAGCAGGTCAATCCGCCGGAAGGCGTGAAGAGCGAGGACTGGATAAAATCCGGCTTCGCCCGCTGAGGAGGCAGAGATGGAAAAAATTCTGCTCGTGCAGGGCGCCAACATGAGTTACCTCGGGCGCCGCGAACCGGAGCTCTACGGCAAGACCACGGCTGCGGAACTCGATGCGATGCTGCTCGCCCACGCGAAGGCCAATAAATACCAGCTCGATATTTTCTACACCAACGTCGAGGGCGAGGCGATTAACCGGCTGTATCGCGCGGTCGATGAAGGCGTGCAAGGCCTGGTGATGAATCCCGCCGGGTTCAACCATGCCGGCTACGCGTTGCGCGACTGCGTGCGCGCATTGCCCTTTCCGTACGTGGAAGTGCACATGACGAACATCGAGGCGCGCGGCATCAAGCCGGTAATCGCGCCGGTCGCCGTCGGTGGGATCTACGGCTTCGGCGTGAACTCCTACGTGCTGGGGCTCGAAGCGATGCTGAAGCTGCTGCGCAAGTAGTTGCTGATTGCGGAATAAACCGTAAAGCTCATCACGAAGACACGAAGAACACGAAGGGTCACGAAGAAAGAAAAAATCGAAGTGGGTTAGGTCCTTCGATAGAAACTCTGCCGGTAGAGATGCGCATTGATAGGTCACCCGCATCCACGATCCCCCAATCGTCCAGTATCCATCTTTGCACTTCTTCGTGTTTCTTCGTGACCTTCGTGTCTTCGTGGTCAGATCTTGAATTGGTTCGGAGGAGCAAGAGTGGTTAGATCGCCGACAGTCCGCCATCGGCCATGTAGACCCCGCCGGTGCAGATGCTCGATTCGTCCGACACAAGGAACAGCATCAGGTTGGCGATTTCCTCCGCCGTGCCATAGCGCTTCAACGGCAGGCCGGCGACGATGGTCTCGCGCGTCTTCTCGGGCGCGCCGGGCGAACGGCCTTCCTCGATGTTACGCATCATGCGCGTGTCGGTCGGCCCCGGCAGCACGCAGTTGACGCGGATGTTGAACGGCGCGCACTCCATCGATACGGCGCGCATCAAGCCGATCTCTGCGTGCTTGCTCGCGACGTACGCGGAATTGCCCTGTCCGCGCGCCTTGATGCCGCCGATGGACGACGTGATGACAATGCTGCCGCCAGCGCGTTTCTTCAGCGCCGGAATTGCGTACTTGAGACCGAGGAACACGCCCCGCACGTTGACCGCCATGACCTGGTCGAACGCATCGACCGGATAATCGACGATCTGCGCCGTCACCCCTTCCACCCCGGCGTTGGCGACGAAGGCATCGATGCCGCCGAACTTCTGTTCCGCCACCTTGATCAAGCGCTGGTTGTCCTCCGGCTTCGAAACGTCGGCAACGACATAACCCGCATTACCCTCGCCTGCCGCCTTGACCGCCGACGCCAGTGCCGCTTCGTTGCGCCCGGCCAGCATCAGTTTCGCACCTTCCCGCGCGAACAGTTTGACGGCGGCCAGGCCGATGCCGCTGCCGGCCCCGGTGAGAACGACTGTCTTATTGGCAAGTCTCATTTCTCCTCCGAACAGGGAAAATCTCAACGCAAAGACGCAAAGGGCGCAAAGGTACGCAAAGAAGAGCTGAATTTCTCGATGCACGGCACGAATGAGTCCCGGAGATTGCTCATCAGGGAATCTCAACTTCGGTGTAACTTCCCCCAACGGCACGATCGATTGCAGCGACAATCGCACCAACGGCAAGTTGAATCCGAGGCCAGCTTGTCGTTGTCAGAACAACAATGGCGATGCGCCGGTTTTTGAGGTTCTGCTGATACCGCAGGTTCGAGTCGGTTGTGATAAAGACCGAGAAATCTTCCGTATCGGCGGCATCCAACAGCTCGCCGTTCTTGAGGCGCGACCAACCGAGTTCGTGGGCGGTCGCTACCTCGTGGCCGGCAAGCATTGCGCGCGACGGGGCGGGAGTGCCCTGGTCGAACAGTACCCGCACCTATGCAGGGGCCAGTGCACTACGCGGCGCGTGCTCCAGAACGGCACGTACCTGCTGATGCGTAACGCCGGGAAACCATTCGACGAACTGCGAAGCCAAGGCACCGTCTTCCAGGTTCTCAAACAATGCCGCAACAGGCACACGCGTCCCGCGGAATACCCAAGCACCACTGACCCGCTCGGAATCCCGTTCAACCTCTGGGCATGAAGACCAGTCAATCATATATACATCCTATCACTGGGCCTTACAGAGGGCTACCGGGGACAATCGTCGTGTTACAGCGGCATCGATCTGACAGCGATGCAGGCACGAGTCACGACGACGACTTGATAATTAACAGGGGCTTTCCATCCACCGGTACGGGTCACCGGCATTCGAATGTTGAGTCTGAGCCTAATTCCGTGGCAATACGCGACGAGGGGCGCGCTCCACAATTACAATTATCTATCGCGATGCACCGGTCGTTTCAGTCGACAACTGCAATTGCCTCGACCTCGATCAGTTGGCCATCCAGGACCAGTCTTTCGACGCCCACCATGGTTGCCGCAGGCGGATGTACCGGGTTCACGTAACGGGCGCGCACCTCGGCGATCACATCGCGGCCGGCGCGGTTCAGGCCGACCACGAAAATGGTGAGCTTCAACACGTCGTCGAAGCTCGCACCCGCGGATTCGAGACAGCGTTTGACATTGTCGAAGCATTCCACGGTCTGCGCCTGCAGGTTGGGGCGGTCGGGAGCTGCGTGCGCGACGCTCCACGCGGTCTGGCCGGCCACATAGATCGTCCTGGCGCCGCCGCGCACTGTCAACACATCCGAATAACCGCCGAGGCTTTCCAGCCCGCGCGGACTGGTTGCTTTGATCTCCCGCATCGTTTCCTCCCCTGTTTATCTCCGCTTGGCGCACGCCCCCGGGCCTGTTCACATAAGCACGGAATTCAAGTCGCGCCGCGGACTCGGCCGCGCTTCCACTGTCGGGTAGCCGATACGGAACGGCATCAATGCCTGAGAGTGGGCATCACCTACCAGCTCCTGCAAAGCCTTGCCGAAGCGCGGCTCGACGCCAAGCTGGAGTTCGCGATCCGCGCGTTCGGACATCTGGTTCAGAGGCTGCACCGCCAGGCCTTTGGTCGTCGCCCATAAATGCATGCGCTGCCAGAGTCTTCCTCCGTGGATGCGCATCGCATTGTCGCGCGCACTCGGCACGGCGATAAGGCCGAACGCAGCAGCGGTTGCGACATGCCGTTCGCGCGTGGCCTGCACCCAGGCCTGGTCGGCCGACTCCTGGCTCAGCGGCGGCAGTATTTTCGCCGCTGCGTTGACGAGCGGCGGCAGGCTTTGCGCATCGAGCGTGATGCCGTCGCGTTTGTCCTGAAGTTGCCGCCAGTTCGTACGGAACCACTTGGCGCTGTCAGCGCTCTGTTGATGGTCGGCGACAATCGCTTCGGTGGCGGCCACAATCAATTCGCCGACCCGCGATCGCGCCGCAGGCGTACTGAACCAGATCACGCGCGTCCCTGGCAGATCCGCGCCGAGCGCCGCAAGCCCATCGAGCAAATCGGCAGGGACGCTCTTTCCGGATTCGTAGGGGCCGCGGTTGGTATGCCGAAGGGGAATCGCGTCGTACAGGGGTGAGGAAATCTTTGGCGCCTGCGAAAGCAGGATGTGCGCGGCATGGGCGCGATTGCCCCGGTCCGGCAGCAGCGTTACCTCGGCGGCGTAGCCCTCGCTGGCGGCGGCAATCAGCAAATTCTCCAGCGCGCATCCGATGCCCATGGTCATTTCGCGAAGGAACGGATCGATCGCGCCGATGTTGCGCCCGGCGTCGGCAAACACGTCGATCGCATTGCCGGCGACGCGAAACCGCCAGGGCTGCGAGTTGTGCGGATTCGCGGCCAGAACCGCCGCGCGCACCAGACGCAGGGGCCGCAGGGAATCGTCCGCCTTCCAATTCTTCCAGGGCTCATAGGCCGCGCCGCTGCCGGCACTGAAAACGCCCTGATCGAAAGCGCGCCAAGCGAGCGCACCGCCCGCGAGGACAACGGTCGCACCTGCGATCTTCAGCAAGCTACGCCTTTTCATTTTCCTTGCAACCCTGTGTTATGAAAGCCGTGACGACGTGACGCAAAGGTGTACCGGCTTCGCCATAATCGTGACGCGTGACGTCGCAAAGGCCGAAAAAACGAAAAAGTCGCAAGAGTAAGGTAGCAAGGCTTGAAGACGTGGATTGTGGCTCTTGGCACGTCGTCACGATCGTCACGACCGTCACGTCGTCACGGCTGTTATCAGCCGATGGCCACAACCGCCTCGATCTCCACCAGCAATTCCGGCTGCACGAGCTGGTCGATTCCGACCATGGTCGCGGCTGGTGGATTCTTGTGCGAGATGTAACGGCCGCGCACGTCCATGACGGCCTTACGCTTCTCCTGTGTCAGTCCGACGATGTAGATCGTGAACTTGATCACGTCCTCGAACGTGGCACCGACCCCTTGCAGAGCGAGCTTCAGGTTCTCGAACACCTGCACCGCCTGCGCCTGGATGTCCCCGTCACCGACGACTTTCCCCTGACTGTCGACGGCGACCTGGCCGCTGATGAAGGCGATGCTGCCGCCTTGCGCAACGGTGACCTGCGTGTACATGCCGAGGGGTTTCATCCCCGGCGGATTGATGAATTTCTTTGCCATTTCATCCTCCCGATTATTGAAAACAATCCTGCTTCACGCGGTTGAGCCTGCCTCCAGGACGCGCCCCGATGATCGCCGCCATCTGCGCAAGAATCGATCTGCATTCACCACCAACAGGTCGAGACCGCAATAAAGCCCGCCTACGCAAAGCGGAGGGTTTGCACTCGACAGCGGCAAACCGGGGACTTGCGGCACCCACACCCAGTTTCCAATCCCGGTGCCATACAACTCCATCAGCAGCGAGATGATGAACATCGTCGCATACAGCCGGCGGTTGCGACCGAACGCCATGAACATCAGGAAGAGAATCGCCAGCACGACGCTGAGGGTGTCGGTGGAAGTCAGGAATGCCGTCGTCCCATAGCCCGCCACGAAAGCGGCCACCAGAATGACAACCCATTGCGGCAGGCGCGGCGCAAAGGTGAGGCCCAGCGCGAACAACAACACGTGCCCGGGTGGCACGAAGAAAGGAATATTGTGCAGCCAGTAACTGTACAGACCCCAGAGCAGCGACAGGCCGAATTCCCCGAGGGTCGAGATCACCAGGCAGAGCATCAGCGGCACTCGCAGTCGCTGGTTGATGCGCCCAAGAACAACAAGGAACAGCGCCCAGGTCCACACACTGACGGCGAGCTGGCCGGGAACGCCGGCGAACCGGTCCACCGGCAGTCCGGCAATCACTGTCAGCAGCATCGTCGCAAGCATCAGCGGCGACAGTGCGGGAGAGGTTGCGGGCGGATTCTCCAATTTCTTCGTCATGCCACTTTTCTCAAGAAAACCTATTTGCCACAGAGGACACAGAGATCACAGAGGAAGGCAAACAAAACGACTTGGAGTGTTTAGTTACGCCGGCCAGTCCTGTATTCAGTCATTCAATATCCTTGCGCCCCTTGGAATACCAACATTGCCTTGTTTTTCTCTGTGTCCTCTGTGCCCTCTGTGGCCAATTGCCTTGGTCTTTCAGGCGGCCTGAGTTTTCGCCACCAGCGCCAGCACATACTCTTCGAGCTTGCCAGCATCGGCGTGGAAACGCCGGATGCCTTCGGCCAATTTGTCGGTGGCCATCGCATCCTCGTTGTGCATCCAGCGGAAGGTCTGTTCGTCCATGGCGATTCTTTCCGCGCCGCTCGCCTTCGCCGCTTCCACCGACAGGCGGCGCTCGAGTGCGCCAGCGGTGCCCTCCAGCTTGTCCAGCAGATCGGGGCTGATGGTCAGCAGGTCGCAACCGGCGAGTCCCGTGATCTGTTCGACCTTGCGGAAGCTCGCCCCCATGACCTGCGTGCGGTAACCGAATTTCTTGTAGTAATTGTAGATGCGCGTCACCGATTGCACGCCGGGATCGTCCTGCGGTGCAATGTCGTCGACCTTGCGTTCCTTCTTGTACCAATCGTAGATGCGGCCCACGAACGGCGAGATAAGCGTCACACCGGCGTCTGCGCAAGCTACCGCCTGCGCGAAGCTGAACAGCAAGGTAAGGTTGCAGTGGATGCCTTCGCGCTCGAGTGTCTGCGCGGCGCGGATACCCTCCCAGGTGCTGGCCAGCTTGATCAGCACGCGCTCGCGCGCGACCCCGGCCTGGGCGTAGAGCGCGATCAGGTCGCGCGCCCGGGCAAGGCTGCCGTCGACGTCGAACGACAGATTCGCATCGACCTCGGTCGAGACGCGGCCTTTGGCGTGCTTGAGGATCTCGCAGCCGAAATTCACTGCGAGCTTTGCCATTGTCGCCCCGGCTTTGCTCTTCCGGTCGCCCTTCGCGCGCAAGCCGAAGGCGAGCGCGTCGTCAACCAGCGCACGGTACTTCGGATTCTGTGCCGCCTGGTAGAGCAGCGACGGATTGGTGGTCGCATCCTGCGGCCGCAGCCGCGCGATGGCATCAATATCGCCGGTGTCGGCGACGATGACGGAGTACTTTTTCAGGGATTCGAGCAGATTCATGGCGCCCTCCTGTGAATACCTGCGGCAAAGGGGAACAGTCAGGACGATAAATTACCACGACCCGGCACGTTGTCGCCGATTGGCGTCATGCATGCCGATGGAATCGCCCCCTATAATGGCATCCGGATCGACAACACGGAGCGCTGTCCAATGTTGCGAAGTCTGTTTCAGGCCATCGAACAATTTCTGGGCTCCTCGCTCGACGCGGCCGCAACCGCAATTTACTGGTCGGGCATTGTCCTGCTTGCCCACCGCATCGTCTCGCCGATGTTCCGGCTGCACATGGAAATGATCTCCGCGCGGCTGAAGCTGGAACAAAGCGTGGTCATGGAATGTCCGTACTGCCATCGCGAGACGGTTGTGCACGATGCCCAGTGCGCGTTCTGCCGCAAGAGCCTGGACCTGCCTTTCACGATGCGCGCATGGCACTTCATCCGCCTGCGGCGCCAGCCCATGTGGTGGCGCTGGACGCGCTGGACCTGGGAGGCTCTCGGACTTGCGGCGTTCATCGTGTTGACCGTTGCCGGCTTCATCGCCCTGCACGCATGGGCACCGGCCGAGCCGCTGCAAAAGTTGTTCATCGGCTTGGCGCTGATGTGCTGGGTCTCGATCGGCTGGCTGGTTGCACGCGTCCTGCATCTCGACGGTGGCGGTCCGATCGCACGACTGCGCGACGCCGTGTTCGCATTCGCCGTTGCCGGTGTGCTCGCGGTTTCCCTGCTGTTGGCCACCGAATCGAGACCGCTCGTGGAGACGGTGATGTGGCGCATCCCGGTCGGCGAAGGCGGCATTGCCAGGATCAACGAGCAGGCGCTGACGCTGCCGCAGGGCATGATCGGCTTCGAGTACCTGCAGGTGGACCACGACCTGCTCGGCTATCACCGCGTCATTCCGCTTGCCTTCCTCGGCAGCGAGCGGCTGGAGCTGAAGCACGGCAAAGTCGAGAAATGGTTTCTCGACAATTTATGGCAGCACATGCACGGCTATACCGAACGCGGGCTGTCGGTACGCAGCCGCGTGGAGCAATTCATCGTCGTCCCCAACCAGAACTACGAGGTCGTCGAGCGCGAGCACCAGGTTTTTTTCCGGCCGGTCAATCCCTGACAAGTGGCGGCCGTTCCATTTTGCACCTCATTGGAGGGACGGTGTCTCGTGCCTCGATGAGCTCTTCGACCCGCCAGCCCAGTCCAGTTCCTTCCGCGTCGTGCTTCACGCCGGGCGTACCGGCCCGGGCGAGGCCAAGCACGTAGATCGGCGCGATGAGCTGGTGATCCTCGGCGCGCATCCAGGATTCCCCGCTCGGCCCCGCGTATTTGATGCCTTCCATCGCGTACGCCACTTTCAGAGGATCGGTAGTGCCCGCCTTCATCGTTGCCGAGGCCAGCATCTCCATGGCCCGGAATACCGGCAGATAATCCATGTTCGTCACGCTGCGGTATTTCGCCTTGTACTCCAGCAGCGTCTTTTCCCAGGCCGGGTCGGCGGCATTGATGTTCCAGGCGTAGATGGTCTTGACCCGGTCCACGCCGGATGCCCCGATCGCGGAAGGCGTGCCGAAGAACGCGGCCAGCAGCGTGTAGTAATTGACGTTCAGCCCCGCCTCGTTGCCCGCCTTGATCAGCAGGGACAAGTCGTTGCCCCAGCTCCCGGTAACCACGCTGTCGGCGCCGGACGCGCGGATCTTGGCTACGTAGGGGGCGAAATCCTTCACTTTGCCCAGCGGCACGAACTCGTTCGCGACGATTTCGATGTCGGGCCGTTTGCGCGCCAGCATTTCCACCGAAGCCCGGCTCACGGCCTGGCCGTGCGCGTAGTCCTGGTTAATGAGATAGACCTTCTTCACCGCGGCCCGCCGCGCCACGTAGTCCGTGAGCACGCCAACCTGCATCTCGGCGTGCGACTCGAAGCGGAAATGCCAGAAGCTGCATTTGGTCTCGGTCAGCGCAGGATCGAGCGCCCCGTAATCGAGGAACAGCACTGACTTCTCCGGATTGCGCGCGTTGTGCTTCTCAAGTGCATCGCTCAACGCGTGAGCGATGTTCGACACGCCGGAAATGACGTAACGGATGTCCTTGTCGATCGCCTGTTTGAGGACGATCAGGGATTCCTGTGGATTGCCCTTGTTGTCGAAGGTAACGATTTCCAGCTTGCGGCCGTCCAGGACGCCGCCGCGCGCATTGACATTGTCCACGGCGGCCTGGATGTTCTTGAGCGTCTCCTCACCCTGCAGCGCAAACGGACCGCTCAGGGACCCGAGAAAGGCGACTTTGACCGTGTCTGCGGCGAGCGCGCCGGAGAGCGCAGAGGCGAGTATTCCCGCGACTGCAGTGCGGACCAGACCAGATGACATAACCGTCTCCTCCCGAGTTCGCTGACCGTGCAGGCGATTCAGATGTTGCAGCCACTTATCATTCGCGGCGAAAGCCAATCAACGGCACGCTGTCCGCTGAATGCGATGCAAGGGACACACCGCAGCCTGCTTTCGTCGTTAAAAGGCAAAGAATGACGCCGGGAACGGGAAGCGTCAACGACATTACTACTCGCGACTTTGATGACGGGCTAAGGTTCACGCGAACGTCTCCTTTGGATTGATTGCGACTATCGGCGGGCGGTCAGCTACAGGCCATATTGCGACATTCGGCAGTTGGAACTCAACGCCCGAAAGCTGCCATTTGGAGCGCGATCACAAGTGGGTGGGCTGCTGCGGAGTGGGCGGACCAGCTTGGCACCGGAGCGCGCACCTGCTGGAGCAGCGCCGCGAGGTGCTCCGTTGTCAGCGCAGCCACCTCGGCAAAATGGATCTGCTCGTCCTCGTCGGCCGCAAACACCCTGTCGATCACGCAGCGGTGGAAGTAAACAGCTCTCCTAGCCAAGACCAAGCCCGCCGTCTGGCTGACGGCGCTTGGCAACGAAGGCTCTCATGTGGAAGTTCGCGTGGGCCGGCAGGTAGCGGTAGGTCTGCCCGACGGGACAGGCGTGACGCGCAAGGCAACCTATCCGCCAGCACTGCGCGTCGCCGTGCGCCACTAGATGATCGATGCACTGTCGGTAGCGGTATTCGCCTTCCACGAAGGCGGTCACCGGGCAAGCCTTCAGACAGGGCTGCGCGCTACAGTTGAGGCAAGGCGAACCTGCCGGGAGGACCGTTTCCTCGATCTGGTCCGGCAGCGCGATGGCGAAACGGAAGGCGTGCCATAGACCGCACTTCGGATCGATGAGCAGGCCGACCGGAGAGGCGAACAGCGTGCCAGTGCGCAACGCCCAGCGCTGGAAGGGGTGGTAGGGCGGGCCGCCGAAGGGAAACAGTGCCCGGCCGCCGCAGCGTCGGGCTATCTCCTCGCCGAGGCGCCGGCTCCAGCGATCGAGCGGGTGATCGTGGCCGTCGACGAACTCCGGCGACGCGCTGAAGGCCGGCCAGAGGGAAGAGCCGACGTTTCCAACCAGCGCGAGGGTACGCGCTGGTGAGCCCTCGGCAACCGGCGGCACGGCATCCTCGACGCACGGCGCGAACATCGTGCGCACCGCCAAGCCATGGCGAGCGGCCTCTTCGCGTACGAGTTGAATGGACGACATGGGCGTCATTGTCTCCCAGACCTACTTGCGTTTGCACGCACGCGGACGGATCACTGCGGTCTTCTCGAACGACTGGTCTACCATCCGCAGCGATGGGCCTGGGGAGTGAGTACGCCCGATACCGGTCATTCCCGAGGTGCAGCCAGGGGTCCACTCCAGCCCTCTATGCCAGAGCGTGGATCAAAAGTTCCGCTGCGCGACTCGCTCATGATCCGGTCCATTTCCACGCGCTCACCACGCACTTTGGGAATGCCGGTGAGCCGGTATAGACAAACCGAAGGCTTGGGGATGGAGTCCTCCAAGCCTTCGGCGCCATCGCGGGAAGTCCCTCGCGCTGACACCGAGGGCAACTCAGCAAAAGTTGCCGGCATGATACAGACCCAATCGGTTAAACCAGCTACCGACTTCACTGTTCAAGGGTCATGGCGCAAGGCCAGGGAGCGCAGCGGGCATCGCCCGTTTCTGCATGAAGGCACAGGTATCTTTCAACCTTGCCATCCATTCCTCAATACCCCAACAGCTCGCCTTACAGCGTTTTAGCACCATTCGATGGTGCGTTTACCTAACGGCGAGATCCTTCAGCCTTTCACTTTTCTTTTATCCTGCGACGGACACGACAAGGTTCGCACACATTGCACGCGGCCATTTGACCTTGATCAAACTATTCGCATTCTCGCCGCAGGTTCTCGCGGCACGGTGCGCAGCCGGCGGCTACGGCGGGCAATATTCAAGTATGCGACCGCACCAGCCGAAGCCGCCAGGGTGACATAAGATTCTACGGAGAGAACTGGACGAGCCATGTAGGCGTTTTCGCGGCAAATGCTTTTCGCGGGCGCAGATACCCACTCGTGCGCCCAATTTCCGTGCACGTCCTGCCGCGGCATGAACAATCCACGAAACCCGGGCTACTCGCTGGACCTTCCCTGCAGCGTACCCTGCATTCCCTGGACAAAAAGTCTCAAGTCACTTTGACCGCAATCCTCTTCTCTGGCTCTTGCGCTCCAGGCTTCTTGGGCAAGATCACTGTGAGCACGTCTTTCTTGAAGTTTGCCTCTATCTTCTCGGTATCGACGCCCTCCGGAACACGGAAAGAGCGTTCGAACGAACCAAAGTGGCGTTCGTGAAGATAGTAGTCCTTCCTCTTTTCTTCCTTCTCTTCCTGTCTCTCGAAATTCTGCGTTTTTACACGGCCTCGGTCGACAGCAGACACTTCAAGGCCTGGCTCAGCCTTCGAAGCTGCTGAGCTTTTCCATATCGAGGATGCTGACGCTGCGGCCGGCGACTTCGATCAGCCGGGCTTCGCTCAGTTCATGCAGGACCCGGGAAAAATGCTCGGGAGTGATGTTGAGCCGCGAGGCTATGACGGATTTGCTGGCGGGCAGCGTCACCAGCGTCTGACCGCCAGCCTCGCCGTGCTCGTGGTCGGAGCGCAGCAGGTAACCGATCACGCGCTGCGTGGCCGAGCGCATCAAGTAGGACTCGACGTCGATGACCAGGTGGTGAAGCCGGCGGCTCAGCCCGGCAATCATGCGGCGCGCGAATACCGGGTCGCGATCGATCCCCTCGAATACCACCTCCTTCACCACGTGCAGCAGCATGCTGTCCACCAGCGCCGCGGCGGTGACCGGGTAGGGCTTGTCCATGAACATGACCGCTTCGCCAAAACTCTGCCCCGGCCCCATGATCTCGATGACCTTTTCGTCGCCCTGCGGGGTGATGAGCACCAGTTTCACCTGGCCGTACACGACGATGTGGAAGCCGCGCGAAGGGTCGCCTTTCTGGAACAGGATGTCGCCGCGATTGACACGCAGTTCGCGCGTGCCCGCCGAGACCCGCTCGATTTCCTCCTCGGCCAGTTCGCGGAACAGCGGCAGGTTGCGCAGGAAAGCCTGGGTCTTGAGCGGAGTGGAAAGCACGGTTATCGCCCCCGCAGCGCCGGGGGCTGTTATTGTGTCCGCGCGATTATCTGCCTTTCGCGCTGTCTTGAGAACCAGCGGCTTGAGAACTTTGGCGAGGCTCACGCCACGATGCCGGCCGCGCCCCTCTTCGCCCCCTCGCCTGCGGCCTGGCCCTCGCCGAGCCAGTTCAGCCTTTCGCGCAATCGGACCACCTCGCCGATGATCGCCAGTGCGGGCGGTTCGATGCCGGCCCGCGCCGCCTCCTGGGCCAGCGTGCCGACGGTGGCCGTGACCACGCGCTGGTCGTCGGTCGTGCCGCGCTCGACCATTGCCGCCGGCATCGTGGGCGCCATGCCGTGGGCGACCAGTCGCTCGCAGATCTGCGCGAGCGCACCGACGCCCATGTAAATCACGACGGTCTGGTGCGGGCGGACGAGCGCCTCCCAGTCCAGGTCCACGCTGCCGTCGCGGAGATGCCCGGTCACGAACGTGACCGACTGCGCATGGTCGCGATGGGTCAGCGGAATTCCGGCGTAACTCGATACGCCGCACGCCGCCGTGATCCCCGGCACCACTTCGAACGGGATGCCCGCCTGCGCAAGCGCTTCCAGCTCTTCGCCGCCGCGTCCGAACACGAAGGGGTCGCCGCCCTTGAGCCGCACCACGCACTTTCCCTCCCGGGCAAGGCGCTCGAGCAGCACGTTGATTTCCTCCTGCGGCAATGCATGGTTACCGGCCTGCTTGCCGGCATAGATGCGCTGCGCATCGCGGCGCACCAGATCGAGAATGCCTTCGCCCACGAGGTGATCGTAGACCACCGCGTCGGCCTTCTGCATCAGCCGCAGCGCGCGGAATGTCAGCAGGTCCGGGTTGCCGGGTCCGGCGCCCACCAGATAGACCTCGCCCACGCCCCGCGACTTGCCCTCGCCGCGGTTGAGCACGCCGAGCAGCGCATGTCGCGCGGCCGCTTCGCGGCCGGAGAAAATCATTTCCGCGATCGGCCCCTCGAAGACGTTCTCCCAGAACCTGCGGCGCGACTCGACATCGGCGAAACGCTGCTTCGCCTGCTCGCGGAATGCGCCGGCCAGCGCGGCCAGCTTTCCGTAAGCCTGCGGTATCAGCCCTTCGATCCGGGTGCGCAACAGCCGCGCCAGCACCGGCGCCTTGCCGCTGCTGCCGATGGCCACGATCACTGGCGAACGATCCACGATCGAGGGCACGAAGAAACTGCAAAGCTGCGGCGAATCCACCACGTTCACCGGCAGGCGCAATGCGTTTGCGGCCACGGAAACTTGCTCGTTCACCGTGGCATCGTCGGTGGCGGCGATGACCAGCACCATGCCGCGCAGGTGCTCGGGCGCAAACCGTGCCGCGACATGCAGCACTTCGCCCCGCTGGACCAGTTGCTCCGCCGAATCGCACAGCTCCGGCGCCACCAGCGTCACCCGCGCGCCCGACTTCAGCAGCAATGCCGCCTTGCGCGTTGCCACTTCCCCTGCGCCCACGACCAGGCAGGGCCTGTTCCTGACGTCGAGAAATACCGGAAAGTAATCCATGCCTTAGCCCCCCGATCGAACTTTAAAGGCAAGCCTTCGCACATTATTTGATAACGATCAAGGAAAAGCCGCGCCATACGGTGAATCCTGTCAGCCGTTGAAGGGAAGGATGTCATTTGCTTAAGCCAACCAACAGGAGACCGAAGATCATGAAACCACGTGACTGCAGCCTGCTCGTGCTGGGCATCGCGGCAGTATTGGCGGCGACCAGCCCGGGAGCGCAGGCGGACCAGGACAAGAAGGAAGACGGACACATCATGACGGAGCCGGAGAAAGAGTATCAGTCCGGCGGATCTCCGCTTGCGGAGCAGGAAATGCATCAGGATATAAACCCGAAGGCGCCGAAGATGTCGCACGAGGAGTTCGAGCGCGGGCGCCAGATCTACTTCGAGCGCTGTGCGGGGTGTCATGGCGTGCTGCGCAAGGGCGCTACCGGCAAGCCTCTCACGCCGGACATCACCCTGGAGCGCGGCACCGAGTACCTGAAGGTGTTCATTAATTACGGCTCGCCGGCGGGCATGCCGAACTGGGGCACGTCGGGGGAACTCACCGAAAAAGAAGTGGACCTGATGGCGCGCTATGTCCAGCAGACGCCGCCGCAGCCCCCGGAATTCGGCATGAAGGAAATGAAGGCCTCGTGGAAACTCGTGGTGCCGACAGCACAGCGCCCGAAGAAGAAGATGAACAATATCGACATCACCAATATCTTCTCGACCACGCTGCGCGACAGCGGCGAAGTGGCACTGATCGACGGTAACAGCAAGAAGATCATCAACATCGTCAAGACCGGCTATGCGGTGCATATCTCGCGCACCTCGGCCTCGGGTCGTTACCTGTTTGTAATAGGACGCGACGCCAGGATCAACCTGATCGATTTGTGGATGGAGAAGCCGGACACGGTCGCCGAGATCAAAATCGGCCTGGAGGCGCGCTCGGTCGACACCTCCAAGTACAAGGGCTACGAGGACAAGTACGCCATCGCTGGGGCGTACTGGCCGCCGCAGTACACCATCATGAACGGCGATACGCTGGAGCCGCTCAAGATCGTCTCCACCCGCGGCATGACGGTGGATACGCAGGAATACCATCCCGAGCCGCGGGTCGCCTCGATCGTCGCCTCGCATTTCCATCCGGAGTTCGTGGTGAGCGTCAAGGAAACCGGCAAGATCCTGATGGTGAACTATAAGGATGTGAACAACCTCTTGGTTACCGAGATCGGCGCCGCGCGCTTCCTGCACGACGGCGGCTGGGACTCGTCCAAGCGCTACTTCCTGGTCGCGGCCAACCAGTCGAACAAGATTGCGGTCGTGGACGCCAAGGATGACAAACTCGCGGCGCTGATCGACGTGGGCAAGATCCCACACCCGGGACGCGGCGCCAACTTCGTCGACCCGAAGAACGGCCCGGTCTGGGCGACCGGGCATCTGGGCGACGAGAGCATCTCGCTCATCGGCACCGATCCGATAAAGCACAAGCAGAATGCGTGGAAAGTCGTGCGCACGCTCAAAGGCCAGGGCGGCGGATCGCTGTTCATCAAGACCCATCCGCACTCGAAGAACCTCTGGGTCGACACGCCCCTCAATCCCGACGCGAAGATCAGCCAGTCGGTGGCGGTGTTCGACATCAACAACCTGGAGAAGGGCTATCAGGTCCTGCCGATCGCGGAGTGGGCAGGCCTGGGTGAAGGTGCGAAACGCGTGGTGCAGCCGGAATACAACAAGGCCGGCGACGAAGTCTGGTTCTCGGTATGGAGCGCGAAGAACCAGGAGTCGGCGATTGTGATCGTCGACGACAAGACGCGCAAACTCAAGGCGGTGATCAAGGACAAGCGGCTGATCACGCCGACCGGCAAGTTCAACGTGTTCAACACGCAGAACGACATTTATTGATCGACGCACGACAAGGGGAAAACCAATGAAACCGACGAAATGGTTGCTCGCGGCGACACTAACCCCGTTACTTGCGGGGGCAGGTATCGCGCGTGCCGACGATGCGGCCGTGCTGGCGCAGAAGTATCTCTGCACCGGCTGCCATGCTATCGACAAGAAAACAGTCGGCCCGGCGTACAAGGACGTGGCGGCGAAGTACAAAGGCAACAAGGAAGCCGAGAGCCTGCTGGTCAAGAAGGTCCTGGAAGGCGGCAGCGGCGTATGGGGAACGGTTCCGATGCCTCCGAGCAAGGGCATGGTGAAAGACGACGAGGCCCGGACCCTGGTCAAGTGGGTGCTCGCCCAGTAACACCGGCACCGCAAGAAAGGAGGTAGTGGAAAACAGGCAGTCAACGCTTTCAATTATTACCCTGGAACACGCGGGGCTTCGGCCCCGCGTTTTTTCTGCACCGCGATTGACCTGCCTCAAAGGTTTCCCGACTCGCGTCATGCACACTCGGCGTGCGAGGAATTCCGGAAAACCGTAAATGCGGCGCCGACACATGAATAAATGGATTTTGGAATTCGGGCTGGCGATGCTTATCTGGGCAGCGACTGCATCAGCGTCTGACACCATTGAGATTCCGGGCGCAGGCCGCCAACAGGAACTCATCGATCTGCTGCGCCAGGACTGCGGTGCGTGTCACGGCCTTTACCTCACCGGCGGACTGGGTCCGGCGCTGCGTCCGCAGGATCTGCGTGGCAAGCCCGACGAAAGCCTCAGCGAGGTGATCCTGCGTGGCCGTCCGGGCACCCCGATGCCCGGATGGCAGGCTTTCATCACGAGGAGCGAGGCGGGGTGGATGGTCAACACATTGCGCAAGGGACTTCCCGATGATCGTTGAGCGTGCTTGCATTGCCGGCGCTTTGATCCTGGCGGCCATGGCGAGCGCCCATGCACAATTGCGCGGCACCGGCGACCTGGGCATCGTGATTGAACGCGCCACGGGAAGCGTGCGCATCGTGGATACCAGTGCGCGCGCGCAGATCGGCCGCGTGCAGAACCTCGGCGATCTGTCGCATGCTTCCGCGGTCTATTCGCGCGACGGCCGCTACGCCTACGTGTTCGGCCGCGATGGCGGCTTGTCGAAAGTGGACCTGCTGCAGGCCCGCATCGAACACCGCATCATGCAGGCGGGCAACAGCATCGGCGGCGCGATCTCGCAGGACGGCCGCATCGTGGCTGCGCAGAACTACACGCCCGGCGGGGTGAAGCTGTTTTCCGCGGCAACGCTCGAGTTGCTGGCGGACATCCCCGCGACCTACGGCGATTCCGGACAGCGCGCCAAGGTGGTCGGCCTCGCGGATGCGCCGGGCCAGCGCTTCGTCTTCAGCCTGTTCGAGGCGGGCGAGATCTGGCTGCTCGATGCCTCGGACCCGCGCCAGCCGAGAATCGAGAAGTTTCCCGCCGGGCTGCAACCCTACGACGGCCTGGTGACGCCCGACGGTCGCTGGTATGTCGCGGGCCTCTACGGCGAGGATGGATTCGCGCTGCTGGACCTGTGGCACCCCGGGAACGGCGTGCGTCGCATTCTTCAAGGCTACCGGCAGGGCGAGGAAAAGCTACCCGTATACAAGATGCCGCACTTGCGCGGATGGGCGGTGGCCGGGCGTCGCGCGTTCGTGCCCGCAATCGGCCGCCACGAGGTATTGATGCTGGACACCGAAACCTGGGAAGCCGGGGGCCGCATCGCCGTTGCCGGACAGCCGGTATTCGTCGTCGCGCGTCCGGATGCAAGGCAGGTGTGGGTCAGTTTCGCCTTCCCGGACAACGGCAAGGTGCAGGTGATCGACACGGAAACCGCGGAGGTGATTCGTACCCTCGAACCCGGCCGGGCGGTGCTGCACATGGAATTCACGCCGCGCGGCGAAGCCGTGTGGATTTCGGCGCGGGACGACGACCGCGTGATGGTCTACGACACCGCCACGCTGGAGCCGGTGGCGCAGATCGCAGCCGACAAGCCGAGCGGCATTTTCTTCAGCGCCCGCGCGGCACGCATAGGCTTCTGACATGAACTTCTTCGAGTTGCGCCTGCTCAACGAATTCCAGCGCGACCTGCCGTTGTGTGCCGCGCCTTACGCCGCCATTGGCGCAACGCTCGGCGTAAGCGAAGCCACCGTCATCGCCGAACTGGCCCGGCTTGCGCACGCCGGCAAGGTAAGCCGCGTGGGCGCGGTATTCCGGCCCAACACGGTCAGCGCGAGCACGCTCGCCGCCATGCGCGTTGAGCCACAGCGGATGGAAGAGGTCGCACGCATTGTCAGCGCCTGCCCGGGCGTGAGTCACAACTACGCGCGCATGCACCGCTGGAACCTCTGGTTCGTCGCGGCTGCCGCGGATGAATCGCAACTCGCAAAACTGCTCGACGAGCTCGAAGCCCGCAGCGACTGCCCGATGCTGCGCCTGCCGCTGATCGAGTCCTACCACATCGACCTGGGATTCGACCTCTCGGGTGATACCGCGCCGAGGAAACCAGCCGTATCCGGGCGGTCCGGCGCCTCCCCGTCAAATCTCTCCACGCAGGAAGCGGCACTGGCGGCAAGTCTCGCCACCGGCCTCGCACTCGTGCCCTTTCCTTTCGCGGAACTGGCGGCGCGCGCGGGCACCACCGAAGACGCCGTCATCCGCGACATCGGCAGATGGGTGCAGACTGGTGTGATATCCCGGCTCGGCGTCATCGTCAGGCACCACGAGCTCGGGTACACGGCGAATGCGATGGTTGCGTTCGACATTCCAGATGTGCTGGCAACGCAGGCCGGGCGCCGCATCGCGGCGCAATCCGGAGTGACCCTGTGCGCGCGCCGCGCACGCAGCCGGCCTGAGTGGCCTTACAACGTTTATTGCATGATCCACGGACGCAACGAGGAGAGCGTGATCGCCCGGATCGAATCGCTGCGCGAGCAATGCGCGCTCGACGACTGGCCGTTTGCGGTCTTGTTCAGCACGCGGCGCTTCAAGCAGCAGGCCGCAATCTTTGCGGGCGAGGTGACGCATGGATGAGACCGATCGCGCCTTGATCAACAGACTCCAGCGCGGGTTTCCGGTCGCCGAACGGCCCTATCTTAAGGTCGCGCAGGAACTCGGCCTCGCCGAGGAGGAGTTGATCGCGCGCATGGGCAATCTGCTCGATCAGGGCGTGCTCAGCCGCTTCGGCCCGCTCTACCAGGCGGAGCGCCTGGGCGGCGCCTATACGCTCGCCGCAATCAAGGTACCGGAGGCGGACTACGACCGCGTCGCGGGTCTGGTCAATGCGCATCCCGAGGTCGCGCACAACTACCGCCGTGAGCACGCATTCAACATGTGGTTCGTGGTCGCGGCGCTCACCCCGGCCTCCATCGCACGGACGTTGCTCGAAATCGAGCGCGACTGCGGCTATCCCGTCATCGAGTTCCCGAAACTGCGCGAGTACTTCGTGGACCTGGACTTGCCCGTATAGCGACATGGATATGGCAACCGCCCCGGAACTCGACACGCTTGACCTCGCCATCGTGCGATTCACGCAGGTCGGGCTTCCGCTCGTGCCGCGCCCGTATCACCAAGTGGCCCGACAAGTCGGCGGGACGCCCGCGCAGGTCATGCAGCGCCTGCAGCGGATGCTCGATCTCGGGGT
>Ga0137438_1000007_pt1 | contig 23593 bp, 21 predicted proteins | sample EasRivERMGT157_2_FD_102327 | JGI IMG/M metagenome (GOLD analysis project Ga0137438, IMG submission 102327) | Soil microbial communities from meander-bound floodplain in the East River, Colorado, USA - East River MetaG ERMGT157_2 | ecosystem: Environmental > Terrestrial > Soil > Floodplain ... | reverse complement strand
CTGAATGAGCTTGAGCGTCGCCAGGCCCGCAGCGACCGCGACCGGATTTCCTGATAGCGTGCCAGCCTGGTAGACCGGGCCCAGCGGAGCGATCGATTGCATGATGTCGCGCCGGCCACCGAAAGCGCCGACCGGCATGCCCCCGCCGATGACTTTGCCGAGCGTAGTGAGATCCGGGGTAATCCCGAACAGTCCTTGCGCGCCTTGCAAACCCACGCGAAAGCCGGTCATCACCTCATCGAAAATCAATACCGCTCCATAACGCGTGCACAATTCACGCAACGCCACCAGAAATTCACTGGTGGGCTTCACGAGATTCATGTTGCCGGCAACCGGTTCGACGATGACGGCGGCGATCTGCTCACCTTGCGCCCTGAATGCAGTTTCCAGCATCGCGGTATCGTTGTAGTCAAGCACGATCGTGTGCGCGGTAATCTCCGGCGGCACCCCGGCCGAACTCGGCTGGCCCAGCGTCAGCGCCCCCGAACCGGCCTTTACCAGAAGCGAGTCGGCGTGGCCGTGGTAGCAGCCCTCGAATTTGACGATCTTCGGCCGCCGGGTAAAACCCCGCGCCAGCCGGATCGCAGTCATCGTCGCCTCTGTACCCGAACTGACCAGGCGAACTTGCTGCATCGACGGCAGACAGCGCGTAATCCATTCCGCCATCTCCAGCTCCAATTCCGTCGGCGCGCCGAAGCTCAGGCCGCGCGCGGCCGCATCCTGCACTGCCTTGACGACTTCAGGATGGGCATGGCCCACCACGAGCGGCCCCCAGGACCCCACATAGTCGATGTAACGCCTGCCATCGGCGTCCCACACATAAGGTCCATTGCCTCGAGCAAAGAAAACCGGCGTGCCACCGACTGAACGGAATGCCCGAACCGGCGAATTTACTCCGCCCGGGATGACTTGCTGGGACCTCTCGAACAGGATTTCATTTCTGGATTTCATGCTTGCATCTCGCTAACCGACAGGCCTCTGAAATAGCCGTGCAAAACGGCGTGCTTGCGCCTCCACATCGATTGCATCGAACAGCGCACTGACCACGGCGACTGCATCGGCGCCGGCAGCAATCATTCCGGCAGCATTGTCCTCGGTAATGCCGCCGATTGCGACAATCGGAAGCGCAAATTCCGCGGTGGCGCTTCGCAGGAGTTCCGTCCCGGCGCGCAACGCCCCAGGCTTGGTGGAGGACGAAAAGAAACTTCCGAACGCGACATAGTCAGCGCCTTGCGACACCGCTTCGCGCACACGGCCGATATCGTTGTAGCAGGACACACCGATCAGCTTTCCGGGCCCTAGCATGGTTCGCGCTGCATGCACCGCGCGGTCATCCCTGCCCAGGTGCACGCCGTCGGCATCGACTTCGCACGCGAGTTCCACGCTGTCGTTAACGATGAACAGGGCTTTGCAAAGCCGGCACAATTTCGCAATTTCGCCGGCTTGCGACCTGCGCAGTGAATCGGCGATGGATTTGCTCCGGTACTGGATGACACGGGCTCCGCCCCTCAATGCCGCATCGACCTTGCCGATCAACACAATCGAATCGGCCAGTTCCGGGGTCACGGCATACAGACCGCTAATTGGCTTGTTCATCCTCCCGCTCTTCCTCGCGCGCCCAGAACAGACGGTCCGGCACTAGTTGGCCCATGCCGGTCCGATACGCGTGCTTGAGCGTCTGCCAGGTATATTCCTGCGCATCGCGCACGGCTTCCGGAACGGCAAGTCCGTTGGCGATCGTCGCTGCGATGGCCGAGGCCAGCGTACATCCCGACCCATGGAAGGTCCCGGCGAGTCGCTGCCATGAGTCCGTGCGCATCACGCCCTGCAGTTCGTAGAGTGTATTGATGACTTGTGGGGTATTTTCATGTGTGCCGGTAATGAGCACATACTCGCAACCCAAGCCGAGGATTCTGCGCGCGCACTCTCCGAGATCAGGATCATCATCGTCGTCTGCATCGTCGTCTCGGGCCAGGCGGCGCGCTTCCAGGCTGTTTGGCGTGATCAGCGTTGTCTGCGGAACCAGCAGCTCACACATCGCCGAAATGAGGTCCTCGGAAGCCAGCTCATCTCCGCGCCCGGAGGCGAGGATCGGATCCAGGACCAGCGGAATATCCGGATAGTCGGATACCACCTCCGCAATCGCAGCGACGGCCTCGACACTGCCGAGCAATCCGATCTTGAAAACTGCCACCGGCACGTCTTCGAGCACACAACGCGCCTGGTCAGCCACCCATTCTGCATCGATCGGCAGCACGTCCTCCACGCCCATGGTGTCCTGGATGGTGACGGCGGTAACCACCGACAAGGGATGACATCCCATGCTGGACAGCGTGAGGATGTCCGCCTGCAAGCCGGCTCCTCCGCTGGGGTCGGTCCCCGCAAACACAAGAACGATGGGAGGCGATGCGGGCACGGGCGGTGTGGGTCGCTGCAGCGTTTCGAACTAAAATGGCAGTTTAACCGAAAGCCCCGCCCGCCATGGCCGCGAACGAAGACCAGACTTACAAGACCTACATGTGTTTAATCTGTGGTTTCGTCTACGACGAAGCTGCCGGCCTGCCGGAGGAAGGCATCCAAGCCGGCACGCGCTGGGACGATGTCCCCGTAAACTGGGTGTGTCCGGAATGCGGCGCACGCAAGGAAGACTTCGAGCTGGTCGAAATCTAGAAAGGACCGACATGCGGATACTCCACACCATGCTTCGGGTCGGCGACCTGAAGCGTTCGATCGACTTTTACACCAGCGTGCTCGGGATGCAGGTACTGCGGCAGAAGGACTATCCTGAGGGCCGCTTTACACTGGCTTTCGTGGGATATGGCGCCGAAGACAAGGAGGCAGTGCTCGAGCTGACCCATAATTGGGATACGTCAAAATATGATCTCGGGACCGGCTACGGCCATGTCGCTCTGGAAGTCGATGATGCCTATAAAGCCTGTGACGAGGTAAAAAAGCGCGGCGGCAGGGTGACGCGCGAAGCCGGGCCGATGAAACATGGAACCACCGTGATCGCATTCGTGGAAGATCCGGACGGCTACAAGATAGAGTTCATCCAGCGCAAACACTAGAAATGCCCGGGCTCAGGTTCTGCCGCCCGCAATAAGATTCGCGATCCGCACGAAATCGGCTACGCCGAGGGTCTCGCCCCTCGCCGCCGGATCGATTCCGAGTTGCCAGAAGTCCGTCGGCGCCAGCATTTCCCTCAAAGCATTGCGTAAGGTCTTTCGGCGTTGACCGAACGCCCGCATGACGACTTCCGCGAACAGCTTCTCGTCGCTTGCCGCATGCGGCAAGACCTTGTGCGGGATCATGCGCACGATCGACGACCAAACCTTGGGAGCGGGGCGGAACGCCGAAGGCGCAACATCGAATAACGACTCGATGTACCAGCGATACTGCAACATCACCGATAGCCGGCCATACTCGGAAGTACCGGGTTGCGCACTCATCCTTTCCACGACTTCGCGTTGAAGCATGAAGTGGGCGTCGCGCACGACGCTGGCCTGGCCGGTAATGTGAAACAGCAGCGGGGTGGATATGTTGTAGGGAAGGTTCCCCACGATACGCAAGTCGCACCCCATCGCGGCAAAATCGAACGTGAGTGCGTCGGCGTCGTGAATGGTCAACCGACCCCCTACGGGGTGCGCTCGCAGGTCCGCCACGATGTCGCGATCTATCTCGATTACGTCCAGATGATCAAGCCGCTGCAACAGCGGCAATGTCAGCGCGCCAAGGCCAGGGCCGATTTCGACGAACCTCTCGCCGGATTGCGGGTGGATCGCCGCCACGATCTGATCGACGACGCTTGCATCTTCCAGGAAATGCTGGCCAAAGCGCTTGCGTGGTATATGCATGGAACTCAAACAACCGGCGCTTCAGTGCAGACTAATCTGCCTTGGCAGGTTATGTCGGAACTAAAACGCTTACGGGGAACGTGCACCTCAACTAATCCGAGAGCGTTTCAGTGAAAACTGACATGCGCCGCATGTTACGTTGGAACTAAAGCGCTTGCGCGGCGTGTGCATGTCAGCCGAACCTCGGGGAAAATTCACGGGCACGACTCAGCAGCGAATGAATCTGAGTATTTCGGACATCGGCATCGGAAAGAGCTGCGTGCACGTGGCCGCGGGACAACGCGACCACTGCCCGTATCGCGGCTTAGCGTTCTTCCAGGCGAAGTTCGACATAAGCACGGTCACGCTGCTGCCGCACCCATTCCTGGTAAGCCTCGTCGGCCTTGCGTGTACGGATCGACTGCCGGGCAAGAACCCGCTGGCGCTCTTTCGACATGTCCTCGCTGCGCCGTTCGACGACTTGGATCAGGTGCCAGCCGAACGGAGACTGCACCGGGTCGCTGACCTGTCCTGGTTCGAGTCCGTTCATCGCGCGCTCGAATTCCGGCACGGTGTCCCCCGGAGACAGCCACCCCAGGTCGCCTCCGCGCGAGGCGCTCGCATCCTCGGATTGAAGGCGCGCCAATTCCGCAAAACTAGTGCCGTTTTCGATGCGCTCCTTGAGGTTGGTCAACCGCTGCTTCGCTTCACCCTCTGACACCACTTCGTTGAGCCGGATCAGGATGTGGCGCGCGTGTGTCTGTGGAATGATCACGGGCGACTCGTTGCCGCGTTTGTCCATCAACTTGATGATGTGAAATCCGTTGGCGCTGCGCAGCACGGCGCTGACATCCCCGACCTTCATGGTCTTGACGGCATCGACAAAGATCTGCGGAAGGCGGGCCGCCGGGCGCCACCCAAGGGGACCGCCGTCCAGCGCATTTTGCGCATCCGAAACGCCTGCGGAAACCTGCCGGAAGTCGGCTCCACCTTTGATCTGATCGAGTGCCTTGTCTGCGATAGTGCGCTTCGCCTTGATTTGCTCCGGGCTGGCCTGTTCGGGCACGAGGACCAAGATGTGAGAAAGGCTGTACTCGTCGTCCTTGCCACCCTGGTTCTGCTGAACCTTCAGATAATTGTCAATTTCCGCATCCGTTATCAGGATCTTGCTGTCGACTTCGCGCTCCCTCAATCGGGCGATCAGGATCTCGTTGCGCAATTCTTCCCGAAAGCGATTGAAGTCGATGCCTTCTGCCTCCAGCATTTTGCGGAAGGCCTCCGGCGCGAGCTTGTTTTCCTGAGCGATGCGCTCGATCGAGCGCTGCAACTGGGTATCGTCGACACGCAATCCAGTTTCCCTGGCGCTTTGCGCCAATACCTTCGTGGTAACCAGCCGCTCGAGCAACTGGCGCTCGAGGACGTCGGGAGCCGGCAAGGGTGTGCCCTGGCGTTTTAGCTGCTGCAGCGCGACCTTCACTTGTTCATCGAGATCGAGGCGGGTGACGACTTCGCTGTTGACCACCGCAACGACCCTATCGAGCGTCACGCTGTCGCTACGCTTTCGACCGTCCTGCTCGGCTATCACCGGAAAAGCGAGGCAAAACAGCAGAACCGCGGGCGTGATTCGCATGTGCATCTTCATATCGGTTACAGGAAAAGTATCTTCATCGCGGCGATAGACAATGGCGCCGACCACGCGTTCACGCATCAAAATGACGGGAATGGGTTGATATCGACCGGCTGCTTTTCATTTGCCTTCGTATAGCCGGTAATGTTCTGCCGCAACAACTCCAGCGGGCTTACGCCGAATCCCGAAATCCCGTTGAACTCCAGCTGAAAGAATATTGCGTTGTTATACTCCTGCGTCGCGCTCACAAATCGATGCACGACGAACCGTGCCGCCCAGCACCCCGCATTGTACTCGGCCCCCAGCAGGCCTTCCAAAAGGCTCTTGTCCTGTAACGAGTAGTTGTAGCGCGCCAATCCGGTCCAGCGGCCGCCGATCGGCCATTCCGCCGACACATCGGCCTGCTCCAGCGTGTCGCGTGTGAAACGGTACCCGAAATTTAGCGCTTTGCCCGTTTCCGGCTTATAGCGCAGCACTGCATTGTCCCTCTGCACTTGATTCTCGCTGGTACTGTATTGCATTCCCAAATCGGTAAACCAGTGCTTGGTGATCTGACCGGTAAAAGCCACCAGCACATCAGAACGATCGGTAGCGGGCGGGTTCGGGGTTAGCGAGACTTGCTGTGGCCTGAAGTAATAGCGCTGGCCCAGGGTAAATCGCAGTTGTTCGTCACCGCTGTCCGGATCGATCAGCCGGCTGGTAACCGCCCCGGAAAGCTGGTTCGCATCATTGATGCGGTCGCCACCGGTAAACTTGTTCTCGGCGAATAGCTGGGTAAAATTGAAATCGGCTTGCGCGGTGTCGAAATTCGGCAATTGATCCTGCGCACGGAATGGGATGTAGACGTAATACAGGCGCGGTTCAAGCGTCTGAAGGAAAGCGCGTCCCCACAAACTGGTCTCGCGCTCGAACGTAAGCGCGCTGTCGAAGCTGTAAATCGGCATATTGCGCGTCGCGCTGTCAAGGTTCGGATCGTCGAACTCGTACTTCGTCGTGGAATAACCGGCCTTGGGCGTCACATAGAAGTACGATGTCCGGAATGGCGCACTGATCGAGGGATACAGAATCTCGCGCCTGCCATTGAGCAGCGTGGGGTGCAAGAACTGGACATACTCGCCCTGCATGCCCAAATCCAGATTCGCATCCGCCTGCCGATTCATGTTCAGCGTGATCTGCGGTACCCGCGCATACGGCGGAACAATCGGGGCAAGCGGATCCTGCAAGGTCTGGAACCGCTGGACGCGGGTATTCAGGTTCCACCAGTCTCCGTCATAAAACAGATCGCCTTCCCGATTCAGATTGGTCTGCGACGTAGCAGCGATCTTGGCGCTCAAATCCCTGAAATAGTTGTCGTCGGAGACGCCCTCCATATCCAGCGCGCCGGAAAAACCGTTTCCGAAATTCTGATTGTGTCGCCAGGAATAGGCATAGCGCGTCTCTTTCGTCACCCGGTCATCGGGCAGGTATTCGCCGCGCATCTCGCCATTAAGTTCGGGCTCCAGATAACGGAAATCCCCATTCAGCAGAGCGCCGCGCTTGGCCATCAGGCGCGGCGCAATTGTTGCATCGAAGTTCGGGGCGATGTTCCAGTAGAACGGCTGGGAATACTCGAAGCCGCTCTGCCCCGTACTGCCGATGGTGGGCGGCAGCAGTCCGGTCTTGCGACCACCGCTCAGTGAGAAATCCAGGTAAGGGGAATACAGGACCGGCACGCCCTTGAACACCAAGGTGGCGTTGTGCGCCACTCCGATATCGCTGAGCCGATCCAGTTCCAGCCGGTCGACGCGCAGGAACCAGTCATCATCGCCGACATCGCAAGTGGTGTAAGTGGCCTTGTTGATCCGGTAAAAATCGGGATTGTCGGCAACCAGGCGGTTCGCTTTTCCGCGAGCGCCGTATCTCGACAGCCTGTACTCGGGCTTTTCGACATATCCGCTGTCGTCGTTCAAATCGTAGAACAGCTGCTCGCCGGTCACGATATCGCCTTCTTTTTCAAAACGCACGTGGCCGGTCGCGGTGAGTTGCTGGTCCGGGAGGGACAGGTAGAGCTGATCCGAAAACACGGCCGCGCCGCGCTTGCGAAGACGGACGCCGCCTGCAGCCTCAACTTCCCGATCCTGGTGGCCCTGGACGCTGTCTGCGTCGAGGAACAGAGGGGTAGGTTCGTCGCGGCCCAGCGAGTAAGGGATCAGTTGCGGCTGCATCCGCAGTTTCAGGCCGGGTTCTTCGGCGCGCACGCCGGAAGCGACATACAAGATCAACGACAGGACTACAAATGGGACACGAGAGCGATGCATGCGGGTCGTTGATCGAGGCGAGGTGCTAAAATGTCACAAATCATCACTCATGGCAACGAAGCAGCTTGGATCGTTACGATCTCGTTCAGGACTGGCTGACCCAGCAACTTCGCGGAAGGACCTACACTCTCGCCCCGGCCTCCGCAGACGCCAGCTTCCGGCGATATTTTCGCGTCATCCTGCCGGATACAACGCTGATCGTCATGGATGCGCCACCCGAGTTCGAAGACTGCCGTGCGTTCGTTCAGGTGGCCGGGCTCATGGCGGCTGCCGGCCTCAATGTTCCGTCCATCCTCGCGCAGGATATGGCGCTCGGGTTCCTGCTGTTGTCGGACCTGGGTTCGACGACTTATCTCGCCGCGCTCAACGACGACAATGCCGACGCACTATTCCGCGACGCGACTGACGCGCTGATCCGCTGGCAACTGGCCAGCCGCGATGGCGTGCTACCCCCCTACGATGAGGCCTTGCTTCGACGCGAACTCGATCTGTTTCCGGAGTGGTACCTGCGGCGCCACCTCGGCATCGAGCTGGACGTTCGCCAACGGCAATCTCTGGACGCTATGTTCCGCCTCATCCTTTCCAACAATCTGGCTCAACCCAGGACCTACGTGCATCGCGATTACATGCCGCGCAACTTGATGGTGACCGAACCCAATCCGGGAGTGCTCGACTTCCAGGATGCGGTTTACGGGCCGATCACCTACGACGTGGCTTCGCTTTTCAAGGATGCTTTCATAAGCTGGGACGAGCAGCGCGTGCTCGATTGGACCATTCGCTACTGGGAACGGGCGAGGTCGGCGGGGCTTCCTGTCAATGGCGACTTCGGCGAGTTCTATCGCGACTGCGAATGGATGGGATTGCAGCGCCACCTCAAAGTGCTCGGCATTTTCGCGCGCATCTGCCACCGCGACGGCAAGCCCGCCTATGTCAAGGACACGCCGCGCTTCCTGGGCTACGTGCGCGCAGTGGCCGGGCGCTATGCGCCGCTGTCCCCGCTGTTGCGCCTGCTCGATCAACTCGCCGACCGCGAGCCCGCAATCGGCTACACGCTCTGAACCGCGTGCCCGGACGTTTCTCTCCAGCTGCAATGATTCTCGCCGCCGGCCGCGGCGAGCGCATGCGCCCACTGACCGACGATACGCCCAAGGCGATGTTGCAGGTCGGCGGCAAGCCGCTCATCTTCCGGCACCTGGAAAAACTCGCGCGCGCCGGATTCGGCTCGGTCGTGATCAATCATGCCCATCTGGGTGATCAGATCGAGTCCGCGGTCGGCGACGGTGGCCGCTGGAATCTCACGATTCTGTTTTCACCGGAAGCCCAGGCGCTGGAGACAGCCGGCGGTATCCGCAATGCGCTGTCGCTGCTGCGCGAGCAAGTGTTTGCCGTCGTCAATGCCGACGTCTACAGCGACTACGACTATGCCCTGCTCGCCAGAGCGATTCGGCAAATGCAAGCCGCAACACTCGCGCATCTGGTGCTGGTCGACAATCCGCCCCATCACCCGCAAGGTGATTTTTCCCTGGAAGGCAGCCTGGTGCGCACCGGGCCCAAACAACTTCTCACTTTCAGCGGCATCGGCGCATATCGCGCGGCGCTGTTCGATCCGGTCGCGCCCGGAACCAGACACCCGCTGGCACCGCTGCTGCGCGAGCAGATGGTTCTCGGCAGGGTTACCGGCGAACATTTTCGCGGCGACTGGGACGATATCGGCACGCCGCGGCGTCTTGCCGATCTCGAGGCGCGGCTTCAGCAAACGCGCCGCAACTGAGTCTGCATCCCGAACGGTCACCGCGCAAGCCGTATAATCCGGGCACTGCATCCCCCGGATTTCCGTCTCATGATTGATCCCGCCCTGTACGCCCGGCGTCGCACCCGGTTGGCCGCGTTGATGAACGAAGGCATTGCCGTCGTGCGCACCGCGCCGGAACGGCTGCGCAACCGCGATTCGTCTTTTCCTTTTCGCTTCGACAGCTATTTCCACTACCTCACAGGCTTCCCCGAACCAGAAGCAGTGCTGGTACTTATCGCCGGAAATAACCCCAAGAGCATGCTGTTTTGTCGTGAAAAGGATGTTGAGCGCGAAATCTGGGATGGCTTTCGCCATGGTCCGGAGAACGCGCGCGACGCGTTCGGATTCGACGAAACGCACCCCATTGCGAAGCTCGACGAACTGTTACCGCAACTGTTCGCAAATCAGGCTGCCGTATTCTGCGATGTCGGTACGGACCCGGACTGGGACCGCCAGGTAATCGGATGGATCAACAAGGTGCGCGCAAAGATCCGATCCGGCGTGAGCGCGCCGGCTGAAATCCGCGATGTACGCCGGATCCTCGATGACATGCGGTTGATCAAGGACGAGCACGAAATCGGCACCATGAGGCGCGCGGCTGGCATCTCGTCGCAAGCGCATCGCCGGGCCATGCGCGCGGCGCGCCCCGGAGCACGCGAGTACGAACTGGAGGCGGAACTGATTCACGAATTTCGCCGGCACGGCGCGCAGGCCCCGGCGTACACGCCGATCGTGGCCGCCGGAGCGAACTCCTGCGTGCTGCACTACGTGCAGAACGATGCCGTGCTGAAGGACGGCGAAGTGGTGTTGATCGACGCGGGATGCGAACTCGACGGCTATGCCGCGGACATCACGCGCACATTCCCGGTGAGCGGCAAGTTCTCCGGGCCGCAACGCGATATCTACGAACTCGTGCTGTCGGCGCAGGCAGCGGCCATTGCGCAAGTGAAGCCCGGAGCCGAATGGGAAGCGCCGCACGATGCGGCCGTCAAGATTCTGGCGCAGGGCATGGTAGACCTCGGATTGTGCAAAGGCAGCGCGCAAGGCGTGATCGAGTCCGGGGACTATCGGCGCTTCTACATGCACCGCACAGGACACTGGCTGGGCATGGATGTCCACGATGCCGGAGACTACAAGCGCAACGGCGCCTGGCTCGCGCTCAAGCCCGGCATGGTGCTCACGGTCGAGCCGGGCTGTTATGTACGGCCCGCCGAAGGCGTTCCGGAACAATTCTGGAACATCGGCGTGCGTATCGAAGACGATGCACTCGTGACCGACTCCGGCTGCGAGATCATCACCGCGGCCGCCCCGAAGAATATCGACGATATCGAATTGCTGATGCGCAGCTAGGCCGGGTAACGCGTCATGCACATCCATCGACTCGCCGCGATCGCCGGACCCTGGTCTTGAGCAAACCCGCTTACGATGTAGCGATCGTCGGTGGCGGACCGATTGGGGCCGCACTGGCGATCGCGCTGCAGGCCAGCGGACTATCCGTACTGGTGCTCGAAGCGCGGCCCGATGCGGGCAACAGCAACGATGCGCGCATTCTGGCCATGTCCTATGGCAGCCACCTGATTCTCGAACACCTCGGCATCTGGTCACAGATCGAGCCTGTCTCACCGATCGAATCGATCCATGTTTCCCAGCGCGGCGGTTTTGGCCGCACGCTGCTGAGCGCCGGCGAAGCGGGTCTGCCTGCACTCGGCTATGTCGTGCGCTACGCCCGACTGCAGCAGGCTCTGGGCCAAGCGATCGAGTCGGAACACACGACATTGATTACCGGCGCCGAGGTCACCGGCATGAACTCTACAGCCGAGGGCGCCAGCATCGAGTTCCACAGACAGGGAACCACGCAATCGGCGACCGCGCGCCTGCTGGTCATTGCCGACGGAGGGGCGAGCGCCGAATTGCGAGGTGGTGCAGGCGTGAAAGTGCGCGAGTATGGTCAGGATGCCGTCGTTGGCCTGGTCGAAACTTCGCAGCCGCACGGGCGCAGGGCTTTCGAGCGTTTCACGCCGGACGGCCCGATCGCGTTGCTGCCCTTCGAGAGCCGTTATGCACTGGTGTGGACGGCGACGCCCGAAGCCGCGAATGAACTGATTGCGCTTCCCGCGAACGGTTTCCTGGAGAAACTGCAGCACCATTTCGGCGATCGCGCCGGGCGTTTCCTGGCCATAGAAGCACGCGCACGCTTTCCGCTGATACTGCGCTACGCCACTGATCCGGTCTCGCCGCGAGCCGTCATGCTCGGCAATGCCGCACAGGCACTGCACCCGATCGCCGGTCAGGGGTTCAACTTGGGATTGCGCGATGCCTGGGAACTTGGCGAGACCTTGCTGCTGCATGCAAAGGGCGATCCCGGATCAGTCGAGTGCCTTTCCGCTTATCGAGCCGCTCGGCGCCCGGATCGGCTGCGCGGCATCGCGCTAACCCACTCGCTGGTCAAGATTTTTTCCAATGATTTTGCGCCGCTGCGGGCTGCGCGTGGAGCCGCACTGGCGTTGCTCGAGCTCGTCCCGCCGGCCAAGCGTGCCTTCATGCAGCGCATGATTTTCGGCGCGTCGCGATAACAAGCGCTGTTTCGCTTTCTCCAACGCGCATGCTTTGCGCTAGAATGGCGGTCCGCTTTTTCGCCCTGATGCCGAAATGCAAATCGGTCCGCATATTCTCAGGAACAATCTGATCGTCGCGCCCATGGCGGGAGTGACCGATCGGCCATTCCGGAAATTGTGCAAGGCGATGGGGGCGGGCATGGCGGTTTCCGAAATGATTTCGTCGAATGCGCAGCTCTGGAACACGGCGAAATCCCGGCGGCGCGCGGACCATCAGGGCGAAGTCGATCCCATTTCGGTGCAGATCGCTGGCGCCGATCCTGCGGCAATGGCAGAAGCGGCGCGTTACAACGCGGATCGCGGCGCACAGATCATCGACATCAACATGGGCTGCCCGGCCAAGAAGGTTTGCAGTGTTGCTGCCGGATCGGCACTTCTGCAGGACGAGCCTCTGGTCGGCCGGATTCTCGACGCCGTCGTGGCGGCAGTCGATATCCCGGTCACGCTGAAGATCCGCACCGGCTGGAATCCGCAGAACCGCAATGCGCTGCGCGTGGCGCAGATAGCGCAATCCGCAGGCGTCAAGGCGCTGTCGATCCACGGCCGCACCCGTGCCTGCGCCTTCATCGGCGAAGTGGAATACGATACCATCGCCGCCGTGAAGTCGCGTGTCGGCATTCCCGTCATCGCCAACGGTGACATCGACTCCCCGGAAAAGGCCCGCGAAGTACTGCGCCGAACTGGTGCCGATGCACTCATGATCGGCCGCGCAGCCCAGGGTCGGCCGTGGATCTTTCGCGAGATCCAGCACTATCTGGCGAGCGGTAGCCGCCTTCCCGCCCCAAGAATCACGGAAATCCGCGAAGTGCTGGTGCAGCATTTGCATGACCTATACGCGCTCTACGGGGAGCAGGGCGGCGTTCGCGTCGCGCGCAAGCATATCGGCTGGTATGTCAGGGGACTTGCCGGCGCTTTCGAATTCCGCCAGACGATGAACAGACTGGAAACCGCACGACAGCAACTCGCCGCCGTGGAAGTGTACTTTGCCGGACTTGCAGCACGTGGAGATCGCCTGACCTATATCGAGGACCTCGCGGCATGATCAACGACAACGAAATCGCCCGCTACGTGCGCAAGGCCATGGATGGCTACTTCAAGGATCTGGACGGCGAACGACCCTGCGCCATTTACGATATGGTGATGAATTCGGTGGAGAGGCCGCTGCTGGAAATTGTGCTGCACCGGGTTTCCGGCAACCAGACGCAGGCGGCGCAGTTGCTGGGCATGAACCGCAACACCCTGCGCAAGAAAATGAAGGATTACGGCATCAAGTAGAACACCGGTGCCTCACTACACTCCCGCCCGTCCGTTACGGACGGGCGGTTTATTTTTGGAATGCGTTCGATGAGCAAACGGCAAGCCCTGATCAGTGTGTCCGACAAAAGCGGGGTGGAGGAGATCGCCCGCGCCCTGCAGGAGCTCGGTATCGGCATTCTCTCAACCGGCGGAACCGCCAGGCTGTTGCGCGAGGCCGGTATTCCGGCCGTCGAAATCGGCGACTACACCGGTTTCCCGGAAATGCTCGACGGCCGTGTGAAGACACTGCATCCGAAAGTTCATGCCGGCATCCTCGCGCGTCGCGATCTGCCCGCGCATATGCAGGCCATGAGCAGCGCGCAAATTCCGACCATTGATCTGGTGATCGTCAATCTCTATCCGTTCGTGCAGACGGTTTCCGCGGCCGGCTGCACGCTGGAAGATGCCATCGAGAACATCGATATAGGCGGTCCGACCATGGTCCGCGCGGCGGCAAAAAACTGGCGGCACGTGACGATCGTCACGGATCCGGCCGACTATCCCGCGTTGATCGCCGAAATGCAGTCGGCCCAGGGTGCGATCAGCGTCGAGACCCGTTATCGCCTCGCGAGGAAGGCTTTCTCGCATACCGCGGCTTATGACGGCGCGATCAGCAACTATCTGACTTCGACTGACATCAGCGGCGCGCGCACTGGATTTCCCGAGCAGATCAACATGAGCTACGCCAAGGTCCAGGATTTGCGGTATGGCGAAAATCCTCATCAGCAGGCGGCATTCTATCGCGACCTGGAGCCGGTACCAGGCGCGCTGAGCAACTACCGGCAGCTGCAGGGCAAAGAGCTGTCCTACAACAACATTGCCGATGCGGATGCCGCGTGGGAATGCGTGAAGACATTCGAACAACCGGCCTGCGTCATCATCAAGCACGCCAATCCCTGCGGCGCGGCCATCGCCGGCAGCACCGCCCAGGCGTATCGTCGCGCGTTCAAAACCGACCCGACTTCCGCGTTCGGGGGCATTATCGCGTTCAATCGCGAGATCGATCTGGAAACGGCCGAAGCGGTGTCGCAGCAATTCATGGAAGTCCTGATTGCGCCGCGCATCGCCGCGGATGCGGCAGCGACGCTGGCCAGGAAAACCAATGTTCGCGTCCTCGAGGCGCCGATTGAGGCCGGTGCAAACCTGTACGACACCAAACGTGTCGGCGGCGGCATGCTGGTACAGACACCCGATGCGATGAATGTTCAGATTTCCGACATGCGTATCGTCAGCAGGAAACAGCCGACTCCCCAACAACTCGCGGACCTGCTTTTTGCCTGGAGGGTGGCGAAATTCGTCAAGTCCAACGCCATAGTATTCTGCGGCGATGGGATGACACTCGGCGTGGGCGCAGGACAAATGAGCCGCGTGGACAGCGCGCGCATCGCATCGATCAAGGCAGACAATGCCGGGCTGTCGCTTGCAGGTTCGGCGGTCGCCTCTGATGCTTTCTTTCCTTTCCGCGACGGAGTCGATGTGGTGGCAAAAGCGGGCGCAGCCGCGATCATCCAGCCGGGCGGCAGCGTGCGTGATGAGGAAGTGATTGCTGCCGCCGACGAGCATGGCGTCGCCATGGTTCTGACCGGCGTGCGCCATTTCCGGCATTAGAGAATTCTGAGCCGCCAAGACGCCAAGTTCGCCAAGGAAGGCCCAAGATCACACGTCAAATACGAGACAGTATTCCTCTAGAATGAAAATTCATCGCGTTTCTTCGCACCCGTGATCATTATTGCGCTTCTTTGTCGTCCTGCCGTCCTTCTTGGCGCTCCTGGCCGCTTGGCGGCTGAATTTCGTCCTGGGCTTGACCCATGAACGTACTCGTAGTCGGCAACGGCGGTCGCGAGCATGCGCTGGCCTGGCGGCTGGCGCAGTCGCCGCGCATCGGTCGCATCTATGTCGCCCCGGGAAACGCAGGCACCGCGCGCGAAGATGGTTTGTTCAATCTACCGCTGACGGCGATTCCGGACCTGGTCGAATTCGCCCGCAAGGAATCGATCGCGCTTACGGTGGTCGGTCCGGAGGCGCCGTTGTCCGCCGGCATTGTCGATGCATTCCGCGCCGCGGGTTTGAGAATCTTCGGGCCGACGCGCGCTGCGGCACAGCTCGAAGCCTCGAAAGATTTCGCCAAAGCCTTCATGATGAGGCACGGCATTCCGACCGCCGCCTATGCGACCTTTACCGATGCAAGGGCGGCTCACGATCACGTTGCGAAGCAGGGTGCGCCGATCGTGATCAAAGCCGATGGGCTGGCCGCCGGCAAAGGCGTGGTGGTGGCGATGACCCTGGAGGAAGCGCACGCGGCAATCGACCTGATGCTGGTGGACAACAAGTTGGGCGCGGCCGGCGCGCGCGTCGTCGTCGAGGAATTCCTGGAGGGGGAAGAGGCGAGCTTTATCGTCATGGTCGACGGCCAGCACGTGTTGCCCCTTGCCTCCAGTCAGGACCACAAGCGTCTGCTGGATGGAGACAAGGGCCCGAACACGGGCGGCATGGGCGCCTATTCGCCGGCGCCTGTACTGACGCCAGCCATCCATGCCCGCGTAATGCGGGAAGTGATCCAGCCGGTGATCCACGGCATGGACCAGGAAGGTAATCCTTATACGGGGTTTCTCTACGCCGGCCTGATGATCGGCCCCGATGGCACCACCAGGACGCTGGAATTCAACTGTCGCATGGGCGACCCGGAGACCCAGCCGATCATGATGCGGCTAAAGAGCGACCTGTTCACCCTGATCGAACACGCAGTCAATGGCGCGCTGAACAACGTCGACGCCGAGTGGGACCGTCGCGTCGCCCTCGGTGCCGTTATGGCCGCCGCGGGCTATCCAGAGGCCCCCCGCAAAGGCGACGAGATCACGGGATTGCCGCGCGACGCAGACGACTTTCATGTCTTTCATGGCGCGACTGCGCTTCACGACGGCAAAGTGCAGACCAGTGGCGGACGCGTGTTGTGTGTGACCGCGCTGGGCGATACCGTGCGCGTGGCGCAACGGCGGGCGTATGAAGTGGCCGAGGGCATCCACTTCGCGGGAAGCCAGATGCGACGTGACATCGGCTTTCGCGCCATTGGCGCGAAGAAAAGCACCTTGTGACGCCATGGACAGCAGACGCGTCTTGAATTACCTGGCCGGTCTGCAGGATCGGATTGTCGGCAGGCTCGAAGTGATCGACGGCAACAAATTCCGCCGCGACGAATGGACCCGTCCGGAAGGCGGCGGAGGGATTAGCTGCCTGATCGAGGATGGCGGGCTGTTCGAGCGCGGCGGGGTCAACTTTTCCCGTGTAACCGGCAACGCCCTGCCGGCATCGGCTACTGCGTCCCGGCCTGAACTGGCCGGCCGTTCGTTCCAGGCCATGGGCGTGTCGCTAGTCCTGCATCCCCGCAATCCGTACGTGCCGACGGTGCACATGAATGTACGCTATTTCGTGGCGCAGAAATCCGGCGCCGAGCCTGTATCCTGGTTCGGCGGCGGCATGGACCTGACGCCTTATTACGGCTTCGACGAAGATGCCGTGCACTTTCACCGCACGTGCCGGGAGGCTCTGGAGCCATTCGGGGCGCAAACGCACGGCAAGTTCAAGAAATGGTGCGACGAGTATTTCTATCTCAAGCATCGCAAGGAGCCGCGCGGTGTTGGCGGCATCTTCTTCGATGATCTGTCGGAGCCCGACTTCGATACCTGCTTCGCGCTGGTCCGCAGCGTAGGCGATCACCTGTTGGACGCTTATTTGCCCATCGTCGAACGCCGCAAGGATCTGTCTTTTGGGGAGGTCGAGCGCGATTTCCAGGCCTATCGCCGCGGCCGCTATGTCGAATTCAACCTGGTCTATGATCGCGGAACGTTGTTTGGCCTGCAGTCCGGAGGCCGCACGGAATCCATCCTCATGTCGCTGCCGCCGGTCGTGAAATGGCGTTACGACTGGAAACCCGAGTCCGGCACGCCTGAAGCCAGGCTCTACACCGATTTCCTGATTGCGCGAGACTGGGTCTGACTGCGGCGCATTTATCGGCGCAGGACGCACTTGTCGTACAGGTCATGCAAGCGACCGTTTGGATCGTACCTGGACTTCAACTGACGGTAGGCGGCCCCGCCATAGATGACATCGAATTTCTCGCGCGAGAAATAACTGTCCGAGTACAGGGATTTGATGCCGCCGAGTTCCGCCACTTTGCGCTCGATAAGTCTGTTGAAATGCCCGGCAAGTTGCGATTTCTGTAATTTTACGACGTCCCAGAATCCGAAATTCACGTAGGTTGTCGACGGACTCAGCGGATACAGTGGATAAATTGCCCGGGTATCCGGGCTGCGGATCGGACAGATCCATATCGGCAGAATGCCGATCTCGCGCTGAAAGAATTCCAGGAACTCGACCGCCCGCCCGATGGGAATGTCAACGTCCTGGATGACCGACTCCCGGTGCATGCCGAACAGGGCGCCGACGCGCTGCGAGAGTTTCAGCCTGCTGTTCCAGCGCATCACCTTGGTATAGGTGCGCGAGTTGAGGCGCGCCTTGCCGGCCAACCGGCGTATCAGCGGATTCTGCACGCCGAAATTCTTCGAACACCAGAACCAGTCGGTATCCCATCGCCAGAGAAAATCATGCGTCGTGAGATAGTCAGTGGCCTTCTCGCGAATAGAACGGTAATAAATGTGTTCGAAAGTGTAGTCACTGACGAAAGGCGCGTCGTCGACAAATGTTCCCGTGGTCAGATAAAAATCGCCTGGGCCGAATACGACACCATCGACGAAATCTGCGCCCGAATCGCAAAGCACCTGCAGGCCGCGGAAGTACTCGGACGGATCGCGGAAGTGAGAGTGCACGATGCGCACGTACTTCTTCACCGGAATCGTCCGGGTACGCACGCGCAGTGCGTAGCCCAGCGTGCCGTAGGAGTTCGGAAAGCCGAAGAACAGGTCACGATGTTCATTCTGAGCCGTGCACAGATAAACATTGCCATCGCCGGCAAGAATATCCATTTCTAGGACACCCTGGTGCACCAGTCCCTGACGGAAGGACGTTGCCTCTATACCGACACCGGCCACGGCACCGCCCAGCGTGATGGTTTTCAGCTGCGGCACCACGGCCGGCATCGTACCGCACGCCAGCGTGGACAGCACCAGCGTCTCATAGGGCGTCATGCCTTCCGCGTCTGCCCAGCCGGACCGCGGATCGACCTGCAGCACATGATTGAAATCGTGCACATCGAGCTGTGGCCTGGCTGCGCGATCGCGGTCCCGGAACAGGTTGGAATTCTTTTTTCGGAGCGTGACCTGCGCGCCGGCGGAGCGCAATTGCCGAGCCAGCCTTTCCCGGCGTGCCCCGTACGTGTCCGCTTTCGAAGCCAACGCTAGCCCCGCTGGTAGAGGAAACTGCGGCTCATCGGGTAGGTGTCCTTGCTGATGTTGCCTTTGCTGAACACGATCTGGAACAGGTGCGTCCTGCCCGCAGGGGAACGAAACATTTCCGCACAGGAGATAAGATAAGTCCTCCAGACCCGCCGGAACTTCTCGTTGAATCGTTCGGGGTCGAGCGCACGGATTTTCTCCCAGTTGCGGTCGAAGCGTTCCGCCCAGGCATCCAGCGTCGGCGCATAGTGGCGCCGCAGATTCTCGACGTCGACTATTTCCAGACCGCAACGCTCCATTTCCGCGATAGTCTGTGCAAGACTCGGAATCCAGCCGCCGGGAAATACGTGCTCGCGGATGTAGAACTCGGTATCGCGCACGCCGACGTGCCCGATGAAATGCAGCATTCCCATGCCGCCCGGCTTGAGAAAATCCGCGTGCGCCTTCACGACATCCGCGAGCTGGTCGCGTCCGGCATGCTCGAGCACGCCGATCGAAGCCACCTTGTCGTATTGCCTGTCGACTTCGCGGAAATCGGCCAACCTGACTTCGATCCTGCCTTCGAGGCCGCGCCTGCGGATTTCTTCCTGGACCGCCGTTACCTGTTCCGGCGTGGTGTTCAGGCCATACGGGATCGCGCCATAGTGCTCGTACGCATGAAACATGAACCCGCCGAAGCCGCAGCCGATATCTATGACGCTTTCGCCTCGTGCGAGCTTTATCTTGCGGCATACGTGATCGACCTTGTTGAACTGTGCTTCTTCGACGGTAGTAGTGCCTTCCTTCCAGTAACCGCAGGTGTACATCATCAGCGGGGTATCGAGCCAGTAGCGATAGAACTCGGTGCCGATCGCATAGTGAAAGCGGGCATTGGCCCTGGCCTGGTCGAAGCTGCGGTTGGAGAAGCGCATCTCGTGCCAGCGATTGCGCAGACCGATCAACGCATTCGGGTCACGCTCGAATCCGCTTTCGAACGCGACCTGGAAAGCCCTGCCGAAATCGCCCTCGACATCGACGTCACCGTCGAAGTAGGACTCCATGAGCCCGATGTGGCCGAACAGCAGAATGCGCCACTGCGCACGGGGGCGCCGGATGACGATGGTGAACGCAGGCGTACCCTCCCGGTTCTGGTATTGCGTACCGTCTGCGAAGTGCAAACGGAAACAAGTTCCGACACTGCTCCCCAGCGCCGACATCCTGTCTCGAACCCATCCGGTAAGCATGTCCGACCTCGTTGTTGAAAACAGAAGAAGCGCCCGCCGGCGCCTTCACTCGCCCAAGTAGGCCTTCCTGACCAGCGGATTGTCGAGCAATGCCCGCGCACCATCGGCAAGCGTAATCAGGCCGCTTTCCATTACGTAGCCGCGATGGCTCGCCTCCAGCGCCAGCTTGGCATTCTGCTCGACCAGCAGTACCGTCACGCCTTCCTTCGACACCATACGCACTGTATCGAAAATTTTCTCGACCATCATCGGCGCCAGGCCCATGCTTGGCTCATCGAGCAGCAGCAGCTTCGGACCGCTCATCAGCGCCCTGCCGATCGCCAGCATCTGCTGCTCGCCTCCGGACAGGGTGCCACCGGTCTGATTGCGCCGTTCCGCGAGACGCGGAAAGAGCCCGTAAATGCGCTCCAGGTCCGCGCGAATCCCGGCCTTGTCGTTGCGTATGTACGCACCCATCTGCAGGTTTTCACGAACCGTCAGGCGCCCGAATATGCCGCGCCCTTCGGGAACAAGCGCCAGTCCGCGCTCGACCAGCTGATAGGCGGACAGGTTGCCCACGTTCTCACCGCGCAATTTCACCACGCCGTGGTGATGCAATAATCCGCAGATCGCCTTCAGCGTGGTGGTCTTGCCCGCTCCGTTGGCGCCGATCAGCGCGACCATTTCGCCCTGGGCGACGGTGAGGTCGATACCCTTGACCGCGTTGATGCCGCCGTACGCGACCTTCAGTGCCTTCACGTCAAGCAGCGCGGTCACGGCAGCGCGCCGCCGAGATAGGCGCGGATGACTTCGGGATCCTTCTGCACCAGCGCCGGCTCGCCTTCCGCGATCTTGCGCCCGTAATCTAGGACGGCCACGCGGTCGCAAAGGCCCATTACCAGCTTGACATCGTGCTCGATCAGCAAAACGGTGACGCCATCGTCGCGAATTTTTTCCAGCAGCCGCCGCAATTCCGCTGTTTCCGTCGCGTTCATTCCCGCAGCCGGCTCGTCGAGCGCCAGCAGCTTCGGTTCCGTGGCGAGCGCGCGCGCGATTTCCAGCCGCCGCTGATCGCCGTAGGGAAGGTTCCGGGAAAGCGCGCTGGCGTGCTGGCTTATGCCGACATACGCAAGCAGTTCCCTGGAACGTCGGCGGATAGCAACTTCCTCTTCGCGCGTGCGGCGCGTGCGCAGGATCGCGCCGATCGCGCCGGCATGCGAGCGCACATGCCGCCCCACCATCACGTTTTCGATGGCCGTCATGTTGCCGAACAGGCGGATATTCTGGAAAGTCCGCGCGATGCCGGATTCGGCGACGCGATAAGGTTTGAGACCGACCAGACTCGCGCCGTCGAATTCGAACCGACCGCGGTCCGGCACGTAGAGCCCGGTGAGCACATTGAATAGCGTGGTCTTGCCGGCGCCGTTCGGTCCGATCAGTCCATAGATTTCCCGGTGCTTGATGGTCAGCGAAACATCGGCGAGCGCCGTCAGCCCGCCGAAGCGCTTTTCGATATGACGGATCTCGAGCAGAGTCGCTGCTTGCATCAGCTTGGGTCCGTCTCCGCAAATTCCCGCTTGCGTCGCTTCGAAGGCCAGAGACCCGCAGGTCGGTAGAGCATCATGAGTACGAGCGCCAGTCCGAACAGCAGCATGCGGATGACTTCCGGCTCGATCAGCAAGCGGCCGAACACCGCTTTCTGCGCCGGTTCCACGGTATAGCGCAGGATCTCCGGCACAAAAGACAGCAGGATCGCGCCGAGCACTACCCCCCATACATTGCCCATTCCGCCAAGTACGACCATCGAGAGCACCATGATGGATTCGACAAAGACGAAGCTCTCGGGACTGATGAAACCCTGCGTTGCCGCAAAAATTCCGCCCGCAACACCGCCGAAGCCGGCGCCCATTGCAAATGCCAGCAGTTTCACATTGCGCGTGTTGATGCCCATCGCCTGCGCGGCGACCTCGTCTTCACGGATCGCAACCCAGGCGCGTCCGATACGGGAATGCTGCAGGCGCAAATTGACGATGATTGCCAGCACCAGCACCGCCAGCAGTAAATAGTAGTACTTGATCGGGCCGCTGGCGGCGAGGCCCAGCACGCTGTCGGTACGGCTGAAATCAACTCCCCCGATCCTGAACGGATCGATGAGCGTGACGCCCTGTGGACCGTTCGTGATATTGATCGGTTGCGAAAGATTGTTCAGGAAGATGCGCACGATTTCGCCGAACCCGAGCGTGACGATCGCCAGGTAGTCGCCGCGCAATTTGAGCGTCGGCGCGCCGAGCAGCACACCGAACACGCAGGCCACCGCAGCGCCGATCGGCAGAATGACCCAGAACGGCAGATGCAATCCAAAGTGGGGGGAGGCCAGCAAGGCGTAGCAATACGCGCCGACGGCATAGAACGCGATGTAGCCGAGATCGAGCAGGCCGGCGAAGCCGACCACGATGTTCAACCCGAGTGAAAGCAGCGCGAACAGGATCGCGAGATTCGTGATGCGCACCCATGCCGTGCCCACCGACGCGAGTGCGAACGGCAATATGAACAGGGTGACTGCGATGAGCGCAATGCCCAGCCAAGGCGCGGCGCGGTGCGCACGCAATCGTTCGAGACGTTCGATCCAGTTCTTCATGCGTCAGGCCCGGTCAGAGACTCGCTCACCCAGCAGTCCCGAGGGCCGGAATACCAGCACGGCGATCAGAACCATGAACGCGAAGACGTCCTGATAGTTACTGCCGAAGAGCACGAAGTGACCGTCCTGCGCGCAACGCGCGGCGAGGGCATCGGATATGCCCGACACGTGACACAAGTCCATGATCTCGCCGATGTAGCCCGCACCGAGCGCTTCGACCACGCCAAGGAGTACGCCGCCGAGCATCGCACCCGCGAGATTACCGATGCCGCCGAGCACGGCGGCGGAAAACGCCTTCAGGCCGAGCAGCGAGCCCATGGTGTAGTGCGCTATACCGTAGTAAGTCCCGACCATGACACCGGCGACCGCACCAAGGCCGGCACCGATTACGAAGGTGGCCGAGATCACCCGGTTGATATTGATGCCCATCAATCCGGCGATCTGCGGATTCTCGGAAGTTGCCCGCATGGCGACACCCAGACGCGTGCGATATACCAGTAGCGTCAGGCCGGCCATCATCAGGAACGAGCCCAGAATAATTGCGATCTGCACGGCACTGATGCTTGCGCCGGCAAACTCGAAGACGCGATTGTCGATGATCTGCGGAAAGCCCAGCGGATTGCGGCTCCAGATGATCATCGCAAGTTGCTGCAGGATGATCGAGATGCCGATCGCCGTAATGAGCGGCGCGAGCCGCGGTGCGCCGCGCAGCGGTCGATAAGCAACGCGCTCCATGGTGAAACCCACCGCCATGCATACAGGCACGGCGCAGACCACGCCGGCAAGCACGATCAGCAGTGGCGGCAACGCGGTGCCGGCAAGGGCGGCAATCACCGAAAGTGAAACCATGGCGCCCACCATCACAACTTCGCCATGAGCGAAATTGATCAACTGAATGATCCCGTAGACCATGGTGTATCCCAGCGCGACGATGGCATACACACT
>Ga0137438_1000006_pt1 | contig 24057 bp, 21 predicted proteins | sample EasRivERMGT157_2_FD_102327 | JGI IMG/M metagenome (GOLD analysis project Ga0137438, IMG submission 102327) | Soil microbial communities from meander-bound floodplain in the East River, Colorado, USA - East River MetaG ERMGT157_2 | ecosystem: Environmental > Terrestrial > Soil > Floodplain ... | reverse complement strand
GCGGCTTGCCGCGACAGAGGGGACGGGAACGTCCCCTATCTGTGATACCCGCGCGACGCGACGCGCGGTGGGGTGAATGTCGCGGCTTGCCGCGACAGAGGGGACGGGAACGTCCCCTATCTATGAAACACGGCCTGGTCGGCCGGGATGCCCCGCGCCTCGAGCTCGGCGTAGAACCGCGGCACCATCCCGGTCGCCACGTGGCCGCCGTCGCGGAACTGGAACAGCACGTGGGTATCGAACGCGGTGTCGCTGCACCCCACGACCTCTTCGATCGACAGCACGCGCAGCGTGCCATCGGACCACCGCGCCACGTGGATCACGATCTCGAACGCCTGTGCGACGAGCTCGCGGATCGCGCCGTCGGCGCCGGGCGCCGACAGCCGCGCCAGCATCGCCAGCCGGCCGAGCGCGGCGTTCGCGCCCTCCCCGGTCATCGCGACGACGGCGCCGTCGATCGACGCGCACAGCGCCTGGATCAACGGCAGCGCCTCGCGGCCGCTGACCTCGCCGACCACGAGCCGATCGGGCGCGAGCCGCAGCGCGGTCTCGAGCAGGTGCCCCAGGTCGACCTCGGGGTTGCGGCCGGTGCCCGCGCGGGTCTCGAGCGGGATCCACTCGTCGCGCGTCATCGAGATCTCGGCGACCTCCTCGATCGAGACCACCCGCTCGCCCAGCGGCGATGCGGCGGCGAGCGCGCCCACGACCGTCGTCTTGCCCGACCCCGCCGCGCCGCACACCAGGATGTTGCGGCGCGCGGTGACGCAGGTCGCGAGGAAGTCGGCCATGCCGGTCGACAGCGCGTTCTGGGTCACCAGCTCGGCGAGCTGCGGCCTGTGCGATGCCGTCTTCTTGAGCATGATGCAGGCCCCGCGGGCCGCGACCGGCGACACCGCCGCGGTCAGCCGCGTGCCGTCGCGCATGCGGAGATCGACGAGCGGGCGCGCCTCGTCGATGATCGCCCCTGCCTCGGCGACCAGGCGCTTGACGACCTTCTCGAACACATCGTCCGATGAGAACGCCTTGCCCGAGCCGCGCAGCACGCCGGCCTTGCCGACGACCACGCGATCGCGCCGATCGATGATGATCTCGTCGACCTGATCGTCGGCGAGCAGGTCCTCGAGCGGGCCGAGCGCGAGCGCCTCGTTGAGCGCTTCCTTGATCAGCGTGTCCTGATCGATGTACTTCGGCAGCTCGCCGCTGGTCTCGAGCGTCTCGACGAGATCGATCGTCGCTCGCTCGGCGCGCTGCCACAGATCCTCCTCGTGCAGCCGCTCCATCGGGATCTTGTCGAGGTCGAGCTTGGCGCGCAGGCGCTCGAGGATGTTCGACTGCAGGTCGAGCATCTTGACGACCTTGGGATCGAGCGGATCGAGATGGACCCCGCGCCGGGTCGGCAGCGACACCGAGCGCCCGACCACCCGCTTCACGCCCGCGCCGACCAGCGTGCGCTTGCCCTTGTCGGTCGGCATCGCCACGACCTGCGCCGGCGAGCCGGCCGGCATCGCCGACAGCGCGGCCATCGAGCCCGGGCCGTTGGCATCGGGGCGCGGAGCCGCCGGCGACAGCGGCGAGACCGGCGCCAGCGGGGGCTGACCCGGCAGCGCCGCGTTGTTGCCGAGCCCGAGGTCGGTGCGCGGCATCGGCGGAGCGTGCTGGGTCGCCATCATCGGCGGCAACGGGCTCTCGGACACCGCCGCCCCGGGACCCGGCGCGACCGGCGGGATCGGCGACATGATCGGCGGCGGCATCGTGCCGCCCGACCGACCGATCGGTGGGCGCGGCCGAGGCTCGCCGGGCGGCGACGCGATCACCGGCATGTCGCGCGGCGGTGGCGGCTCGCGCGGCGGCAGCGGCTCGCGCGGCGGCGGCGGCTCGCGAGTCGGACCCGGCGCGGGCCGCGGCGGCGCGGCTCGCGGGGCTGGCGCGGGCACGGGCTGCGCCATGCGCTCCTCGTTGTTGCCCACGGTCATCGGCAACGACGACGGCGGCATCGGCTGCGCCTCGGTCGGGCGCGGCGGCCGGACATCCGCCGGCGCCGGCGCACGCTCGCCCGGTGGCGTCGTCGTGGGCTCCGATGAATTGTCGCTCTCGGCCGACGCGGCCTCGTCGACACCGACGATGAAGTCGCCGATGTAGATCTTGTCCGCGTCCTTGACCACGAGCGGGCTCGTGATCTTGCGACCGTTGACGTAGGTGCCGTTCGTGCTCTTGAGATCGACGATGATGAACTTGCCGTCCTTGAGCACGATGCGCGCGTGGCGCTTCGACACGTTGCCCTTCGGCAAGACGATGTCGTTGCCCTGCACGCGACCGATGGTGACCTCGGGCTTGTTGAACACCATGCGGCGCTGCTCGCCGCCTTTTTCCTGGATGAGTATGGTGAACATTGGCTCCTGAGGACTCCTGGTAAGGCGCCCCTCCGGAACGGTACTAAGCCGCGGTAACCACAGTCAAGTTAGCGACAGCTATGTCTGAGCGGGGGCGATCGGTGCGGTTGCGTCGGCCGGACCGGGTCCGAGGTGCAAAATCGACCGCACATCGTCCCACCAGAGCGACCATACACCAACGAGCAGCAGCCCGACGATGGCAGACACAATCAAGGCGTCGTGCCAGCGCGGCCGGACCATGAATGGACGCTAGCATGTCGCCGTCTCACAGGAAAATCACCCCGGATGGCCCAGAATGACCACGATGCGCCAGGACACAGCCCAGGACAGAGCCCAGGACGAAGCCAAGGGCGGAGACGGACATCGATGAGCCGCCTCGGTTTCGCCATCGCCGCGGCCACCGCCATGGCGGCCCTCGGCAGCGCGGCCGCCGGCGCCGCGCCCACCAAGAAGAAGTTTCATTTCGAGCTCACGGCGGTGACCGCAAAGTCCGAGGTCAAGCCCGACGTCGCGAAGGCCGCGACCCCCCGGGTCGAGGCCCAGGTCAAGAAGGTGTTCGAGACCCATCCCCAGCTGGTCGCCAAGCTCGAGGGCGCCCCGGACCCGAAAACCAACGCAGACGGCTACCGCAAGTACCTCGCTCGCAAGTCGATCACCGGCGCCTACCTCGTGACGGTCGAGATCACCGACGCGTCGGAGGAGATCGTGCCGCTCGACGACCGGCAGAACGCCCAGCGCCTCGTGATCCACATCGGGATCCACATGCTCGGCGAGAACATCCCCGGGCGCACGATGGGGTTCACCGGCGACGGCAAGGCGACGATCAAGCAGGAGGTCGGCATGAAGGTCCGCGACCGCGACCGCGAGTACACCTGGGACCAGGCCGCCGAGCTCGCCGTCGAGGACGCGATGAAGACGGTGTTCCAGCAGCTCGCGGCGCCGGCGAAGAAGTAGCGCCCGGCCGGGTCACTTGACGAAGTTACCGATCCGGTCGTAGCGGATGCCGGTCCAGAACTGCCAGCCCCAGTGGTGGTACGACATCCAGATGAACAGCGCCTTGCCCCGGATGTTCTCGATCGGCACCGAGCCCCAGACTCGCGAGTCGTTGGAGTTGGAGCGGTTGTCGCCCATCGCGAAGATGTGGCCCGGCGGCACGACGTAGTGCAGCTGCGGCTCGCACACCCCCGCGCTTGATCTGGTCACGACGAGCTTGCCGGGCAGCTGGTTGGGCGCCGCGAACGGTTCGCCGTCGGGCTGCGTGGTGCAGCTCGGCGGCAGGCGCGGGCCGTCGAGCCGCGGAAAGTCCCTGGTGTCGGCGACCGCGAGCGCGCTGTCCCGGGCGCGCCGCTCGTCGCGCAGCGGGCGCTCCGCGTCGTGGAACACGTGGTACTCGTTACCGTCGACGCGCTCGGCGTACTCGCTGCATTGCTTGGGGTACCACTTCTGGTTGTTCTCGTCGTAGTCGTCGTAGGTGCAGGTGTCGCCCTGGACGAGCGTGTTGTCGACCGGCTTGCCGTCGACGTACACCACGTTACAGCGCACCTCGACCGACTGGCCCTCGGTCGCGACCACGCGCTTGCTGTAGTCGCGATCCGGCTCGCACGGCTGCATGAACACGATCACCTCGCCGCGCTTGGGCTTGCGCCACTCGACCACCTTGGCGGTGGTGAACGGGATGTGAACGCCGTAGATGAACTTGTTGACGAAGATGTGATCGTTGACCTCGAGCGTCGGATACATCGAGCTCGACGGGATCTTGAACGCCTCGAGCACCATCGCGCGCAGCGCCAGCGCGATCAGGATCGCCGCACCGATCGACTCGACGTAGTCGCGCATCGTCGACTTGCTCGGACGCTTGATCAGCTCGTCGACGAGCGAGTCGAGCGCCGGCAGGCCCCGGCGCACCCGCTGGTAGTCGCGGGCGGCGAGCGCGGTGTCGACCTCGCGGACCGCGGCCTCGAGATCGCCGGCCTTGCCGCGCAGGTTGCGCTTGACCAGGAGCTCCGCGTGGGCCTCGCGCGCGAGCGCCTGGGCCTCGCTGCGCACCCGGTGATCGAGGCTCGCGACGCGCACGTCAGTCGACCTTGAGCACGGTCAGGAAGGCCTCTTGCGGGAGCTCGACCGAGCCGACCGACTTCATTCGCTTCTTACCCTCCTTCTGCTTCTCGAGCAGCTTCTTCTTCCGCGTGATGTCGCCGCCGTAGCACTTCGCGGTGACGTCCTTGCGGACCGCCTTGACCGTGGTGCGCGCGATCACCCGGCTGCCGATCGCGGCCTGGATCGCGACGTCGAACATCTGGCGCGGCACGACGTCCTTCATCTTCGTGCACAGCTCCACGCCGCGGTGGTACGCGGTGTCGCGGTGGCTGATGATCGACAGCGCGTCGACGCGCTCACCGTTGATCAGCACGTCGAGCCGGATCAGATCGGCCGAGCGATAGCCCGCGGGCTCGTAGTCGAGGGAGGCGTAGCCGCGCGACATCGTCTTCAGACGATCGTAGAACCCGAACACGATCTCCGCCAGCGGCATCTCGTAGACCACGCGGACCCGTCCGCCCGGATCATAGTGCAGGCCCTTCTGCACGCCGCGGCGCTCCTGGCACAGCTGCATGATCGGCCCGACGTACTCCTGCGGCAGGTGCACCGTCGCGGTGATGATCGGCTCCTCGATCGTATCGACCTTGCCCTGATCGGGCACCTTGGCCGGGTTATCGACCTCGATCCAGCCCTGGCCGGGCACCGCGATCCGGTAGCGCACGCTCGGCGCCGTGGTGATGAGGTTCAGGTTGAACTCGCGCTCGAGCCGCTCCTGGATGATCTCCATGTGAAGCAGGCCGAGGAACCCGGTGCGGAACCCGAAGCCGAGCGCCGCGGAGGTCTCCGGCTCGTAGGTCACCGATGCGTCGTTGAGCACGAGCTTGCCGAGCGCGTCCTTGAGGTCCGAGTAGTCCGCGGCGTCGACCGGGAACAGCCCGGCGAACACCATGGGCTTGACCGCCTTGAACCCGGGCAGCGGCGCGGCGCACGGGTTGTCCGCGTCGGTCACCGTGTCGCCGACCCGGGCGTGCGCGATGTCCTTGATCGACGCCGCCACGATCCCGACCTGCCCCGCCTCGATCGCGTCGACCTCGAACGGCGCCGGGCGGCGCACCGCGGTCATCGTGCACTCGTAGACCTGGTCGGTCGCCCAGAACCTGAGCTTCTGGCCCTTCTGGAGCACGCCGGACATCACGCGGACCAGCACGACGACGCCGCGGAACGTGTCGTACCAGCTATCGAAGATCAGCGCCGACAGCGGCGCGTCGCGGTCGGCGTCCGGCGGCGGGATCCGCTCGACGACCGCCTCGAGCATCTCGTGGACGCCCTCGCCGGTCTTGGCCGAGACCAACAGCGCGTTGGACGCGTCGAGGCCGATCGTGTCCTCGATCTGCTGCTTGACGAAGTCGGGCCTGGCGACCGGCAGATCGATCTTGTTGAGCACCGGCACGATCTCGAGCTTGTTGTCGAGCGCGACGTAGACGTTGGCGAGGGTCTGCGCCTCGACGCCCTGCGCGGCGTCGACCACCAGCAGCGCGCCTTCACAGGCGGCCAGCGAGCGCGAGACCTCGTAGTGGAAGTCGACGTGGCCCGGCGTGTCGATCAGGTGAAACTGATAGACCAGCCCGTCCTTGGCCTTGAAGTGGAGCTGGACCGACTGCGCCTTGATCGTGATGCCGCGCTCGCGCTCGAGATCCATGCTGTCGAGCATCTGGTCCTGGGCCTCGCGCGCGGTGACCGCGCCGCACTCCTCCAGGATGCGATCGGCGAGCGTGGTCTTGCCGTGATCGATATGCGCGATGATCGAGAAGTTGCGGATCCGGTCCGCGGGGAACGACGTCATACTTCGTTCGCTCGCCGAGCCGCGCCCAAGCGCTCGGTGGCTCGCTCGATAACTCGCTGGCTCATGTGACGACGGCCGTACTTAGCGTGATCCGAGGCGCAGGTCGACCTGCCCCGGCAATTGATCGCGGTACTTCTCCAGCACCAGGTCGATACCCTGCCGGATGTACTCGGCGACCGGCACCTTGGTGCGGCCGTGCAGCGCCTTGAGCTGCACGTCCTGCTCGGGCGTGATGTACACCGTCGTCGAGATCTTCTTGCGCGACATGAGGTTGGCGACCTATGACCCTACGTTGCCATATGCGGGCGGTCAAACAGTTCCAGCAGCGCTCAGGCGTTCTCGCGCCGCGCTCGGTGACCGATCCCACGCGAGCAGCGCGGGCGGATGCAAAGCCGCCGCCCGCGCCGCATGGCGAAGGGTTGCGGCCGACCGGGTCCGAGACTAGGCTTTGCCCCATGACGTCGAAGCTCTCGGAACTGGTCGGGTTGTTTGCCCCCGGCGCCTCCGGCGCCCTCGGCGTCGGGTTGTCCGCGCTCGGCGCCCTCGCCCTCGCGGGCGGCTGCGGCGGCACGCAGGCTGACACCACCCCCAAGAGCGACAACGTCGAGGGCGGCGTGCCCAAGGTCGACCCCACGTTGTGCGACACCAACGGCAAGAACGTGGTGACCTACGACCTCAACCACGACAACAAGCCCGACGTCTGGCGGCTGTACAAGTCCGAGGACGAAGGCGGCACCAAGGTCGAGTGGCTGACCTGCAAGCAGGTCGACTTCGACCACGACGGCCGCAAGGACTGGGTCGTGGCCTACAACCGCAAGGGCAACGTGCTGTTCGAGAAGGCCGACTTCGACTACGACGGCAAGTGGGACATGTCCGCGATCTACGACAGCAAGACCGGGGTCGTCGCCGAGGTCGAGCGCGACACCGACTTCGACGGCAAGTTCGACGTCAAGGAGGTCTACGACTCCGGAGGCCAGCTGACCTCGGTGCGCCGCGATCGCAACGGCGACGGCCAGCCCGACCTGTGGGAGCAGTACAAGGACGGCGTGCTGCTCGCGATCCTCTACGACGACGACTTCGACGGCAAGGTCGACCGCCGCGAGGAGATCCCAGGCGCGCGACCCAAGATCGAGATGCCGACGACGCTCGATCCGACGGCGACCGGCACGCTCGATCAACCGCCGGGCACCCCCAAGCCCGCGGCCAAACCCGCCGCCAAGCCGCCGGCCAAGCCCGCGCCGAAGAAGTAAGTGGCGATCATCGACAAGCCCTGGGGCCACGAGCAGATCTGGGCAAAGACCGAGCGCTACGTCGGCAAGATCCTGCACATCCGCGCCGGCGAGGCGCTGTCGTTGCAGTACCACCGCGTCAAGGACGAGACGATCATGCTGCTGCGCGGGCGCATGCAGCTGATCTACTTCGCCGACGGCGAGCCGCCGCGGTCGCGCGACCTGGTCGCCCACGAGCCGTTCCACATCGCGCCCGGCCTGCGCCATCGCATGATCGCGATCGAGGATACTGACGTGCTCGAAGTCTCGACTCCCGAGCTCGACGACGTCGTGCGGCTCGAAGATCGCTACGGCCGCGTCGGCTGAATGATCCTGGACCGTGAAGACGCCCTGATCACGGTGAGCTGGACCGTCGAGAATTGTGATCGTGATCCACGACCACGATCAACGCTCAGTACGGATGGTGGTGGTTGTGGAGCCCGGCGAGGTGGGGGTGGGGATGCGGGTGATGGTGATGATCGCTGCGCGAGTGCGGGTGCGGGCCGTGCGCGTGCTCGTGCGAGGGGTGGCGCGCGGGCGGCGGCGGCGCCGGCGGCGGCTCGACGCGCGCGGGCTTGTCGGGTGTGTAGTGCCGCGGCTCGGGGCGGTTGCCGTCGGGGCAGCCGGCACACAGGGCTGCCACCAGCCAGAGCGCTCGGCCCGCCGCCCGAGGGACGGACGTCACGGCTTCTTCTTCGGCGGGGCCGACGCCATCTTCTGCTTCAACGCCGCGAGATCGTCCTCGACGGTGGTCGCCGCAGGCCTCCGGGCGCTCGGGCGACCACCGGGCCTGGGGCCGCCGGAGCTGCCGGAGCTGCCGGAGCTGCCGGAGGCGCCGGAGGCAGCCGCGGCTCGCCGCTTGAGGTCGGAGAGCGCGTCGTCGAGCGTCCCTCCGCCGGTCGACTTCGCGCCAGACGATCCGGGTGGCCGAGGGGCCGCGCCGGCGGTCGCCGATGCCGTGGTCCGCGCGGCCTCGGCGGCGGCCTTGCTGGCCCGCTCGAGCTCCTTGAGCTCGGCGTCGAGCGTCGCGAGCTCGGCGAGCAGCGCGTGCATCTTGGCGCGCTCTGCGTCGGCGCGGCGCTCGAGCTGAGCGGCCTCGCCGCTGGCGTCGGCCTCGTCGCGCGCCCGCGCGGCCTTGGCTTCCTCGGTGAGCTTGGCCGCCATGTCGCGCGCGACCGCCATCGATCTCGTCATCTCGACGACGCGGCGCTGGACCTCGCCGCGCAGCCGGGCGAGCTCGCTGGCGTCGGGGACCGGCGCGGGGTCGGGCGGCGCACCGCCGAGGTCCTCGAGCTCGCCGGGCATCGCCGCGGCCTGGGCGACCGCCGATGCCGCGGCGCTCGCCGCGCGCACGCGATCGCGGGTGGCGGCCTGGGCGGCGACCCGGCGCTCGTCGATGATCCCGCGCTTGTCGCCGGCGACCGCCGCGACGATATCGGCGATGTTGTCGCCGCCGTCGCCGCTGGGCGGCGGCAGCGCACCCGCGAACGCCGAGTCGAGCGCCGACGACAGCAGCAGCAGCCCCTTGGCGACGACCGCGCGCTTGCGGGCCTCGAGGCCGGCGGCCGCCTTGGCGGAGCCCGCGATGTTGTCGTCGACCAGCGCGACCAGCTTGCCGCCGATCAGGAGCACGCGGGAGATCACCTCCGGCCGCGGGCGCGCGATCACGATGTCGGCCGCGCGCCACAGCAGCGCCGCGTCCGCGGTCGCGCCGAACAGCTTGGCGCGCAGCCCCAGGCTCGGCACCTGGCGGCGCAGCACGGCGGCGACCTCGACGTCGCCCCCGGCGTCGAACAGCCAGGTGACCGCGTCGTTGCCGTCGAGCAGCGACAGCTGGAGCGCGAGCTGCCCGGTGAGCTCGGGGCCGAGCCCGGCGACCTCGACGAGCGCGACCCGACCTCCCGGGTCTCGGCCCCCGGGCCCTGGCGGCTCTCGGCCGCCGGGTCCCGGCAGCTTGAACCGCGCGCGCAGAGCGCCGCGATCCTCGCGCCCCGCGTCGGCGAACGCGCGCTCGCCGATCGGCCCCACGATCAGGATCCGCTCGCCCTCGACCCCGGCGTCGGCCAGCGCGACGGCAGCCAGCTCGTCGACCGCGACGAACCGATCGGCGTCGGTCTCGGCCCACGCGCTCGCCGGCTCGAGCTCGCCGACGACGGCGATCACCGGCGCCGGGTTCTGCACCTGGTCGCGCGCGACCGTCAGCGCGAGCGCGGCGTGCGGATCGAACACCACGGCGGCGTCGGGCGGGCTGACCTCGAGCTCCTTGCGCAGCCGGCGCTCCGCGCCCTCGCCGAGCAGCGCGCGCCTCACCCGGTCGGCGACCCCGGCACCGCCGCCCCCCGCGGCGCCGAGATCGATCGCGCGGACCCGCATCCCCGCGGCCTCGATCGCCGCGAGCACCGGGACGACGGCGGCGGACGGCGCCCCCGCTGACGTGACGATCAGGACCTGCGGCTCCATGACGGCGACACATTATTCACGAGATTCGCCGGCAGATCGCCGCGCAGGACCGAGATCACCGCGTCCGCGCACAGCTGCGCCATCGCGGTCCGCGCCTCGGTCGTGGCCGATCCGATGTGCGGCGCAAGGACCAGGCGCGGGCAGCCCAGGAGCCGGGGATCGATGTCGGGCTCGCGGGCATAGACGTCGAGCCCGGCGCCGAACAGCCAGCCGTCGGTGAGCGCGCGGATCAGGGCGGTCTCGTCGACACAGCCGCCGCGCGACGTGTTGACCAGGATCGCGGTGGGCTTCATCAGCGCCAGCCGCCGCTCGTCGACCAGGTGGCGGGTCTCGGGGCCGAGCGGGCAATGCAGGCTGACCGCGTCGGCGGTGGCGAACAGCTCGTCGAGCGACACCCGGTGCGCCGGCGCCGCCGACACCTCGTGGGGGTCGGCGTACACCACGCGCATGCCGAACCCGAGGGCGCGGCGCGCCAGGGCCTGGCCGATCCGGCCAAACCCCACGATCCCGAGCGTCTTGCCCAGGAGGCCGGTGCCGATCAGCTGATCGAGCGCCCAGCCGGTCCACGTCCCCGAGCGCACCATGCGCTCGCCCTCGCCGAGCCGGCGCGCGCACGCCATGAGCAGCGCGAACGCGAGCTCGGCGGTCGCCTCGGTCAACACGTCGGGGGTGTTGGTGACACAGACCCCGGCCGCGGTCGCCGCCGCGAGGTCGATGTTGTCGAACCCGACCGCGCAGTTCGCGACCACCTTCAGGTTGGGCGCCCGCGCGAGCAGCGCGGCGTCGATCCGATCGAGCAGCAGGCAGACCAGCGCGTCGGCGGCGCCGAGCTCGAGCCCGGCGAGCCCGACGTGGCCGCTGGCCGGCACCGAGACGACGCTACCGGGCACCGCCGCGGTGACCTGCGCGGCGAGATCGATCGGGAGAGCCGAGGTCGAGACGACCTGCACCACGTCGGAGGATAGCGCGAACTGGAGCGCGCACGAGAGCGTGCTACTGTGAAGTGGTGATGTATCGCTGGCTCGGGTGGCTGGTGACCGCCGCGCTGACGACGACGGCGCGAGCCCAGCCGGCCGCTCCGCCCGAGCCGGGCCTCGATCCCAAAAACCTCGGGACACTCACCGACGACCCGGTGGTCGGCAAGGCCAACCGGGTCGGCGGCGACGAGACGACCGGCGTGGTCGCGTTCACGTTCGACGATGGCCCCAACCCCGACACCACGCCGCAGGTGATCGACGCGCTCGAGAAGTACGACATCCCGGCGACGTTCTTCATCGTCACCCAGCGGATCTCGGGCACCCACGGCGCCAAGGGCCGCGAGATCCTCCACCGCGAGCTCGACGCGGGCTTCCTCGTCGGCAGCCACTCGGTCACCCACCCCAACCTCAGGCACGCGACCGCGGACAAGCTGACCCGGGAGATCGACGCGTCGATCCGGACGCTCGCGGTCGAGGCGAACCGGCCGATCGGGATGTTCCGGCCGCCCTACGGTGCGATCAACGCGGCGGGCCGGGTGCGGCTCAAGAAGCTCGGGCTCACCGAGGTGCAGTGGTCGGTCGACACGCTCGACTGGCGGTCGCATCACCCGGACCGGCTGCGCAAGAAGGTGATCTCGATGATCAAGAAGGACGGCGGCGGCGTGGTCCTGATGCACGACGTCAAGCCGATCACCGCGAAGGTCGTCGCCGAGGTGCTCGACGATCTGGAGGCCGAGAACTGCGCCCGGCTCGCCGACCACCGCGAGCCGATCGTGCCGGTGTCGCTCCACTACTTCCTGAAGGACGGCAAGGCCCCGCGCGCGGTCCCCGAGGCGGTGAAGCAGCGGACGCTCGCGTACCGGACCGGGCTGCCCGAGCGCTGCGCGAAGCGCCCGCCACCCGCCACTCCGGAGCCTGCGCCGCAGCACGCCGCGCAGCAAAACCCGCTGCCCGCGGCGCCGCCGGTCGCGCAGCATGCGGCTCGGCGCGCGGCAAAGTAAGGCCGCTCTGCGGCCGATGCCTGCGGCGGCGCCCGGGCCGGCGCGTCGGTCCTGGGTTGACAAGCTGATCGAACCACACTAGCTTCCGCGCGCCTCGGGCCTGGGAGCACTATGCCGTTGACGTGGGATCTTTCTCGCCCCGGGGCGATCCCGGAGGTTTCGTCGAGCAGCAGCAGCACGCAGCTCCCGGCGGCCAGCAGCAGCGGGCACATCCCGATCAGCACGCCGGAGCTGTTCGACCCGGCCCAGACGTTCGAGCCGGCCGACTTCGACGCCGAGGGCGTCCGCACGATCCTCACGTCGGCGGCCTACGAGCTCCGCCCGCGGTTCATGGGGCGCGGCGCGGAGCTGACCCAGCTCCACGATCTGACGCGCAAGGCGTTCGACGACCGCGATCTCGGGTTCGCCGTCGTGATCGGCGAGCCCGGCATGGGCAAGACCCGCCTGATCAACGAGCTGGTGTCGCGCGTGCGCAGCGAGCACCCGACGACCCGGCTGCTCCACGGCGTCGCCGATGAGAACTCGCACGCCTACGGGCCGGTCGCGCGCGCGCTGACCTCGCGGTTCGGGATCGCCGCCGGCGAGGAGCCTTCGGCGAGCCGCGACAAGCTCAGCGTCGAGCTCGCCGAGGTCGTCGACTCCGAGCGCTTGCCCGAGGTCGCGCACCTGATCGCCCATCTGTTGCGCGTGCCGTTCGAGGACAGCCCGATCGTCACGCCGATCCTCGGATCGCCGCAGCGCCTCGAGGCGCGGCTGTTCATGGCGCTCAAGCGGTTCCTCGCCGCCGAGTGCGAGCGCTATCCGCTGTTGATCGTGATCGAGAACCTTGAGCAGTGCGGGGCCGACACGATCAACTTCGTGCACTACCTCGCCGCCGGGCTGCGCGACCACCGGGTGACGATCATCGGGACCGCGACCGCGGCGCTGTGGGACCGCCACCGCGGGTTCGGCGAGGGCGATATCACGCCGGTGCGGATCGAGATCGGCGCGCTGTCGCCCAACGAGGCCGAGGATCTGCTGCGCGAGCTGTGCAAGCAGCTCGACAAGGTGCCCACCGTGGTGAGCGAGCACGTGCGGACGATGCCCGGCTCGCCGCGCGCGATCTACGAGCTGGTCCGGCTGCTGCTCGAGACCAGCTGCATCGTGCGCGAGGCGCACGCGTGGCGGATCGACGACAAGGCGCTCGCCGCGATCGCGCTGCCCGCGACCTACGAGGAGCTGGTCGTCGCGCGGCTCGGCGCGCTCGAGCCGGTCGAGCGCCGCATCCTCGAGATGGGGGCGACGGTCGGCGACACCTCGTGGCTCGACGCGATCCTGGCGCTCGAGCGCCACAGCCAGATCAGCCATGACCCCGACGGCCCGACGCTCGCGCAGATCGCCGGCAGCAGCGACCAGACGCGGCTCGCGGTGGTCACGGCGGTCGGCCGGCTGGTCGAGCACGGCTGGTTGATCGAAGTTGCGCAGTCGTCGGTCGCCGGGGAGCGCGAGCTCCGGTTCGCCAACGCGCACCTGTGGTCGATCGTGTACGGCGCGATCGCCGAGCCCACCCGGTGCAGCTATCACGCGGTCATCGCGCGCTGGCTCGAGCTCCATCCCGAGGGGCTGAGCCCGTCGGCCCAGGAGGAGGTCGCCCGCCACCTGACGCTGGCCGGCGACGGCCGCGAGGCGGCGACGCGGTATCGCCGGGCCGCCGAGCACGCGCGCGCGGCGTACGCCAACCAGCGCGCCATCGAGCTGTTCGATCGCGCCCTCGCCTGCATCGGCGGCCACGATCTCGGGGCGCGGATCCAGCTGTGGGACGCGCTCGCCGCGGTCTACGAGCTGATCGGCAACTTCGAGGCCGCGCTCGGCGCGTTCGAGCGCATGCTGCGGCTGTCGTGGGTCGCGGCCAGCAAGACCACCGCCGCCGCCGCGTTCAACAAGATGGGCCGGGTGTGGCGCCGCAAGGGCGACCTCAAGCTGTCGCTCGAGTACCTGCAGCGCGGGCTCGATCTGTTCCGCGGCGCCAACGACGCGCGCGGGGTGGCGGGCTCGCTCGATGACATCGGCCGCGCGCTCCACATGATGGGGCGCTACGACGAGGCCGAGGCCCAGATCACCGAGGCGCTCGCGCGCCACACCAAGGACGGCGACCAGCGCGCGATCGCGACGTCGCTGTCGCGGCTCGGCAAGGTGCACCAGGACCGCGGGCACTACGAATCGGCCTACGAGTGCCACCGAGACGCGCTCGCGATCCGCAAGGCCACCGGGGACCGCTGGGGCCAGGTCGTCGCGCTGAACAACCTCGCGGCGCTGTCGTTCGAGCTCGGCGAGCAGACCGAGGCGCGGTCCGGCTGGCTGTCCGCGCTGCCCGAGGCCGAGGCGATCGGCGCGCTGCCGCTGAGCGCGCTCGTGCTCACCAACCTGGGGGAGCTGGCGCTCGATGAGAACAAGCACGACGAGGCGCGCAGCCGGCTCGAGAACGCGCTCGAGATCATCGAGGACATCGAGGATCGCGGGCTCGAGTCGGTGTGCTGCCGCCACCTCGCGACGCTCGAGAAGATCCAGGGCAACGCGACGGCCTCCCGCGAGCTCGCCGAGCGCGCCCTGACGGTGGCTCAGAACGCCGGCCTGCGCGAGCACGAGGCGCAGGCGTACATGACGCTCGGCGACGTGCTGTCTGCGAGCATCCACGACGAGGACGCGACCGACATCGGCGCGCTCGCCCCCGCCGCCGTCGCGTTCGGCGCCGCGATCGAGGTGCTGGCGAACATCAGCAACGAGGCCGTGCTCGCCAAGGCGCTGTTCGCGTTCGGCCGCTACAAGGCCGAGATGGGCGACCACGCCGAGGCCAAGGACATGCTGCGCGACGCGCTCATGCTGTTCAGCAAGCTCGGCCTGGAGCGCCCGTCGAGCGAGGTCGAGCGCCTGCTGGCCTCGATGAACTGAGCTGGACCGTGCAGAGCGCTGGCCAGATCGCGTTCGCCGGAGTTGCCAAGGGGTGTCCGACCCGGCATGGTCTGGGTTCGCAGCGATGATCTGGTTTTGGCTCGGTTTCTTCACGCTGGTCGCGCTGCTCTTGTTCCTCGATCTCGGCGTGCTTCATCGCAAGGCTGCCGAGCCGTCGCTCAAGAGCGCTGCGTGGTGGACCGTGGTGTGGGTGTGCATGGGGCTATCGTTCGCCGGCGTCGTGTACCTGATCTACGAGCACGGCTGGCTCGGCGCTCGGATGATCGCGACCCCGAGCGGCGCCCCGCAGTCCGGCGGCCAGGACGCCGCGTTCGTCTACGTCTCGGCCTACCTGCTCGAGCAGGCGCTCTCGATCGACAACATCTTCGTGATGTCGCTGCTGTTTCGCAGCTTCCGCGTGCCGGTGAAGTACCAGCACCGCGTGCTGTTCTGGGGCATCCTCGGCGCGATCGTGTTCCGGATCGCGATGCTCGGCGGCGGCGCCTACCTGGCGACCCGGTTCACGTGGGTGTTCTACATCTTCGGCGCCTACCTGGCGTGGCAGGGCGTCAAGCTGTTGCGCGACGACGACGACACCGCCGGCGAGCACGACCGGAGCCTCGCGGTCCGCGCGCTGCGCCGGTTCGTCCGCATCGTCGACGGCGATCACGGCGGCAAGTTCACCGTGCGGATCGACGGCCGGCGCGCGCTGACCACCGTCGCGGTGTGCCTGGTCGTCATCGAGCTGACCGACATCGTGTTCGCGCTCGACTCGATCCCGGCGGTGCTCGGAGTGAGCCAGGACACCTTCATCATCGTGACGTCGAACATCTTCGCGATCATGGGGCTGCGCTCGCTGTACTTCGTGCTCGCCGGCGCGATGTCGAAGTTCAAGTACCTGAAGCTCGCGCTCGCGGTGCTGCTGATCCTGATCGGCGGCAAGTTGATCGCGCACGACGTCGACGAGATCGAGCACCTGTCGCACGCGGTGTCGCTCGGCGCGATCGCCGGGATCATCGGCGCCGGGGTGCTCGCGTCGGTGATCGCGAATCGCCGCGCCGGGGCTGCGGGCTAGGGTCGGCCGCGGCGCCTAGCGCACCAGGACCAGCATCTCGGTCTCCATCACGTCCTCGGCCCAGCGCCGCTTGTAGTCCATCTCGGTGCCGAGGTCGTAGCGCGCGACGCGCTCGCCGCACAGCTCGACGATCTGGTGGTACTGGAGCAGCCCGCCGATCCCGAGCTGCGCGTGGTCGTCGTCGTACGAGAACTGCAGGCCGCGGTACTCGCCGTCGAACACGGCGCCGAGGATGTAGCCGACGTCGCGGCCGCCGGCCTGGGCGAACACCGTGCGCTGCTGGCCCTGCTCGCACAGCCGCGGCAGCATCAGCTCGTAGAACGCCCGCATCGGGCCGGCCGAGATCCCGACGCCGTCGCGCGCCTTCCAGCTCGCGGCCTCGATGCGCTGGATCCGCACGTAGAGCGGCTCGGCGTCGCCGGCCGTCGCGCCGCGCACCGACTCGAACGTCAGGCCGGCCTGGCTCGCCCCGCGCATCGCCTTGCGGAGCGACTTGCGCAGCTCGCGCGAGCGCCGCGACAGAAAGCCGTCGACGCCGCCATCGAGGCTGGCGACGTGCCGTACGGTCGGTGTGCCGCGGCGGCGCTCCCAGCGCAGCGGCAGCGCGCGCTCGAGCGCCCGGCGCTGCGGCCCGTCCGCGGTCATCCCCGCGAGGATCGTCAGCTGCCAGTCGCGCCTGGCCGCGAGCACGGCGACCACGTCGTCCGCGAGCGCGACCGGATCGCGACCGATCATCGGCGCGGCCAGCCCCCACGCGAGCTCGATCGGCTCGATGTACGGAAACCCGGCGGGGTGGATGCCCCGCATCGCGGCGAAGTAGCCGTTGACGCCGCGGAACGAGAACGGCACCCTCGGCGGCATCAGCGCGCTCGCCGCGGCGAGGATCCACGCGCTCGACGAGCAGAACCGGTCGATCGCCGGGGTGGCCGTGACCTCACGATCGAAGTCGTCGGCGACCGCCGCGATGTCGATCGGTTCCACCCCGACATCCTAGCCCGCCCGGAGCTAGCGCGTGTTTCGCTACCCGCGATCGCGATCACAGCCTGCACCGTGCGAGGAATTTGCAATACTGCACGCATGCGTGCACTTGCGGTGGTGCTGGCCGGCTCGTTGATCGCGAGCGGCTGTGCGGTCAACAGCTATCGGATCCCGAAGAGCGAGCTGTCGCGCCTCGCGCGCGTCGCGCCCGATGCGCGCGGCCAGCGCGTCCGCGTCATCCAGGAGATCGTCGCGAGCGACGTCCCGGCCGCGCCGCCGGTGTCCGGCGAGACCCAGGTCGTGATCGCCCCGAACCTCGACGTCGCCGTCGGGGTGCACCGCGCCCACCGCGGCGGGTTCGGCGGCGGCGGCGGGTTCGGCGGCAAGATCGGCGGCGCCGGCAGCGACGGCAAGGCCGCGGCGGTCGCGATCCTGTTCCTCGCGGCGACCGCGCTGGTAGCGGCGGCCGTCGTCGAAGGCTCGCGGTTCGACGGGTTCGCCCAGCTCCACCCGATGCACCCGGTCCACCTGATCGGTCGCGACGGCGGCTACGCGGTGATGCCGCTCGCCTGGGTCGACCCGGACGCCGCGGCGTGGGCGGAAGCCGCGGTGGTGCGGCCCAACGAGGGCCCGTGGCGACCGATCGAGCGCGCGCCGCTGTCGCGCCAGGGCCTGACCTACGGCATGTACGGCGGCACCGGGTCGCTGCGCTCGGCCGACGGCACGCTCGCGAGGGGACCGGCGTGGACCGTGCAGCTCGGCGGGTTCCCGACCCAGGAGATCGGCGTCGTCGCGTCGCTGTTCTTCGGCTGGCGCGACAACCAGCTCGGGGCGACGCTGTTCGAGACCCGCACCACCGCGGAGCTCCAGGTCCTGCCGATCCAGCTCGGGATCCTGCACGCCGGGCTGTACGGCGGCGGCGGGGTCGCGCACCGCTTCGAGGACGCGGTCCGGATCGGCGACCGGCTGGTCGCGGGCGAGGAGACCACCGGCGCGCTGGTCGGCGGCGTGATGCTGCAGCTCGACCTCAACACGCGGGTCGCGCTGACCGGGCGGCTCGGGCTCGCGCGCGCCCACGGCGAGCAGATGAGCGACATGCTGATCGGGGTCAGCGTCTACTGACGCCGGCGCTCACAGACCACAGTACGATTCGACGCGCCTGTGATCGGCGCTCTCAGCCTTGCGAGGTCGGTTCGCCGATCCTGATCGATCCTCCGTCGACGCTGGCGCTCACTTCTGGAACCGGGCCTTCCACTCGTCGTACGGCATGCCGTAGATCGCCTCGCGGGCCTCGGGATCGCTCAGCTCGACCCCGCGCTCGGTCGCCGCGGCGCGATACCACTTCGACAGACAATTGCGGCAGAACCCGGCGAGGTTCATCACGTCGAGGTTCTGGACGTCGGTCCGCTCGCGGAAGTGCTCGACGAGGCGGCGGAACGCCGCGGCCTCGATCTCGACGCGGGTGGCTTCGGGGATCGGTGTCGCCATGCGCTGGGTGTAGCGCAGCGCGCATGCTATGTCAGCGCGGTGGGGGTGATCGAGATCGTTTCTGGCGACACCACCTACCACCTCGTCGGAACGGCGCACGTGTCGCAGCGCAGCGTCGACGAGGTCCGCGCGGTGATCGCCGAGCTCCGGCCCGACATGGTGTGCGTCGAGCTCGACCGGACCCGCTACGACGCCCTGACCAGGGCCGGCGCGTTTCGCGATCTCGACGTGTTCAAGGTGGTGCGCGAGGGCCGCACGCTGTACCTGCTCGCGCACCTCGCGCTCGCGGCGTATCAGCGGCGGATCGGCGCGAGCCTCGGCGTCAAGCCCGGCGCCGAGCTGCTCGCCGCGGTCGATGCCGCCAACGCCGCCGGCATTCCGGTCGCGCTGATCGATCGCGAGATCAGCGTGACGCTCAGGCGGACGTGGCGAAACCTCGGGCTGTGGAACCGCGCGATGCTGCTGTCGTCGCTGGTCATCGGGTCCCGTAGCGAGCCGGAAGGCGGCGAGCGCACCGGTGGCGACGAGCCGATCACCGAGCAGGCGATCGAGGACCTCAAGGAGCCCAAGGCGCTGTCCGAGATGCTCGGCGAGCTCGGGCGGATGGTGCCGCGGATCAAGGCGCCGCTGATCGACGAGCGCGATCAGTACCTCGCGTCGATGCTCGCCGACGCCGGCGCCGGCCGCCGCATCGTCGTCGCGGTCGTCGGGGCCGCGCACGTGCCCGGGATCCAGGCGCAGTTCGGCAAGCCGATCGATCGCGCCGCGCTCGATCGCGTCCCGCCGCCGTCGCTCGCGTGGCGGGCGCTCAAGTGGCTGGTGCCGATCGTGTTCATCGCGGCGCTGATCTGGGGCTGGCGGCGGAGCGACGCGACGAGCTTCGCCGAGATGATGCTCGCGTGGATCCTGCCGACCTCGATCGCGGCCGGCGGCGGTACGCTCTTGGCCGGCGGCTCGCTGGCCTCGGTGCTCGCGGCGATCGTGGTCTCGCCGATCGCGGCGATCCATCCGCTGCTCGGGACCGGGATGGTCGTCGGCCTGGTCGAGGCGTGGCGCCGGCGGCCGAGCGTGGCCGACTGCGAGCGGTTGCCGGACGATCTCCAGAGCTTCACGGGATTCTGGCGCAACCCGGTCACCCGCATCCTGCTCATCGCAGTGGCGTCGGGCATCGGCACCGCGGTCGGGTTCTGGATCGGCGTCGGCTGGGTCGCGAGCCTCTTGTAGCTGCGTGACGGCCATCGCGCCGCGCCGCGGATTCATGAACTTGTCATGGGCTCGACCGGCGATTTCGGTATGCTGGCGCCATGATGAAGCGACGCGACGCGCTCAAGACCATCGGCGGGCTCGGAGCAGCCGCGGGGATGGCACGGTTTCTCCCCGCGTGTGGCGGCGACAGCCCCGGCATCACCACGTACGTCTATGTGATGATGGAGAATCGCAGCTACGATCACCTGTTCGGGGCGCGCGCGATGCTCGAGAGCAAGCCCGGCAACGGGCTGGCCGCGACGATGTTCAACCGCGACATCAACGGCGCGGCGATCGCGCCGTGGCTGCCGGGGCAGCTGCAGCTGTGCGACATCGATCCGCCGCACGGCTGGGATCGCGCCCACGCGCAGTGGAACAACGGCGCCAACGACGGCTTCGTCATCCAGCACCAGATGGAGCACCAGAGCGCGACCGCGATCGAGCCGATGCAGTACCTGACCCGCAACGAGGTGCCGGTGAGCTACGCGCTCGCCGATCAGTACGCGACCGCCGATCGCTGGTTCTGCTCGGTGATGGGCCCGACCTGGCCGAACCGGTTCTACTGGCATACCGGCACGTCGGGCGGGCTCAACACCAACGTGATCCCGCCGGGCGGCCTCGACTGGGGGTCGATCTATCACCGGCTCGACGCCAAGGGCGTCGCCTGGGGCTACTACTACAGCACGATCCCGGTGGTGTCCGCGATCAACGGGATCAACGGCGACAACGTCAAACCGTTCAGCGAGTTCCTCAATGACGCGCAGGCCGGCACGCTGCCGCCGGTGGTCTACATCGATCCCGCGTTCAACCAGAACGACGACCACCCGCCGGTGCATCCGATCAACGGCCAGGAGCTCATCACCGCGATCTACACCGCGCTGGCGACCTCGCCGCAGTGGAAGCACTGCCTGCTGGTGATCACCTACGACGAGAACGGCGGGTTCTTCGATCACGTGCCACCGCCCACCACGGTCGACGATCAGGCCGCGATGGGGTTTGACCAGATGGGGTTCCGCGTGCCGACGCTGGTCGCCGGCCCCTACGTCAAGCAGGGTCACGTCAGCTCCGTGACCTACGACCACTGCTCGGCGCTCCGCGAGCTCGAGGTCGCGTTCGGGCTCGAGCCGCTGAACCAGCGCACCGCCGCGGCGAACGACCTCAGCGACTTCATCGACACCGCGCGGCTCGCCAAGGGCGACTGGGCCAAGCCGATCACGCTGCCGGCGATCGACCCGGCGCAGTGGCCGATGGGCGCGGAGTGCACGGGCGGGACGCTGCGCGAGGCGAGCCACCCGGTGCTCGAGTGGGCGGACGCGAACCCGGACCGGATCGCGGGCCTCGATCGGCGGCCCGAGCTCCCGGAATATCGCCGTACGATCCGCGAGTTTATTGCCCGGCGGGCCGCGGCGCTCGCCCGGTAAAACCAGCGCTTGCAGCCGCCGCGTGGCTCGGCCATCCTGTTGCCCCATGAAGAAGCTCCCGATCGCCATCGCGCTCCTGTCGCTCTCGATCGCTGCACCGGTGTTCGCGTGTCCGGAGAGCCACGAGGAGGCCCCGCGGACCGCCGAGAAGGCCAACGCGCCCAAGGAGACCGCCAAGGCCGACAAGGCCAAGCCGGCGGATACGGCCAAGCCGGCAGACAAGGCCAAGCCCGCCGACAAGGCCAAGCCCGCCGACAAGGTCTCGCAGAAGTAGCCTAGACCAGGACGTCGAGGAGCTGCGTGCGCATCAGGTAGCCCTCGAGGACGGCGGCGAACTCCTCGATCAGGAGGTCAAACGCGATCGTGATGTGCTCGTCGCCGGCGCGAACCACCGTGCCCGAGATCGGGATCTGCGTGCCGCCGAGCTCGAGCACGCCGCTGCACCATTGATCGACGGTCGGCCGCGGCGTCGGTGTGCGAACCGTGACGTCGGTCCGCGAGATGCTGGCGACCGGGGCGGTGAACGCGTCGAGCCGGACGTGCGCGGGCAACACCGGCGGCGGCTCGACGCGGTAATTGACCCGGCGGTTGTGCGCGATCAGCTTGTCGACCGTGTCGTGGATCGCGGCCGACAGCGGGGTCTCGACCGACTCGAGCACGAGCTCGCGAAGCCGCTTGAGCTCCTTCTGCGTGCGCACCAGGTTCTGCCGCATGTCGGCTATCCGGCGCTGATCGCGATGCATCTTGTCGGCGACGACCGTGAGCAGGTTGACCAGGAACTGGACGCCCAGGTGCTCGTGGCTCGCGAAGTGCGCCTGGAGCTTGGTCGCGGCGAGCCCCCACACCATCGAGCCGGCGGTGACCTTCGCGCGGGTCGAGCGCGGCAGGGTCGCGAGCGCGCCGAGCTCGCCGATCAACGCCGGCGGACACAGCCGGAACACGTCGTCGTCGGGGCGCTCGAGCATGACCTCGCCCTCGGTGAGCAGGTACAGCGTCGTCGCGGGCTCGCCGATGTCGAACAGCGGCACCGCCTCATCGACGGCGACGCGCGTGAACAACCCGCCGAGCTCGGCGAGGACATCGTCAGCGAACCCGCGAAACAGCGGGATCGCGCGCAGGTCGGACGCGCTCGGCCCCATGCGGGGACCATACCCCTGGTGCGCGTGATCCGGTACCGTACGTGCTTGCGGTATTGCCTCCTCACGCTGGCAATATGTGCGTGCAGCAAGGATGCCGCCGCACCGACCCCTGCCCTACGCGAAGCCGGCAAGCTCGACGACAAGCCCAGCGCGACCGGCGCCGGCGTGGCGATCAGCGCCCCCGGCTTGCCGGAAGCTCGGAGCTATCCGGATCTCGGCGCCGCGCTGATCGCGATCATCCCCGCCGACGCCCGCGTCATCGGGTTCGGTGAGCTCCACGCCCGCACCGATCGAGCGCAGGTGACCTCGTCGCTGGCGAGCTTCACCCGCGCGCTCCCCGCGATCGCCGACCAGCTGTCGGATCTCCTGCTCGAGACCTGGCTGGTCGACCCGGCGTGCGGCAAGGCCGCGGTTCAGGCGACCGCCAAGATCGAGACCACGATGAAGCGGCCCGAGGCGACCAAGTCGGAGATCGCCGAGCTCGCCGCGGCCGCGCGCGCCGCCCACATCCAGCCGCACGCGATGACCCTGACCTGCGCCGACTACGCCAGGGTCGTGGCCCGCCCGGCCGGCGCCGGCTCCGCCGATCGCGAGGTCGACGCGGTCGCGATGCTCACCCTCACCACGCGCGAGCTCACGCGGATCGCGACGAGCGCGGTCGCCCACCGCGACAAGCAGCCGAGCCACCGCCCCTGGATCGCGGTGTACGGCGGCGCGCTCCACAACGATCGGTTCCCTGACGCCGCCGTCGCCGAGTGGAGCTACGCGGCCGCGGTCGATCGCGTGACCGGCGGGCGGTTCGTCGAGGTCGATGTCATCGTGCCCGAGCTCGCCGCCGGCGATCCGGTGATGCAGCGCCAGCCGTGGTTTCCGCTGGTCGGCGCCCCGCGCGATCCGGCGCGCCCGGTCGTCGTCTGGACGCGCGGCGAGCGCTCGTTCGTCGTGGTCCTGCCGCCCACATGATCACCGCGATCGCGATCCGCGTCGGCGAGGCCTGGGCGCTGGCGGCCGGGCTCCAGCTCGCGCTGTGGGCGGTCCAGCAGCGCACCCGGAACGCCGGCATCGTCGACGTCGGCTGGGCCCTCGCGTTCGCGCTCGTCGCCGCGCTGTTCATCGCCCGCGCCACCGCGCCGCTCACCGCCTGGGGCCCGCTCGCAGCGATCGCCTGCGCCTGGAGCCTGCGGCTGGGCGGCTACCTGATCTCGCGCGGCGCCGCGCGCTCCCCAGAGGAAGGCCGCTACGTCGAGCTGCGCCGGCGCTGGGCGCCGAACCCCGGGCGCCGGTTCTTCGTGTTCTTCCAGGCGCAGGCCGCGCTGACCGGCATCCTGTCGACGGCGTTCGTCGTCCCGTTCGTCGCCGAGCCGTGGGACCGCGGCTGGCTGCGCGCGACCGGCGCCGCGATCGCGATCGCCGCGCTCGCCGGCGAGGCGCTCGCCGACGCCCAGCTGGCGCGCTGGAGGCGCGATCCGGCCCACCGCGGCCAGGTGTGCGACGCCGGCCTGTGGGCGTACTCGCGCCACCCCAACTACTTCTTCGAGTGGTGCGTATGGCTCGGCTACGCGGTCTACGGCCTGGCGTTCGCGCCGTGCGGGCTGATCGCGGTCGTGCCGCAGGCGCTCTTGCTGACCTCGATCCTGTTCGTCACGGGTATCCCACCGACGGAGAATCAAGCAGTCCGATCGAAAGGCGACGCCTACCGCGACTACCAGCGGAGAGTGTCGAAGTTCGTGCCGATGCCAGCGAGACGCTGACCGTTCGATGGTCGAGCGCGCCTATCACTTCGCCGTTTCTACCCTCTGACGATTGG
>Ga0137438_1000005_pt1 | contig 24413 bp, 16 predicted proteins | sample EasRivERMGT157_2_FD_102327 | JGI IMG/M metagenome (GOLD analysis project Ga0137438, IMG submission 102327) | Soil microbial communities from meander-bound floodplain in the East River, Colorado, USA - East River MetaG ERMGT157_2 | ecosystem: Environmental > Terrestrial > Soil > Floodplain ... | reverse complement strand
GCCCTTGGGCAGCACCGATTCGCGGTAAGCGGCATCCTGGCGGTCGAACACGCTGGTGCTCGGCATGGAAACCACTGTCACGGCGACGCCGGCATCAGCCAGCAACTTCTGCGCGGCCACCGCCAGCGAAACTTCGGATCCTGTGGCGATGATGATCGCTTGCGGACTCGCGGCGTCCGAGAGCACGTAACCGCCGCGTGAAACCTGTCTGACGCGCTCGGCATTGCGCGCCTGGAATGGCAGGTTCTGGCGCGAGAACAGCAGACATACCGGGCCGTCCCGGCGCTCGATCGCGGCGATCCAGGCCACCGCGGACTCCAACGAATCGCAGGGGCGCCAGACATCCAGGTTCGGGATCAGGCGCAGGCTGGCGGCGTGCTCGACCGCCTGGTGCGTCGGTCCGTCCTCGCCAAGGCCGATGGAATCGTGAGTAAATACGAACAGGCTGCGGATCTTCATCAGCGCCGCCATGCGCAGCGCGCTGCGCGAATAGTCAGAGAAGGTGAGAAAAGTTCCGCCGTAGGGGATCACGCCGCCGTGCAGCGCCAGGCCATTCATGATCGCGGACATGCCGAACTCGCGCACGCCGTAGTAAATATAGTTGCCGCCGCTTCCCCTGCCGACGCCTTTCGATCCCGACCACAGCGTGAGATTCGAACCGGCCAGATCGGCCGAACCGCCGACCAGCTCGGGCAGCGCTGGCGCCAGTGCTTCGATCATATTCTGCGACGCCTTGCGGCTCGCTATCGTCTCGGCCTTCTCGTTGACCTTGGCAAGAACGCCGTCCGCATGTTGGCGCCAGTTCTTTGGCATCTCACCCGCCATGCGGCGCGAAAATTCGGCTGCTTTTTCCGGAAAAGTCTTCGAGTACGCCGCGAATTTTGCATTCCACTCGGCTTCCAGCGCCGCTCCCTTGCCTCGCGCGTCCCATCCCGCGTAGACATCGGCCGGGATATCGAACGGTGAGGGATTCCAGCCGATGTTCAGGCGAGTCGCGGCGACCTCCTTCTCGCCCAGAGCGGCGCCATGACTGTCATGGCTGCCGGCCTTGTTGGGTGAACCTTTGCCGATGACCGTCTTGCAGCAGATCAAGCTCTGTCTGTCGTTGATTTTCTTGCTCGCCTCGATGGCCGCATTGACCGCAATTGCATCGTGGCCGTCGACATTGCGCACCACGTGCCAGCCGTAAGCTTCGAAACGCTTCGGGGTGTCGTCGCTAAACCAGCCGTTGACATGGCCATCGATGGAGATACCGTTATCGTCGTAAAACGCCATCAGCTTGCCCAGGCCCAGCGTGCCGGCCAGAGAACACGCTTCGTGGGAAATGCCTTCCATGAGGCAACCGTCGCCGAGGAAGACATACGTGCGGTGATCGACGATGTCGTGCCAGGGGCGGTTGAATTCCGCGGCCAGCAATCTTTCGGCGAGCGCCATGCCCACCGCGTTGCCTAGGCCTTGACCGAGCGGCCCGGTAGTCGTTTCCACGCCGGGCGTCATACCGACTTCCGGGTGTCCGGGCGTCAGCGAATGCAGCTGGCGGAAACGCTTGATCTCATCCATCGGCAATGCATAACCGGTGAGATGCAACAACGCATACAACAGCATTGAGCCGTGGCCGTTGGAAAGCACGAACCGGTCGCGATCCACCCACTTGGGATTCACCGGATTGTGCCGCAGATGGTGATTCCATAACACCTCGGCGATTTCGGCCATGCCCATCGGCATGCCCGGGTGGCCGGAGTTTGCCTTCTGTACTGCATCCATCGCCAGCGCGCGCACGGCGTTGGCAAGTTCGGTCCTGGTAGCCATGTCTTCCTTTGGAGAACAGAAAAAATCCCGGGAACCCGGGATCGAGAACAACGCTATCTTAGCCGAGGACGGCGTGGATTATTCATCGGCGCGGCGCGGGAGTTTGACCCCGAGCTGCTTGAGCTTGCGGTACAGGTGGGTGCGTTCCAGGCCCGCGCGTTCGGCCACCCGGCTCATGTTCCCGCCTTCCCGGCTCAGATGGTATGCGAAATATTCGCGCTCGAAGTCGTCGCGCGCCTCGCGCAATTCCCGGTCGAGCGGCAAAATCTGCGCGGGGCTCGGCAGAGGCGCTTCCAGGATTGCCATTGCGCTGGCGACATCGGCCACGCCAATTTCGCTGGCAAGTGCCAGTTGCGCGACCGTCTTGACGACGCTTTCGAGCTGTACAAGATTTCCGGGCCAGCGGTAATTACGCAGCGCGTTAAGCGCCGCCGTGTTGAAGTTGCGCGTCGGCGCTTCCTTTGCCTCGATTGCGCGCGACAAGATGAGATTGGCAAGTTCGGGCACGTCCTCGGCGCGCTCGCGCAGGCCGGGCAGGCGCAATATCACGCCTGCCAGAATTGTGTACAGCCGGGGATCAAACTCGCCTTTCGCCACCATTTCCGCGAGGTCCGTCGAACTCGAGGAAAGCAGCCGCGTATTGTAGCGCTCAAGTTTCAGCGCCTGATTGAGCAGGTTCTTCTGTTGGGCACGCGTCATCTCGCCGACTTCGCGCAAGAAGAGAATGCCTTCCGATGCCTGGCCTACCAGGTTAGACTCCAATTGATCGAATACTGAAAAATCCTCCGGGGCCACCCATAGTGTGTTGGGCTGTTGCAGCAGCCTGGCGCACTGCTCCATTCCTGCGCCCGGTTCACCGACAAACAAGGCTGACGACTTCAACGTGCGCAGTCGCTCGAGCTGTGCGCGCAATTGTTCCACCGCGCGCGATTTACCAACCGTCACGGGCACGGCGGACGTATGGCTCTTCAGCATGCCCTGCCTCAGCGCGGTACCGACGGTGCTCAGCAGCTTCTGCAATGCAATTGGCTTTTCGAGAAAGGCGTAGGCCCCGATGCGCGTCGCCTCGACGGCGGTCTCGATCGTGCCGTGGCCCGACATCATGACCACCGGCATGGTCAGCTGGCCCGTGCTGGCCCACTCCTTGAGCAGCGTGATGCCGTCGGTATCGGGCATCCAGATGTCGAGCAATACCAGGTCCGGCCGGCTGCGGCCGCGGATCTGGCGCGCTTCGCCCGCGTTTTGCGCCAGGCGCACCTGGTGACCCTCGTCGCGCAGGATTTCCGACAGCAACTCGCGTATGCCGACTTCGTCGTCCACAATCAGTATATGGCTCATCTTCCTGCCTGCCTGTTGATTCGCAACTCCGCTGCCGAGGCTCGCGCCCTCGGCAGATTTATCGTCACACTCGCACCGCCCGACGGATCGTTGGCAACGGCGATCGTGCCGTTGTGCTCTTCAACGATCTTCTTGACGATGGCCAGGCCGAGTCCGGCGCCCCTGGACTTCGTAGTGACGTAAGGTTCGAATACACGGCCTATCAGCGCCTCGGGAAAACCGGGTCCATTGTCATGCATGATGAACTGTATGCCCGCGTCTGTCGCTTCGGTTCGCACGACAATGCGCGGCCCGGCCACATCGGAAACCGCTTGCTCGGCGTTCTGGAGCAGATTGTGGATTACCTGTCGCAGCTTCGCGGTATCGCCCGAAACCAGCGGCAGATTCGCGGCAAGCTCCAGCTGCATCGCCGAGCGGGATGATTCGTACAGACCCATCACTTCGCGCGTCAACAGGTTAAGGTCGAGTGGCTGCAAGTCCGGCACGGGCGAGCGGGCATACAAGCTGAATGCGTCGACCATCGCCTGGAGCGCTGCCACCTGGTTGACGATGGTCTGGGTCGAGCGTTTCAGAATTTCAGCTTCCTCACTCGGCAGCTTGTCGGCAAGACGATGTTGCAGCCGCTCCGCCGACAACTGGATCGGGGTCAGGGGATTCTTGATTTCGTGCGCCAGCCGTTGCGCGACTTCTCCCCATGCGGCAAGCCGTTGCGCCTGTCGCATGCGTGTGATGTCATCGAACACCAGCACCATGCCGGTTTCGGCGCCGGCCGAGAGTCGGGATCCGCGCAAGAGCAAGACCTGCTGACCGGCGGCGCCGGACAATTCCACCTGCGTTTCCCAAGGTTCGACACGCGCTTTTACCAGCGCTTCGCGTACGGCGTTGCCGACTGCCGCCAGCCGGGGCTCGCGGTCCGCCCACTCGCTCGGATGAGTGGAAATCAATTCGCCGACGTCGGCGCCGAGGATCTGCTCCGCACTGCGGTTGGCCGAGCGCAAGCGGAATTCGGCATCGAACGACATGACGCCCGCCGAGAGGTTGCCGAGCACGCTTTCCAGGTACACCTTGGCGGCGGCAACCTGTTCCTGATTGCGCTGCGCGTCGGCCTGGACGTCCGCGAGCTGCCTGGTCATGCTGTTGAAGGACTCGGTCAGCAATCCCAGTTCGTCATGAGACTTCACGGTATGACGTTGGCTGAAGTCGCCTTGCGCGACGGCACGCGTCCCGGCGGCGAGCACGCCCAGGGGTGCGGACAATCGCTCGCTGAACAGGATGGCCAGCAAAAGCGCGGAGAGCAGCGCCAGTAACAGAGAAAGCGTGAGCGTCAAGGCATACAACCGTTTCAAACCGAGTCGCGACAGGGACAACTCCTGGTAGTCACGGTAGATCTCCTGTACGGTCTGGGCATCGCGCGCCAGCGCCGCCGGCACCGGCTGAATCAGTTGCAACAGAAACGTCGCCCGCGTCACATCGTTGACCGGGACCAGTACGCGCAACTGCAGGCCGCCTTCGCCCAGCGCTTCGATCGCGCTGTAAGGCTGCTGCATGCGAACCCTGCTGACTACGGACGGCGATGGCAGTTCTGGGACAAGGTTCGTCGAATCCGCGCTCGAAAACGCAATCACCGACCCGTCCGTGCGCAACAGCGTCGCTTCGTTCACCGCTGCCTGTTCGCGAAGGGCATTCAGGGTCGCCAACTGGCGCGGTGTCGCGCGCTCCGATAGCACCAGGGTCATCGATTCGGCTTTGCGCCGCAGCTCCTTGAGCATGTTGTCCAGATTCGCGCGCCCCAGGCTCAGACCGCCTTCAAGTGCCTTTTCTACGCGCACGTCGAACCAGGATTCGATCGATCGCGCAAGAAACTGCACAGAGACGGCGTAGACCAGCGCACCGGGCAGCACTGCCACCAGCGCGAATAGCAGCACCAGCCGAAGCGTCAGTTTCGACCCGAATACGCGCGCTTTCAGGCGCCTTCGCAGCAACAGCAACTGGTAGCCGACAACCAGCATCAGGATCAAGACGACGCCGAGTCCGAGCGCCAGCAGCAAAGGCAGGTCGCTCGAAAACCACGGTGTGTTGGCGCTGGCGCCGGACAACAGATAAAGCATCACGGCGCCAAGCGTGAGTACAAGCACGATCAGGAACTGCATTCCCCGGCTCAGCAGCGAGCGTCTGATAATGCGCGCCAGATTCATTGAGTGAGCGTCCAGCGGAACCATTCCGAAGCAAGATTCCAGTCGCGCGAAGCCAGCGCGTTGATCTGGAACGGTTTGGGCAGTTGCGAAACGTCGAGCCGCATGCGGATTGCCGCTTCGTAGGTCTTGCCCTGATCCAGGATGTCGGCATCCGCCAGGAATCGCGGCCGCAGGCGACCCATCAGCGCCAGCGCATCATTGAGCGTGTCGAAATTCTGATGGAGCGCACCGAGGGACAATCGGTACTGGCGGGTAAGCGCATTATAGGAAAGCCGATAGTGTTGCTCGAAATCCAGTACCGACTTGTTCCAGAGATAGAGCGTGTACCAGCGCGGCTGGATCAGCTCAAACTCCACGATGAAATGCAGCGGCAGGCCTTTGTTGAGCGCATCCTCGAGCGTATGGGTCAGTTCGACCTGGAAATTCGCCTCGACATAGTACTCGCCGCCGCTCTTCGAGATCTCGGCGAAGTTGACGTGAATACCCTCGGCGGCCGCGAACACCGTGCCGCACCAGAACAGGCACAGCGCCAGGAGCCGGCGCAAGAAATCAGTCTTTGCGGAGGAGGGCGTAATAAAAACCATCGTGCTCGTCGCCGGGGAGCAGCAAGCCGTCGCGTCCCGGCATTCCTCCCAGAATGCGCGCGTCGGGGTGACGCGCCAAGAAATTGCCTATCGTCTCGTGGTCTTCTTCCCTGAAAATAGAACAGGTCACGTAAAGCAATTTACCACCACGGGCGACGACCTTCCACGTCGCGTCCAGAAGACGCTTCTGCTGCGCGGCGAATCCGGCGATGTCGGTGGGTCTGCGCAGCCATTTTATATCCGGGTGCCGTCGCACGACGCCGGAAGCCGAGCAGGGTGCATCGACCAATACTCGGTCGAACGGATCACCATTCCACCATTCGTCGAGCATTGCCGCATCCGCAGCCTGCAAATGGGCACTCAGCCGCAGGCGTTCCAGATTCGACCCCACGCGCTGCAGTCGCACTGCATCGGCATCGAGCGCGGTCATGTCGACGTCCGCGAGTTCCAAGATATGGGCCGTTTTGCCGCCCGGCGCGGAGCACGCGTCCAGCACGCGCATACCGTCCCGGGCATCGAGCAAAGTCGCCGCGAGTTGCGCGCCTGTGTCCTGTACCGACACGACACCCTCGGCAAATCCAGGCAGGCGGTCGACCGGCACCGGTCGCACCAGCAGAAGCGCGTCGTTGTCGAGCCTGCGGGCGTCAAGGCCAGCCTGCTGCAACGCGTGCAAATAGTCGCTCGCGCTGCTACGGCGAATGTTTGTGCGTAGCGTCATGGGTGGATGACGGTTACCAATATCGAGAATGCGCTCCGCATCCGGGCCAAGGTCATATCTCAGTCTTGCAATCCACCAATTGGGATACGAGAAACGTCCCTCGTCGAATGCTGCGGCTTTGGCCAGCAGACCTTCGCGTCGGCGTTGATAGTTTCGCAACACCGCATTGGCAAAAGGCTTGACGTGTTCGCCGCCGAGTTGACCAGCGCACTCGACCGCGGAATCCACCACAGCGTAAGGCGCGGCCTCACTGTATTCAAGTTGATAGAGCGCTGTCAGCAGCAATGTCTGCAACTCGGGATTCGCAATGGGCTTGGGGGCGAGCTGGTCGAGCACCGCCCTCAGTTTTCCAAGATGTCGCAGCGTCCCGTAGCAGATATCCTGGATGGCACCGCGTTCGGAAACGGTCAGTTGTCGGCCGCGCCGCCAGAGCGAGTCGAGCTCCGCGTTGAGACTGGTACCGGACAATACATTTGCGACAGTCTGCGCGGCGGACCGCTGAATCTGGTGCACGGAGTCTTTCAGTCTAGGAAACGAAGCGCTCGCCTGTCACTGGCGACAAGCCCCGCAGGAATTCCGCCGCCGACAGCCGCCTGCCACCCGCTTTTTGCAACTCCGTAATCCTCAGCACTCCCTTGCCACAGGCAACATCGATTCCGTCCGGGCCACAATCGAGGATTTTGCCGGGTGCCCCTTGTCCCGAGGCGCTGGCGAACCCACGCCAGATTTTCACCGATTCGTTTCTGAGCAGGCTGAAAGCGCCGGGAAAAGGATTGAAGGCGCGAACCTGTCGATCCACTTCAAGCGAATCGCACGTCCAGTCGATTGCAGCTTCCGCTTTGGTGATTTTGCGGGCGTAGGTAACGCCGTCACTCGGTTGAGGCACTGGCGCGAGCGTGCCATCCGCAATTCGGGGAAGCGCTTCTACAATGCAGCGCGCGCCCAGCGCGGCAAGCCGATCATGCAATGATCCGGCAGAGTCGTCGGGCAAGATCTCAATAGTTCTGGTGAGGTAGACCGGGCCGGTATCCAACCCCTGTTCCATTCGCATGACGGAGATCCCGGTTTCGCGATCGCCGGCGAGTATTGCGCGCTGGATCGGCGCAGCACCGCGCCAGCGCGGCAGCAGGGAGGCATGAATGTTGATGCAACCGGAGGGGAAGACGTTGAGCACGGACGAGGGTAGGATCAGGCCATAAGCCGCTACCACCAAGGCCTGCGCGCCGGTCGAGCGAAGCCGCGCAAGAATCTCTTCATCGCGCAATGTCGGCGGCTGGGCAACCGTCAGGCTGTGTTGAAGTGCCAGGCGTTTCACTGCGCTGGGCGACTCGCGGAGCCCGCGACCCGCGGCACGATCCGGCTGGGTCAGCACCAGCGCGACCTCGAAACGGGCATCGACCAGCGCTTGCAATGCCACGGCCGCAAACGCCGGCGTGCCTGCGAACACGATGCGCATCAGAGCGTCTGTCGTTGCTGCTTCTTCAACTTGCCGATAATGCGTTTCTGCTTGAGTTGCGACAGGTACTCGACGAATACCTTGCCTTTCAGGTGATCCATTTCGTGCTGGATGCAAACCGCGAGCAGGCCGTCGCTTTCGACCTGGAAGAGTTTGCCGTCGATGCCGAGGGCCTGCACTTTCACCCATTCGGCGCGGGTCACTTTCTCGAAAATGCCCGGTACCGACAGGCAGCCTTCCTCGCAGTCCGCCCGCCCCTTCGAACCGAGAATTTTGGGGTTGATCAATACCAGCAGCTGATCGTGGGTTTCGGAGATGTCGATAACAATGACCTGCTTATGAACATCGACTTGGGTAGCCGCAAGTCCGACCCCGGGGGCGGAGTACATGGTGTCCGCCATATCACGCGCCAGCCTGCGAATGCCGTCGTCCACCGCAGCCACCGGCGCGGCAATTTTGTGCAATCTGGCGTCAGGATAGTGGATGATCGGTAGGATTGCCATAATTGCTTGCTAATTTAACAAACTAGATGCAGAATTTAATCCAAAGTATCGAATCGGGCGCCCGTTTTGCCGCAGGCGCTGGCGTGAGAAGTTGTTCCGGATCGACAGAAATAGGAGCCTGAAATGGCCAAGTCAATTATATCTCTGCTGCTTCTGGCGGTTGCCTGGAGTTCCGGCAGTACTGTGGCGGACGAAATCAAGCTCGTCGAGAACGTGCCCGATCGTTATGTGGTGATCAAGGGCGATACGCTATGGGGCATTTCCGCCAGATTCCTCAAGGACCCTTGGAGATGGCCCGATGTGTGGGGCCTGAACAAGGAAGAAATCAAGAATCCTCACTGGATTTACCCGGGCGATGTGATTGTGCTTGATTTCACCGGGCGCACACCGCGTTTGCGCAAGGGCGGCGCCAGTGGAGATGGCAGCGAAGCGGACTGGCGGCTGATGGACGCCAAGTTGAGTCCGACTATCCGCAAACTACCACTGGAGGCGGGCGCCATATCGAGCATCCCGATCTCTTCCATCCAGGCTTTCCTCGTTAGACCGTTGGTAGTGGGGGAGCCGGAACTGAAGGCAGCGCCGACGCTGGTGGCAGGTCCTGAAAATCGTGTTGTCCTGTCAGCAGGGGACACCGCCTTTGCGAAGGGCGTGGTTTGGGAGGAGCAGCCAAGCTGGACCGTCTACCGTGCCGGACGCACGCTCACCGACCCGGACACCAAGGAAGTACTCGGTCGCGAAGCAGTTTATCTTGGCGAGGCACAAATCAGCGAATTCGGTGAAGTCAGCACTGTCTTGCTGACCAAGGCGGTACAGGAAATTGCTCCCGGCGATCGGCTGGCGAAGGCACCTCCCACTCAATCGCTGTCCTATGTGCCGCATGCTCCGCGCAATTCGATCAAGGGTCGCGTGATCGCTGGTCCGGACGACAGCGTCTCGGAAATCGGATCCCTGCAGGTGGTAATCATCAATCGCGGCCGCCGCGAGGGTATGGAGATCGGCCACGTCTTGGCGCTATATCGCGACCGTCCGTCGGTAACACCGGCAAACGCGGCCGACCCTGCGGAGAAGCTAAAACTTCCACCAGAACGCTACGGGATAGTATTCATATTCCGCGTATTCGAGAAAGTGTCCTACGCGCTGGTAATGAATTCCACGCGTCCTGTCAACGTGCTCGACGTAGTTCAGACTCCGTAATATTTTCGCGGGGCATGGCGTCGGACCAGGAGACGCTCGCCTGGCTCAGTCTCGGGTTGATTGCCGAACTGACCCCAGCCGGCTTGCGCAAACTGCTCGCCGCGCTATCGACACCCGAGAGCATCTGCGCTGCTGATCAGGCAACGCTGGCTCGCGTGGTTCCGGATAGTGTGGCTGCCGCCATCGTGCGCGGGGCGGATCCGAAACGTCTTGATGCAGCCCAGCGCTGGCTGGAGGATGCCGCCAACCGGGTCGTTACTCTTGCGGACGATGCCTATCCCAGGCTTCTGCTGGAGATTCCCGATCCTCCCCCGCTGTTGTACGTGAAAGGAAATCCCGCTCTACTGGACCACACCTCGCTGGCAGTGGTCGGGAGTCGAAATGCAACCCAGCAAGGCCGGTCCAACGCGGAAGCCTTCTCTCGCGAATTATCCGAAGGCGGATTTACCATCATCAGTGGCTTGGCTCTGGGCATCGATGCCGCCGCGCACACCGGCGGACTCGCCGCATTGTCTTCGTCGGTCGCCGTAGTCGGTACCGGTCTCGACATCGTTTACCCGGCACGCAATCGGGATCTCGCGCATCGACTTGCCGAGGAAGGAGCCTTGGTATCCGAATTCGCTTTGGGCACGCCGGCGCTGGCTTCCAATTTTCCGCGCCGCAACCGCTTGATCAGCGGACTGGCTCGCGGGTGCCTGGTCGTGGAGGCGGCGCTCAAGAGTGGTTCCCTGATCACCGCGCGCTATGCTCTCGACCAGGGTCGCGAAGTATTTGCCATTCCCGGATCCATCCACTCGCCGCTTTCGAAAGGCTGCCATCTGCTCATCAAACAAGGTGCGAAGCTCGCGGAAAGCAGCCAGGACATTCTCGAAGAGCTGGGTGCCACGATTCATGACCGGGGCAGCGCAATCGCATCGGTCGATCAAATCGCGCCAGACAATCCCCTGCTTGTCGCGCTGGGATTCGATCCGATCGACCTCGACGCCCTGTGTCAACGCAGCGGCTTGACGCCGGATACCGCATCAGCGATGCTGTTGACACTGGAACTCGAAGGCGTCGTCGGTCGCCTTCCGGGTGGCAAGTTCCAGCGCGTGCGCTAGCGTGAGGGCGTCAATTCCTTCAGACAGAGGCTCATGTTCGACATACTTGTCTTCCTGTTCGAGAATTATTTCCATGCCGGCAACTATCCCGATCAAGCAACTCTTTCCAGACGCCTTTCCGCGGCAGGCTTCGACAGCCGGGACATCTCGCAAGCACTGACCTGGCTGGGCGGTCTCGAGCGCGTCGGCGGGAGCAATACCCGATCCAATTTCGCCCCCGGCACGGGCTTGCGCTCTTACACGGAGTCGGAGCTGAACACGCTTACGACAGAGGCTCGCGGTTTTCTTCTGTTCCTTGAAAGCGCGGGCGTCGTCAGCGTGTTACAGCGCGAACTGGTAATCGAACGCGTGATGGCGCTGGACGAGCCCGCGGTAGACCTGGACAAGGTCAAGCTCATCGTACTGATGGTGTTGTGGAACCAGAACGAGACGCTGGACTCTCTGGTCCTGGAAGAATTGATTTCTCCAAACCAGGAGCGTTTCCTGCAATGAAGCAGCAAACAATAGTGCTATAGAACAGCCGCCCGATCGCGGCGCTTGCTCCGGCGCCACCAAGTTCATATCATTCCGCCTCCTTTCCAGGCCGGAAGCGCAATGTCCCAAAGTCTGTTGATCGTAGAGTCTCCCTCCAAGGCGAAAACTCTCAAGAAATATCTTGGCCGCGGCTTCGAGATCGTCGCGTCCTATGGTCACGTGCGCGATCTGGAGGCGAAGGAAGGCGCCGTCGATCCCAGCGACAATTTTCACATGCGCTACGCGCTGGTGGATAGGAACAGAAAACATGTTGACACGATCACAAAGGCGGTCGCCAAGGCCAGCAACATATATCTTGCGACCGACCCGGATCGCGAAGGTGAGGCCATCGCCTGGCATCTCGCCGAAATACTGAAAGAAAGGAAACTGCTCAAGAACAAGAAGCTGCACAGGGTGGTGTTCTACGAGATCACCGAATCCGCGGTCAAGGACGCGGTCGCCCACCCTCGCGGCATTTCCATGCCGCTGGTCAATGCACAGCAGGCGCGCAGGGCCCTCGACCATCTGGTCGGTTTCAATCTATCGCCGCTGCTGTGGAAAAAGATCGGTCCCAGCTTGTCTGCGGGCAGGGTACAAAGTCCGGCTCTGCGGCTCATTGTCGAGCGCGAACACGAAATCGAGAATTTCAAGAGCCGCGAATACTGGTCCTTGCACCTCGACAGTCACAAGAACAAGCAGAAGTTCAGCGCACGATTGGTTCAGTATCGCGGCGAGAAGATCGAGCAGTTTTCGATCGTCAGCGAAGACGAGCACCGCAAAGTTGTCGCCGACATCGAGAAGGCCGCCAAAGGTTCGGCAAAGGTCGTCAGGGTCGAGCGCAAACCCAAGAGCCGCCAGCCGGCGCCGCCGTTCACAACCTCGACCCTGCAGCAGGAGGCGGTACGCAAGCTTGGCATGACCACCCGCGGCACCATGAGTACGGCCCAGCAGCTCTACGAGGGCGTGGAGATCGACGGCGGCACGGTCGGATTGATTACTTACATGCGTACCGACTCTTTGGCGCTTGCGAACGAAGCGTTAGTCGATATCCGCAACTACATCAAGAAGAAGTTCGAACCGGATTACCTGCCGCGCGCGGCAATAGAATATCGGAACAAATCCAAGAATGCGCAGGAGGCACATGAAGCGATTCGCCCGACATCAATCGAGCGTGCGCCGGACGCCATCCGCAAGTACCTAACCACCGATCAGGCTGCGCTCTACGAAATGATCTGGAAGCGCACGCTTTCCTGCCAGATGACGCCTGCGAAATATGATACGACCTCGGTCGATCTGGCCGCCGGCCGTGCCGACACGTTATTCCGCGCGACCGGGCAGATTCTTGTGTTTCCCGGATTCATGGCCGTATATCTGGAAGATGCAGATGACGTCGAAGAGGAACAGGAAGCGCGATTACCGCTGCTCGAGGAAAAGGAATCCGTTCCAATTGATCGCGTGTTCGGGGAACAGCATTTCACCCAGCCGCCACCACGTTACACGGAAGCGAGTCTGGTGAAGACGCTGGAGGAATTCGGCATCGGCAGGCCCTCCACGTACGCGAACATTATTTCCACGCTTCAGGACCGCGGCTACGCCTTACTCGAGAAAAAACGTTTCCTGCCTACGGATATCGGCAGGCTGGTGAACGGCTTTCTTACGTCTCACTTCAATCATTACGTGGATTACGGTTTCACCGCTCGCCTGGAAGAAGAACTCGACGAGATTTCCAACGGCGACCGGGAGTGGGTGCCGGTGCTCAAAGAATTCTGGAAGGATTTTGCCCGCGCCCTCAAATCCAAGGAGAAAGTCCCCCGCGGAAGCCCGATGGAGGAGGCTTGCCCAAAGTGCGGGAAACAACTGTTTGTGCAAAACAGCCGGCGTGGACTATTTGTAGGCTGCAGCGGCTATCCGGATTGCGACTACACGCGCCCATGGGGAGACCAGCCCGCCGGTCCAATCCTGCTCGGCAAAGATCCGACTACGGGGCTGGACATTCTGCTGTTGAAAGGACCCTACGGGTTTTACGTGCAACTGGGCCCCACGCCGGAAGACAAGGCTCAAAAGCCCAAGCGCGCGGCTTGGCCGAAAAGCATTCCGGTAGCCTCCGCCGACCTCGATACCGCGCTTAAGATGCTGGCCTTGCCCCGCAAGCTTGGTGATCATCCGGAATCGGGCAAACCGGTCGAAGCCAATATCGGCCGTTTTGGTCCATATGTGAAACATGACAGCATGTTCAAATCGATCCCGAAAGCCGAAAGCGTGCATGACATCACGCTGACGCGCGCTGTTCAATTGCTGGCGGAGAAGAAGGCCGCGGGCGGTGGCGGTAGATTGCTGGGCACACATCCGCAGGACAACAAGGCCGTCGCAGTGCACAGCGGCCGCTACGGCCCCTATGTGAAATACGGCAAGATCAATGCGACCATTCCTGTCTCAATAGACCCAGCCAAGATTACGCTGGACGATGCTCTCGAATTGCTTGCGGCAAAGGTCACGAAATCTGGAAAATCGGCAAAGCCGGCAAAGCCTGTGAAGTCGCCGATACCCGGGAAACCGGCGAAACCGGTGAAACCGCCGAAATCCACCAAGAGCAAACCGAAGAAGAATCTGGCTGCCAGAGGCGGCAAACGCAAGTCCGCCTGAGGCTTGGGCTTCAAACGTCGAGGTTGCGAACCCCGAGTGCGTTGGTTTCTATAAACGCGCGCCGTGGTTCGACCATGTCGCCCATCAGCGTGGTAAAAATCTCGTCCGCGGTAATCGCATCCTCGATCTGCGTCCTTAACAGACGCCTCGACGCCGGATCCATGGTCGTTTCCCACAACTGCTCCGGGTTCATTTCACCCAATCCCTTATAGCGCTGGATCGACACACCCTTCTTCACTTCGTCGAGCAGCCAGTCCAGCGCGTCCTTGAACTCGGTGACCCGATGCTCATGCTCGCCTCGCTTGACAAGGGCACCCTGACCGAGCAGGCCCAGAAGGACCTGGGCGGTCTGCTTGATCTGCGCATAGTCGCCGCTGCCGAGGAAGTCGTTATCCAGGTAGCCCAGTCGCAGATTGCCGTGCTGCATGCGTTTGATAGCCAGCACCTGGGTCTCGTTCTTCTGGTCGTAGTGGGGCTCGATGATCAGCCCCGGGACCCCACACAACGCCATCAGCCGCTGCGCCGATTGCTCGGCGGCGGCCGCATCCGCGAGACTGATCTCGGGATCTCTGAGCAAGGCCGCCAAGACCACGGGATCGATCCGCTTACCCAGCCGATCGATCACCGCTTCTGCGAGGATATAGGAACGGGCGACTTCCTCGAGCGCTTCCTTGGCCAGGGTCGGACGGCCGCCTCCGGGATTAAGTTCGGCATCTTGCAGCGCCAGTCGCAGCAGGTACTCCTTCAGCTCGTGATCATCCTTGAGATAACGCTCCTCCTTGCCATGCTTCACTTTGTAAAGAGGGGGCTGGGCAATGTAGATATGGCCGCGCTCGACCAGATCGGGCATCTGCCGATAAAAGAACGTCAGCAGCAATGTCCGGATATGGGATCCATCGACGTCGGCGTCCGTCATGATAATGATGCGGTGGTAGCGCAATTTCTCGGGCTTGTAGTCATCCTTGCCGATGCTGGTGCCCAGCGCGGTAATTAGCGTCGCAATTTCCTGCGATGACACCAGCTTGTCGAAGCGAGCGCGTTCGACATTCAGGATTTTGCCTTTCAGCGGCAGTATCGCCTGAAACTTGCGATCGCGTCCCTGCTTTGCGGAACCGCCCGCGGAATCGCCTTCGACCAGATAGAGTTCACACAAAGCCGGGTCTTTTTCCTGGCAGTCGGCCAGTTTTCCCGGCAGTCCAAAGCCTTCGAGCACGCCTTTACGGCGGGTCATTTCACGAGCCTTTCGAGCCGCCTCACGCGCGCGAGCTGCATCGATGATTTTGCTTACGATGACTTTCGCATCCGCCGGCTTTTCCAGAAGCCAATCGTGCAACGTTTGGGATATTGCATCCTCGACAACCGGGCGCACCTCGGACGACACCAGTTTGTCTTTTGTCTGGGACGAAAACTTCGGATCCGGCAGCTTCACCGAAAGAATGCAAGTGAGCCCTTCCCGCATATCGTCGCCAGTGGTCTCCACTTTTGCTCTTTTGGCCAGTTCATTGGCCTCGATGTACTGATTGAGCGTGCGGGTCATCGCCGCTCGCAGGGCCGTCAGATGCGTGCCGCCATCTCGCTGCGGGATATTGTTCGTAAAACATAGAACGGATTCCTGATATGAATCGTTCCATTGCATCGCCACTTCGACGCCGATACCTTCATGCTCGCAGACTGCGTGGAAAATATTCGAATGCAAAACGGTCTTCGACCTGTTGATGTATTCGACAAAGCCCTTGACGCCTCCCACGAAGGCAAATACCTCTTCCTTTCCGGTGCGCTGATCGTGCAGTTCGATACGGACCCCGTTGTTCAGGAACGAAAGTTCACGCAGGCGTTTTGCCAGTATGTCGTAGTGAAACTCGATGTTGCCGAAGACTTCCGGACTCGGATGAAAAAGAATTTCCGTCCCCCGCCGCTCGGTGGATCCAACCACCGCCAGAGGGGCAACCCGGTCGCCATTGCGGAACTCCATGGAATGCACCTGTCCATCACGCCGGATCGTGAGTTTCAACGAATCAGAAAGGGCATTGACCACCGAGACACCGACCCCATGCAGGCCACCGGAAATCTTGTAGCTATTGCTGTCGAACTTTCCACCCGCATGCAAGACGGTCATCACGATCTCGGCCGTGGAACGACCGGCTTCGTCCTCCGGGTGGATGCCGGTGGGAATCCCGCGCCCGTTATCGACGACGCTTATCGAGTTGTCGGAATGAATTACAACTTTGATCTCATTGCAGTGACCAGCCAGCGCCTCATCGATCGAATTATCGAGAACTTCGAATACCATGTGATGCAATCCGGTGCCATCGCTGGTGTCACCAATATACATGCCGGGCCGCTTGCGAACCGCCTCAAGACCTTTGAGTACCTTTATGCTGTCGGAATTGTATTCAGATGAAGACATTTGGGGGTTTCGATAATGATCAGATGCGCATCGGCATCACGACATACTTGAAATCCTTGTTCCCTGGTACCGAGATCAGCATGCTGCTATTTGCATCGCCCACTGCACAGTCAACTTCCTCGGTATCGAGATTATTCAGCACATCCAGCAGATATACGATATTGAAGCCGATATCGAGCGGTTCGCCCGTATAGGCAACAACCAGTTCTTCTTCCGCCTCTTCCTGCTCTGCGTTGCTGCAAATGATACGCAGGCTGTCCGCCGTCAGAACCCAACGAACTCCACGAAATTTCTCGTTCGACAATATCGAAGCGCGTTGCAAGGCCTGCTGCAAGACGATCCGGCCAACGACGAAATGTTTCTTGTAATTGGTCGGTATGACACGGGTGTAGTCCGGGAACTTGCCGTCGACGACCTTCGAAACAATATCTATCCCGGAAAAAATGAATCGCACCTGATTCGGGAGCAACTGAATTTCGACCTCGGCTTCGCTGTCTTCGAGGAGCTTCGCCAACTCGAGAACGGCTTTTCGAGGAATGATTACTTCTGATCTCACAACATTGCTTGCCAGCATTGTGGATGCATATGCCAGACGATGCCCGTCAGTCGCTACCATCGTCAGCTGCGTACCATCCGCAACCAGCAGAAGACCGTTCAAGTAATAACGAATATCCTGCTGCGCCATGCCGTACTGAACCAGCGATAGCAGATCGCGGAATACCCTTTGCGGTAATTTCACGCTTGCCGTGGAGGAGCCACCTTCCGCCAGTCGTGGAAAATCCTGAGCCGGCAGCGTCTGAAGATTGAATTTGCTCTTGCCAGCCTTGACCTGCAGGCGTCCTTCCTGAGTATCCAGCGTTACTGGAGTATTGTCCGGCAGCGCTCGCAAGATGTCTTGTAATTTTCTGGCGGACACGGTCACCGCGTGATCGGCCGCAGCTTTGTTGAGCTTGGCCGAAGTGGCAATTTGAATCTCCAGATCGGTGGCAACGAGATTCAACTCGGTCCCACGTGTTTCGAGCATGACGTTCGACAGGATCGGCAATGTGTGCCGACGTTCCACGATTCCGGAAACTGCCTGCAGGGGTTTCAGCAGGACATCCTTGTCTATATCCAAGATTTTCATTCTTTAAACCTTGATAAGAATAATAGAGTCTGGCAAGTCTGTTAGAGCAGGGACAAAAAGCATATACACCAAGTACATCGCGTGTTGTATAAGTTACGTACAGACAGTGGATGATTTGTGGACGAAATTCTGATTCTCGGTTTCTTGGAAGTTTTCAACAATTCATACCTGGGTTATCAACCGCGCAACGTTTGCAGAAGCGCAACAAAATCGCGGGAGATTTCAGGGTGGGATGCGCGAAGATCGACAATTTTCCGGCACGCATGAAGAACCGTCGTATGGTCCCTGCCGCCAAAGGCGTCGCCGATATCCGGAAGGCTTAAGTGGGTGAGTTCCTTGGCCAGAGCCATGGCCATCTGCCTCGGACGGGCCACGGTTCGCGATCTTTTTTTCGAATACATGTCGGAAACCTTGATCTTGTAGTAGTCGGCGACAATGCGCTGAATATTGTCGACGGATACCTGGCGCACTTGCACGGCCAGCAGATCCTTGAGTGCTTCCCGAGCAAGATCGAGCGAAACCTTGGCATTGGCAAATCTTGCGTAAGCGAGCACGCGTTTCAGACCGCCTTCCAGTTCACGCACATTCGACTGAATATGATTGGCGATAAAAAAAGCAACGTCGACGGCGAGATTTACACGGTCGGCCTCGGCTTTCTTCAGCAGGATGGCAACTCTCATTTCCAGCTCGGGCGGCTCGATGGCAACCGTGAGGCCCCAGCCGAAGCGCGAGATCAGGCGGTCTTCGATGCCGGCGATCTCCTTCGGATAGGTATCACAGGTAATGATGACTTGCTTGTGCGCCTCGATCAGCGCATTGAATGCGTAGAAAAATTCCTCCTGCGTGCGGTTTTTGCCGTTGAAAAATTGAATGTCGTCAATCAGGAGCAAATCGAGCGAGTGATAGTATCTTTTAAAACCATCAAAGGCTTTGTGCTGATAAGCGCGCACAACGTCCGAAACATATTGCTCCGCATGGATGTATCGCACGCTGGCCGAAGGATTGAATTCGATCAGCTTATTGCCGATAGCCTGGATCAAGTGGGTCTTGCCCAAGCCGACGCCGCCGTAGACAAATAGCGGGTTGTAGGCGGTTGCGGGATGCTCTGCGACTTGAAGGGCCGCGGCTCGCGCAAGCTGGTTGGCTTTCCCGGTTACGAAGGAATCGAACGTAAATGAGGGATTAAGCCGTGTCTGTTCCCGGATCTTGGGTTTGGGTGGCGGCGCCTCGCTGGTCTTGCTGACGCCGGCAAGCGGTTCAACCGGCGCGGCCGGGGATTTTTCGCCGAGGCTTAGAATCACCTCAACGGGTTTGCGCAGGTATTCCGCCGAAAGCCGTTCGATATCGGCCAGAAACTTGTCCTTGACCCATTCCAGGACAAACCGGTTAGGAGCGGATACGACGACATCCTCGCCGTCGAGATACGCGTGAAGCGGCTGAATCCAGGTCTTATATTGTTGCGCTGGAAGGGCTTTTTCGAAATGGCGAAGGCAGTGATTCCAGAAGCTGTCCATGGGCGCCGGGGGTCTGATTTTGTTGCTGGATACGGCCGTGGACGGCCTTCGGGGAATACCCTCGAAGTTTACCAGCATGCCGACAAGTTATCCACAGGCTTGCTAAGTCTTCGCCGAGGTTGACAAGCAGGGGCGAAAACCCGTGTAATACCGCGCTTTTTCCGCCGGTCACTGGAGCAGCAAATTATGAAGCGCACCTACCAACCCTCCAAGACCCGTCGCGCACGCACGCACGGGTTCCTCGAGCGTATGAAGACCCGCGGTGGACGGGCTGTAATCAATGCTCGGCGGGCCAGAGGGCGGGCACGTTTGGCGGTCTGAAGCCGGCGTGCTCGCGGCTGCCCCGCAAGGCGAGGCTGCGCGGCAAGGCGCAGTTCACCGGTGCGTTTGCGGCCCGTCGCCAGGGTAGATTTTTTGTCGTCTTAAGCAGAAATAACCCGGCGGGCGAGCAAGCCCGTCTGGGAATCGTTGTCGGCAGGCATACGGCGCCACGCTCGGTTACACGGTCCCTGATGAAGCGTACGGTTCGAGAAGTATTCCGCCAGTTGCGTGATCAGCTCGGGCCGGTCGACTTTGTCGTGAGAGTCCGCCAGCCTGCTCGGAGGTCGGATCTGCCCGCGGCCCGCGATGAACTGGAAAAGCTTCTGCGAGAAACTTGCTGATGCGGGCGACACTCTTATCGTTGATTCGGCTGTATCAACTTCTCTTAAGTCCGTGGATCGGCAACAGTTGCCGTTTCTACCCCACCTGTTCGGAATATGCCCAGACCGCAATCGCCAAGTATGGCGCCGGTCGTGGCGGTTGGTTGGCGACGAGGCGAATTCTCCGATGCCATCCGTGGCATCCCGGCGGAGCCGATCCGGTACCTTGATATAAATATATCCTCAATGGACAGTTTGCGTTTATTTGCGGCGATGGTATTTGCCGTTTCCGTGTTCCTGCTGTTCGACGCCTGGACCAAGGAACGCAGTCCCCAGCCCCAGACGCCTGATCAGGCCGCGCGGCGATCCGACTCGCCGACGCCTTCTCCAACGTTACCGCCAGGTGTCGCTGCGCCCGCTGCGCCGGCGAGTTCCGCAGCCCCGGTCGCGTCGCCGGTTGCCGCGAAGCTGCCGCCGATCATCGTGCGCACCGATGTTCTGATCGCGCAGATTGATCCGGTGGGCGGAACACTGCGCCGGCTCGAGTTCACCGGACACAGGGACAAGCTCGACAGGTCCAAGAATTTCGTTCTGTTCCAGAAAGATGATGGCCATACCTACGTGGCGCAAAGCGGACTGATCGGTGACGAGCTTCCAAATCACACCACTGCATACCATTCGGCCGCGACGAACTATAAATTGCGTGAAGGCAGTGACGAAGTGGTCGTCGACCTGACCGCAAGCGGGACAAAGGCCATCGGCGTTACCAAGCGACTGACGTTCCACCGCGGCAGTTATCTCATCAACGAGACGTACCAGATTTCCAATCGAAGCGGAGCAGAACTCAAGCCCTTCGCATATTTTCAGCTGGTACGCGACGGCACGCCGGCGGCAGGGGATTCCAAAATGGTGCCGACTTATACCGGCGCTGCGGTTTATACCGACGAGTCCAAATTCCGCAAGGTCGCATTTTCGGACATCGACAAGGGAAAGACCGACTATCCGAAACATGCCAACGATGGTTGGATAGCAATCGTCCAGCACTACTTCGTAGCGGCCTTGCTTCCGTCCGGCGAAATTGCACGTGAGTTTTACACGCGCGCGCTGGGCGGCGGACTTTACACGGCGGGCGTCATCGTACCCATGGCCAGCATCGCGCCGGGTGCCAGCGCAACAATCGACATGAGATTGTATGCAGGGCCTCAGGAACAGGACAAGCTGGCAAAGCTTTCGCCCGGACTGAATCTCACGGTGGACTACGGCTGGCTGACAATCATCGCCACGCCATTGTTCTGGGTCCTGTCGGCTATCCAGAAATGGGCCAACAACTGGGGCGTGTCGATCATATTGCTTACGGTAATCATCAAGCTGATCTTTTTCCCACTGTCGGCAGCCAGCTACCGCTCGATGGCGAAAATGCGCGTGATGGCCCCCAAGATGCAGAAATTGAAGGAACAGTACGGTGACGATCGCCAGCGCCTGCATCAGGCAATGATAGAAATGTACAAAACCGAGAAGATCAATCCGCTCGGTGGCTGCCTTCCAATCGTGGTTCAGATACCGGTGTTTATCGCACTCTACTGGGTGCTTCTCGCGAGCGTAGAGTTGCGCAATGCTCCGTTCATCTGGTGGATCAAGGATCTCTCGGCTCAGGATCCTTACTACATTCTGCCGGTGTTGATGGGAGCGACGATGATCATACAAACCTGGTTGAACCCGACTCCGCCAGATCCCGTACAGGCGAAGATCATGAAGATCATGCCCGTGGCATTCAGCGTGTTCTTTTTCTTCTTTCCCGCCGGGCTGGTGCTGTACTGGCTGGTGAACAACATCCTCTCCATTGCGCAGCAGTGGCAGATCACGCGCATGATTGAGCGGTCGAAATCCGCTCATGCGGCTCGCTGACACAATTGCCGCGATAGCTACGGCGCCGGGACGCGCCGGCATCGGCGTGGTACGCGTTTCGGGTCCAGCGGTTCGCATCATCGCCGACGCGATTGTGCGTCGAGCGCTGCAGGCGCGCGCTGCGACGCTGTGTGATTTTGTCGATGCGCAATCTGAAATTCTGGATCGCGGAATTGCAATTTTCTACCCTGCCCCGCATTCCTACACCGGCGACGACGTGCTCGAATTGCAGGGCCATGGCGGACTGGCCGTCTTGCAGTTGGTCCTGAGAAGATGTCTTGAGCTCGGCGCGCGTCCCGCGCAGCCGGGCGAATTTACTCAACGTGCGTTCCTGAACGATAAGCTCGACCTTGCCCAGGCAGAGAGCGTTGCCGATCTGATCGACGCCAGCTCGGAAGCGGCCGCGCGAGGAGCAATGCGCTCGCTCGCCGGTGAATTTTCGGGTCGTATCGGTCAACTGAATGGTGCACTCATCGAACTTCGATCTGTTGTTGAAGCGACCCTGGATTTCCCCGAGGAAGAGGTCGATGTTCTCGAACGCGCGGACGTCCAGGAAAAACTTGGTCGCCTGCAAGAGGGGGTGGCAACTTTGTTGGCTGAAGCGGAGCAAGGCAGGATTTTGCGCGACGGCGCCAAAGTCGTTTTGATCGGCGAGCCTAATGTCGGGAAGTCAAGTCTGCTCAACCGCCTCGCCCGGGAAGAAGTGGCGATCGTTACGGAAATTCCTGGAACCACGCGCGATCCTTTGCGCTACGAACTGGCAATCGAAGGCGTACCCGTGCACGTTATCGACACAGCCGGACTGCGGGACGCGACGGATGCTATCGAGAAGATCGGCATTCAGCGCGCATGGCGCGAGATCCAGCAGGCAGATCTGGCCCTGCTCATAGTGGATTCGACGGCCGGCATCACAGACGCGGCCCTCAGAATTTTGTCCGAACTACCGGATAAGCTAAAAAAGATCATTATTTTCAATAAAATAGATCTTTTGAGATGCATGCCCGCAGAAGTTCAATGCGGGCATGGAATCGAAATCTGGTTATCTGCAAAAACGGGAGATGGACTGGATTTGTTGCGCGCGGCACTTTTGCGTAGCGTTGGCTGGCGGCCGACCGAGGAGGGGGCCTTCATAGCCCGTGAACGCCATCTTCAGGCGTTGCGCGAGGCGGAGGCCTCACTGAATAGAGCTGCGAACGAATCCAGTTCGCTGGAATTGATGGCCGAAGAACTGCGGTTGGCCCAGCAAGCGCTCGCGGACATAACAGGCAAGTTCAGCGCTGATGATCTGCTGGGTGAGATCTTTTCGCGCTTCTGCATCGGCAAGTAATACGTGACCGAAGTTGCCGTTCTTTGCGTGTTTGCCTTCTTGGCCGGACTTGTCGATGCAGTGGCTGGCGGCGGGGGCTTGATACAGGTTCCAGCCTTATTCGCAGTCTTCCCCTCTCTCCCGCCCTCGATTCTGCTCGGAACCAACAAATTCTCTGCCATAACCGGGACCACCATTGCAACGTTGCGCTATAGCTGGTCCGTTCCGATTCACTGGCGAGTCGTACTTCCCGCTGCGGGCGTTGCCGGTATCGGCGCTGTAGCCGGGGCTAAGACTGTAACCCTTATTGATCCTGCTATCCTGCGACCATTCCTGTTGATTTTATTGAGCGCAATTGCAGTCTATACGCTCATGCGCCCGAAGCTCGGGGAGAACCCAGCCGCGCGCCTTCCTGTGACGCAGGGTGGAATACGCTTTTATGCCTTGGCAACAGTATTCGGGTTCTATGACGGATTTTTCGGTCCTGGTGCCGGCATCCTGATGATGTTTGCTTTGGTCAGATTATTCGGTTACCAGTTCTTAACGGCGGCGGCAACCACTAAGGTACTGAACCTCGCGACAAATTTTGGCGCCCTTGTCATGTTCTCGTTGACCGGAAATGTCCTTTACGCCGTTGCGTTGCCCATGGCGGCACTTAATATTGCTGGTGGTTTCCTCGGCGCTCATCTTGCGGTCCGCAGGGGAAGTCGATTCATCCGGGTCGTGTTCCTTGTTGTAGTTGCTGTTCTCATTATCAAAGTCTCTTTCGATTTGCTGAAGCCCTTCTAGCAGCAAATGTTTCACGTGGAACCAAGGAATCTGATGTTTCACGTGAAACCAAGGTCAATCAGGACATGGTTTCCGGTATGATTCGCGCTCCCGGATTTCAGCAATGCAAAATTCCAATTCATTCGATGTAATCGTGGTCGGCGGTGGTCACGCCGGCACAGAAGCTGGACTCGCCGCAGCACGGGCCGGATGCCGTACATTGCTGCTTACCCATAACGTCGAAACGCTGGGGCAAATGTCCTGCAATCCTTCCATTGGCGGGATCGGAAAAGGACATCTAGTCAAGGAAATAGACGCATTGGGCGGCGCAATGGCGGCTGCGACCGACGAAGCCGGGATCCAGTTTCGTATCCTGAATTCCAGCAAAGGTCCGGCTGTCCGTGCCACACGCGCCCAAGCCGATCGGGTTCTCTATCGCCAAGCAATTCGAAGACGCTTGGAAGATCAGAAAAATCTGACTATTTTTCAACAGGCTGTAGACGATCTTACGATTGAGAATGGCCGCATCGGCGGGGTCGTCACGGAGCTTGCTATCCGATTTTCAGCCCCGGTCGTAGTCCTGACCACGGGAACCTTTCTTTCAGGCCTGGTGCACGTGGGTCTCCAGAATTATCAGGCCGGACGCGCGGGGGATCCTCCGGCGATCCGCTTGGCTCGCCGGCTGCGCGAGCT
>Ga0137438_1000004_pt1 | contig 25312 bp, 30 predicted proteins | sample EasRivERMGT157_2_FD_102327 | JGI IMG/M metagenome (GOLD analysis project Ga0137438, IMG submission 102327) | Soil microbial communities from meander-bound floodplain in the East River, Colorado, USA - East River MetaG ERMGT157_2 | ecosystem: Environmental > Terrestrial > Soil > Floodplain ... | reverse complement strand
TACGGGCTCGACATAGTCGTTCTTGATGCGGCCGAATACTTCCGTGAAAGCGCGCAAATCCTCGATCGGCAACGGCCCGGCGCTCTTTTGCGCCACGGCGGAAAAGTTCAGACTGATCAGCACGCCAAGGACCGCCCCAAGGACGATCAGGCCAACCTGCCGAAATCTGCTATGCATCTTCAAGACTCCTCATGCGCGCAACCCGACGGCGCGCGATCTCATTTCAATATTACCCAAGGGATAGGGTCGAAAGGCTTTCCCTGATATCTGAGTTCGAAGTATAAACCTGAATCAGGGTTGCCACCGCTGTTGCCAGTCGCCGCGATGGTATCGCCCGCCCGGGTTTCTTCGCCGACCTGCTTGAGAAGCGACTCGTTATTGCCGTACAGGCTCATGTAGCCGTCGCCATGATCGAGAATCAGCAGGTTACCGAAGCCGCGCAGCCAGTCTGCGTACACGACCCGGCCGCCGGCCACTGCTTTGACTTCCCGGCCGGCTTTGGCGGAGATGAACAAACCCTTCCAAGACAGGCCACTATCCTCCCTTTGGCCGCCGAAGCGGTTCATCAGTTCCCCGATCACCGGTAAATGCAACCTGCCCTTCAATTGGCGGAACGCCCCCGATCCGGAATCGGCATTGGGCAATGCCTGATTCGTCAGACGTTTACCCGCCTTCCTGTTCTTGCGCGCCGCCTCCTTTGCGAGGCGTTCGATCAGCTGGGAGAGCCGTTCTTCGTCGCGTTTGAGCGTGGAAAGCTGCTTGCGGCTCTTGTCGATGTCGTCCGAAACCTTGATGTAGACCTGATGGCGTTCTGCTTTTTCCTTCTCCAGCCGGCGCATTTGCAGCGTTTCTTCGCTTTGGAGCGCATGCAGTTCCGAACTCTTGCGCCGGGTCTCGCCGGTCAGTTTCTCGAGGTTGGCGAGATTTTCCCTGAGGCTGGCGAGGAGTTCGGCGCGGGCCCGTGACACGTAACTCAGGTAGTGCAACTGACGCGCTATTTCGTTGGGGTCTTGACCATTGAGCACCAGCTTGATGGCGTCCGATTGTCCGCCGACATACTGCTGATAGAGCAGCCGGCCGAGCGTGCCCTGCTCGTCGGCGATTGTGCTTTCCACGACACGAATGCGCGATTGCAGCCGCGATAGCGCCGTATTGACCTCACGCCGTTGGCTGGAAATCTGATACAGCTTGCGGCTGGTTTCGCTGACCGCGCGCTCCGAGTCCTTCAACGCATCGGCTGCTTCCGCTTTCGAACCCTCGGACTCGGTGAGTCGTTTCTTCAGGGCCTCGATGCGGTCGCGAATATCTTTCAACTCATCCTGGGGCCCGGCGCGCGCTGCGCCCGAAACGGCGACCAGGAGCAGCGCCACCGAGACTAATGCGGTGGCGGCGGCCAGAAATGACGCAAGGTACTTCCTCTCCACGCTCAAGGCTTGCCGCGCGCCTGGGCCGCCACGGCGGCCGCTGCCTGCTTTGCCTTCTCCTGGTCGCCCAGATAGTAGTTGCGCAGCGGCCTTAACGCATTGTCCAGCTCGTAAACCAGCGGAATGCCCGTCGGAATGTTCAGCCCCACGATGTCCTTTTCCGATACGTTGTCGAGGTACTTCACGAGCGCACGAATGGTATTGCCGTGAGCGACCACAATGACGCGTTTGCCGGCTTTGACTTGCGGCGCGATTACATCGTTCCAATGAGGCAGAAACCGCGCCACCGTGTCCTTCAGGCATTCGGTGAGGGGAATGTCCCGAGGATCCATGTCCGCATAGCGTCGATCCTTGCCGGGATAGCGGGGATCGCCCGGATCGAGCGCGGGAGGCGGCGTATCGTAACTGCGGCGCCAGATCAGGATCTGCTCCGCACCGTAGCGCTCGGCCATGTCGCTCTTGTTCAAACCTTGCAGCGCGCCGTAGTGGCGTTCGTTCAATCGCCAGGAAAGCTGCTGGGGAATCCAGGTCAGATCCAGTTCCTCGAGCGCAATCCACATCGTGCGAATCGCGCGCTTGAGTACCGAGCCATGGGCGATATCGAAGGTGAAGCCTTCCTGCTGGAGCAGTCTGCCGGCGTCGTGTGCTTCCTCGAGCCCTTTCTCCGAAAGATCGACGTCGGTCCAGCCGGTGAACCGGTTTTCCTTGTTCCAGATACTTTCGCCGTGGCGCAGCAGTACGATTTTTTTCATGGAAACATGCAATGATCGAGGTGTTAAAGGGGTGTGGGCGCTTTCGCGCACCAGATGGAATTGTATTACCCGTCTCGGCGAGTGTCCTGCCGATCTCGCAGGCGCCATGCAGTCGGCGGATGCCGGCGTTATCCATGGAGGCCGATTTGATCACTGCCGCTCCGGATCGCTCGGCGCTGCCGGCGCGTTTTGCGCTGGCGTTGCTTGGGCTCGCCTGCCGAGTTCCATTCTTGAGTCCTGTTTCCGGGCGCCGCTCCCGACGAAGGGATCATCGATCGCGCACACAATCTCGCACTCCAGATCGCGGCCGAATTCGGCGCCGCCGGGCTGATCGTGCTGCCCGGCCGGTTGGGATGATGAGCATGGTCCATGCGGCGCGCGCAAATCGATCCGCCACTGTGGTGGACGGCGGCGGTGCTCGGCGTGCCCGGACGACACAGTATGCTAGAGTATCCGCTGTGGTATGCGTATTTTCTCGGCATTGCCGCGGCAGTCATGGGCGCAGCCGAATGCGAGGCGCCGAAGGCCGACGACAGGCGCAGCGGCAGGCTCATCCTGAGCGCGGCGGTCTTGCTCGGCGCCTTTGCCTTCGAGAATGTGTACCGGGACTATCGCGTGATGCAGTCATTGCAGCGCGGCGCAACCAATGAATCCGCTTCTGCATCAGGTCCAGGTGACGGCAGGGTTCCGGGCCTGCTCGACTTGCAGCGCAGTTCGTTATTTGCTCCGTTCATCGAATTTGCTCTGGCGAGGCGAATGTTGCTGAATCGGGAACACCTGGAAGATAAGATTGTGCTCAATCGGCGCGCGATGCGAATCCAGCCGTCCAGTGATTTCGCTTATCGTCAGGCGTTCCTGGTGGCAATGTCCGGAGACGTGGATGGCATGCGGGCGCAGTGGAATCCGGCAGGTGCAAATTACCCGAATGACCGCGGGGAAACGCTGAAGGTTGCGCAAGCGTTGGAAAAATCCGGAGAAGCCGGGATGAAGGCGCCGCTGCGCCACGCACAGCAAATGGATGCACAGGCGCAGCGACGAGACGAAAAGGTGGAAAATTGAAATTCGTACTGAACAATATATGGCTCGTATTGGCAGCCGCGGTCAGCGGCGCCATTCTGGTATGGCCTCTGATCAACCGGCGTCTCAGCGGCGTGCCCGAAGTCGGCGCTCTGCAGGCGGTGCAATTGCTCAATCGCAAGGATGCGGTGATGATCGATGTGCGCGAGCCTGCGGAATTCAGCGCCGGCCATGCACCGAACGCCAGGAATATTCCCCTTGCGCAACTCGACAAGCGCATTGGAGAGTTGGAAAAATTCAAGAATCGCCCGGCGGTCGTGGTCTGCCAGGCCGGCAGCCGATCGCACGCGGCAACCGCGCTGCTCAGGAAGGCGGGATTTGCCGAGGTAGTTGTTCTGGCCGGAGGCATCAACGCATGGCAGCAGGCCAACATGCCGATAGAGAAATAATGCCGCGCATCAGCATGTATTGCACGGCCGTATGCCCGTATTGCGTGGCCGCCGAACGATTGTTGAACGGCAAGGGCGTCAGGGATATCGAGAAGATTCGGGTCGATCAGCAGCCTGCACGACGAATGGAAATGATGGAACGCACCGGCAGGCGCACCGTTCCGCAGATCTACATCGGTGATCGGCATATCGGCGGCTTCGATGACCTTGCCGCGCTTGATGCTGCCAGCGGGCTCGATCCGCTGTTGCGCGACGAGACGAAGAAATCCACTGCCTGAATCTCTTACCATTCCACTGCGACCGTTTTCCAATAAGACCCTATTCCACTGAGACCCGTCACCATGAGCCAGCAGCCCAACCAGCCGGTGTTTTCGATCGAAAAGCTGTTCGTGAAGGATCTTTCGATCGAAGTGCCGAATGCACCGAAGATCTATCTCGAACGCGATACGCCGCAGGTCGAGATACAGATGAACACCAGCGCCAACACGATCGATGAGGGTTACTTCGAGGTTGTGGTGAGCGTTACCGTGACGGCCAAGCTTGGCGACAAGACTGTTTTTCTGGTTGAGGCGAGCCAGGGTGGCGTGTTCCAGATACGCCATGTGCCGCAGGAGGAACTCGAACACGTTCTCGGAATTACCTGCCCCAATATTCTTTATCCCTATGCGCGCGAGGTTATCTCCGATGCGGTCGTGCGCGCCGGTTTTGCGCCGGTGTTGCTGAACCCGGTCAACTTCGAGGCGATTTTTCAGGCCCAACGCGAAGCAAAGACCCAGGCCCGGGCTGGGGCAGGGGCGACGCATTGACAGGCTCAACATGATCGGCAGACTGTGGTTCTTGGCTGTCCCGGCGGCACTGCTTGCCAGCGCGAATGCAGTGGCGCTCGATTTTCGATCCATCGGCGAACCGGCCGCGATCCTGTACGACGCTCCATCCATCAAGGCGAACAAGCTGTTCGTTCTCTCCCAGGGTTACCCGGTGGAGGTTGTCGTCAAAGTGGAGGGGTGGACCAAGGTCCGGGACGATACCGGCGATTTCGCGTGGATAGAGAACGCTCGCCTGTCAGAGCGTCATACCGTCATGGTGAGAGTGCAAAGTGCCGAAGCACGCCAGGCGGCAAATGAAAATTCCCCGGTGGTATTCACTGCGGAAAAAAACGTCTTTCTCGACCTGATCGATCTGGCCGCGGGTTGGGCCAAGGTGCGCCATCATGATGGCGCCACCGGTTTCATCAAGGTAAGCCAGCTCTGGGGCTTATGAGGCTCGCCATTCTCGGTGCGGGCGCATGGGGAACGGCGCTCGGCATCGCACTCGCGTCGCGCCATCAAATCTCGCTATGGAGTCGTGATCCGGTGCAAAGCCGGACGCTGGCGGCAGACCGGGTCAATGCACGCTATTTGCCCGATGTGGCGATACCCGAGGGCGTCCTCATCACGTCGGAGCTCCAATCGGCCATCGAGACCGGCGAGTTGATCGTCGTTGCCGTTCCGACATCGGCATTGCGCGAGACAATGAGGCTGATCGTGTCAGCCGGGTCGACCGCAGGGGTGGTCTGGCTATGCAAGGGATTCGAATCCGGCAGTGCGAAATTTCCGCATGAGGTGGCTGAAGAAGAACTCCCATCCGGACAGCCGCGCGCCGCGCTTTCGGGGCCGGGCTTCGCCAGCGAAGTCGCGCGCGGCTTGCCGGCTGCCGTGACGCTGGCGTCTCGCGATCCACGATTCGCGGCCTTTGCTTCGCGGGAACTGCATACCGGTCGGTTGCGCGTTTATTCCAGCGACGATCTTATCGGCGTCGAAACCGCTGGCGCGGTGAAAAATGTCATCGCCATTGCGGCAGGCGTTTGCGACGGCCTGAACCTGGGCGCTTCGGCACGAGCCGCGTTGATTACTCGTGGCTTGGCGGAAATGACCAGATTGGGTGTACGCCTGGGCGGTCGCGCCGAGACGTTCATGGGGCTTGCCGGCGTCGGCGACCTGATGCTGACATCAACCTCGGATTTGTCCAGAAATCGCCGGGTCGGACTGCAGCTTGCCCTGGGACGGCCGCTAGCGGCGATTCTGGCCGAACTCGGCCACGTCGCGGAAGGGGTCTACACGGCGCGCGAAGTATTGCGAATCTCGAAACAACTCGGCGTCGACATGCCGATTGCGTCCGCCGTCTCACAATTGCTGGACGGCACTACTTCCGCACAGGAGTTGGTCGAAAGTCTATTACAGCGCGGGCCAAAGGCGGAGAGTATGGGCTAACATTACGTCCCGGCGAAGCCGTTCTGGCGCCACGCTTCGTATACCACCACCGCTACCGCATTCGACAGATTGAGGCTCCGGCTCGTTGCCACCATTGGCAGGCGAAGCAGCGCCTGCGGATCAAGAGTTGCCAATATTTGCCCCGGCAGACCGCGGGTTTCAGGGCCGAAGACGAGCACATCATTGGGCAGGTATCCGACCTTGTCGAATCGATTTCCCCCCTTTGTGCTGAAAGCGAATCGCCGGCCCGGCAATGCTCCCAGCAGCGCCTGCCAGTCATTGTGGACCTGAATGGATGCATATTCGTGATAGTCCAGGCCGGCGCGTTTCAGTTGGCGATCGTCTAGCTTGAATCCCAGAGGCTGAACCAAGTGCAGCCGGCAACCGGTATTGGCGCACAGCCGAATGACGTTCCCTGTGTTGGGAGGAATTTCGGGCTGGAAAAGGACGACATCGAACATTTTTTGCTGCAATTTGGGAAAGTAAGAGGTTTAATCAGGCAATTCAATGATCGGCAGGCTAAACCTCAAGTTGAACGGAAAGAGATGTTCCAACGTCATTGCGGCTGATGGGCAGACCAGAAAAAATCCGATCAGGCGAGATCCTTCTTCACTAAAAACTGCTGACGGAGGAGGAACTCAAGGCCGCCCTCGACGAGGAAAAGCCTTGCGGGCGCAAGCTCGGCCGCATCTTCATCGATGCCGGGTATGTCACCGGGGTGCAGATCGGCAGCGCGCTCGCCCGGTAGTTTCAGGTTCCCTCCATCAACCTCAAGCATTTCAATGTTCGCCCCGAAGTCGCAACGCGATTGCCGGAAACCCTGGCGCGCCGTTTCCGCGCGATCGTACTCGAGGATGCCGGCGCATTTTTTCGGGTCCGCATGGCTGATCGTACCGACTTGTCCGCCTACGTAGTCGGCGCTCTTTTCAGCGGCAACAGCCGCTCGGTTACAAAAAGCGAGCTTGTGATCCTTCTCAAGTCGACTGTAATCGAAAACGACGCGACTTGGCGTCAGCATATACTGGACACCAAAGAACGCATTGATGCTTACCAACGCAGTGACCACCCGACATTCAGACCCAAGTCCGAAAATTCCGCTGCGCCGGCGCAGTAACCAGCCGCGCGAGGCGAAAAATCCAGCGGCCGCGCCGGCTCTGTGTCAGCCCTGACAATGTACCGTACTCATTTTGCCCTTCGTGAACTCCCGTTCGGGCTGACGCCTGATACGGCCTTCGCTTTCGCCTGCACTGCGCATCAGGAGGCGCTCAATACGCTGCTGGTTGCGACGGCCAGTGGCGAAGGGTTCATGAAGGTTACCGGCGAAGTCGGAACCGGCAAGACACTGCTATGCCGCCGATTCCTGTCCCAGCTCGACAACCAAACCGTAACGGCATACATCAACAATCCGCTGCTCGATTCGCATGGGCTGCTGCTGGCATTGGCGGACGAACTGCGCGTGGATTTCGATCGCGATGACGACCAGCATGGCCTTCTGAAATCCCTGAATCATGTGCTGCTCGATTATGCGCGGGCGGGCAAGCGCGTCCTGGTCTGCCTGGATGAAGCGCAGGCGATGCCGCTGGAAACACTGGAATCCCTGCGTCTGTTGTCAAATCTGGAAACCGAGAAACGCAAGTTGTTCCAGGTCGTGTTGTTCGGACAGCCCGAACTGGATGAGAAGCTGGCTCATGAATCGGTGCGTCAACTCCTGCAACGCATCACGTTCCAATACCGTCTCTCGCCACTGTCGCGCCGCGAACTCGAGTACTACATCGCGCATCGCCTGCGCATTGCAGGCTACATGGGCGATCGCCTGTTCAACACTGCGGCGCTGGACGCGCTCTACAGAGCAAGTCGCGGGGTGCCCCGCTTGATCAACGTGCTGGCGCACAAAGCCATGCTGGCCGCTTACGGCGGAGGCAATCACTACGTTTCCGCGTCGCATGTGCGCAAGGCCGTCAGCGACACACCATCCGCCGCACGAGTTCCTTCTCCACTGGTCCGGGCAGGCGCGGTCGCAGCAGTCGTCGCCGCGGGGGCGGTTTACTGGTATCTGAATCAATGAGTCTGATCAATCAGGTCCTGCAGGATCTCGAAAAGCGTCATGCATCCGAGACCGAGCTGAAATCCCTGTCGCCTTATGTGCGAGCTGTGGGCGGTCGGCCACGATCTCCGGTCCGCCCGTACGCCGTCGCCCCGATGGTCTTGGCCCCGATCATTGCGCTTGCTTTTTTCATCTATGGCAGCCATCGAGCTGCGCAGTATGATGCGCCGCAGATCGTTTCCAAGCCGATTCCGGTGCCAGTGCCGGTTGCCGCACCGAAGCCGCCCGCCGCGCCGCCGGAGCCAGAGCCACCGGCGCAAACGGCGGCGTTCAATCCCGTCTCCAGGCTTTCGGCTGATCTGAGCTTCGTCGCGCCAGTGCCGGTGCGCAAAGAAAAATCGGCAACCGCCGGGCGCACCGCGAAACCCGCTGCTGCAAATTCCCTCCAGGCGGTCGTCAGGGCCCCGGCGCCTCAGGCGGACAAGTCGCGAGCAGCGGCCGTAGAGTCAGTCAACGAGAGCGAGGCCCTCAGCCAGCCGGCCGCTGTCGCGCCCGAGCGAGTCGCGATGACGGCGGGGCTGCCTTCGGCCGCTGAGGAGCGCGTGCCCGGCGCGATCGACAAGCAGGTGCGTGAAGTGGGGTCGTCGGAACGCGCCGAGATTGCATTCCGCAAGGGCGCGGCGCAACTGCAGGCGGGCAGCGAAAATGCTGCCGAGTTGGATTTTCGCGAGGCGTTGAAGCAAGATCCGTCTCATCCCGGTGCACGCCAGGCGTTGCTCGGTCTGTTGCTGGGCAGCGGGCGCAACAACGAGGCGGAACAGCTCTTGCGCAAGGCGCTCGACAACAATCCGCGACAGCCGCGCCATGCCATGGTACTGGCGCGGCTCGAAGTGGAGCGTGGTGAACTAACCGGCGCGATCAATACCATGGTCAGCGCACTTCCGTACGTGCAGTCCGATCCCGACTTTTTTGCCTTCCTCGCGGCATTACTGCAGCGGGATGGCCGGCACCGGGAGGCAGTTGACTATTATCGTAGCGCCCTGCTCGGCGTACCGGGCAACGGTGTCTGGATGATGGGACTGGGAATCTCTTTGCGCGCCACAAACCAATCGGCAGAAGCGCGCGACACGTTTCAGCGCGCCATCGAATCGAAACAACTTACGCCGGAGCTGCAGGAATTCGTCGCGCGACAACTGAGTGAGCTTTCCGCCCAGAGGAAAAAATAGTCCTCAGGCGTCACCTGGCGCAGGCGTTCGCGCCGCAATCCAGCCGATGACTTCGCGCGCGCCGCGGCGTTTGAGCGTCAGCGCCAGTTCGTCGAGCGTTGCTCCCGTGGTCAGCACATCGTCGACGACGGCCACGGATTTTCCGTTCACATCGAAGTCGCACACAAAGGCATTGCGCACATTTGTCGCACGTTGCTTCCATGGCAGGGCTGCCTGCGCAGCGCCTTCCCGCGTCCGGCGGCAGACATCCAGGGAAATGTCCAGGCCAAATTCCGCGGCCACCCGGCGCGAAATTTCCATGGCCTGATTGAAGCCGCGTCTGGCTAATCGGGCGCGCGCCAGCGGCATCGGAATGACCAAGTCCGGATAGGGCTCCTTCTCCAGCGCCTCGGCCAATCCCGCGGCCAGCGGTCGTGCGCATGCGAGATTGCCGCGATACTTCAACCCCTGGATCAATACCGTGACGGGAAATTCATACATGAATGGGGCGACGACGCGATCGAAATGCGGCGGCTTGTTGAGGCAGCGACCGCAAAGTTCTCCGGTCGGATCAGGTATCGCACAGACCGGGCAACGCCTGTCCGTCAGCCTGGGCAAGCTCGCGCTGCAGCCCACGCACAGGCCATCCGCATTACTGCGCCCGCCGCATAGCAGGCAAGCGGGCGACATCAGCCACCGAGTAATCGTCAGGCAGCCGTCAAGAATGCGATAAACTGAATTTGACACGGATCAGCGCTTCTCCGACCATCTTTTTTTAATGTCCAAATCCCAACCTGCAACCGATAGCATCATGCCCGACCTCGCGCAAACCATCATCCGAAACAAACCCGCCGCCAAGCCCGCGGCCTGGACCGTCGCCCAGGTTGAGGCGCTGTTGTCTGCTCCGTTCGGTGATCTGATCTATCAAGCTCAGCAGATTCACAGGCTGCACTTTGCACCCAATGAAGTGCAGCTTTCCACCCTGCTATCCATCAAGACCGGAGGCTGTCCCGAAGATTGCGGCTATTGCCCGCAGGCGGCGCGTTATCGCACCGGCGTCGAGGATGAGGCGCTTATGTCGGTAGGTGCGGTCGTCGAGGCTGCACGCGTGGCAAAGCAAAATGGTGCCTCGCGTTTCTGCATGGGCGCAGCCTGGCGCGGGCCCAAGCAACGCGATCTGGAAAAGGTCGCCGAGATGGTGCGGGAGGTCAAGGCCCTGGGCCTGGAAACCTGCGCCACGCTCGGCATGCTAAAGGCGGGACAGGCTGAGCAACTCAAGGGGGCCGGGCTCGACTTCTACAATCACAATCTTGATACCGATCCGGCGTTATATGGTGAAATCATCACCACCCGCGATCAGGCCGATCGGCTCGACACGCTCCGGAAAGTGCGCGCGGCCGGCATCAACGTTTGTTGTGGGGGCATCGTCGGCATGGGAGAGACGCGCTCCAATCGCGCCGCGCTTATCGCGCAACTGGCCAACCTCGATCCTTATCCGGAAAGCGTACCCATCAATTATCTGGTGCAAGTGAAAGGCACGCCCCTGCACGGCACGCCTGAACTCGATCCATTCGAATTCGTGCGCACCATCGCCGCGGCACGCGTCACGATGCCGAGTGCGATGGTGAGATTGTCCGCGGGCCGCGAAGACATGTCGGAAGAAATGCAGGCGTTGTGCTTTCTGGCCGGCGCCAACTCGATCTTCTACGGCGAAAAGCTGCTGACCACGCCCAATCCCGTGGCCGATCGCGATCGAATGCTGTTCGACAAGCTTGGCGTCAAGCCGATGGAAAGCCGCAACCAGGACGCGGGCGCCTGCTGAAGGAATACGGTATCCGTCCGGTCATCGAACCGCGATCTGAAGCCGCGCATACGGACGCTGACTTGGATCCGTCGATTTACACTCTGCGCCGCCCACAGGCGTCGTTTTCATGAACGACTCATCGGCACTGGACAAGCGCCAGATGCGGCGTTCGTTCGAGAGTGCCGTATCGACTTACGATCGGGCAGCGGTGCTGCAACGCGAAGTCTGCACGCGCGCACTCGAGCGCCTGGATCTGGTGAAACTTGATCCTGGCGCCATCATCGATGGCGGTTGCGGCGCCGGATTCGCGGCGCGGGCATTGCTCAAGCGCTACCCGCGGGCAACGCTGATCGGGCTCGACATCGCCCCTGCCATGCTGCAGGCGTCGCGGTCCCGCATACCGAACTGGAAAAAGTGGATCGGATCGAGCAGGGAGGTTTTCGTCTGCGGCGACAATGAAAAGCTGCCGCTCCGCTCTGGATGCGTGGACATGTTCTGGTCCAACCTCGCGTTCCAGTGGGCGGGCGATCTGGCTGCGGTATTTGCCGAATGCCAGCGCATATTGCGCCCCGGCGGCCTGCTGATGTTCACGACTCTTGGTCCGGATACGCTGAACGAACTGCGCAAGGCTTGCGCAGGCGACGGCAAGATCCACGTCCATCGCTTTACCGATATGCACGACATCGGTGACATGATGATCGGTGCCGGTTTCGCGGATCCGGTGATGGATATGGAATACCTGACCCTGACTTATTCGGATGCACGAACCCTGATGCGCGAGCTAAAGGCGATCGGTGCGCACAACGTAGCCGTTGGCCGCAATCGCGGATTGACCGGTAAACGCGCGCTGAAGGAAATCGAGCTGCGCTACGAATCTTTTCGGCGGGACGCGCGCCTGCCTGCGACATTCGAAGTCATTTATGGCCATGCGTGGAAACCGTTGCCGCGCGTGGGTCCTGGCGGACGGCCAGTGATCGACATCAAGTCGAGGTGAGACGGGGGATTTGACCCCGAACCCCTCCCGCACTGTCGTCACTGGTACCCATGCCGTCGCGGGCTTGTGTCGAGATGAACCTGGAGCTGCTGGCCGCGAGAAATCGCTAGCCGCTCTTACGGGGCCCAGGCGCGACGACCGGCCCCGCTTTCTTGCCATGGAAAGGGGCTTGTGCCACAATTCGCCGCGCCAAAAAACGACGGGATTTGTGTCTTGCGGCCTTTCGCAGGGGCAGGCAAAAACGGGATTCGGCATGAACGGCAATGCACTGGAGAGCGCAGCGGAATTCACATTCGTTGCACGACGCAACAATTCCCTCTCTTCGGGCGGCAGGTTTCTTGTTCTCGGCTCCCTTGCGGTGGTGATCCTCGCCATTTCCCTCGGATTCGCACTCAATGGCGCTTGGTTGGTTTTTCCTTTCGCAGGCCTGGACATCCTGGTGGTGTACCGGGCATTTCGATATGTGGAGCAGTGCGCCGGTGACTACGAATGCCTCACGTTTCACGACGACATTATCGCCATCGAGCGCCAGCGCAGAGGAAAGACCGACAGATTCGAATTCAACCGCCATTGGGTGCAGGTGACGTTTATCGAAGCCCAGGGCGGGGAGCGAGGCCGGCTGTCGCTGCGGTCCCACGGCAAAGAAGTGGCGTTCGGCGTTGACATTACCGGTGAGCAGCGTGCCGCAGTGGCGCGCAAGCTAAAAGAACACCTTAAAATCCGTTAATACAAGGCACTTGTTGGGGGGAAGCATGATCAAGACGTTGTTTCAGAAAATTGGCGCAGGCGGGTTGACGATGCTGGTCCCGGCCCTGGTCTGGGCGGAGGACAAAGCCAAATGGAATCTGCAGGAGCCGCACACGTTGGTTGCGCGCGAGATGTACGACCTGCACACGATCGTCCTCGTCATCTGCCTGGTCATCTTCGTCGGCGTGTTCGGGGCGATGTTCTACTCGGTGATCTACCATCGCAAATCGGCAGGCCACAAAGCGGCGCACTTCCACGAGAACACCACGGTCGAGATTCTCTGGACCGTCATCCCGTTCTTCATCCTGATCGGCATGGCGTGGCCCGCAACCCAGACCGTGCTGGCGATGCGCGACGCATCCTCCCCCGACATGACCATCAAGGTCACCGGCTATCAGTGGAAATGGGGATATGAGTATTTGAAGGGGGAAGGCGATCTGACCGGAGTTGCCGACGGCGTTCAACTCTACAGCGTGCTTAAGACGCCATATGACCAGATCTATGGCAACGCGCCGAAGGGCGAAAACTATCTGCTGGAAGTTGACAACCCGCTTGTAGTGCCGGTCGGCAAGAAGGTGCGCCTGCTGATCACCGCGGGCGACGTGCTGCACTCGTGGTATATGCCGGCGTTCGGCGTAAAACAGGATGCCGTGCCCGGATTCATCCGCGATACCTGGTTCAAAGTGGACAAGCCCGGCACCTATCGCGGTCAGTGCGCCGAACTCTGCGGCAAGGAGCATGGCTTCATGCCCATTGTCGTGGAAGTGGTTAGCGCGCAAGACTTCGCCGACTGGGCAGCCAAACGCAAGACGGCGTCAGGGGTGAATGCTGCGACAGCCACCGTCGCTGCCGCAGGTGGCGGTGATGGCAAAGCTGCAAAAGCAGCCCAGTAGCCGCCGATCCGATCTGCTTTAACGCAAAGAAATTCGCAGAATCTCTAGGAGAAACAACCATGAGCGCAGTCATCGACCACGATCACGGCCACGCACACGGGCATGAATATCATCCCGGCGGCATCATGCGCTGGGTCAAGACCACGAATCACAAGGATATCGGCACGATGTACCTGTGGTTCAGCTTCATCATGTTCCTGACCGGCGGCGTCATGGCGATGGTGATCCGCGCCGAATTGTTCATGCCTGGCATGCAGGTAGTGAATCCCGAAGTGTTCAACCAGATGACTACGTTGCACGGACTGATCATGGTCTTCGGCGCGATCATGCCGGCCTTCGTCGGTTTCGCAAACTGGCTGATCCCGATGCAGATCGGCGCACCCGACATGGCTTTCCCGCGCATGAACAACTGGAGCTTCTGGTTGCTGCCGCCGGCTGCGCTGCTGCTGATCCTGTCGCTGTTCGTTCCCGGGGGCGCGCCCGGCGTGGGCTGGACGCTTTATGCCCCGCTCTCAGTCCAGCAGGGAATGGGAATGGACCTGACGATATTCGCAGTCCACCTGCTTGGCATGTCTTCGATCATGGGGTCGATCAACATCATCACCACGGTTCTCAATTTGCGCGCGCCAGGCATGACGCTGATGAAAATGCCGTTGTTCGTATGGACCTGGCTGATCACGGCTTACCTGCTGATCGCCGTGATGCCGGTGCTGGCCGGTGCGGTCACCATGACCCTGACCGACCGGCACTTCGGCACCCATTTCTTCAATGCTGCCGGCGGTGGCGATCCGGTTCTGTTCCAGCACATCTTCTGGTTCTTCGGTCACCCCGAGGTCTACATCATCGCGATTCCCGCCTTCGGGGTGGTATCGCAGGTGATCCCTGCTTTTTCCCGCAAGCCCTTGTTCGGCTATACCTCGATGGTGTATGCCGTGGCGTCGATTGCGATCCTGTCCTTCCTGGTCTGGGCGCACCATATGTACACCACCGGTCTGCCGGTGACCGGCCAGCTCTACTATATGTACGCGACGATGCTGATCGCGGTCCCGACCGGCGTGAAGGTGTTCAACTGGGTGGCGACGATGTGGAAGGGGTCGCTGAGCTTCGAGACGCCGATGCTATTCGCAATCGGATTCCTGTTCCTGTTCACCCTGGGGGGGTTCAGCGGACTGGTTTTGGCCATTGTCCCGGTCGACATTCAGTTGCACGATACCTATTATGTTGTTGCCCACTTCCATTACGTGATGGTGGCCGGTGCGCTGTTCTCGGCGTTTGCGGGCGTATATTTCTGGCTGCCGAAATGGACCGGGCACATGTATGACGAGACGCTCGGCAAGTGGCACTTCTGGCTGTCGATGATCTTTTTCAACATAATCTTCTTCGTGCAGCATTTCCTCGGCCTTGCCGGCATGCCGCGCCGGATTCCGGACTATGCGCCGCAGTTCACCGATTTCAATATGATCTCGTCTATAGGCGCATTCGGTTTCGGTCTCTCGCAATTGCTGTTCCTGTACGTGGTGGTGAAATGCATACGCAGCGGCGAAAAGGCCCCGCAGAGACCGTGGGAAGGCGCGGATTCTCTGGAGTGGACGCACCTGCCGACGCCGGTTCCGTACCACAGTTTCGAGACGCCGCCGACGGTAAGGTGATCATTGACGCATACCGGTCCTGATTTTGAGTCATGGATGAGCAACAGACAAAGCGGCTGAAGGCCAGGAACGCCCGGACAGGAATGATCCTGTTGTCTGTCGTTCTGGCTTTCTTTGTCGGCATTATTCTGCGTCGATGGTCATGAGCAGGAAGGACGCGAATCGCGCCATCCTGGTCAAGTTGCTGGTCGTGACGCTGGGCATGTTCGGCTTCGGTTATGCTCTGGTGCCCCTGTACAAGAAGATATGCGAAGTCACCGGCATCAATGAAGTCGAAAAAGCGAACGCACCGCTGGCGAATACACAGATCGACACCGGCCGTCTGGTGACGCTGGAGTTCGATGCCAACGTGCGCAGCGATCTGCCCTGGAAGTTCCGGCCGATGCAGGTGAGCCTGAGCGTGCATCCCGGACAGTTGGTGCAGGTCATGTACGAAGTGCGCAATGTTTCGGATCGTCCAATAACCGGACAGGCGATCCCGAGCTATGGACCGCAGATTGCAGGGCAGTATTTCCGCAAACTGGATTGCTTCTGCTTCGCGAAGCAAAATTTTGCGCCTGGAGAAGTGCGGCAGATGCCGGTGGTGTTCGTGATCGAGCCAGGGCTGCCGAAGGATGTGACGACGGTTACGCTCTCGTACACCTTCTTCAATGTTGAAGGAGCGGCGCCGACCGTGGCTACACCAGGAAATGGCAAAGCCGGCTGATCCGGTTGAAAAGCAGCCGGTGCCGAAGTCGTCGCCGCTGCGCGTGTTCAAAACGGTGTTTTGGTCTTTTTTGGGGGTGCGCAAGCGCACCGACAATCAGGACGATTTTGCCGGCATTACGCCGGTGCAGATAATCGTCGCGGGAGTGATCGGCGCGGTAATATTCGTCACCACGCTGATCACGCTGGTCAGGTTCATCGTAAGGTGAGTGGCCGATAGAAAATGAGCCGCGGAACAATTGAAATACGAGAACAATTGCGATACTTAGGGGGATCGATAAATGCTTAGCCAATCTACACGATATTACCTGCCGGAACCGTCTCACTGGCCGGTCATTGGCTCGTGTGCGTTGTTCCTGCTGACATTCGGCGGCGTGCTGTGGATGAACGGGGTCGGAGCCGGTCCGTGGGTCGTTATCGCCGGGATGGCGACCATTATCTACATGATGTTCGGCTGGTTCGGCACCGTGATCCGCGAAAGCGAGGGGGGCAAGTTCAACAAGCAGGTGGACCTTTCCTTCCGCTGGGGCATGAGCTGGTTCATCTTTTCCGAGGTCATGTTCTTTGCCGCTTTCTTCGGTGCGCTGTTCTACATGCGGGCGCTAAGCGTTCCGGGACTCGCCAGCGGCGAAACAATGGAACAACTCTGGCCCGGATTCGCTGCTCACTGGCCGATTTCAGGCCCGGGTATCGAGGAAACCTTTACGCCGATGGGCGCATGGGGCATTCCTGCGATCAATACGCTGATCCTGCTTTCTTCCGGTGTGACGGTGACCTGGGCGCACTGGGCGCTCAAGAAGAACAATCGCGCGCAGTTGATTGCGGGGCTGATCGCCACCGTGGCGCTGGGCATCCTGTTCCTGAGCCTGCAGGCTTACGAATATGTGCATGCCTATCACGAGCTCAATCTGACATTGGGAATGGGCGCATACGGTGCCACTTTCTTCATGCTGACCGGATTCCACGGTTTTCACGTGACGGTCGGAACGATCATGCTGATCGTCATCCTCGCGCGATGCCTCGCCGGCCATTTCACCGCCGAACATCATTTTGCGTTCGAAGGCGTGTCCTGGTACTGGCACTTCGTCGATGTGGTCTGGTTACTGCTGTTCGTGCTTGTATACTGGCTCTGACGGCAAGAAACTAAAGAGCACAACAAGACCAACAAAGCAGGGCCTCCGCCAAATTGGTGGGGAACTCGGGCCGCACGCAAGTGCGGCTGTTTTTTTCTAGAGGCCGGACTTGGGGATGATGCCGAAGTAATGACCGAGCATCAGAAGCACAAACAGGGTGATAGAAAGGGCAACGCGCACAGTCAGCGCCTTGACGGTGCGCTCGGATTTTCCCTTGTCGCGGATCAGATAGAACATCGCCGAACCGAGACTCAGGATAATGATGACGAGAAAGGCGATGACAAGGATTCGCATGGCGGAGGACAAATGGCTGGTGCGTTCCAGTGTAAAGGATAAGACGGGCCGCTTCCATATGCGACCTGGCCCGGTGCAAGTGAGATCCCGGCGGCGACGGCCGCGCTGGTTGCCTTCCGTGGCGGCTGTCATCGGCATTGCGTTGACCGCGGCGGCGGGAACCTGGCAGCTTGGCCGGGCCCATGAAAAGGAGCGCTTGCAGCAAGCTTACGACCGTGGCGTATCCGATGCGCCCATTCGATTGCCGGCAGTACCTGCCGGCATAGAGGATTTGCGCATGAGGCGGGTCGTGGTCGAAGGCGAATTTGTGCCCAAGGGCCTGGTGTTGTTGGACAACAAGACGCGCAACGCAGTGGCCGGCTACGAAGTCATCATGCCGCTGAGAATCGGCGGGTCTTCGATGCACGTGCTGATCAACCGCGGCTGGATTGCCGCGGGTCCAGATCGTGCGCGGCTGCCTGTCTTCGATACACCTGAAGGCGTCGTCAAAGTGACCGGAATGGCGATGGTACCGGGACGATTCCTCGAACTCTCCAAAGTTGAAGACAGCGGCCCGGTATGGCAGAACCTGACAGTCGGCCGCTATGCCGCCCGCACCGGACTTCAGGTTCAACCGGTTGTGGTGCAGCAACAAAATGATCTGGGCGACGGACTGTTACGCTTGTGGGAGCGACCGGATTTCGGCGTCGCCACGCACTATGGTTATGCGGTGCAATGGTTTTCTTTCTCTGGCCTGATTATCTTTCTTTACGTATTTTTTCATGTCAAATCTTCCCGACCGGAAAAAAACCAGGCGGATGCTGCTCCTCCTGGGAGCGATTAGCCTGGCGCCGTTCGTCGGCTCGCTGCTGCTTTACTATTTCTGGAAACCCCAGGCTTTCACCAATTACGGCGAACTTGTCGCGGTGACACCATTGGCCGGCGTGACTATCCTCGCGAGGGATGGCAAGCCGTTTAGCTTTGATGAACTGCGCGGCAACTGGCTATTCCTGATGGCCGATTCCGGCAACTGCGACGACTACTGTCAATCGAAGCTATACGTCATGCGCCAGATCCGGCTCACGCAGGGCAAGGACCAGCAACGCATCGAGCGCGTCTGGCTGATTGCGGACGGCGTGCGGCCACCGCCAAGCATTGAAGTAGAGTATCAGGGCACGCGCACAGTCCTGCTCGCCACTGACGATTTTCTCGCGCGTCTGCCAGCTTCCGATTCGCCGCGCGACCACATCTACGTCATCGACCCGTTCGGCAATCTGATGATGCGATTTCCGCGCAACGTCGATCCACAACGCATGAAATACGACATCAACAAATTGATGAAGATCTCCGGCGGCTGGATCCAGACCGGGAAGTAGCGCAGACCGAGCGACAAGCAATCCGGCGGCCCATCGCTTATTTGTCTCGCTTGCCGGAGGAATGATTCCGGCGATTGCCAGGCAGGCGCTGAACAATCGCCGCAAGCGGCAGGCGGCGCGGATGATCCAACCGGAAGCTTCGGATTCCCGCTCGCGCGCAACAGCGTCGTCGCGCTGTTACTCGCTCTGCTGGTAATGCTAAACTCCGCCACTCGTTGGTCATCCCCATTCGGCCGGTAAATGTCGGTTTCGCTTCCATCCCGGAGTTACGCCTCGCGCCTGCAACAGTTTCTGCAGCTCACCAAGCCGCGCGTGGTTTCGCTAATTGTCTTTACCGCGGTAATCGGCATGTTTCTGGCCGTTCCAGGAGAAGCATTGTTGTTGCCGCATTTCTGGTCGGCGGCTCTGTTTGCCACGCTGGGCATCGCGCTGGTTGCCGGCTCTGCCGCTGCGGTAAATTGCCTGGTGGAGCAGAAAATCGACGCCGTGATGGCGCGCACTCGCGCCAGGCCGCTTCCCATGGGAACGATCACCTCCCAGGAAACCTTGCTGTTCTCCGGCGCCGTCGGCGGCATGGGGTTGACGCTGCTCTATGTGCTCGTGAACCCGCTGACCATGTGGCTGACGCTGGCAACCTTCGTCGGTTACGCCGTGATCTACACCGTGTTGCTGAAGCCGCTTACCCCGCAGAACATCGTGATCGGCGGAGCGTCGGGCGCAATGCCACCGGTACTGGGCTGGGCCGCGGTGACCGGCACAATTTCGCCTGATGCGCTGCTGCTTTTCCTGATCATCTTTGCCTGGACGCCACCGCATTTCTGGGCGTTGGCGTTGTATCGCAAAAAGGAATATGCGCGCGCCGGCATACCGATGCTCCCGGTCACCCACGGTGATCGATTTACGCGCTTGCACGTTTTGCTTTACACGGTGATTCTGGTCGCCGTGACGTTGCTGCCCTTTTCCACTCGCATGAGCGGACTCGTTTATCTGACTGCCGCGGCTGGGTTGGGCGCAATGTTCCTGATCTATGCCGTGCGAATCTGCATGGCCTACAGCGATGACCTGGCGAAAAGGACTTTCCGCTATTCGATCCTTTATCTTTCGCTGCTGTTCGCGGCGCTTCTGGTCGATCATTACCTGCGGTTTTGAGCGACCCGGGACCTACGGGCCTCTCTCAATTCACATTCCTTTGATCTCGTTTATCCGCATCTTTGCCCTGGCTGTTCTGAGCGTTCTGGCTGGTTGCCATACAGGACAGCCGGACTTCCAATCCACGGACATCACCGGCGCGGATTTCGGCACGGCGTTTACGCTGACCGACCATAACGGCAAGCAGCGTTCGCTGGAGGATTTTCGCGGCCAGGTGGTCGTAATGTTCTTCGGCTTTGCGCATTGCCCCGACGTATGCCCGACGACGTTGGCGGAACTGGCCGGCGCGGTAAGGAAGCTCGGTCCCGCCGGAGAAAAAGTACAGGTGTTGCTGGTGACCATCGATCCCGAGCGCGACACGCCTGAGTTGCTTGCGAAATACGTCACCGCGTTCAATCCGAAATTCCTGGCATTGCGAGGCAACGCTGAAGAGACAGCGCGCGTCGCGAAGGAATTCAAGGTGATTTACCAGAAGGTGTCCGGCCCGCGCGCGGAAAATTATTCGATGGATCATTCGGCCGGAAGTTACATTTTCGATCGGCAAGGCCGGCTGCGTCTGTATGTCGGTTACGGACGGGGTGCGGACGTCTTCGCGCACGACATCGAATTGCTGCTGAAGCAGCCTTGAGTATTTCCCAAAAAAAAGCCCCGCAACGCGGGGCTTGTTGCATGCAGGCGCCGTGAACGTTCAGTCGGCGCTTACCATAAGGCCACGAATCTTCTTCATCGCCTGGCTTTCGATCTGGCGGATGCGTTCCGCGGAAACACCGAATTCGCCCGCCAGGTCGTGCAGCGTCGCGCTGTCCTGTTCACGCAACCAGCGCGCCTCGATGATCCGCCGGCTTCGCGGATCGAGCGCCGTCAGCGCGCTTGCCAAGCCCTCGCTGCGAGCACGTTCGGATTGCTCGTGTTCCAGCACCAGACCCGGCTCGTCTTCCGCGTTGGTCAAGTAGGCGATTGGCGAAAATCTGTCTTCCTCGTCGTCGCTAAGCGGTTCCAGAGCAACGTCATGGCCGCCCATTCGAGTCTCCATTTCCACCACATCCCCGGACTTGACGTTGAGCTGTTTTGCAACCGCATCGACCTCGTCGGGTGTCATGGTGGTATGGCTGCGCTTCAGACTGCGCAGATTGAAGAACAACTTGCGCTGCGCCTTGGTCGTGGCAACCTTGACCATGCGCCAGTTCTTCAGAATGAACTCATGGATTTCGGCGCGGATCCAGTGGATCGCGAACGACACCAAACGCACGCCACGATCCGGATCAAAGCGCTTGACTGCCTTCATCAGCCCAACGTTACCCTCTTGAATAAGGTCGGCATGCGGCAAGCCGTAGCCAAGGTAGCCGCGAGCGATCGACACAACTACGCGAAGGTGAGACACCACCAACTGGCGTGCAGCGTCCACATCCTCCTCGTCGCGCAGGCGGCGCGCCAAGGCAGTTTCCTCTTCCTGGCTCAGAAGCGGAAAATGATTCACGGCTTGGATATAAGTATCCAAGCTGCCTGTTGTGGACGGGAACGGAATCGAAAGAGCCAACGCATTAGTCATCGAGTTAATCTCCTTGAAGAGCATATTAGCACTCACATAATAAGAGTGCCAATCGCCCTGGAAGTTCTCCTCCGCCCTGTACTCCAAGGCCCGCTACCGGGGCTCTATCAGCCATAAGTGACGACTCACTGATAACCACGCTCCCAACCATCCCAACACGGCCGCAAAAGCCAGCAATATCATGGTGTCGTCAAGGCTGGGCCATTCCAGTTTGAAGGCAGTGCCATACAGTCCGGTCAAGTCCGCAAGCTGAATGTTCAGGACCAGGACCGCCAATGCGACGATCGCCCATGCTGCGAACCCGCCAGCCAAGCCCTGCAATGTACCGAAATACAGAAACGGCCGGCGGATGAAGGGATTTGTAGCCCCTATCAGTTTTGAGACCTCGATTTCGTCGCGGCGGGTGAGAATCTGCAGCCTGATGGTGTTGAAGGTCACCGCTACCAATGCGACTGCCAGCAGCACGGCCAGCAGGGTTACCAGCATCCGGCCCACATTCAGGGCCGCGTCGAGCCGGCGCGCCCATTCGGCGTCCAGTTGCACGTGCTCGACCTTTGGCCATTGCCGCGCTTGAGCGTGCAGCGCTTCCAGGGTGGCGGGATCATTGCTGCGCGCGGTGACGACGAATGCATCGGGCAGAGGATTGCGGCCTAGATTCTCCAAGACATCCGCGAGACCGGCGCTGCGCTTGAGGCGCGCCAAAGCCTGGTCGCGACCGATGAACTCGACGCGGCCGATTTCCGCGTCCGACTTCAGGCGCTGTTCCACGGCCGCAACGTCGGCCGCACTGGCATCGGTAGCCATGAAGATGCTCACCTGGGGATCGCTGGATAACTGGCGCGAGAACGTCTGCAGGTTGCTCAGCCCGAGGTAAAAACCTGCTGGCAGCGACAAGGCAATGCCCATTACGACTATGTTCAGCGCCGAGGCGATCGGCTGGCGTGCGAGCCTTGCCAGGCTCTCACGCAGCGTGTCGAGGTGAACCAACAGCCAGTTCATGCGGCAATCCTGCCGTGGTCGAGATGCAGAATGCGCGGGCCGAGGCGCGCGATCATGTCTTCATCATGCGTGGCGATCACCACGGTTACACCAACCTGGTTGAACGACTTGAACATGCTGATGATTTCCTCGGCATAGGCTGTGTCCAGATTGCCGGTAGGCTCATCGGCCAGCAGGATGGCGGGCCGATTGACGATGGCGCGAGCGATGCAAAGGCGCTGTTGCTCACCGCCGGACAATGCGATTGGCCTCGCCTTTTCACGCCCAAGCAGACCGACTTTGTCGAGCGCAGCGCGGGTGCGTTTCGAGATCTCACCGCGCGGAAAGCCGGTAATCGCCAACGGCAACGCCACATTCTCGAAAACGCTGCGGTCGAATAACAGCTTGTGGTCCTGGAATATCAGCCCGAAGTTGCGGCGGAAGAACGGGATCATGCCGGCCTTCATTGCCGACACGTTCTGGCCATTGATGATGATCCCGCCCGCGCTTGGCCGCTCGATAGCCGTAATCAGCTTCAGCAGCGTGCTTTTTCCTGCGCCGGAGTGGCCGGTGATAAAGACCATCTCTCCTGGTTCAACCGAGAACGTAACGTCGCGCAATGCCTCAAAGCCCCCCGTATAACGCTTGGAGACGTGGCTGACCTGGATCATCGGGCCGCGGGCCGTTGTTGCACTCACTCGAATAAAGCCTCCACAAATTCTTCGGCAGAAAATGGACGCAGATCGTCGACGCCCTCGCCGACGCCAATGAATCGCAAAGGAATCGGCTTGTGACGCGCAATGGCGGCTATCGCGCCACCCCTGGCGGTGCCGTCCAGCTTCGTGAGGATGATCCCGGTGACTCCCAGCGCCGCATCAAATGCTTTCACCTGGTTGACGGCGTTCTGCCCGTTGTTGGCATCGAGCACAAGCAGAACTTCATGGGGCGCATCGGGGATGGCTTTGGCGATCACGCGCTTGACCTTGCGGATCTCCTCCATCAGGTGCAACTGCGTCGGCAGGCGACCGGCCGTATCCGCGATGACCACATCGATCTTCTTCGCTCTTGCCGACTGGATTGCATCGAACACAACTGCAGCAGTATCGCCACCTTCCTGCGCAATGACGGTCACGTCGTTGCGTACGCCCCATATTTTCAACTGTTCACGCGCAGCGGCACGGAACGTATCTCCAGCCGCCAGAAGAACGGACTTGCCCTGCGCCTGAAAAAGTCGCGTAAGCTTGCCGATCGAAGTCGTTTTTCCGGCGCCGTTTACGCCCGCGATCAGGATTACGAATGGCGAGGCCTGGGAAAGGTCAAGCGGTTTCTCCAGCGGCTTCAGCAAATCGAGCAACGCCTGCTTAAGAACGTCGCGGATCTGAGACGCGTCCGTCAACCCCTGCAATCGGGCTCGGGCGCGTGTCGCGCCGAGCAGGTGTGCGGTCGCTTCAACGCCGACGTCGCAGGCAAGCAGGACCGACTCCAATTCCTCGAACAGTGGGTCATCTATCTTGCGGCCGACCCCGAACGCCGCCGCGAGCCTCGCCCCCAGTCGCGCCCGGGTGGCCGCCAGCCCCCGCCGCAATTTCGTCGCCCAGTCCTTGCTGCCGGATTCCGCGGCTGCACTCTTGTCATGCTTCAGGAAACTTAACATACTCTCGCGTTGTCAGATTTATTCCGAAAATTCCTTCGAACTGCTGCAATTCTATTCTGTTTGTTCCCAGTTCATCCATAAGCATGTTGACAACGAATTCGCTTGTTCGATCGTGTCTTGTTGCCCTGTTACTGTCATGTAACGGGGCGAGTGCTCTTGCGGCCACGATTCCGCAACGCACGCTGGCCAATGGATTGAAGGTCATCGTCAAGGAGGATCACCGCTCGCCGGTCGTGGTGTCGATGGTGTGGTATCGCGCTGGCAGCATGGACGAGGTCAGCGGCACCACCGGTGTGGCGCACATGCTCGAGCACATGATGTTCAAAGGCTCGCAGAAGGTGACGGTAGGAGAGTTCTCCCGCACCATCGACCGTGCCGGCGGTCGTGCGAACGCGTTTACGTCGCGCGATTACACCGCGTACTACGAGCAATTGCATAAATCCAGGCTGCCTCTTGCTCTGGAGCTGGAAGCCGACCGCATGGTCAACTTATCCTTTGCCGGTGATGAATTCTCCAAGGAGCTCAAGGTGGTCATGGAGGAGCGGCGTTCACGCACAGACGACGATCCACACGCGCAGTTGCACGAGCAGCTGATGGCAACCGTTTACATGTCGCACCCGTATCGCTCGCCGGTAATCGGCTGGATGAACGACCTGCAGAACATGCAACTTGCAGACGCGCGAGGCTGGTATGAAAAATGGTATGCACCGAATAACGCGACATTGGTCGTTGCCGGCGACGTCGACCCCGAAGAGGTTTTCCAGCTCGCAGAGAAGTCTTTTGGAACCCTTCCGGCGCGCACTTTGCCCGAGCGCAAGGTGCAAATCGAGCCGCGCCAGTTCGGCATCAAGCGCATCACCGTCAAGGCACCGGCGGAATTGCCGTATGTGGTCATGGCCTATCGCGCGCCGGTTCTGCGCGACGTGGAAAACGACTGGGAGCCGTACGCGCTTTTTGTTCTCAGCGGGATTTTCGATGGTAATGACTCGTCGCGACTCAATCGTGAAGTGGTCAGAACCACGCGCGTGGCCAATTCGGCCAATTCCAGTTACGACCTGATCAATCGCGGCCCCGCGCTGTTCTTTCTGGACGGAGTGCCGGCAGAGGGCAAAACGGTGGCCGACGTCGAAGCGGCGCTCCGGGAGCAGATTCGGGTGTTGGTGGAACAGGGCGTCAGCAACGAAGAATTGCAGCGGGTGAAAGCACAGGTCACGGCCGCCCAGATCTACGCGCGCGACTCAGTCTTCTATCAGGCACTGCGTATCGGC
>Ga0137438_1000003_pt1 | contig 32670 bp, 40 predicted proteins | sample EasRivERMGT157_2_FD_102327 | JGI IMG/M metagenome (GOLD analysis project Ga0137438, IMG submission 102327) | Soil microbial communities from meander-bound floodplain in the East River, Colorado, USA - East River MetaG ERMGT157_2 | ecosystem: Environmental > Terrestrial > Soil > Floodplain ... | reverse complement strand
TGCCGATCTGGTCGCGGGAGGCGACCATAGCGGCCAGGCTCTTCGCGTTGCCCTTGTAGGCGGCCGCGGCTGTAGCCAAGTCCCCCGGCGAGAGTCCGGAGTCTCGGGCGAATTGATTCTTGTAGTGCAGGATTTTAGCCTTCACCGCGCCGCTGCCATTGCCCAGCTGCACGCTCTGCCCGGTGATGGCGAGCTGCCGGCCCTCGCGCTGCAGATCGTCCTCGGTCAGTCCCGAAACCTGCATGGTTGCCCCAGCGCGCGCGGCGGCCTCCTGGCCCGCGATATTGATCTTGATCGGCGCCGTGTTTTTCGCGATGATGACCGCTTTCTCTTCATCGCTCAGCTTGTCACCGGCGTCCTTGATCAGCGCGCGGGCGCCCTTCAGATCGCCCTGGCTCATAGCCAGCCGGACCGAGTGCTTCGTGCGATCATTCAGCTTCGCGGTGTCACCGTTAGGCGGAATGATGTTGTCGATCTCGGTGTCAATTTGGCCCGGATCGTGCACCATCGAATCCATCGCCTGCTTCGTGAGGGTCTGAATGTCGTACTCGGGCTGTTTTTCGACGGGCACATTCTGCCGGATCAGACTCTTCGCCATTACCGGGTTGTAGGTCTTCGGCCAGCTGGCCGTCGCCTGCGGGTTGGCGGTGCGCACGGCATCATAATCGGCCTGCGTCGCCTCGGGATTCCCGACCACCGTCGAGAGCCGCTGGATCGCCTTGGTCTGCTGCTTGGCGTCGACCGTGGTCGCGATGTTCTCAGAGTTAGCCAGGCCCGCCATCAGCGGATCCAGCTCGGCCGGCAGGAACTTGCGCGGCTTCGTGCCCGGGGCGAGAGTTGCGGTGGGTCCGACGCCTTGCGGCGCAGCGACCGCGCTCGATCGCGCGGGCGGCAGCTCGGCGGCATTGGTCGGCGCCGGCGCCTGGTCGGGTTGCGTGAAGATCTCGCCGAAACGGTCTTGTAAGGCCTGTGGTGCGACGATGCCATTCTGCTCGCGGTTCTGATTGACGAGCTGCTGCGAGGCCTGGCCGGTGGCGGTCGCTACCTGGCCGGCTTTGCGCGCGGCCTCGGTGTCCTGCTGCGCGCGGATGTCGCCCTCGCCCTGGAACTGCTGGTGTAGTTTTTTGAGATTGAGCGCAATGAGATTGCTCGCCTGCTCATCCGGACTGGGCACTTCCCACTGGACCGGCCCTTGCGCGGTCTTCTGTGTGGTCTTGGTGCGGTTCGGATCGGGCGCGCGATACACCGGCGCGCTCGATCCATCTGGCGCGGCGACGTCTTCGCGGACAAGTCCGTGCATGATGGGCTTCGCCCCGATCGATTGTAGATGGTTCGCAAACTCCAGATCGGCCTCGCGTTCCTTGAGGTCGGCGGCGTCGTGTTGCATCCGTTCGACGGTGCCCGGAAGACCCTGGGTAAGTCCCCGGCCGATTGCTTGGAAAATATGCCCGAAAGCGCCCATGGTTTGAAAGTCCTCTCTATCCGAACAGCTTCAGCGGACCCGCGCTGAAGCTAGCGCCGACGCCAGCCCCGACGCCGGTACCGCTGCTCTTCGACGTTCCGGTCTGCGTGGTCGACGACGTGCCGGTGTTTTCGGTCGTGCCAGTGGTCTTCTGCCCCATGTTCATCGAGAGCAGTTGCTGGCTGAGCTGCGCCGCGGTCAGCGGCAGCTGGCTCTTCTCCGTGGCGAAGGTCGTGTCGACTCCCGACAGCGCCTTGCGCCGCGAGAGATCGGTCGCGAGCGCCGCGGTGCCATACTTGCCAGAGCCGCCGCCGCCGGTGCCGCCCATGAACTGCTGGCGCAGCGAGTCGGCCACGCCCGAATAATTATCGTTGACCTGGTTGCGGGCCTGATTCTGCGCCGGCGCCAGGAACTGGTCCGGATTCGTCGAGAGCGCGTGGATCAGCTGGGTGATCTGCGTCTGGGCCTGGAGTTGTTCCGGCGTCAGTTCGCGCGTCGTCTCGCCCGACGTCGTCCCGCCCTGATTGTAGAGGCTGTTGGCGACCTGGTCGCTGGTCTGGCTTTGCGAGCTGTGATTGATTCCGAACGACATCGTCGAAGCGCTCCTTCTGCAGGCCTAGAAGCATTAAATCTACTAGGACGCCGCCGCGCCTCGTCTGCCCGTGCTGGGTTCCCTCGCGGGATCCGCCCAGCGCCTTCACCATTCCACTCAGAGATAGATTATCAGCAAATGCAACGGTCGAGATTTTATCAGCGCCGAAGCCGGCCGGCGGCGCCGCGAAGATGACCTCGCAGGCCTGCATCAGCGCGGGGATCGTGGTCTTATGTCCCCAGAAATCGCGCGCGAAGACACAGTGCAGCTCCCACACGATCGGGCCCGCCTGCTGCGCGGTGATCACGCCGCCCAGCTGGCCGTCGCGTTCGACGCCCCAGCTCACGCGGCCGCGGCGCTCGAGGATCTCCCAGTCGTCGACAAACTGGTCGAGCGTCTTTGCGAAGTAATCGTCGGCGATGCGATCGCGCGAGGCCTCGACCCAGCGCCACACGCGCGGCAGCGCCACGGTCGGAAACGGGCGGACCAGCTCGATGTGCATCAGCTTTCGCTAATATACCAGCGGGTTGTTTCGAGGATATCCACCTCGACGACCATCTGCAAAGCGACCAGCACGGCCGAGTCAGGCAGCACGTCGACTTCGGTGACAGCCTGGATCGCGTCGAGCACGCCAGAATCGAGCAGCTCGTCGACCTCGACCGGGGCCTGGTAGGCCCGCAGGTTGGGCGTGCCGGCGTGCGGATAGGTGTTGATTGCGGTCAGCACGTCGAGCGTGAAGGCGCCGAAGGCGCCCGAGTTCAGCTGGAAGATGTTGACCTCTGAGGTGCTGTTGGCCAGCTGCAGGGCGCCCGTCGCGGTGTCACTGTCGAAGCTGATCACCGTCTCGCCGTTCATGACGATGTCGCACTTGATATGCACGCGCAGCACGCCGGCGATCGTCACGTCGGAAAAGGTCACGTTTACCTGGAAAAAGTTGTACGTGTAGAACCGATACAACTTGTCGCAGGAATTGCCCAGGATCTCTCCCGAGGTCGGATCGAGCGCGGTTACAGTGCCATCGATTTCGATGCGGATCTGCAGCAAGGTAAAGCTATGGCCCGAGCCGTTGGGCCCGTTGATGAACGAGACCAGCTGCTGCGAGCTGGTGCTGGCGCCGAGTTTCGTCGCGAAGAACTCGCTGAAGCTGGCCAAGCACGATGCCGTCGTGCGGTCATAGTTGGCCGACGCCAGAAAGAGACTGAGCGTGCGATCGGTGCCCGGGATCCCGGTGCCATTCGCTTCGGATACGATCTGCGCGAGGAAGCCCGAGCCGGTCCAGGATCCAAAAGGCAGGTTGGTGCCGATCGAGTAGCCCTGGAAATCGTCATCGAGGTACGCCATGCTAAGAACTTCTTACGAGATACACTTCACTCCGGCGATGAGCGCATTGACGCCGGCCGCGGTCCAGGCCAGGCCCGTCGCGGGGTCGAGCTTGAGCGAAAACTCGTAGTATTCCGGATTGGTGGTCGAGACGAAAAACTCATCAGATTCGGCATCCGTGCCGGTGGATCCGACCACAATTTTAAACGACTTCGTGCCCTCGTCGTCCTTCTGCACCAGCACCGAGATATTGAGGCCGAGGATCGTGCCCGAGAAGGCCGGCAGCGAATCGAAGCCCCAGAGATCGATGTCGCCTGGCGTAGCCGTCTTGAGGAACTTCGTAATATCGACCGGGTGCGTGTTCACGCGATCGAAGTGGGTCGAGCCGCTGTTGGGCGTCCAGTCGAGGATCCCGCCATCAGAAGCCGGATAGAGCGGCACGTTGCGGATGTCGCCCTCATAGCTGGCGTAGTTTTTCAAGTACAGATCGGTGATCCAGCTGCCGGTACCGGCTCCGCCTGCGGCGGCAGAGAACTTGTGCCGGTTGGCATCGACGCCGCCGGTCGTTGGGAACGATAAGAGCGAGCTGGCGTTGATGCCGGAAGAGGCTGAGCCGCTGCCCTCGACGTGGCCGTTGATCCGCAGCTCGACAGCACAGGTGATCGGCGTGCCTCCGGTCAGCTGGATGTCCCATTCGAGCATGTAGCGCGTGTTCGAGAAGAGCGAGCGATCTGTGACCAGCAGGGACGTCGCGCCGTTGTTAGTCAACATCGATAACGTGCCATCGACGTTCTGCCGAAGGATCGCGAGCAGGACGTCATTGTTGAACAGCTCATAAATGCTGCCATTACTGAGCGCTGTCGAGAGATAGCGATAGCGATGCCCGACGACCCAGCGCGCGGCGTGCGGTGTCGTTTTGGCGATCGCTCCATTCTGCAGAAACAGCTCGACGCGGCTGCCGCTGAGTCCACCCGTGTTGTCGATCGCGAAGCCGGCGGCCGAGGTGTAGCGCTGCCGCATGTTGGCCAGGAGATCGGCATCGGCCGACGTCGCGACCTTGTAGCGCTTGAAGGAATCCTTGAAGAGATAGTCGGACATTAGGAAGCAAGACCTCGGAGTCGGATCGCGATCGTCACCTGGCTCGCGCCGCCGGCGATGACGACAACGCCCTGGAGTAGAGTGCCGAGCGCGAAGGGGCCAGGCAGCGCCAGGCCTGTCGCATACACCGGCCCGACGCTGCCGATCGGCAACGTCAGATCTGACGCCAGCATGTTGCCGGCGCCGAACTTGATCACGTTCGCGGTGAGATCGGCAGTGCTCGGCGCGGTGACCGCGGTGACCGAAATCTCGATCGGCGTGAAGCCGGCTCGGTTGGCCATGATCTGCGCATAGGGCGAGGCCTCGCCGTTCGATGGCTCGCCGTCGATGGTGAAGTAAATCGTCGGCTGTTCGATGCCCGAGCCCGTGCCGGTGACTTGCTGGGCGATGCCTTGCCCGGCGAAGCGCTTGAGCGTGCGCAGGTTGACGCCGTCGAGATCGTCTTTCGGATCCGCCAGGTTGATGATGCGGAACTGCGCTAGGTCGGCCTCGCCGAGCGCCGGATTCTGCAGGAACTTCTGAAAGGCTAGGTTGATCTGCTGAATGCGGTCGTTAATCAGACTGGAGGTGACCGGGGCCGCGGGGATCTCCAGGATCTGCTGGGCCTGTTTGCTAGGGTCGGTCGGCATTAAACTTTCCAGGTCAAAATTTCACTCACTCCGCGATCAGTGCCGAAAACCTCACTGGATCGGATCGACGGGCAGGTCGACCCACTCGAAGGACTCGGGCGTCTGCCGCACGGGCATCGCGACTTCGTGCCAGGCGTCGGGCGTCGCCTCGAGCGGCACGGTGTGCCACTCCCAGGGCGTATCATTCGTCTGGACGCGCCGGCCGAGGATGCTCACATCGAAGATCCGCGCGACATATGGGCCGACCATCCGGAAGCGGGTTAAGTGGCCTTTGAAGTGGCCCGGCAGGCGGCCCGAGATCCGCGCGCGGCCGACCGTCGACGTCGTCGTGTCCATGGGGAAGCGGGCCTTCACGCGCACGTCGTTGTCGGGCTGCTCGGCCGAGACCTCGAACACCATCGGGCCCTCGGTCTGCGCGGTCACTTCGATCTCGCGATAGATGCTCATGCCGTCGGTAAGATCGAGCGGCTGCGTTTCCCAGATTTCGCCGCGGGTGCCATCGAAGTAGACGCCGATCACGCGCGCGCGGAATGTGGCGCGACCGTGCAGGCGCAGCACGCCGCCGGCGGGCGGATAGATCCGGACCTTGAAGAGCTGGCCATAGGGCAGCGCCGTCTGCGCGTCGCTTGCGGCCGAGAGCGTCGGATCCTCAAAGGGCAGCATCCGCGGCGCCCGGGTTTGCGTGGGCAGCGCGATCGTGCGCTGCAGCACCATCACATTGCCGGGTAGGTCGCCATAGATCTCGAGCCGGCCGGATCCCGAGCCGCCGATCGTGTCGTAATCAAGCAGCAGATCCTTCAGCTCCCCGACGCGCGCCGGCGCGACCGAGAACTCGGCCGACTCGAAATACTCGCCGATGGTGCCGTCAATGTATTCTCCGATCGGGCGCATCCGCAGACGCGCCTGGTGAACCTGAAAGAGACCCGTCGCCGCCTGTGCCCACATGCGCCAGTTGCGGCCATCGACCTGCGCCGGCAGCCGGAAGCGGATGTTGCCGCGGCCGTTGGGCGCCGTGAAGTTCTCGTCGTTGCGGTGCGCGAGCAGCGAGCCCGGCAGATCGCTTGAGATTACGTTCCGGATGACCTGGCCGGCGCCGGTCAGATAGAACTCGGCGTAGTCGACCTCTTTGACGCGCTCGGGCAGGCCCAGATCGGTCGGGCCGGTGTCAAACGTCGCGGCCAGGCGCTCTTCTGGATACCAGTGAATGTACACGCCATAGATGACGATCGTCCCCAGGTAGTCGGACTCGACGCGCACGGCCGCGTTTTTGCAAGTGATGCCAGGGTCGTCGCCGGTGGTCGTCTTAAACATCGCCGTGAAGCGCGGCTTTGCGTTCGTCGAGCTGCTGCAGGTGCCGAGCAGGATCTTCGTGCCGTTGTCGTAAACCAGATACACCGACAGGATCGCGTTCGGCCCGCTGGGCGCCATAGTCTGACAATCGATCTCGACGTCGGTCATCACCTTCCGGTTATCCGGAAGGCCCATGTCATAGTAGGCACTTTGCCAGCGGGCTTTCGCGCTCAGTCCGTTGTCGAGGTAGAAACCCTCCAGCTCGAGCGAATACAGATATCCGCCGCCGGTGGGGCCGGTCGCGCCGGCCATCATCTGGAAGCCGGGGCCCTCATAGAGCAGCGCGGTGAAGCCGGGCGCCGCCAGGTTGTTATATTTCTCGAGCGCCCAGCGTGCCGTCGGCTTATGATAGATCGCGACGACGTTGGGCAGCGTCTTGCCCTGTTCCGGATAGCTGAAGCGAAGCCGGTCGCCGATCACGGCGATCGAGACGTTGGCAACCGCGGCGGCCTCGAAGGCCATGGGCGGTAGCACCTCGCCGTCGCTCAGCTCGACAAATCCGCCCTTGAAGATCGGATCGATCGCCGAGCTGATCTTCTCTTCCGAGTCGCCATCGAAGCGATAGATGCCCTCCCAGCCGGCGACCCAGTCGACGGCGCCGTCGCTACAGACTGCATTCTCACCGAGCGCGCCGATTGCGGAGTTGGTTTGAATCGGATCCGCGGCAACGGGATCGCCTACCAGGCGCCAGATCGAGCGCCGCTTATAGAGCAGCATGACCGTCTTGTGAACGGTGGCCGTGAGGATCTCATCCTCATCGCTGCCGGCGTCTTCCCAATTTCCGATGAAGTCGTCGACCGCGCCAGGGAAAGACCAGGCGACGCCGGCGTCGGTCCAGAAGTAGCGCGCCGGGTGCCCGTCAACATTGAAGGCGACCAGCTTGCCGTAGAACGGCCCGACGACGCCCTTGGCTGCCGGCGGCGCCGATCGCGAGACGGGCATCTCGACATTGTCGGTCTGCGCCTGGCGGTTCGTGGTGGTGTCGACCCATGGCCCGGTCGATACGTTGCCGGCGAGTTTGCCCACCAGCAGCGCGGCGCTGAGCCCGCCGCCGATCCGCCAGATGCGCCTGAAGGCGATGTTGGGGTCGGGTGAGATCGGGATCGTGGTCAATGTGATCGTCTGCGTGCCGGCGACGACGGCGTTAGAAGGCGGCCCGGGCGGCCCGTCTTCGCCGTCGGTGTTCTCGTTGCTGATGAAGTAGGTGATCGCGCCCGAGCTGTTCTCGCCGACCGTGCCGACGAATTCGAGCCGGTCCAGGCCGACGTTGCACGCGCTGTTCACTTTGAACGTGACGCCGATCTCGGAGACGTTCGCCCAGTCAATGCGCAGCATCGCTTCTGATGGCGGGTACGTCGCCGGCGGCGCCGCGCCGATGCCGGTCTGCGGCCAGGCTGAGCCCGTGTAAATGAAGGTTGGCTGCTGCAGCTCGGTCGCGAAGCGCGCCTCCAGATCACTCACATTATTACTTGAGATGGTAGCCACGACCTTAGTCGTCGCCTCGGTGATCCGCTGCGTCCAGTCGTCGATATTTAACCGCCGGCGGATCTTGAGCTGCGTCCAGCTATTCAACGCCTGGTTGAGGAACTTCGAGGGATCCTGGAAGGTGAACTCGGCATAGCCCTCGGTCGCGGTGCCGAGTGCGGTCTTGACATAGACGGTCAGCGCGTCGATCGCGGCCGGGTTCGTGCAGAAGATCCAGATCCGGATCAGGTCGGTGTCGAGCGTCTGGCCGTCAACCGATCCGTCGAAGCTGCCGAGCGAGACGTATGCCGTCGTCGACGTGGCGCCGGCGATCGCGAGGCGCAGCGAGCCCGCGCCCGACTGCTTGTTGTCGGTGTCGATGTCCGCGACGACGGTGCCATTGGCGACCGCGGCGCCGGCCTTCATCGCGTAATCGGTGAACGGATCCGCGCCATTCGGCGGCGAGTCTACGCCGACATTCAGGTCGGGCGTCGCTGCATCGAATTCGGTGACCAGGCTGGTGATCTGGCCGCCGCCGGTTGCGGTGGCCGGCGTCAGTGGCGTCGACGGACACCACGGCACGACCTCGCTGCCGAAGTTCCGGATCTTTTTTTGCTTGGCCTGGTTCATCAGCCAGGCGGCGCCGCGGTAGAACGCCAGGCCGAGCGGCTTGCCATCGAGCCCCGTGACGATCTCGGTGCCGCCCGGTGTGCCGAAGCTGTTGTGCCAGAGGCTGGTCCCGATGCCCAGATAGCGATCGTTGGCCGTGCGGCGCAGCGTGTGGAAGTTTCCGGTGCCCAGCGGCCCGACGTCCAGGTTGGATCCGAAGCGGGTGCGCAGCTCGTCGACCTGGTCGACGCGAAAATTCTCGACCAGGCTCGAGTAGCCCTGCGCGAGCTTGTCGCTCGGGGGCAGCAGCTGCATGCCGCCGGTCATGATGCGCTGTTTTTCGGTCTTACTCGCCATGGCTACTCCAGAGGTGCTCGGCGACCTGATCGATCTGGTCGACGATCGAGCGAAACCATGCGGCCGTTTCGTCCATGCTGGCGTTCGTCTCCTTGGCCCGAGCCTCGCCCAGCGCGAAGAAAGTGAAGTACTCGCGCAGGATCGGCGGCGCCGCGAGGATCGCCGTCGACTTTTCGATCGCCGCAGGCAGCTCGGCCATCGTCAGACCGACGGCGACGCCGTTATAGGTGACCGTCGGCGCCGGATAGAGCGCGATCTTCGTGAGGCCCTGGAGGTCCTCGAGAAAGGCCTTCGGCTTCCCAGCGGCCGCGGTCGGCCAGGTCGCGTCGAGCGCGTCCATCTCTTGCACGTTGCGCGCGCGCAGATAGCGGCCGCCCAGATCGGCCTGGAAGGTCAGCACATGCGCCGCCGGCAGGTTGTAGTCGGCCGTCCCGGTCGCGGCGGTGATGCTCTGATCGTAGACGACGAAGGCCGCATGCTTGCGCGCGAAGCGCTTGACGGCCTCATCGATCCAGACATACAGCTCGTCTTCGGTCCAGAAGACGGCGTCGGCCGGCCCGCGGGCATTGAGCGGCGCCCACAGATCGCCGACCACCAGCGCCGCGTTGATGAAGCCAGGCGACGCCGGCACGGGCTGCGGGACTATGAAGAGCAGCAGCAGGGGTTTAGACCTCGTAGCCGTGGAGCGTGAGCACGCCGGTCAAGCCTGTGCCGCTCGTATACTTGACGATGTTGTCGCCGGCCGAGGCCTTCCAGGGCTGCCCGTTGAAGGTCAGCGGGAAGACGCCGGTCGGGATCGTGCCATCAAACATCCGATTAGCGGCGGTGTCTGTGTGATCGAACACCTTGAGCGTGCCGGTGACCGAGACGATCAGGAAGCCGCCCAAAATAACGAACTTCTTGCCGCTGGCCGGGGTCCATACCGTGCCTCCGGTCTGGCTGGCCGATAGTGAAACGCTGACCGAGATGCGCGTGTTGCCGCCGTGTGCCGGCTGCGTGTGCAGCGGGTTGCTGTCACTGAAGGCGGTCCCACCGTTGTCGTAGAGTTTTACCGATTGTTTGGTGGTATCGGTCGGATCGACACGTAGCGGGGCGCCGCTCGATCCGATTTCGGTGCCAGCTTCCGCGCGGAGCGATACGTGCAGCCCGCGCTTCTGCGTCATGCGCAGCGCCCCGAGCTGGCCGGAACTGGGATCGCCCAGCGAGTCGTTGAATACGCCGGCGATCGGCTGGGTCTTGGTCGTGCCGGCCGTGAAGGCGGCCTCGTCTGCCGGCGCGACTGTGCCGACCGACTGGATCACGTCCACCTTTAGCGCGCGCGCCGTTGAGATGCTTGAAATGCCGACGGTATCGGTGCCGTCGGTGATCTTCGTCGGCCAGCCGCTTGCGACTGCGGCTGGTGTGCCTTGCAATGCAGTGATACTTCCCGAGACCGGCAGTGTGGCGATCGGGTTGGTTCCATCTGAGAGGCGCACGAAGGCGGGCGAGCCCACGGCGGCCGAAACCGGCAGCGCAGCCGCGGCCGAGATGGCCACAGTCGCCGCGATCGACACGGGCAGGGTCTGACCCGCGGCCGGGCGGATGTAAATGCCCGTCGCCGGCGAGCTGAGCAGGTCGACCGGCAGGCCGTCGCTTCCGCCTGCAAAGCACGGCTTCGAGACGCCATCGCTGCCGACGTCGAGCTTGAACTTCTGAAACATGACGCCTGAGACGTCATCGGTCGCGATCGTGATGCCGGATCCAGGGGTGATCGGTACGTTGTCGGCCATTTAGCCCACCTTTCGATTGAGAAACCGGCTCTGATCCGCTCGGTTGATTTCTACCGGCGCCGCGTCATAGCCTTGCTCGCGACACCGGGCCCGCACTTTTTGCGCCAGCTCCTGGACCGCTTCCATGTAGCGGTTCCACTGCGGCATTGTCTTCTGCCATTCCTGCGCGCCCTCTTTGGTCCGGAGGATCGGGATCGCGCCGTCGATCAACGCCGGATGATAGCGCTCCGGAATCTCGGGCACTTGCGCATTGTCGGCCGGGTAGCTCGAGAGCAGCTCGACGGGCGAGCGCGCGTATGTGATCGGCACGGTCGCCGTTGTCGTCTTGTAAATACTCAGCAGATCGAAACCGGTGTGCGCATAGCGCAAGGGGAAGCCCGTCTGGGTCGACCAGTTGGGATCGAGTGCGGCGAGATCCGCCAGGCGGCACGGCCGCACCTTGTTGCCGATCTGGTTGCGGATCCTCAGAGGCACGATCCAGTCGCCGAAGGTCGCGAGCATGTGATAGCGCGCGACGCCGGTTAATCCGAAGTTCGCGGTCGTCTCGAGGCACAGCGTGTAAAGGACGAAGAGGCGCTGCACCTGGTTGAGCGCGGCGAGCGTCTCGCTGGGCGTGTAGTGCATGAGCGACGGATCGAGATCCGGATCGTCGCCCAGACGTTCGAGGGTGCGGCGCTGCAATTCGTACACGGTCATAGCTCGTCGTCTTCTCCGGAGAGCGCGATACACATCGCCAGCACGGTCAACGCGAGGATCGCGATCATCATCCTGGCCACCCCACATGCTTCGGCCCACGGCCGTAGCGCGGACGCCCGCGCCGCTTCAGATTGTCGGCCAGCTGGATCTGTTGCGGTCCGCGCTGCTGCGCGTGGATCATTTGCATCTGGCCGAGCAGCTCCTTGTACTGAGCCTCATAGGCTTCGGCCGCCTGCAGGTTGCCGGCCCACTGCGGCCGCGGACGCATGGCATCGGCCTTGACGCCTTCGATGAGGCAGCTCGGCCGCACGAAGGGCTTGAGCGTCACGCCGGTCGCATCGCTGTCGATCTCGGGCTCTTCGTAGATGTAATCGATCGACCAGCTGAGAAGAGTATTCGCGTTGTCGGGGCAGTCGGGAACCGGGTACAGCTCGACCTGCAGCTGGGGCGGGTCGCTGAAATTGTCCCAGGTCGCGACGGCGAAGCCGGGCGTGCCGTAAGAGTTGCGCGAGCTGCTCAGCCGGTTCAGATCGCCCGGCTGGATGATCTCGAGCGGGCGATCGCGATTATGGAGCGGGGTGACCTGGCGAAGAATCCGTGCATTCGAAGGCAGCAAGAAGACGGCCTGATCGATCCGGAAGGTCGCGGCCGTGGTGTCGGGTCCTTCGTAGCCGCGGTCAAGGTTGCCGGTCGTCGGCGAGACATACGTGAACTGGTAATACTCGGCCGTGTTGCCGATCCGGATCATGCGGCCGTCCATCAGTGCGGTAAAGGCCGTCGACGGCAATCCGTCGCTGGTGATGACCTGCGAGCCCTGCGTCGCGGTGATGGTGCCGGTCGCATAGCTGAGCGGCGCCTGGATGACAGACTCGGCTTCTTGCCGCTTCCAGCTGATCTCGTCGAGAATGCGGGTATAGCGGCCCTGGATCCAGCCTTCGATCAGCTCGATGTCGACGCCGGGCAGCTGCTTCTGGAGCTGTAGCTTGATTTGGCCGTAGGTCATGCGGTCCGCTTCCTGCAGGCCGCCGCCTGGCTCATCCGATCAGATCCATCGTAAAACATTCCTATGCCCCCGGCTTGAAATGGCCAGGCGTGCCGGCCTCGTCGCCGTCTTTGAAATGCCCGGGCGTGCCGGTGGTGGTGGCGGCCTTGAATCGATCCGGATCGCCCGTGGTAGTTGCCGGCCGGAAGACGCCCGGCGGGATCACGGCCGCGGCGACGGTTGCGATCGCGCTGACTGTATCGGGCGACCCTTCAACGATTGCAGCATTGCCGGTGATGGGCGCGCTGCCGGCGCTGGCGAGTGTATCGTCGTCTTCGGTGATGGCCGCATGGCCGCCGACGACCGTCGAAGCGAAGATCGTGTCGTCGTCCTCGGTGATCGCCGCATCACCGAGCCGCGTATGCTGCAGCTCGGCCGCGACGCTGTCATCGCCCTCGGTGATGTCGGCGTCGCCGGTTCGCGGCTCGAGCGGCAACTCGGCGCTGAGTGTGTCGTCCGCTTCGGTGATCGCCGCATTGCCGGTGATGGGCGCGCTGCCGGCGCTGGCGAGTGTATCGTCGCCCTCGGCGATGGCCGCGGCGCCGGCGATTGCCAGGGCGCCGGCGGCGCTGATCGTGTCGTCCGCTTCGGTGATGGCCGCGCTGCCGGTGCGGCCAGAGGGTCCCAGCTGCCGGCGCCAGGGGATTAAGCCGCTGCCGGTTTTGCTCCTGAGCTGGCCCATAGAGTCCTACGGTGTGAGTGCCTGCGTCACGATCGTATAGTTGACATCCACGGCGCCCGAGGCCGTGAACAGCAGCTCGATGGTCGTGCCGTTCAAGTCCGACGCCTCCAGGCTGATCTTGTAGACGCCGAGCGAGATCTCGGTCACCGAGTTGGCGCAGGCGCCGAGCGCGCCCCCGTCGATCGAGCGCTTGGCCGTCACGGTCGCACCCGTCACGGCGACGCCTGAGGAATCGCACAATGGGAACGTGAAGGCGGCCAGCGCCGTGTTCTTGGCGAAGACCGGGAGCGGCGTCAGTTGAATCATCACGATGCGCGGAACAATGCCCGGCGTCGATCCGGTGAACATAATCGCCACCCAGCCGGCACCGGCGGCGAGTGCCGCGTCGGGGATCCCGAATTCGTACATGCCGGGCTGGTTGGTCGCGTCTTTTTCTTTGAAGCCGCTCGAGGTGAAGCTGCCGCGCGTAGCGGTTGCCAGCGTAACGGCCGTCGCGTTGGCGTTGCCCTCATCCTCGCGCCAGTAGTAGCAGGCCAGGCCCGAGGTGTTGAAGACCAGGCCGGTCTTGCCCGAACCATCGCCCGCGGCCGAGTCTTGGATGAAGACCGCGATGCGCTTCGACGTCGTGCCTGCTGGGATGTTCAGTTCCATTTTTTAGAAGAAGAATCGGAACTTCGGATCTTGATGTTGCGCGACGCCAGGGTCGGGGTAAAACGTGCCGGTGATGCCAGGCAGGGTTTGCGGGTATCCCTTCGCGCGCACGAGCGCGCCGCCGCCGCCGTTATTGCTCAGCCGGAAATCCTTGGTGCTTGCCGAGATGAACGGATCCGCAGTGAGCGTCATGCTATGCGATCCAGCGGTCACTCCGGAGACCACCGACCCCGAGGCATTGTAAGTGAAGTTGTAGTCGTCATAGATGTCGCCCGAGCGCAGAGCCGTGCCGGTGTTGTTGATCCCATTCGTCACCGTGGAGATCACGCAATTGGAGATGTAGACATTCCCGTTGGAAGGCGTGAAGCGGATCCCGTCGCGCGCCACGTTGTAAATGACGCAGCGGTCGATGGTGGTGGGTCCGCCCGCAGTCAGCTGGAAACCGTCGCTGCCGGCGACAGCATTGCCGAAGACGACACAGTCGAAGCACTGACCGCGCGGCATCACGAAGGCGGCGTGCGCGCTGCCGGTCAAGGTGCCGGCGATGCAGCCCCTGCAGATCTGATCATCGTTGTTGAAAGTGAACGCGGCGCCGGCGTTGGCGACGTCGTGCACGTAGCACCGGAAGCAGCCGACCCGCACGTTATTGAAAAGAATCTGCGTCGATGTGCTGCTCCCGTTTTTGCACTCGATGTTCTCCGCATAATTGTTGATGCTGGAGATAGTCATGCAGCGGGAATCCGTCTGGCTGTTGGCGTCGATGATCGCGTTCCGGAAGTAGAGCGACCCGTTCGAGCCGGTCTGCAGCGTGATGGGCACCACGCTGCTGCCGCTTGAAATCTGAACGGTGAACGATCCGCCGTCGCCCCGCGCGGACGTGTAGCCGCTGACCTGGGTATAGGCGTTATTAGCGTTGTAGTTGAACGTCACGCCCGCGGTGATCGTGTAGGTGGCATCGGCCTTCACCCAGGCCCGGCAGCCGCCGCACATATCGGTGTTGAGCTGGGTAAGCGTGGCCAGCGCGCCGCCCACGTGGAAGACGCCACCGGTCGAGCTGAGCGTGCCGGCCGAGCGATCGAGCGTCGCGGCGTTGGAGGCTACCGAAACGATCTCAAAGACGCCGGTGGTGAAGCCGGTCCCGCTGCTGATCCGGAGGCAGTTGCCGACGTCGGCCGCGACGAAGTTGTGCGACGCGCTGGTGACCTTCGTGTTGGTCGTGCCGTCGATCACCAAGTTGCTGAAGCCGTAGCTTTCCGAGTTTGCCTGGCTCAGGTCGGTGCCGGTCGCGCCTTCTTTGAAGCAGCCCGAGTTAGCGTTGTTGCCCGCCTGGCGGACCTCAAAGATCATGCTCGACGAGATGGCCGCGCGGACGGCGGGTGATACCAGCAGCAGTAGCGCCAGCAGATAGCGTTTCATAATGAAGCCCTCCGTTTTTAGGCGTTGCCAGCGGTGAGAGTAAAGCTGGATTCGGTCAAAACCTGGCTAATCGCCAGCGTGATGTTGTCGAGGGTCAGATCGCCGCCGCCGCCGGTCGCGGTCACGGTGCCCTGCATGCCGGTGGTCGTGCCGGTGGAGTCCTTCACGCGGAAGTAGCCGGCATCGCCAGCGGCGATCGCCGTGCCTGACCAGGTGCCCAGCTTGGTCTTGGTTCCACCCGACGCCGCGTTCATCCAATCGGTCGGCAGCGTGATTTCGATGAGCTTGGTGCCCGAGTCGGCCGCGGCACAATTAGCCGGCGCCGATCCGGTCCAGAGCTGCAGCAGCGCGCCCGTGCCGATCGTCGACTCGACGGCATCCAGCCGGGCATTGCGGACCGCTACGGAATACTTGAGGGCCATAAAGTTCGCTCCTACGCCGCGGCGGCCAGCGCTGTTAGCGTGCCGTCAATCGTTTGTTTGTAGGCTTTCCAGAGCAGCGTAGTCTCGCAGCTGAGGTAAACCGTGGTGTTGGCTGGGACCGCGCTCTTGACTGCTGAGCCCGTGCCACCGTTGATCGCGACCGTCGCCGGCGCCGAACTCTTCAGATCGAACCCGTTGGCCCCGACGTAGATCCGCAGCAACAGGCCGGGCGTCGGCGCCGGCAGGATGACCTGCTGGTTAGCCGCGGAACTCGTCACGGAAGCGAACGAAGTGCCGTCGGGGATCGTTCCTGTCGTCAGACCCGCGGCCGTGGCGATGACGGCGACCGCGGTCGGTTGCAGCGATGGCCCGCCGACCGTTTTGTTGGTGAGGGTCTGAGTGTCGCTCGTGCCGACGATCGTGCCCGTGGGCGCGGCCTTGCCGTCCTTGAGCGTCTTCGAGTTGGCGCCGTTCCACTGTGGAATGAAGCCGTCGGTATTAGTGCCGGGCGCGGTCGTGTCGCCCGAGCCGGCGCCCGTCGGCAGCGGTTTGAATCGGCCTTGACTCATGTCGGCTTAGCCTCCCATCACCATCGGCAGCTTTTGCACGATCAGGATGAGAGCCGAGTCCAGGGTCTGGTTGACATGGCTCCCGGTCGTCCCGCTGCGCACCTTGATCCAGGGCGCGCCCTGGAATTCGTCGATCGTGACGAAGCGCGCGGCCGCGGCCTGGACGACGACCTCGGCGCCCTGAAAGTCATAGACGTCCTGGTAGGTGATTCCGTCGGCCGATGCTTGAAATGAGAGATTCGCCGCATCCCAGGCGGCCGGCATCTGGATGCCCACCAGCACGCCGTGCCCGAGATACATGGCTTGGGAAAGGGCGGCCCCGGCCGCAATCGTCGCTGTGTTCGTCGTCACCGGCGCGCTCATTGCTTCAGCTCCTTCGGCCGATCTTTCGCGGCCTCTTCCAGCTCCAGCTGTTTCAGCCAGTGTTCGACGTCCTGCAGGGCGCCGCCGAGACTGTTCTCTAAATCGCGGGCCCGGCTGACCTGCGCCGTGAGCCGCTCAATGTCTGCCCTGCCGACCGCCTGGACGCCGCGCTGGTCGCCGATCTCGCCCTCGAGCTGAGCCTTCCGCGCCAGTAATGCCGTCTTCGTCATGCGGTCCAGTTTAGACCATTGCCGTCATGCCGTCACGGCACTAGGCCGCATCGACGCTGCCGGCGAGACCCACCAGGTGGGTCGTCGAATCGCCGTTGAAGCCGAGAATCCGCACATAGGTATTGTCGGCCGTCACGTACTGCGCGAAGCCATATAGGTACGGGTTTCGCAGCAGCGTCTGGCCGTTCATCGTGGTGATCCCGATGAGGCCGGTCGGCGCGACCGCGCCTGTGATGTTCTGCACGGCGACGAAATCGCAATCCACGAACTTGACGAAACGATCGCAGCCGGTGGCGATCGTGATCATCTTGAATGTCGAGAGCGATGTGTATGTTTCAAAATGGCAGCGCTCGAAGATGTTGCGCGCGCCAGCGTTGATCTCGACCTCGGCCGTCATCGTGGCGCGGATCGCCGTATCGAGGCCGATGAAGCAGTGGTCGAATAGATTCTCCGAGCCTGACAGCTTGAGCGAACGCGAGCCGGCCACATCGGCGACGGCCGTCAGATCGCCCATGCCTGAGATCTGGCAATTGCGGATCACGTTGCGCTGACCAGTCACGTCCATGCAGCGGCTGGTGGTGCCCGAGGCCGGCGTGCCCTGGAAAAACTCGATATTCGCGATCAGGCAGTTATTGGCCGAAAGCGTGAACAGGGGCGCGAGCGCCGCGGCGGTTGAAAGATTCGAGATGCGCGATCGCTGCCCGATCATCGGCCCGCAGTTAATGCCGATCAGGTGCACGCCATCTTTGTTCCAATCGAGCTGCGTCGACTGGTAATCGGTCGTCGAGCCCGCGGTGTTCGACTCGGCCATCAGGGCGACGATGTCATTCTGGTTGGCTGTGGCGAGGCTCAGCGCCTCGACCAGGGTCTTGACGGCCTTCTGCGGCGTCGATCCGTCGCGGCCGTCCGAACCCGTGCCAGGACGGCAAAAGATGATGCGCCCCTGCGTCGCGGGGAACTGACCGCCGAAGGCGTTGAGCACCTGCTGCGCGGCGTTAAATCTGGTCTTTCCGAGGCTCATGGTCGTAGCTCCTTGCCGCTTGAGCGGCTGCCGGTTTGGAACGGGCCCGGCTTACCTGTGATGGCTACTGGCCGGCGTTGCCGACGACGCCGATGTAGTTATTCCAGCCGTGGGACTTTTTGTAGCGCATGCCCACGATCCCGACTTCGGTCTCGTCGTCGGTCCAGGACTTCGTGTACGGCTTCTTGCGATCGAACCAGATCAGGCCGGTGTCCTGCGGCTCGGCCGACAGGAACCAGGCGTTCGGCGCCGTAAGATACGGCCACACGAACAGGCTCGGCATGCCGTCTTCGGCGCCGCCCAGGGGATTGATCGAGCGCTGCGCCGTCTCCGGATCGTCTGGCGACTTCGTCAACACATAACCGACGAACCGGTTGTTCGGGTGCACGATCAACTTCGACGGCTTGATGTGGATCAGTTCGCCCGAGGGGCGCTTCATCAGCTCGAACACGGTCAGCGCGAGCTGCAGGCTGAAGCTGTCCAGATCGGCCGCGGTCATCAGATTCGACTGCAGGCCACCCGCCTTATACAGCGGATGCGATGCGCTGATGAGCGGCACGCCGTCGGGCCCGAAGAAGGCCGCCGAGTTGGTGAATGCGTTGTTGAACGTGCTGACCGCATCCAGCTCGCGCGTCTCGTTGCAAGACCAACCGAGGTCGCGGTGCATGTTCTCGATCAGCGACCACTCGTCATCCTCGACGACGTCGATCGTGGTCGGCACAGCCAGGCCGAAGCGGGTGTGCTTGAAGGTCGACTTAAACCCCTGCACCGGCTGATCGTAGCGGATCTTCCCGCCAACCGCGAGCTGGCCGAAACGGCCCACGCCCGACACCTGCGAGAATTGCTCGATCGAGCGGCTCGACGGGTTCATGTTGAAAATCTGCGTGAACTTCACCGGCCGCGCGCGATAGCCGCGATCGATGACGGCCCGTAGGCCTGGCAGCATGGTCTCGCCGTAGAAGTTTCCGAAATTTCCGGGGACTAGCATGATCTGATCTCTCCTTGACTGTGGACTCTGCCGCCGAAACCTTCCGGCCTAAGTGGCCGTCACTCCGACCGTCGCCAGGTGCTTGTTGAACCGGATCTCGAGCCGGGCATAAGCGCCGTAGGCGTTGTCGGGCACGTTCAGGATGCGCTCGATGCGCACGTCGAGCGTGCCGGTCGTGTTGATCGAGGTGCCCGAGACCTGCACCTTCGACGTGTTGCGCGTCGAATCGCCCGCCGTGGTGGTCAGATTGGCGTTATAGCCCATCTTCGCGGCGACCACGTTGGCGGCGCCGCTGTTATCTTCCTGCGCCTCGAACATGGCGCCGACGTCGTCCATGATGGTGAGCAGCGCGGCGACGGAAGCGAGGGAATAATCCATCGCGACGCCGCGGTAGAGAGTCGTGCCGGCAGTGATGCCCGACGCGGGTCCGTTCAAGACGCCGGCCAGCTCGGTGACCGGGTCCCAGATGTAGATCGCTTGGGCGTAGCCGACTTCTTTCGTGTAGGCCTCGCACGACGGGCGGCCGCCATTCGAGTTACGCATCAAGGGGCGAAGCCCGTGCGGATTATTCACGTTCGACATCGCGAAAACCTCCAAACGATCAGATAGCGGATTGATGGTTTGGGCCTACTGCGCGAGTCGTGCCGGCGGCCTCTTACTTCCCGGCGAACACCCGATTGGATCCGGAAGGATCACGGTAGGGCAGGTGCTCTTGTTGCTCGAAGGGAAAGATAACACGATTTTGGGGGGCGTTGTCAAGGGCCACTAGAGCGGATGGTGTTCCCACTGGCGAACCAGGCCGACTCGCAGGCTCTCCCTGCGCAGCATTCCATCCGCTCAAGTCGCACTCCTACTCGTGCAGCACGGGCTCGGCGAGCGGCAGATTGCGCAACATTTCGGTGTCGCCCAGCTCCTGATCTTCGTGCTCGAGACCGACGCCGGCGTCGCTTGCGCCCTTGCGCCTGAGGATGGAATCGCGCGCGCGGCCGTCCATCAGTTTCTCACTTGATTCGGTGACCTTGTCGAGCGCGCTCACTTGCTTCTCATGATTCACGCGCGCCCAGTAGGCGTCGCTTTTCCGGACCAGCTCTTGCGGCACGCTGGCCAGGAACATATTGCCGCAGGTGACCTCTTTCATGCCGCCCTTGCCGTCTGAAACCAGCACGGGCTGATAGGTCAACACGCCGCGGGTCAGTCCCTTTTCTTGGGTCTGGCGGCGCGACATAAACATGCCCTTATGCCCGGCCGGGGTGAACTGTTCGAGCAGCGGGCCCATCGGGTCGACCGACATCGTGAGGCCCTCGGTGTCGAGGGTCAGCGCGTCACGGAAGGCCTGCGCCTTCTTGTCGTCGTCTTCGACGCCCTGGTAGAGATCCTGTGCCGGCCGGGCGCGTTTGCTGTAATCAACCGGCAGCGCCTGGCGCTCGCGTTCCATCGCGGCCTTACCCTGATCGGTCAGCGAGATCGGGAACGTGTCCCAGCACTCGGGCGGCAGCGGCTGCCCCTGGACCGTATACATGCTGAGGTCTTTGCCGGGAATAGCGGCGCCCTTCTCGTCGGTGCCCCCGAAGCGGGTCGACTCGCCGACTCCTTGCGCCATCGGCTTCGGTTCTTTCTTCGAGTGCGAGCGTTTAGCGTCGGCCATTGCGTGCGGATCCTCCCTTGGCATCGCGGTGCTTGTTGTAGTCCTCAGGCGTAACCTTCAGGCGCTTCATGACCTCGCTCGCTTCCGGACTGTGATGCCCGGCGCCATCGTCTTCGGCCTCGCGCGACCTGGTCGGCGTCTGTCGATCGATCTTCTGCCGGCGCGCGGTCTGCGCATCGGCTTCACTCGTGCGCCGCTGCGACGGTGGCAGATCATCGTCGTCGGCTTCGCCGCCCTTGCCGCCCTTGCCGCCTTTGGCTTCGATCGCGGCCTTCGCCTGGCGCGCGGCGATCAGCAGCAGCCCGCGGGAATTCTTCAAGCTCGGATCCATGTCGACCAGCTCGCGATAGATTTCGCCGGCCTTGAGGAACAGCTCAGACTTGGGCGCCAGCCCCTTGCCCACGCGCGCCGAGTCTTCCATCATCTCGGGGAACTCGGCCTCGAGCCGGCCGCTGAAGACGGCCTCGCTGCGGGCGTCGCTGATTTCGGCCGAGGTGGTCGCGCGGACATCCTCGAGCGCTTGCGCCAGTTCGTCCTTGCTGATGAAGCCGCGGTCTTTGAGAGCTTGCAAACCCTTCTTGTTGAGATCGTCGATCAGCTCTTCGGGTCGTTCGGTGATGGCCGGCTCGGTCGCGGGTGGGCGTCGAGCCGGTTCATCATCGTCGGGAGCGGGTCGCGCCGAAGCGGCGCTGCGGTTCTTGGCCCGATCGGACCAGAACTTGGCGTCGGCGGCGTTGTCATCGGCCTGCTTCCTCAGGCGGGTATTTTCCGCTTTCAGGTCGTCGCTTTCTTGCTGGGCGGCGGTCTTGGTCGCCGTCGGCGCGCCTCGAGCAGGCGCCGGCTCGTCGTCCATTTCGTGCTCAGCGTGAGGGTCGATCGTCCGGACTGTGTCGGATCCGCCGCCGCCGCGATCGTCATCAGGGGCGCGAAGCACTTCAAACCATCTGCGCATGTGAATGTTTTATATCACAGTTTCAGCGCGGCGCCGAACGGCGTGCCGCGGAACTGATCGGCCCGCTTCAGCACATAGGCCTTGTCACAGGGCGCGCAGAGCATGCCGAAGGTCCCGTCGATCCAGTGCGGGAACATCGAGACCGACTGGCTCGGCTCGCGCGCGGCCAGCTCTTCGAAGCTGGTGTGACAAAGTGCGCACTCTTTGGGGGGCGCCCAGCCTTCGAGGATCTGCTTCTGCTTTTCGTAGCAGTTCCAGCAGACGATCGCCGCGATGCCGATGCGCACGATCTCGGCGGGCGAGACCTGCTTCGAGCAATCCATGCAACGGCGACTGATGACAATGGTGCCGTCGTTCATCCCGCGGCTTTCTCGGCTGCGCGTTCGCGTTCGATCCGGCTCAATGCGAGACGGCAATCCTCGCAGAGATCCAGGCGCCGACCAGCGACACGGACACCGATCACCCGCTTGGTCGCGGGGCAGGCGTCACAGTGGCCGCGCTTCTGTTTGCCCTTGCTCATTTCTTCTTTTTTGCTTTCGGCACGTCGCTGCTCACGACGTCGACGATCGCGGCCGGCTCGCTCGGCATGTCGCCTAGATTTTCGAGCGGCTCGTAGCTCGGATCGATCACCATGAGATCGAAGCACTCCGCGTTCATGTTGACGTTGACGCTGCGGACGTAGCTGGTCTCGGGCAGGTTGGTGATGCGCAGCTTGCCGCTGAAGATGCGCACCAGGTGCTCGAAGGGCACCTGGATGAGACGTGCCCGCAGAGCGGGCACGCGCACGGTCGTCGATTCGGCCATGCGCTACTCCTTGGGCGTGTCGGGAATCGGAATCGTCACGGTCTCCGTGCCGTGGCTTGCGCCGTCGTCGCTGGTGTTCACCGGCCCGATCGTAGTCACTTCGAAGACGTGATCGCCCTCATGCCCGAACGGCAGCACGCACGCATGGCCCTTGCCATCCCACACCGGGCACGGCATGCGGATCTCTTTCCCCTTGCCTTCGAGATCAGCGACTTCCGTCGGCAGCGCTTCCGGAATTAGCGCGGCGTGCTCTTGATGTGCCGCCTGGCGCGCCGCTGCAGCCTCGACTTCTTCCTTCGACTGCGGGCGCACGAATAGCTCGGCGTCGGAAAACTCCGCGCGCAGCTCGTCGATCTGGTCTTCGCCCATCCCGGTGATGTCGATCTTTTGCTTCGCCGGCGGATCGGGAACTTCGTCGTTGTGGGCGATTAGCACGGTATTTTCGTGCATGACATGCACCCGCGACAGCGGCACGTTGCCGCGTTTGGTCTGTTCTCCGCGGAGTTGGTCGATCAGTTCGGTCAGATGCATATTAGGCCTCCATCAGCTGCGCGCCGAGCTTGGCTGCCACGCCGCGCGATTTCATCTTCTTGCCATGGGCGTCGTGCTTGGCCTGCATGGCCTTGCCCTTCGCGGTTTCCTTCGAGCCTCGCATCGCACCGATCTTGTTCATCGTGCCGTAGACGGCATTGTCGTTGCCGGGGTACTCGGCTTTAAGTTTCTTTTCGAGGAATGCGGGCATTAGGGTGTCTCCATCAGCGTCGTGCCGACCGTGGTCGCGACATTCGGCTTCTTCTTCGCGGGTTTGGCTGCTGGCGTCGTCGCTGGTGTCGGTGGTTTGAGCTGGCGATTCGCTTGTTGCTGCGCGAGTGCGCCGACGTCGATCCCTGAAGGCTGCGATGCCGGCGATGCAGGTGTGGCCGGGCCTGCAACAGTGCGCAGTGGCTTCGCTGCAGGGAAGAGCAAATCCTTCAAGCTCTGAAAATCAGCCATTGTCCGAATCTCCTGCCGGCGCCTTCATACCTTCGCGGATCAGAATATCAGGAATCGAGGCGACCGCGCGCAGCGCCTCGAGGTGGCCGCGGATGTGAGCGGTGATCATCTCGGTGCTCTCTTGCTCCAGTTCGGCCCGTTTCATGTCGAGCATCTTCTGCATGCGCAGCACGATCAGGCGATAGCCGCGGCTTTGCTGGGTCTCGCGAATGGCCTCAGCGTCCACGCGATCGAGCACCAGGCGCTTGCGTGGGCTCTTGCGCGGTGTGGGCATGGGCTACAGTCTACTACGTCGCTGCCAGCGCCGGCTGTTCGGGTGGTGCGTTGAGCGGCGGCGGTCCGAAGCCGCCGGCGCCTGCGGCCGCGGGCTGTGCGCCTCCGGATCCGTCGGGTGCGATCGCGGGCGGCTGGCCGCCGTTCTGCTGCTGGGCGGACTGCATCACCTGCATCGCTTTCGCGGCCAGCTGCTGCAAGACCATCTTCTGCCGCTTCTGTCGTTCGTGTTCGATGATGTGCGCCTTGGCCATGTGCTGCAGCTGCATGTCCTGCCGTTCGTCGGGCTCGTTGATTTCGTCTTCGAGCCGGCGCCGGTGGTCGATGATGTGCTGATCGTCGTCGTCGATCGGCGAGACGTGCACGACCTCGCCTTTGAGCATCAGCGCCCATTCTTCTTTCGGCATCTTCGGCCGCTCCGGGTGTGGCGGCTCGGGGATCACGTCCTGGAAGCCGTCTTCGCCGAACGCCTGCCACACGCGATTCAGCAAGGTCCACAGCGCTTTCGGGTCTTGCTGCACGATCGGGTTTTGCATGCTGAGCCCGTAGAGCTGCATCAGCATCTGCTTCTTGGCCTCGCGCGCCCAGATGCTCGTCGCGAAGCGGACGTCGAAGGCGAAAGGGTGCTCGCGCTCTTCAGCCGTCATGGTGCCGAAGCCGTTCGACACGTCGAAGCCGACGGCATCGTCTTCCGTCACTCGGAAGAAAACCTTCTGGTCGCCATACTCGCGATCGAGCAGCCAGACCAGGCTTACAAACTTCGAGAGATCCTCGCGCAGCATCATCATGTCGAGTCCGCTGCGCGTGTTGCCTTCCTGCAGTAGCATCGCCTGGCCGGCCGCCGTCTGCGGGGCATTTGGACGGTCGCTTGCCCGGCCGAGTGACTGATCGTTGACGCCCGTGACCAGCTCGGCGATCGCCTTGATCGCCTGATTCATGATCTGGCAATATTCCAGATTCGCGTTGAAGGTGATGACCTTCACACTCGTCGGGTCCATCGTCGGGATCGCCGTGCCGGCGTCGTACTTGAACGTCTGCGGATCGAATTGCCCGTTGGGTTTGTAAAAGATCACCGGGCCCGTCGAGAGCATGCCGGCCTTGCGGAATAGCGCGTGATTGATCGACAGTTCGTTCTGTAGATCCTCGAGCAGCTCGCCCGCGCCCGGCGACCAGTAGCTTCCGTCTTTGACCGTGGCCAGGTCGACGAAGGGGTGCCGCTTGCGCATGCGCGGATAGATGTCGCGCAGATCCTGGACGCCGATCACCAGGTTGAGCTTGGGGAGCACGGTGACCAGCAGCTCGCTCTGCTTCACTTCCCGATATTTGATGTTGTCCGGGGTGACGTCGCGGCCGCCCTTGGGCAGTCTCCATTTCCCATACCAGCGCCACACCTCGAGCGAATCGCGCCGGCCGAGCGTGTTGACCTTGTCGACGCCCTCGGCTTCATCGGCGTCGATCTTCTCATCGTCCCACCAGAAGTCGCGCTCTTGCCGCTGCTGCGCGCCCGAGCTGATCTCGGTCCAGCGGGTTTGAATGTCGAAATACTTGCCGCGCTCTTCGCCGTCAAGCAGCTCCTGCGGCGTGATGCGATCGCGCCGGATCTTCCAATCGAAGTCGTCAATCGAATCGACGTCCATCGCCGGAAGGATCAGCTGCGAAGGCCACAGCGCGCGCAGCTTGGGCCCGTCATAGGCGAGCACTTCCTTGTCGTCGCCGGTGTTCTCGTCGCGCTCGAAGTAATACTCCTGCTCGTAAATCGTTTCGCCGAAGCCGCGGCCGAACAGGATCGCGCGGAAGACCCAGCTCGCGAGCGGGATCGTCGCCTGCATGTACTCAAAGATGCGCCAGGTCATGTATTTGCCGACCTTCTTCGAGTCGGCCTGCGCGGTCGGTGCCTGGGCGCGCGCGACGATTTCGGCATCGTCGCCGAGCAGCGCCGACATATACTTCGCCCACTGTCCGAAGACCGTCCACTTAATTAGCGGGATCTGCAAATCGGGGCCGACGTTGCGATCGCCGACGGTTTGATTGAGGCCGCGCCACATGCGCCAGTAGCGCCTGAAGCGAGCGATCCGCGCATCGTGATCACTGCGCGCGGCGATGAAGTTCTCCCAGATGTGCGAGTAAAGACGCTGCTGCTCGCGCGGGGTCAGCTTGATCTGCTTGAAGGACTGCTTCGCCGCGGGCTCGGTGGGCGGATCCGGCGGCTCATGATCGAGCGGCGGCGGCGCGCCGGCCAGCTGCGTCGGGTCCATGGGCTGCTCGGCACCGGGGTCAACTGCTGGGGGTCGCGGCGTCATGGGCCTCCTAATCTAAGGCGCCGCCGCGCGCGTCAGTGGTCGGTGTCGTCTTCGTCGACCGATCGCTTTACGCCGTATCGTACCACCTTGCTGCCGATCTGTTCATTGCCTGGCCGGCCGATCAATTTCGGAAGCGCGCGGCGGCCTATCTCCGTGAAACACATGGCGAGCACGCAATCGTCGTGCGCGCCGGCCTGGCCTTCCTTCTTTCCGTTCGGTTTGATCACGAACCGGATGCACTCATTCAGCGCGATGGGCGAGACGATGGTGATCGACTGCGTGCGCACGGCGTCTTCGCCGGCGCCGATCAGCCAGGTGCGAGTCAGCGGCGTCGTCTCGAAGCCGATCTCTTCGATGGTTGCCGGCCGCTTGTCGATTGGATCCCGCTGCCGCTGGTAGATGCTGGCCATTGGGTAATTGGTGCGCACCAGCGCGTCGATGAAGCCGGCGTCGTTGGCTTCCGGCACCAGATAGGCGTAGTTGTACCACTTGCCCAGCAGGGCGAAATACTCTGCGAAGGCGACGGGGCGGATCCGCGCGCGCAGCATCGCGACCTGCTCGCCGGTGTCGCCATCGATCATGAAGCCGACGCTGAAGTCGGGGTCTTCGCCCTTCTTGCGCACCGAGACGTCGATGCCTTTCGACGGATCGCCGCCGGCGACATAGCGGCGCCCGGGCACCGGCCGCTTCCAGATGGTCAGCGCGCCGCGGTCGTTGGGCTTGAACACCAGCCGCTTGATCGGGCCTTCGTCTTCCAGTTGCTCCAGCTCGCCCGACTGGCCGCCGACGACGGGCATGCGCATCAGCGCCTTGTGATCGAACACCGGGCGTCCGGTTGCGAGGAAGGCCTCTTCGGCCGTCGTCGGGTATTCCTGGTGAAAGGCGTCGATCGAGTTGCCGAGGTCGGTCGCAATTTTCCAGCGCCGCCAGTAGAGCTGCTCGAGCGTCGCGCCGTGCAGCTCGTGGAGGGTGCGCTCTTCCTTGTCGAGGCTCTTTGAGAACTTCACCATCTCGGGTACGCTGTCGAAGTGCCGCACGAAGAGCGGATGCTCAAGCCAGCCGAAGAAAACGAACTCGTAGCCGCCCTCGTTGGCTGGATCCTGGGCGCGCTGACAGTATTCGTAGAATTCGCCGCCGATCCCATTGGCGGTGGATTGAATGATGACCGCGGTCTCGGGCAGGAAGGGCACCATGTTCAGCACGCCCAGCAGAGTCAGCGCCGGATCGCGCCAGAAGCCTACCTCATCGCAGAGGGTCCAATGCCGGCCGCCCCCGCGAATCTCGCCCGTGTCGGCCGACATGACCTCCACGCCCGAACCGTTTGACCACTGGATCTCGTGCTGGGCGTCTTTGATGATCGACGGCAGCTTGATCCGCGCATCGTGCCGGGTGAAGGGTTTATAGCCACGATGGAACTGCAGGAGGTAATCGAAGGCCTCATCCCCAGCTGGCTTGAAGTTATCGGCGACGATCAGGCCCTTCCGTCCTGGATAGAATGGCACGGCATGAAACATCTCCGAGCACACGCCGGTGGTGAATCCGGAACGGCGCGTTTTGAGGATGACCAGGCGGACCGGCTTTCGTTTCGCGCGCTGCCGCTCGATCGCCGCGTGCAGCTTGATCTGGCTGGGCTCGATGATCAACGGAACCTTGGAACCGCCGCGATCGCGAATTGAAAGCGATTCTTTGCAAAACGTGGCGTGGTCATCGAAGGCTACCGCGAGATCCTGCCGCTGCGCGATGGTGAGTTGTGCGAGGGTCATGCCGATTTCTTCGTCACGCGGCGCATGGTCAGTAGCAGCTCTTCGAGCGTGAAATCACCCTCAGAGCCGCCGACGTCGCCCACCCGATGGAGCGGCGGATCGCCGGCCGTGATCGCGCGTAGCAGGAAGGTGCGGGCACCGTGCCGCTCGTTGTAGTCCTTCGCGCGGATGTCCTTGCCCAGCCCCTTCATCATGTCCTGCCACAGCTTACCGAAGGCCGCATCGTTTTTCTCTTTGAGCCGCAGGATCAGCGTCGTCGTGCGGGTGTCACTAGCGACTTTCTTGACCGTGTCAGGATGCAGATCGAGCGCGGCGGCGATCTGTTTGTTGGGCTTGCCGGCGACCTTGGCCGCGGCGATCGCCTGGCGCTGGCGCTGGCTAACTTTGCTCTTCCCTTTTGCCGGCATTACACCTGGTGGTCGTTTGGGGGTCGTTTCGATGATAACCCGCGTCGGTGCAATCCGGAAGGTTTAGCGCGTCGGGATCGTTTTGGGTTGCTCGCTGGGCAGCTCGCCAGTTGGCGTCGCCTTCACGATCGGCGCGACTTTGGGGAAGCTGGTTGCAGATTGCGCGCCGCCTTGGATCTGATGCACGGCGTCGAGTGTCTGCGCGATGGTCGAGTCGATGACGGGCCCGATAGGTTGCTTGGCGCGCATGCGGCCGATGATAGTCGCGATGCCGAGCGCCGCGGTGATGCCAGCGCCGACGGGCGTGCCAGCTGGAACATAGGGCGCGATGTAGGGCGCAACGGGCGCGAGCAATTCGGCGCCGCCGAGTGCGGTCGTGCCGATGCCGACCCAGACCGTGCGCGACTTCAGTGCCTTGCCGAGTGAAGATAAAAAGCTCATGCGGCGAAGGATATCACGCCGCTGGCCCTGGCCGTGTGTTTGGGAATTATATATATGTCTACATTCGCCTTCTCTACACAAATCTTGCATCGGACCTCGCTTTGTACTTGACTACATGCGTGCAGTCAGCTACTATTAAGACATGATGACTCACACAAAACACACGGCAATCCAGATGGTCGGGACGATTCTCCTGGACTACGACTTGGTCACTCCCCAGGGCCTTCATGACGGATCTCCCGCCAAAAACGCCCGCGAACAGGCTGCTGATTTGATTGAAGACTACATGGTCAACTGCCTCCACGAAGCGATGGGCGAAGAGATTCCCGCCAGCGTCGTGACCAGCGTGATTTCTGATTTGCTGGATGAAGTCGGGGAGCGGACGGGAGAGCGTCCCGACATGCCAGTAGCCTTCGCAACTTTCAGGTGCTAACTCATGAGCAAGTCCACCATCAGCACATTCCAGCTTTTCGCGCTCTTCCCCGACGAAGAGACGGCGCGGGTCTACTTGGAGGATCGGCTCTGGCCCAAGGGTCCGGTCTGCCCTGATTGTAAGTCTGGAGAGCGCGTGAGTGCCCTGGGGACGTGCGCCACACGCAAGGCCGGTTTCTACCGCTGCTTGGCTTGCAACTTCGACTTCACGATCCGCACGAACACCATTTTCGAGCGGTCTAAGGTCCCACTGCACAAATGGCTGTACAGCATGTACTTGCTCGTGACCGCGCGTAAGGGGATCAGCAGCCTGCAACTCGCCAAGGAAATTGGGGTCACTCAGAAAACCGCATGGTTTATCCTCGGTCGCCTGCGTGAGGCGTGCGGTGGACCTGATGGACCACTGGACAAGCTCCGGGGCGTGATCGAAGTGGACGAATGCGTCCCGGAAGTGCTCGACAAGATGGCGGACGCAGTGCTCGCGTATCGACCGAAACCGAAGTCGAAAGCGGCGAAGAAACGCCGCCGCAAGGCCGCGAAGAAGGCGAAAGGCTAACCATATGAGGCTTAACGATGGATGTAGTCACCTATATAATTCCCGTGTGTTTTACGGATGGAAGAACCGCGAGCCGAGCAGGCCGGCGAGGGATCCGGATCCGGCCGCGGCGCCCATGAGCCAGTACTTGTAGGTCTCGAGCTTGCCCAGCCGCTCGCCGTGGTCCTTGGCCTGCGCGTCCAGTTTGCCCTCGACTTTTGTTACCAGGGCTTCGAACTTAGCCTGGTTCGCGTTCACCAGCCCTTCGAAGCGGTTCGCCTGAGCGTTCAGCAGGCCTTCGAAGCGGTTCGCCTGAGCGTTCAGCAGGCTTTCGAAGCGGTTGCCCTGCGTGCTCACCATGGTGGTGAATCGGTTGTCCCCATCGTATAGTGACTTTTTTAGGTCGAGGAAGTCTTCGCGGAGATTTTTCAGATCGACGCTCGTGGTGATGATGCGTTCCCGATCGATCGGCGTGAAGTGGTCGCCGCCTGCTGGGGTTTGCGGGTTCATGAAGTCCTTCGCGACGATTCGCAGACGGTCTCGAGCTGGTGCAGTTGCGAGCATAACATTTCCCTCGCTGCATGTTTTGGGCCGAGTGGCCGTCCGTTGCCCATCAGTGAGTTGGCGCCGGTGGTGCTGCGAGCGGAGTCGGGAAAAGTGACCGCATTGCGACGCCGCCTTCATGCGAGTACATCTCGCCGATGATCCGGATCTTGGTCGCGCGCGTCTGCTGCAACCACAGCCAGGTCGGCATGGCCATATAGATCCAGCGGACGCTGCCGTAGTGCGTGTAGAATCCGACCTTGTCCATCACGCGGATGGTGGTATCGAGCGGATCGAGCAGGAGCTTCGCAGTATAGAGCGTGATCGGTCCGTGCGGGCCCGGCACCGTGAAGGGATCACCGACGGCGTAGTCGAGGCCTTCTTTGAGGCCCGCGGTTTTGGCGACGTCGGTGGTGAACGCCGTCGGATTATTGTGCTTGTCGGTGCGCATCGCTTACGCCGCGATCTTTTTGCCCGGGTGCGTGCGCTTGTACCAGGCGATGTACTCGGTGCCGCAGTTCGAGGGTAGGGGCCAGGGCAGCACGATCGTGTTGTAGAACTTGCGATAGTTGGCCGTGCTGGTCGCTATCATCTTTTTCCGCGCGGGCGCGTCTTCCTGCCATGGCGCATTGCCGACTTTGGGCCCGCGCGCTTCTTCGCCCTGCAGTTCGGCGGTGTATTCCGCCGGCGTGAGCGGGATGTCGGCGCCGGCTTGCCATCCGGTTTTGAACTGCCGCCACATCATCTCGACGGTGTCTGCGAATTTCGTATCCATGGTCGCTTCTCCTTTGTTCGCCCGGGCCGGAGGCCGCTTGCGCTAAGCCTACACGCCTTTCGACGTGACAGCCGGCCCGAGCCTTCCTCGGCGGAGGAAGCCCCTGGAGGGGTGTCGCGATTATAAAACAGAATTGCGCGATCACGTTTTTGGCGCTACAGTAGCTTCCATCCCTGGAAGGAGATCACCTGAATGCCCATCCCGCCCAACGCGACCGGCAGCCATGACCGCGTGCGCCTGCAGCGAACCCTCAAGAATTCGATCACGGTGCACGGCACCGTCGTCGGATTTAACCCCGACAGTGGCGACTTTACGGCCCTGATGGATTACCAGCCGCCAGGGGCTACCGCGATTGCCTTCGTGCGGCAGGATGACAAATTCACGGACGAGTTTGGCGTCGATTGGCTGCTGGTCGGCTAGCGCCCGGCGAGGTCCACGATGAAAGACATCACGCCCGAAGACCATCTTGCCAAGCGTCGCATCGTCGCTCCCGCGCACCGCCAGCTGCACGTCGAACCCATCTCGGCGCCGCTGTACGTTGTCTGCGCCCACTTTAACCCGTTGCGGTTCCGATCGCGCGATCGCCTGTACACGCAGTTCGCCCAGCACTGCGCCGACGCCGGCGCGATCCTCTACACGATTGAGCTGGCGCTTCGCGATCGTCATCACCAGGTGACCGATTCCTTCGATCCGAAGACGATCCAGCTCCGTGGGCATTCCGAGATCTGGTACAAGGAAAACCTACAGAACATCGCGACGCAGCACTTGCCGGCCGACGCCGAGTACATCGCCTTCGTCGACGGCGACTTCCACTTCACGCGGCCCGATTGGGCGACTGAGACTGTCCACATGCTGCAGCACTATGAGGCCGTGCAGATGTTCTCCTGCCTCACATATGAAGGGCATGACCATCGCACGCACAACACGATGGATAGCTTCGCGTTTACGCACTGCAACCAAGGGACGATCCCGAAGCGCTACGGCCACCAGGGCGCGGTCGGCGGCGCCTGGGCGTTTCGCCGGTCCGCGTTGCGCCAGCTGGGCGGCCTGCTCGATATCTGCATCCTCGGATCCGGCGATTGGCACATGGCCTTCGCGATGGCCGGCCGCGAAGACTACCATCCGGAGATGACCGAGCTGCGCGGCTGCCCTGAGTACGTCAAGGCGATCCGCCGCTGGCAGGAGAATGCGACGGTGCTCAAGGGCAACATCGGGTATGTCGACGCGCACGCGATCCACAACTGGCACGGGCCCATGGCCAAGCGCGGTTACACTACGCGCCCGGCGATCCTGGCCAAGCATCACTACGATCCGCTGACCGACTTGGTCTACGACGAAAACGGCGTGCTGCAGCTGCGCGGCAACAAGCCGGCCTTCCGCGATGACATCCGCGCGTACTTCCGCTCGCGCAACGAAGACTCGATCGACCGCTGAGGTAAGCCGGTCGCCATGATTTTTCGTTGGCTGGTCGCTTTCACTGTCGCGCTGATCGTCGTGTCGCTGCTGATCGGACAGACCGCAGTCGGCGCCTTCGCCGACGAAGAAGTGCTCAGAGGCACGATCGACGGCGTCAATGATACCTTTACGATCGTGCGCGCGCCGCTGCCCTGGATCTCGCTCAAGGTCTTTCGCAATGGGATCCGGCTGCGCCGCTGTCGTGATGGAATCGCGGGCCCGTGCGACTACGTGCTGATTGCGCCCTACAACAAGCTGGTGTTCGTGCCCGGCCAGATCCCGCAGTCCGGCGACTTGCTGCTGGCCGACTATCGATACTGATTCGGCGCCGGGGGTCGATCACGCCCCAGGCACACCTCGCAAACTCCCGAGACCTGGTTGGAAGCCGGCGCCGTTGGGTCCGACTATGGCACAGCTCCCCGTGCGATGGCAATGACGCCATGACAACTACAGGTTTACACCGCCTGTAGTTTCAACGCCTTAGCGCGCCGTACTGCCCATTTGTCGACCAGAAGTGAGGGCTGGGCAGGTAGTCAAATATTATTTGACTACTTCGTGTTTTCAATGGGTTACGGGCACCCTGCCAAGAAAACGCTATTAGGCGCGTTCTGGCGCGTCGGAC
>Ga0137438_1000002_pt1 | contig 34246 bp, 28 predicted proteins | sample EasRivERMGT157_2_FD_102327 | JGI IMG/M metagenome (GOLD analysis project Ga0137438, IMG submission 102327) | Soil microbial communities from meander-bound floodplain in the East River, Colorado, USA - East River MetaG ERMGT157_2 | ecosystem: Environmental > Terrestrial > Soil > Floodplain ... | reverse complement strand
CAGCGATGCCTCGTCGATGCCACCGCCGCCTTCTTCGTTGCCCTCGTCGTCCATACTCGACAGCATTTCGCCAATCGAGGAGGTATCGCCCGCATCCGCGCCGAAAAACTGGTCGAGCGTTGCGCTGAATTCACGGTGGGTGCAGACCTTGAAAACTATCTTGTGCTTTGGAAATATATTGCTGACAACTTTCGACGCGCGCACTTTCTCGGGATCGGTCGTAAGTACGATCAGCCCTTCCTTGACATCCTCGATGGGCACCCAGAGACTGCTTTCTACGTAGTCGCGTTTGAGGTTCTTCAGCAAATCCAGCGGTTTTATCCGATCCTGCCTGAAAGCCTCGTAAGGTACCTTGAAGAACTGCGAAAGCGCTTCGCCGATTGACGGAGACTTGACCTGGAATTCGTCGATCAAGACATCCTCGATGTCCAGATTCTTGCGTCGTGCCGAGCGCGTCGCCAATTCCATTTCCTCGGCTGAAAGCACGGCATTCGTGACGAGGTGGTCGTACTTGCCCCGCAGCATCGCAGCCGGTCGGCTGCGCTGACGCAATGCGATCTCCAGTGTCTCGCTCAGATGCGCGGCGCCTTCCTCGGCCATGGTGGAAAATGGATGGCCGCCCCGGGAATTGATGAGCTGTATTACGCCGATCAATTCACTTGCTCCACTATCGACTATCGGTGCCACCAGCATCTGCTTGGTGCGAAATCCGGTGCGCTTGTCAACTTCTTTCAGGAATTTCAGATTGGGGCTATGCCCGCGCAGCTCATTGTCGTCGTAAACATCCCGTATATTGATCAGCTTCCTCGATAACGCGACGAATCCGGCAATACTCTGCTCGTTGATCGGCAACTTGAGGTCTTTGAACGAGGACAATCCGGTCTTGACCTTCGAGATGATCGAAGTCTTGTCCTCCGACAGAACATAAATCGTCAGCCGCTCCGCCTCGAACAGCGAGCATATGTCCTGCGACAATTCCAGCATGATCTCGTCGATATTGCTGGTGGCGTGAATCTTGTTGGTCACAGCCTGAAGCCTCTTCTGAAACTCCAGCTTGTGGCTCATCTCGGCCAGATTCTGACCAGACTGCGGCTTGGTTTCAAAGACTGTGCTCATGACGTGCGTCCTTCCATCATTATTGCGGGTGCCACCCTGCGATACTACTCCAGCGCCTGTTGGGCCGTTAATCCGCGGCTTACCGCATTAACGGATTCAAAACTTGAAAACTTGTCCATTTGACAGCATGCGCGGGTTGAACCGTTCGGCACACTCCTCGACCTCCTGCATCGTAAGCGCGCCAGCGCTGGGTTTCAGGTGAGTAACGAATACCCGGGTAGGGCGCTCCAGCTTGGCCAGTTCCTCCGCAAGCATGCTCGGACAGAGGTGTTTGGAGGCGACTGCCAGCTCCTTTTCCATGTTCGGAAAGGCGGTTTCGATGACGAGGTAGCGCAGGTTCACGATCTTGTTGACCTCGGTCCATAGCGAATCGTTGACCGTGGTGTCGCCCGTAAAGACGAGACTTGCCTCTCCGCTGTCGAACTGGAAGCCAACTGCCGGTACCACATGGTTGGCCGGCAGGACTCGGATCTTGCGTCCATCAAGGTCGATACTGTCGCCAACTGAAAATGTCGAGTACCGCAGGTAAGGCGAGCGCTTGCTTGGAATTTCGGTAAAGTCGGGCCACACTTTCCAGTTGAAGATGTGCTCCTGGAGGATTTTGCGCGTGGCCTGCGCACAATGCACGGTGACCGGCGTTTCGCGCATGGGACCCACAGTATCCACGAGAAACGGCAGCGAAGTGATGTGATCGAGGTGAGAGTGCGTCAGAAAAACGTGGTCAACCTTGAGCAGCTCGCTGATGCTAAGGTCGCCCACTCCGGTACCTGCGTCGATCAACACGTCATTGTCGAGCAGCATGGAGGTTGTGCGCAGATTTCCGCCGATTCCTCCACTACATCCGAGTATCCTGATCTGCATCGCTATTTGGTTTCAAATTTCCAGGAGCCATCCCAGCCCTGTTCCGGCGGATTCCGACGCAAATGCGCTATTCTTTCCAGAAACAGCGCGTAAAGTCCGCTACCTGGATTCATTTTCGAGAGGTTGATCAACTGCAATTCTGCCATATCCCAGTTACGCGCCCGGTACAGCTTGAGCGCCTGACCCCAGAGCTTCAATTCGTCCTGTGCCGGCTTTTCAATTTCGCCGGACAGCCCGATCGGCTCGAAAATGGAGACTGCCGCCTCCTTCCCTTTTACCTTTACCCTGTCGAGTTCGCGGAATACGACTCCCGGCACTTCAGCTCGCGTATCTTCCCCGACAATCATCTTTACGCCATATTGTTTGGTAATTCCTTCCAGTCGCGATGCAAGGTTCACGGCGTCGCCCATTACCGTGTACGCCAACCGGATTTCCGAACCCATGTTACCGACGGTCATGCGGCCACTATTGACGCCCACGCCAATGTGTATCGGCGGCCAACCGCGCTCCTTGAAGTGGGGCTGCAAATCAGCAAGGACGCGGTGCATTTCCATGCCCGCCATTACCGCGTTATTCGCGTGCTGCGGATCGTTGAGCGGGGCGCCCCAGAAGGCCATGATGCAGTCGCCCATGTACTTGTCGATCGTGCCACGATGCTTGTAAATTATTCTGGTGAGCGGCGTCAGGAATTCGTTCATCAGTTTCCGTAGTTCTTTGGGATCCATCCCCTCCGAAATGGTGGTGAATCCGCGCACGTCCGTGAACAGCACGGACAATTCCCGGCTCTCGCCTTCCATGGAAAAGGCTTCGGGATCCTTGCTCATTTCGTCGACCAGTTCGGGCGGAACATACTGCCCGAACAGCCCTGTAATCTGGCGTTTGGCTCGAGATTCAACGAAGAAACCGTAGGACATGTTGAGCGCGAATAACATCGCGATCATCAATAGCCCTGAAGCCAGCGGAAGCACAAGATTGCCCTCGGTCCATACCAGCAGGTTGGTCGCGAAAACCGCGACGATCACCGCGATCGTCAAAACCGTGGCCCGCAGCGGATTCACCATCGGCATCAGTAGCGCCATGCCGATCCCGGAGAGCAATAGCAACACGACTTCCGCGCCCAGGACGTAAGGGGGGCGTTGCTTGATGCTGCCATCGAGCATGCCGGCAATCAGATTGGCATGGATCTCCACGCCGGGATAAACGCTCGCAACGGGCGTGGCGCGCAGGTCGAACAATCCCGGCGCAGTAGTACCGATCAGCACAATCTTGTTCCTGAGATCGTCCAGCGGTGTTTTCCCGTGCAGGACGTCGGTTGCGGAAATGTACTTGAAGCTACCCTGCTTGCCGCGATAGGGGACCAGTGCGGTGACGAGATTATCCACCGGGATACGCACGGATCCCGTGTCTATCCATTCGAGCCCGGGGTAGTCCTTCGACCAGGGCTTGTCCCGCGGATATCCAGGCACGACCGGAGGCAGGCCCAGCCCCAGCCGGATCATCGCCATCGACAGGGATTCGTAATAGGCGCCGTCGTGCTCCGCCAGCATTGGGACGCGTCGGATCACGCCATCGTCGTCAGGCAAAGGCGTGAAATGGCCGCCACTGGCCGCCGCCTGCTGAAATTCCTCCAAATTGGCTCCATAACCAATCCAGCTGGTAAAGACGATGTTCCTGCCCTTGAAGGTGCCGGCCGGCAGTACCGGCCTGGGAAGCGCACCGGTGGAGCGCCCTTTTCCGTCTTCGGATTTGACGCCCGAAAAATAGTACCCGAGGACGATCGGGCGGTTCTTCAATTTTTCCGCAAAAACGCGATCGTATTCGAGTTGCGGCGCAACCTCTTTCAGTACCGCCTGATACTGGGCGTTGCCCTTCAGCTCCTTCTGTCCCAAGTCCCGCAGGACGCCCAGTCCGGAACTTTCGTCGCGTTCGGCAAATACAATGTCGAAACCGACGATTTCCGTCTTGTAGTGGTCGAAAAGCTGGTCCAGCATAACGCCAAGTTTGTCACGTCGCCAGGGCCAACGGCCCTCAGCGGCAAGACTCTTCTCATCGATATCGACGATGACAATCCGTGGATCGACAGTGCGTGGCATCGTCATGCGCACGCGCGCGTCATAAACGATGTTCTCGAAGCGGTCGATGAACGGGATCTTGTAGTAGCCGGCGGCGTGACCGGCGAAAGCAAGGACCACCACCAGCCCGAGCGCGATGCGCACCAGGTGCTTCTTCAAACCGCCTCCCTCATCGTGTCGCGCGCCCAGTGCGCGCCAAAGGCCGAGGCACCCGGCAACTCCTAGAAGATACCCTGCGCCGCATCTGGCGCATTATGGCTTCAGGGCTTCAGGAAGAATTCCATCTTTACGCCGGCCAGCTCGATGATGTCGTGATCATCGAGCTGATGTGCCTGGGCATCGAGCGTCTTGCCGTTGACCAACGGGAAAACGGCGCCTTCCACATGCGTAATGAAGTGGCCCTGTGGCCGCTTGGCAATGACCGCTACCTGAACGCCAGGTTTGCCCAGAGTGGTCAACGGCTTCGTTAGCGGCAGTTCCTTGCCGGCATTCGCTCCGGAAAGAATCTGAATGGTGCCGACGCCCCGGGTGGCAGTCGCTGCTGCGCCAGCGGGCGCGGCAGGTTGACCCGGCGGCGGTGATGCTGCTGCGGCAGCGGGGGCAGCAGGCGGCGGTGACGCCGCTGGCGACACCGCAGGCTTGGACGGGATAGATGCTGTCGGTGCAAACGTTGCGGCCCCGGCTGCTGCCGCGGGCTGGGGGATGGTGCCTGGAATGCTTGAACCAAGGGTCGCCTGAAAACCTGTGTCTGTCTGGGTATCGCTGGGTTCCCTGACTTGCTTGCTCGCGGCGGCGGCAGCCGGCGTTCGAAGGACCATGGTCTTCTCGAACTCAGCCCGGTTCATGCTCGCCGGCGCCTCGTTCATATACTTGAGCTTGTACTTGCCGATCTCAACCGTATCGTTGTTCTGCAGAAAGTGCTTCTTGACCGGCAGGCCGTTTACCAGGGTTCCGTTGGTGCTGCCCAGGTCTTCCAGAAACGAATCATTCAGGATGGTCATGATGATGGCGTGCTCGCCGCTGACTGCCAGATTGTCAATCTGGATGTCATTGTGCGGTTTGCGACCGATGGTAGTGCGCTCCTTGCTGAGCGCGAACTCCTTTATCAACTGACCATCGAGACTCAATATCAACTTCGCCATGGCTGCGTCCTTTTATTTGAACCAGGAAAAGAACTTCGCAAGCACGCCTTCGTCCGCCGGGAAGTCCTTCTTCACCCTGATCAGTACAACGGAAATGTTATCGCGCCCACCGTTGTCGTTCGCCATCTGCACCAGTTGCTCAGCTGCAAGCTGCAGATTGGCGCCGAACGCGCCGAGCGTCATCTCGATGTCTTCGTCCGCGACCATGTCGTTGAGTCCGTCCGAGCATATTAGATAGATATCGCCTTGCTGCGCCGGATAAGTATGGATCTCCGCTTCCACTGCCGGCTCGATCCCCAGCGCACGTGTTACCAGATTCTTGTTCTGAGAGCGTTTGGCGGCCTCTTTGGTGAGCAGGCCGCTGTCGATTTGCTCCTGCAACAGCGAGTGGTCCCGGGTAACCTGTTCCAGCTTGCCACCACGCTGACGATAGCAGCGCGAATCGCCGATGTGTGCGATCGTCAACTGATTATTGCAGAACAACGCAACAACCAGCGTGGTGCCCATGCCGGCATATTGCGGCTGCCTGCTTGCCGACTGGAATATCGATGTGTTGGCCTTTCCGATGATATCCGCTAGCAGCTTCGCCGCAAAAGGCGAACCGGTTACCCTGTCGACTTCATGAGGCGAGTGCCGCACGAGCGCTTCGCGGGTTTCGCTCGAGATCAGGCTGGTAGCAATGCCGCTGGCGACTTCGCCGGCGTTATAGCCGCCCATGCCATCGGCCAATACCGCGAGACCGATTTCGGCGTCGGTGGCAATGCTGTCCTCGTTATGCGCACGCACCATTCCAGTGTGAGTCGCTCTTGCCATTTCGAGAGAGGAGCTCAAGCTCATGTAGGGCATCCGCTAGAGAGTAAAGTCCACGGTTTCGAACTGAGCTGCGCACGCGCGGATGGCTTGCGCGAACTCGTCACCGCTCTGATAACGCTCCGCCACACTCTTGGCGAGCGCCTTCTTGATGATTTCCACTACGCACTCCGGAAGGGCAGGATTCACCCCCCGGATGTCAATCGGGGGCTCATTGGCAATCTTGAACATCAGTTGGGTCATCGAGTCACCCTGAAAAGGCAGGCTGCCGCACGCGAGTTGATACAGGGTGACGCCAAGCGAGAACAGGTCCGAATGACCGTCGATCTTCGTGCCGGCCAGTTGCTCCGGCGACATGTAGGAAGGTGTGCCGAGCACCATCCCGGTCTTGGTTTTCGACGAATCCGTGATGCGCGCAATGCCGAAATCGGTAACTTTGACGGAATCCGCTTCCGAGTCATACATGATGTTGGCCGGTTTGATATCGCGGTGAACCACGTTTTGCAGGTGCGCATAGGAAAGCGCCTCCGCGACCCGCGCGACGATTGAAAGCGTCTTCGGCAATGGCAGCAGCGCGCCCGGTTTGGTCTGCGGCACCAGGTCTTTGCCTTTCAGGAACTCCATGGCGATATAGGCGAGATCGTGCTCTTCGCCGGCATCGTAAATCGTGACAATATTAGGGTGATTCAGTCGGCCCGCCGTTTCCGCTTCGCGGAAGAATCGCTGCTTTACGTCTTCCAATTCGTCCGGTTCGAATTCCTGCGCCAATGCCATGGTCTTGATCGCCACCACCCGACCGATCTTCGGGTCCTTCCCGAGATAGACCACGCCCATCGCCCCCTTGCCAAGTTCCTTTTCCACCTGGTAGCGGCCTAGCATGGGTTTCTCCACCGAACCACCTTCGAGTACCAGGGTGCTGGCATTGGTACGCCCGCTGCGACCCCCGAGCATCACCGTCTCGGACATCTGTTTTGCGCGATTGAGCTTCTGATCAAGATCGCGGAATTTGGGGTTGAAGGTAGCCATGTGCTCATAGACCGCTTGCGCCTTGTTGAACTGGCGCTTGCGTTCGAAGTCGAGCGCAAGGTTGTACATGTTGTCCATTACGGCATCGTCGAGCGCCACCTTCTTGAATTTGTCGAATGCCATGTCGAGCTGGCCCTGGCCCTGGAATGCAAGCCCGAGCATGCGATTGGACTCCGCAGAATCCAGGTCCGACTTGGTCTTGCCTCGCTCGGTCACCAGGAATCGCTTCGTCGTCAGCAACACGTGTCCGATCACCAGCAATACGGCTGAGGCCATCAGCTGGATCCACATCAATTTGCCGGCCATCAACACCAAGTGAGTCGCAATGAGTGCGATAAGCAGCGCCACACTCACGACGAACCCCATTCCCGCCTTCAGGCGCGGCAGCACCAGGATGATGTAGAGCGCGACCAGCAGGAAGGCTAGCTTCTCCACCCAGAATCCCCAGGTCGGCGCAACGAAGAAGTCTTCCTGCAAAATGCTGGAAACCGAGTGCGCGAGCGTGACCACCGGGGGCATTGCGGGCGATATGGGTGTCACCTGATAGGTGCCGACGCCGGCCGCGGTCGCTCCTATCAGAACAACCTTGTCGCGATACTTGTCGGCCGGAATTTTTCCGGTAATCACGTCGTAGAAGGAATCCAGCGGAAATGCGGGCTTGCCGTCCTTGTCCTTGTAGAAGTAACCATGCATCTGCAAGTAGGGATCGGTACTGATGGCGAGATTGCCTATCTTGACGCCTTCACCTAGACGCATCTCGACGTCACCGGGACCGAGGTTGAGACTCCTGGCCGCGAGCATCATCGAAAACGACGGGAAATACTGATCGTAGTAGCGCACGACCAGGGGTTCGGTCCGCGTGCTGCCATCGATGTCGGGGAGCGCGTTGAGGTGACCGATGGCAGCAGCGGCACCGGCGATTTCCTGCACCGGCGCGATAGCCTGCAACGTAGGCACCGGGAATATGTTGTTGTTTGCCGCGCCGATGCGGTCAGCAACCTTCGTGATCTGGTTCTTCAGAACGTAGTCGGGAAGTGGCTTGTCGGGATTGCCGCGCGGCTCGCCAAGGACGAAAAGCATCGGCAACGCAACGTTGCCCGCTTCGGTAACGGCGGCCGCCAGCTTGCGATCACTGTTCAGGGCATCTTCGGCCTCTCCAAGCACGGATGCGAATTGCGCGAGATCCTGTTGCTGGGGCGGAGGTAGCGCCTGATAGAGCTCAGTGAGTTTCTGGATGTAAGCCAGACCTGGGTCTATTTGCGGCTCGAAAAAGAAGGATGCGTAGCCGACGACCTTGGCACCGGCCTGCTTCAGCTTTCCGATCATCTGGGCGTGAATTTCACGCGACCAGGGCCAGCGTCCGATATTGGCGATGCTCTGATCGTCGATGGCGATCACGGCAATGCGCGTCGACGGGGCGCGACTGGATGCTCGGACGCCCCAGTCGTAAGCCAAGCGTTCGAGACTTTGGACAAGGTCGCTACCGGATGCGAAAAACAGTACCAGTGCGACCATGATTCCAAGGAACCAATCGGCTTTCCAGAAAGCCGTTTTCTTCATGCCACCCACCCCTAATTGGATGCCTGAAGCCTTTGATTTCTAGCTAATTAAGGCGTTTAAGCTAGAGATTCTACGATATTTCGGCTAAAAGTATATGATTTTTTACGAAACTGCTCTTTCGATGCGATTGCCCTAACGGTCGTAACGACAGCGCGCAGAGCCCCTCTGGCGCCATTGTCACAATTAAGCCTTCGCGCATCCATCACACAAGGAGAAACCCGAAGGTTTGCCCGTCCGGAGCAAGCGCGCTCAGAAGAAGATCGGCGATATTGCGGCGCCGACGACAATTCCGGCAAGCGCGGCCCTATGGAAAACTAATCGGGTCCAGCGGTCTTGCATCGCAGGTAATGGCCCGAATGACCTGGTACGGACGCGGCCTCGCGTTCTGGGCCTCAAGGCATTGGGATGGCAAGGTGCACATCAGCGCGACGATTGCCACGTGCAATTCCGAGCTTCGCAGAGACAGCGAGCACAGATTCGTATCGATGACGATTTCGTTAGGGCAAAGGTCGCTCCGACTCGGCCGTCATGCGGGATCAAGATTCAACCGAACAATACCAGCAGCCAGACCACGATGACGTTTGCCAACGACGTCATTACCGCGGCACTGCCGATGTCCTTGGCACGCTTGGCGAGTCGATGATGCTCGAGCGACACGCGGTCCACGGTCGCCTCCACGGCAGAATTCAGCAGCTCGACGATCAGCACCAGAAGCACCGAGGCAATCATCAGCGCTTTTCCCGAACCTGACACCGGCAGAAACAATGCCAGCGGTATCAGCAACGCAGCCAGCAGGACTTCCTGTCGGAACGCGTCCTCGTGCCGGTATGCCGCTCCCAGGCCTTCCATCGAATAGAACATCGCATTCCACACACGTCTCAGTCCGGTCTTGCCTTTGTGCGGACTTTCAATCTCTCTGGAATTCATAGCGTTCTTACTTCAACGCCGCCAGCGCCGCGTCATAATTCGGTTCATTGGCGATTTCCGGTACCAGCTCCGAGTGCAGGACTTTGTTGTTTTCATCCAGCACGACGACCGCGCGGGCGGTCAGTCCCTTGAGCGGTCCGTCTGCAATGTCCACGCCGTATTTGCGGTGAAAATCCTTGCCGCGGAAAGTGGACAACGTGACCACGTTGTTGAGTCCTTCGGTACTGCAAAAACGCGACATGGCGAACGGCAGGTCAGCGGAGATGACCAGCACAGTCGTATTGTTCACGCTGGAGGCCTTTTGATTGAATACCCGCGTGGATTGCTGGCAGGTGGGCGTATCCAGGCTGGGTACGATATTCAATACTTTGCGTTTGCCGGCGAAATTCTTGAGCGATACGTCGCCAAGATCCTTGCCGGTCAGGCTGAATTCCGAAACACCCTCGCCTTTTTTGGGCAGATCGCCTGCCACGGTTACCGCATTGCCCTTCAGTGTTACCGTTGCCATCTAAGTCTCCCATTTACAAAACTATCAGTGGAATACTGGGCCTGCTCGCAGGAAGCGGCACGCCGTGCTCCTTACATCGTTCGCTGGTGTCCACTGCACAGAACATCGAGCGCCCCGTGATGAGGCAACACGATATCTTACTGCGCCCGCCGGCAACAAATTGTCAGCGCCGCGCTTTCACGGATAGAACATATAAAGGCCGTAGCCGGCGGCGCGCAGGGCACCGGTATCGAGATACAGCTGGATCGGCAATTCGGTACCCGCTTTCAAACCCCCTGCCTGCGCGCCGGGGGGCAGATACTCCGCGGGCAGGAAGACACGGCGCGCTATAGCCTGTTCCAGAGAATTAGTCAGCGTCAATTCGAACGCCGGGTAGGCCAGGTCGACCGGCGCGCGGTTGCGCACCGATACCAGCAATTCAATTTCGTTTGGATAGGAAGGATCGACGGTTTTCAGATCGGAAGCTTCTATATGGAGATAGTTCGATAATTTCGGTAACCCGATGGTACATCCAAGAGACTCGCAAACCCGCGCGTAGTAGCTGCGCGTCTGCGGAATCTGCACCATCAATTCGGTGCGAAACGCGTATGCGGCCTGCCCGGCAAGCACTATTGCCAGCAACAGCGCCAGAATCGTCCAGAGTGTGGCGCGCCGCGGCGATTCCGGCATCCTGAATTCCCATTCGTACAAGCTTGCCGCGGGATCCGGTCGCACGAGTCGGGGCTTGTCGTTCCGGATTACAGGCGAGCCTGCGACGGGCCGGCTCTCGCCCGATTCGGTTGCGGATCGATTTTCTTCGGACTGTTCGATCGCTGAAGCGACCGGTTCCTGGGCTGTCAGCGTGGCGAAGGCATCGAATACTTTCTGGCACTGGCCGCAACGGACCTGCCCGCCCGATGCCTGCAATTGCTGCGTGGAGACACGGAAAGTGGTCTCGCAATTGGCACAGCGGGTATATAGATCCATGCCGCTTGCCTCAGCTCAGGCGGGTGCCGCTCAATCGCACCCAGCCTTCGTCAAAGATTGGGTAATCGATATCGAACCAGGACCGATAAGCGTCTGCTACATCCGCTGCCTGTGGGGGCAGGATCCCGGATAGCACCAGCCTACCGCCCGGCAGTGTGAGCCTTGCCAGCAGTGGCGCGAGGATTTTGAGAGGATTCGAAAGAATATTTGCCAATACGACATCGGCCGGCTCGGGCGAAGCTTCATCCACGTTGGAAAATTCGGCGATTACGTCATTGCGTTGCGCGTTGTCGCGGCTCGACAGCACGGCCTGCGCATCGATGTCGACGCCTCGCACGCGGGCAGCGCCAAGTTTCGCGGCTGCTATCGCCAGGATGCCGGAGCCGCAGCCATAGTCGAGCACGCTGCAACCCGGGGACATGTTCCGGTCCAGCCAGTCGAGGCACAGACGTGTGGTGGGATGACTACCCGTACCGAAGGCAAGACCCGGATCGAGAATGATGTTGATTGCTGCAGGATCCGGGCTGGGATGCCAGCTCGGAACGATCCACAGTCGCGCGGACGCGCGGATCGGCGTGAATTGGCTCTGAGTCAACCTGACCCAATCTTGTTCTGCGACCTCGGTGATTTTGTACTCGGCTGGGGCGGAAAAACCGGCTGCAGCGCAGGCACGTTCGATCACATCCGCCAAGTCCGCGTCGGGTTCGAAAAGCGCAACCACGCGATTCCAGCCAAATCCCGGTTCGAGACCTTGACCGGGCTCGCCGAAAATCGGCGTTTCGCGGTCCGTTCCGGCCTGTGCATCGGCGATGTCGACCGAGAACGCCCCCGCCTCGAGCAGCGCGTCCGATAACGCCAATACCCTTGCGGCGTCCACCTTCAATTCGATCGCGAGCCAGGCGATGGGCGCCTCCCTGATATCCGAAGCTACTCGGCCTTGCCGTACTTGGCGAGCTTTTCTTCCAGATAGTGAATGCTGGTGCCGCCGCGCATGAACGATGTATCCAGCATAAGCTCCTGGTGCAGGGGCAGATTGGTTTGAATGCCTTCCACAATCATCTCGGACAGCGCAATACGCATTCGCGCGACAGCCTGCTCCCGCGTATCGCCGTAGGCAATAACCTTGGCAATCAGTGAATCATAATAGGGCGGCACGAAGTACCCGGCGTAGACGTGGGAATCAACCCTGATGCCTGGGCCGCCCGGGACGTGCCACGACGTGATGCGCCCCGGTGATGGCGTGAATTTGTACGGATGCTCGGCATTGATCCGGCATTCAATGGCATGTCCGCGAAAGTTGACATCCTTCTGGCGGAACGGCAGCTTCTCTCCGGCGGCGACCAGTATCTGGGTTTTGACTATGTCGATCCCGGTGATCATCTCGGTGACCGGATGTTCCACCTGGACGCGCGTGTTCATTTCGATGAAATAGAACTCGCCCTTGTCATAGAGGAACTCGAAGGTACCGGCACCGCGGTACCCGATTTTGCGGCAGGCGTCGGCACAGCGTTCGCCTATGCGCACGCGCTCCTTCATCGGGATCAGCGGCGCAGGAGCCTCTTCGATGATTTTCTGATGACGGCGCTGCATGGAGCAGTCGCGATCGCCTAGATAGACGGCATTTCGATGTTCGTCGGCAAGCACCTGGATCTCGACGTGACGCGGTGTTTCGAGAAATTTCTCCATGTACACGATCGGGTTGCCGAACGCGGTCTGCGCCTCCTGACGCGTCATGGCCACCGCGTTGATCAAGGCGGCCTCGGTATGCACGACACGCATGCCGCGGCCGCCCCCGCCCCCTGCCGCCTTGATGATCACGGGGTAGCCGACTTTGCGTGCAATCTTGACAATTTCCTGCGGCTGCTCCGGCAATGCACCTTCGCTGCCTGGCACGACAGGAACACCCGCCTTGATCATCGTGTTCTTGGCGCTGACCTTGTCGCCCATCAGGCGGATTGTGTCCGGACGCGGCCCGATGAATACAAATCCGCTTTTCTCGACGCGCTCCGCAAAATCCGCATTCTCGGACAGGAACCCATAACCCGGATGGATAGCTTCGGCATCGGTTACTTCGGCGGCACTGATAATCGCCGGTATATTGAGATAGCTGTCAGCGGACGCCGCGGGGCCGATGCACACCGATTCATCGGCAAGCCGCACGTACTTGGCTTCGGCATCGGCGACCGAATGCACTGCAACGGTCTTTATCCCCAGTTCGCGGCAGGCACGCTGGACACGGAGGGCGATTTCGCCCCGATTCGCGATGAGTATTTTTTCAAACATGCGGAACTCTGGGTGCGCGGCGCGGCTTTGCGCCGGCCAGGCAGATGGCTACCCGATAATGAATAGTGGTTGGCCGTATTCGACTGGCTGGCCGTTCTCGACCAATACCTTCTTGACGACGCCGCTCTGGTCGGCTTCGATTTCGTTGAGCAACTTCATCGCTTCGATGATGCAGAGCGTTTCCCCCGCGTTGATGTTCTGGCCGATTTCAACGAACGGTTTCGAGCCGGGCGCCGAAGAACGGTAGAAAGTTCCCACCATCGGCGACTTTACGATGTGCCCCTCGGGCTCTGCCGGCGCCTCTCCGGCCACAGGCGCTGCTATCACCGCAGTCGTCGGGGCTGCCGCCGCAGGCGCAATCGCCTGTGGGATGGCCATCATGCCTGGGTGTCCAGGACTGCCGACGCGGTTGATCCGGACCTTTTCTTCGCCCTCGGTGATTTCCAGCTCGGCGATGCCGGATTCTTGCACCAGATCGATCAGTTTTTTCAGTTTTCTAAGGTCCATTGGGCTAGCCCCTATTTCGTGGGCGCATGAGCAATCGCGTAGGCCAGAGCGTATTCGTAGCCCCTGGAACCCAAGCCGCATATCGTGCCCACCGCAAGGTCGCTGAAGTAAGAATGACGCCGGAATGACTCCCGGGCATGGACGTTCGACAGGTGCACCTCGATAAACGGGATCCGGACCGCCGCGAGCGCATCCCTCAGGGCTACGCTGGTATGCGTAAATGCGGCCGGATTGATAATGATGAAATCGATCCCGGCTTGACGGGCCTTTTGAACTCGTTCGATAAGTTCGGACTCGGAATTGCTCTGGAAGCTGTCCAGCTTGACGCCAGCGCTGACGGCCTGGTCAGCCAATCGGCTGCCGATGTCCGCCAGCGTCTCCCCCCCATATATCTGCGGCTCTCGGGTGCCGAGAAGATTCAGGTTAGGACCATGCAATACCAGAACCTTCAGGAGGCGTTGCGCCGAGGAAGTCCGCGCCTTGCCACCCTTCGAGGTGGTTTTCATGGCGGTCAGTTTGCCGTAGTTAGCGGGATTTTGTCCAGATTTAAGCGAAATTGATCCCCCCTCCGGATCAAGATGTGATCGCGATACCGCAGTGCGCCCGTCGGGTTCCTGCGCTGGGACGCTCACAGTCAAGGAATGGCCGGAATTGATCGCCTCAAGCAGCTAGATTTGCGCTATTTAACCGAACTTGGGGCCTTTTCAAACTCGCTTGGCGGCATTTATAGGCTCTATCCGGTCAGTAGAGCATCTGTTCGGAACATGCCAGACATTGGCGGGCTGTGTCCCCCGCCTCAGTGCACGTACGCGACTCGCGTAAGGATCGGCAGAAAGTCCTTCGCCGACCGGTAGCCGATTACGCGGGAATCTTCGACTTCCTTGCCTTTGCGATCGAAGAAAATGATTCCCGGCGGTCCGAAAAGACCAAAGCGTCTCAGAAGCGCGGCGTCGTCAGCAGAGTTAGCGGTAACGTCAACTTGGAGCAACAGCATTGCGCTAAGCTGTCTTTTTACTTCTGCGTCCCGAAATGTGAATCGCTCCATTTCCTTGCAGGACACACACCAATCGGCATAGAAATCCAGCATGACCGGTTTGCCGGCCTGCGCCAGGGCCCGGTCGAGTTCCCCGACCGATAACACGCGAACGAAAGGGGTCTGCAGTTCCTCGGCGTCCGCCCGCATGCGCAGTCCGGACAGAGGCTGAAAGAGATCGCGCCCGCCAGAAAGTCCGCCAACCAATAAGGCAACACCGATCAACAAAACGATGACGCCAATGCCTTTCCAGAGCTTGCGCAAACCACTCGCCCCGGCCGGCAGAGGATCGATCGCATGAAGATAGATCCCCGAAATGATCAACAGCGCTGACCAGCACAGCATCTGGGCCACGGTCGGGATGAGCGGCGAAATCATCCAGAGCGCCGCCCCAAGCAACAGAACACCGAATAAATTCTTCACGCTCTGCATCCATGCCCCGGCCTTCGGCAACAGCGCGCCCGCTGAAGCGCCGATGAGGAGCAGTGGTAGGCCCATACCCAGGCCCATCATGAATAGTGCCGAACCTCCAAGCAGCACGTCGCGCGACTGACTGACATAGAGTAGTGCCCCAGCCAGCGGTGCCGCGACGCACGGCCCCACGATGATCGCGGACAGCGCGCCCATGACAAATACCCCTGTCAGCGTGCCCCTTGTAAGCCTATTGCTGGTTTCGGTCGCGCCGGTCTGCCACGCGCTCGGCAGTTGCAGATCGAAAAAGCCGAACATGGACAATGCCAACAATACAAACACGCCGGCAAACGCGCCCAGCACCCAGGCGTTCTGCAACGCAGCGGACAACAGCGTTCCCGACAATCCTGCGAGGACACCGGCAATCGCGTATGCGAGCGCCATGCCGAAAACATAAGTCGCGGACAAGGTAAATCCGCGCAGCCGCGTTACCTTGCTGCCCTGACCGGCAATTATCCCGGACAGAATGGGAATCATCGGAAGCACACACGGCGTAAACGACAGCAGTAGCCCGAATCCGAGAAAACTGACCATGGCCAGCCAGAAGTTGCCGGTTCTCAGCAACCCGGCGATCTTTCGGTCCTCCGCAGGCGGCTGGACCGAAGCGGCCCCCGGCGGGGCGACTTCAGCAGCGGATTGCGTCGGAGTGACGGACGCCGCAAGGGCCGCGAGCGTTATCGGAAACTGCCGGGTTACCGGGGAATAGCAAAGCCCTTTTTCACTGCAGCCCTGAAAACCGACGTTCAAAATCAAAGAAGTCTGCTCCGGGGCATGCCTTCGTAGCCGGATCAACGCCTGCACGGGGACATGGAATACCTCGGTCTCGCCGAAATTTGGATCCTGTTTCGGCTCTCCACGTGGCAATTGCACGGTCTCGATTGCGGTCTTCGCATCAGCCTCGATCGAGAATCGAATCTTGTCGCGATACAAATAGTAGCTCTGCGCCGGACTCAGACGGGCAACCAGCGTTTGCGTATCCGCCGCACGAACCTCGACGGCAAATGCCTTTTCAACCGGAAGAAATTCTTCTTCTCCCGCAGAGGGTGGGGCCCTGCCCTGCAGTCGCGCAAGCAACCCTGAGGATTTGCTCGAGTAACCCGGGCCATCGTCCGTATACGCCCCAGGGAGCAATTTCACGCTTTGCGTCAGCGGCGTATAGCACACGCCAACGTCGGCGCAACCCTGGGAAACGGCGCTCAACGTAAAACCAGCGGCCGAGACCGCTGACTTGAGAGGCAAATCGATTACCAGGGTACCGCGATAGGTCTCCACTTTGCCGAAAAACTCGTCCTCCCTGATGGTGCCGGGAGGCAAACGCGGCATGCCGACCTTCACCGAGCCTTGCGCGGCCGTAAAGCGGAAGCGATCACGATACATGTAATAGCCGTCCGCAATTTGGTAGCGCACTTGAACCATTTTCGGGTCGACGATCTTTGCCGAAAAACGGAATGCGAGATCCGGTTCCAGAAGCTCGTCCGCGGCATTGGCCGGGCCGAACACGATCGCAGGCAGAATTGCCAGCAACAGGGCAATGAAACGTTCGGAGAGAATTTTCATGGTCGCAATGCCGACGGCAACTCCGCGTCTACTCAGCGATGGACTCTGTCGCCACCCAGTCCAGATATCTGGGCAATCCGACTGTGGGAGATACGCCAACGATCTCCGGAAGTTCATACGGATGATGGGCGAGAATTTCCTGCTCGAGGCGCGAATAGGCGCAGAGCGAAGTCTTGATCAGCATTGGCACTTCAGTGGCCGTCTCGACCCTGCCTTGCCAGCGATAGACTGAAGTACTCTCGGCGAGGATGTTTACGCACGCCGCATAGCGACGTTCGACCAGCAAGCTCGCCAGCCGGGTTGCAGTTGCCCGGTCCGGGAGATTGGTCATCACAATAATGGTTTCGCGGTTGTCGATGGCCATACGATCCACCTCTCTGGTCCAGGATCCTTCGATCAATCTGCATCGATGATGAGGACTATTTCGTTGCTTCCCACGCCGCCGCAACGCCCTGTTGCGCGGACGGATACCGCAATCGCACGCGCAGTTCCTTCTTCAATCGCCCGTTGGCGAGCCGGCGCGATTCACGCATGAATGACAGCAGGTTCTCCGGAAGTTGAGTTTGCGCGGCCTCCCAGCTCACGCGTGGCGGATGAGGGAGGTCGAATTGCTCGGCGACCATGTCGAAATATTCGCCCATCTTCATCCAGCAGCCGTCCGTAGCGTTATAGGCACGCCCGCCGCGACCACGGGTAAGCGCCGCCAATACAGTACGTGCAAGATCATCAGCGTGGATGTGATTTGTATAAGGATCCCGCTCCGGCACCAAAGCCGGCATGCCGGCTTTGAGGCGGGCAAGAGGCAGCCGCGCGGCGGAATAGATTCCGGGTACGCGAAGAATACTGACCTGCACGCCATTCTCGGCGCCCCACCCGCGCAACTGCTGTTCCGCATCCAGGCGGCGTTTCGCGCGATCGCTCAATGGCCGCGCGCAGCGCGTTTCATCGATCACATCCCCGCCACAATCGCCATATACGCCGGTGGTACTGATGTACACCAAGCGCTGTGGTAGACTGCCGCCCTTCGCGAGGGCCCTTATGAGGTTGTTGGTCCGCGTATCGCGAGCACCCGAACCTGGCGGTGGCGCGAGATGCACGACGTCCTGGGCGAGGCCGGCAATTCGTTGCAGTGTTTCCGGACGATCCAGATCTCCGGACACGGGCATGACGCCTTGCGCACGCAACGTCGGATAGCGGTTCTGCGAGTGCGTAAGCGCGTAAACGCGCCAGCGGCCCCTCAGCACTTGGGCCAGGCGCAGACCGACATCGCCGCAACCGATGATAAGCAATCGTCTCATGCGGTCATTTTAACCCGGACCCCGATCGGCTTCGGGAGAGTATCGACGTTATGTCTCGTCAGGTAACGATTAAACCCAGTAACCATACCTTCACTTGCGGCGACGGTGAGACCTTGCTTGCCGCGGCCCAGCGGGCAGGCTTTACGTTGCCCTACGGGTGCCGCAACGGCGCCTGCGGCGCCTGCAAGGGCAAAATCCTCGAGGGCAATGTGGACTATGGCAATCCGCAGCCTTATGTCCTGACCGAATTCGAGAAGAAGGCCGGTTCGGCGCTGTTCTGCCAGGCCATGCCACTTACCGACCTCGTTATCGAAGCGCGCGAAATTCGCGGTGTCGGTCCACTCGATATCCGCAAGCTGCCATGCCGGGTGCAGGAAATTCACAGAGTTGCGCCGGACGTCATCGTGTTGAAGCTGAAGTTGCCGGCCAACGAACGCCTGCAATTTCTCGCGGGCCAATACATCGACATTCTGATGAAGGACGGCAAGCGCAGATCGTATTCGATGGGCAATCCACCGCACGACGACGAATATATCGAGCTGCACGTGCGCAACATGCCCAATGGCGCTTTCACCGAGTTCGTTTTCAACAAGATGAAGGAAAGGGACATCCTGCGCTTCGAGGGACCCCTTGGCACCTTTTTCATGCGCGACGATTCGGACAAACCGATGGTCCTGGTCGCGAGTGGCACTGGTTTCGCGCCGATCAAGAGCATCATCGAACATGCATTCCATATGGGATCCACGCGCCAAATGGTGCTTTATTGGGGAGGTCGCCGTCCGGTGGATTTGTACATGGCGAATCTTGCGGGTAAGTGGCAGCAGGAGCACGACAACTTCAGCTTTATCCCGGTCGTTTCAGATGCGACCGCCGAAGATAGCTGGCACGGACGCACGGGATTCGTCCACAAGGCGGTCATGCAGGATTTCCCCGATATGTCCGGATATCAGGTGTATGCCTGTGGCGCCCCAGTGGTTGTCGAGTCCGCGCACAGGGACTTTACGTCCCTGTGCCAGTTGCCGGACGACGAGTTCTACTCCGACGCTTTCACCCCTTCGGTCGATCCGAAACCCGCAACCGCATAAAACCCATTTGCCGCCAGGACGCCAGGAGCGCCAAGGTAAACCCCAGAAATAGATATAAGTGCGCACGGTTGCACGTAGCGCTGTTTGATGTGCTTTTTTGCCGATCTATTGGGTCCTTATGTTTGTCCTCCTTGGCGCTCTAAAATGGTACTCCACGCTACGCAAGGGTATTGGCGTCATGGCGGCTAACAAGGTTGCTAGCCGCTATTGCGCAATCCCGCGGCGATGCCATTGATCGTCAGCAGGATCGCGCGCCGGATCCGCTCATGGGTTTCGCCGGCACGAAAGCGCCGAAGCAATTCCACCTGCAGGTGATTGAGCGGATCGATATACGGCGACCGGTTGCGCAGGCTGCGCGACAGCGCGGGATTGGCCTCAAGCAATTCGCTCTGACCCGTGATCGTAAGCAGGTAGCGCACCGTCCGGTGCCACTCGTCCTGAATCTGCGCGAAGATGCTTTCGCGCAGTTCTGCGTCAGTCACCAATTCCGCGTAGCGTGACGCAATACTGATATCGCTTTTGGCAAGCAGCATGTCCATGTTCGAGAGAAGGGTGCGGAAGAATGGCCACTCCCGGTACATCTGTCGCAGCAATTGCATGCCGCTTTCGCCGCGACGCGCGATCAATTCTTCGGCTGCGGCGCCGAAACCATACCAGCCAGGCAGCATGATGCGCGACAGCGACCATGAAAATACCCACGGGATCGCGCGCAGGTCTTCGATGCGATCGGTCTTCTTGCGCGAAGCCGGACGGCTACCGACATTCAGATCGGCAATTTCGGTAATCGGCGTCGCGCTGCGGAAGAACTGCACGAAGCCCGGCGTTTCGTAGACCAGCTTTCGGTAAGCAATGAATGCCGTCGCGCTCATTTCTTCCAAGACTTCAAGATAAGCGGACTGTTCACCGCTTTGCCCCCTGAGCACGGTCGCTTCGAAGGTTGCCGCCAACAGGGTCTCCAGATTGCGCCGGCCAATATCGGGATCGGAATACTTGCTGGCAATCACTTCACCCTGCTCGGTGATGCGGATCTGTCCCGCAACGCTGCCGGGCGGCTGCGCGAGAATGGCCTGGTAACTCGGTCCCCCGCCGCGACCAACCGAGCCGCCACGGCCATGAAACAACCGCAGCTTCACGCCATGGCGCGCGAATACTTTGACGAGTTCGACTTCCGCTTTGTAGAGTTCCCAGTTCGCGGTAAGGAATCCGCCGTCCTTGTTGCTGTCGGAATAACCGAGCATCACTTCCTGCACGCCACCGCGGCTCGTGAGCAACTGCCGGTAATAGGGCTCTGAGAACAACTGGTCCATGATCGGGCCGCAGTCCCGCAGGTCTGCAATCGTCTCGAACAACGGGATGATGTTCATTTCCAGCCGCGGATTCTCACCCACGTGCAGCAATCCGACTTCCTTCAACAGCAGCGCAACTTCGAGCAGATCGCTGACGCCGTCGGCCTTGGAGATGATGTAGTTTGGCAACGCCTGGGCGCCAAATCGGCGGTGCATCTGTCCGGCGGTATCGAGGATCGCCAGCTCCTTCGCAACATCCTCGCTGTATTTCAGGTAAGGGGAACGCAGCAATCGGGGCAGCTTGAGTTCCTGCAGCAACCACTCGCGGCGCCCGTTTTCGTCGAGTTTCGCATAGCTTTCCTTGCGCGCGCCGAGCGAGAACAACTCGCCGACGACTTGTTCGTGCACGCCGCTGTGCTGACGCATGTCCAGCGGCGCCAGATGGAAGCCGAAGATGTCTGCCGCGCGCAAAAGATTGCGCAATCTGCCTCGGGCAACGCGCCTGGAGCCATTGGCCGCCAGCGAGTCTGCCAGTACCGCAAGGTCCTTGGCGAATTCGGCATTGTCCCGATAGGGTTCGGCATGGGCGACCGCTGGCCTGTCGGGAACGCGATGACCAAGCGCATGCGAGGTTGCGGAGAGCCGCGCATAGATCCCTGTCAAGGCGCGACGGTAGGGTTCGTCACGGCGATGCTCGGAAACATCCGGCGAACGGGCCGCCAGCTCATCGAGCGCCGGCGTGGTTTCCACGATACGCACGGATTGTGAAAGTTCGCCGCCCAGCTGGTGAAGCTCATCGAAATAGAAATCCATCGCAGTGGCAGACTGACGCGCAAGCGCGTGGCGCATCACGTCATCGGTCACAAACGGATTGCCGTCGCGATCGCCGCCGATCCAGCTCCCCAGTTTCAGGAAGTTTGCGGATCGGATTTTGCCGAAGTTCCGATCCGCGAGAAGATCTTCGATCTCCGCATAGAGCCTTGGCAGTTGACGCAGAAAGGTATAACGATAGTAAGACAGACCGTTTTCGATCTCGTCATTCACCGTCAACCGCAATTCGCGCAGGATGCGGGTCTGCCAAAGCGTGAGCACGACGCGACGCAGCGCCTCTTCGTTGTGCAGCAGTTCATCCGGCGTGAGCTGGATGCGGTCTCGCTCGGTCAGCAGCCGCGCAATTTCCAGCTGGCAATCGAGGATGCTCTTGCGCTGCACCTCCGTCGGATGCGCGGTCAGCACCGGCGAGATCAATGCATGGGAGAAAAATTCCGAAACCTGTTCCGATGTGACGCCGTCGTCTCGCGCGCGGGCCAGCGCGAGCGCCATGCTGCCCTCCTGCGGCGCCGAGCCGGCGATCAGGTGCGCGCGGCGGCGCCGGTTGTGATGCTGATCCTCTGCAATATTGGCCAGCTGCGAAAAATAGCTAAACGCCCGCACGACAGCGGTAGTGCGAACCGGATCGAGCTTGTTGAGCATGGCCTCGAGCTCGCGCTTGGCCTCCGGATCGCGGTCCCGGCGAAATCGGATCGCGTTCTGCCGCGTACGTTCGATCAGATCGTATATCGCCTCACCTTCCTGTTCGCGCAGGGTATCGCCGAGAATGCGGCCCAGCAGGCGGATATCTTCCCGCAACGGCGATTCCTTGTCGGTTGCGGCTGGATTCTGGCCTGGAGCATTCATGTGGAGACCTTCAGTCATGGGTTCGGCGCGCGAGCTCTGCGGCACGGAGGACGATCAAGCGCGGCATCGGCCCGCATCCGATCAAGCAAACCTTGCGCCCGCCCGCAACAGGGACCCTTTTCCTCTGCAACTCAAGGCGTTGAATGTTACTTCCAGACCACGCAGTCCGGATACGCGCGCCACAACGGGGCGCAATGTCAAACCACGGGCCTTCTGCGCCCGCCAGCGTGATGCTTCAACTGTTCGAGGGTAACCTCCAGCGCTTTTTGATAAGCGGCCGCGGCCTCTACGGGTTTGCCCTCGCGCTCCAGCAGACGTCCCAGGTCGAGGTGCGCCGAGTGCGTGGACTCGATCGACAGGCTGGCTTCGAGATAACTGCGTGCCTTGCCCCATAAACCCTGGTGGGCACATAGCCGTCCCAACACCAGCAGCAGTACCGCGTCGCGCGGGTGCTGCTCAAGCCACTTTTCCGCTCGCTCCAACTGCTGCCTTACGTCCGTGCCGAGACATTCGGAGTAGTTTGCCAGCAGCGCCGGATCCCACTGACGTGCGAGCCCCTCCTCCACAATCTTGTGCGCTTGCTCACAGCCGCCCAGCGCAATGAAAGATTGCGCTGCCGTTGCGGCGATGCGCGGATCAGATCGATCTTCGGACGCAAGCCGGTCCCAATATTCTCGCAGTGATTTGTCATCTACCGCCTTGCGCTTGAGGCTTTCGATGACGGCTTGCCGGCGCAGTTGGGCCACAACCGGACGCTCGAAGACCCTGCGCTTCTCGAGTTGGGGAATGAGCGCCAGCACGCGGTCCCAATTCATTGCCATCTGCTGGGCACGCAATTCCAGGCGGAGCGCCGCAGTATGCTTCTCCGGGAGCCTCTTCAATACGTCCAGAGCATCGTAATAACGACGCTCATCGAGCAGCATTTCGGCTTGCGCCATGAACCTCATTGCATCTTCGGCCGGATCGGCGCTGGCGGACTTGGCCAGATATTTGTCGCGGGTGGCATAGGCACGCATGCCGTGCGCGGCGCGCGCGGCCAGCATGGCGGACAGCGCCGGAGATTCGCCGGCCTTGAGCGCCGCGGCAGCCGCTTTTTCGGCCCGCCCGAAGCGGCCCTCGAAGAAATTTACCAGCGCTTCGTTGAATAGTGCACGCGCCCGGATTTCGGAGCGCCTTTTCTGGAACGCGCGCACTTGCGCCGGCATGGTTACCGTGATGATGATGATACGCACCAGCGCATAGGCGATGACGAAGACCGCCAGCGCCAGCAGGATCGCGAAATTGAACGAAACCTCGGCGCGCCACGGCGGCAAGACCAGCAGTACGTAGCCGTTGTTGTAGCGAGCCGCGATCACCACTCCGACCGCGACAGCAAACAAGCCCGATAGCCACAACAGTGCCCGCATCAGATCCCCTTGCCTGGTCCTGGCCGCATTGAATCAACGAAGCGTTCGTTCGCGCACGAGCTTGAAATTTCGGGCTGCATCCAGGCTCGCGGAAATATCGGGCAACTGGGTGCCGATCGCCGTCTGGTTCAACTGCTTCAGGGTGGACTGCGCGGCGGCGACCGCCTTGTCCGAACCGTCGTAATAGCGGGTCAGCCAGCTGGAAGCAGCCTTCGAATCGGCCTTGAAACTCGCTTCATCGTGCGCGAGCAGCGCCAGGCGGGCACCGAGCAGGCGCAATTTCAGGTTTTCCCGCAGGAAGAACGCCTGATCCGGCGACAGCAGCGGAACCTCGGGTTTTTCGACATTCTGGATGCGGACCAAATCGCGCAAGTCGTGCTTCGCCTCTCGCCATATCTGCTGCCAGAATCCGGTCGCGGTCGACTCCGGTTCAGGACTCGGCCGCGCGGGTCGCTGCTCCATGGCCAGCGCCAGCGTGTCGACCTGGTTCATGACGTTGTCCAGGCGCACCGCCATCCCTACCACGTCAACGTAAGGTACGGCTTTCAACCGCTCCATGTCCTGATTGATCACGCGGCGCAAAGCGGTCAGTTGCGGCCGGTCCATGCGCGCGAGTCGCGCATCGGCCGTTTCCAGGGCAATTAGGGCTGCCTTTACGTTGCCGGCAAGTTGTAGCTGTTGATTGGCAATCAGCAGAACCTGCTCGATCTCCGCTAGCGTCCACTCATCACGGCTGCGGGACAGATCGCGATATAGCGAATCGAGCGCGAGGCGTTGATTCTGGGTTTCAACTATCCGCGCCTCGAGTTGCCCGAGCCTGGCGCTGACATCGCTCAGGTGTTCCCGCGATTGCGCCGCCAGCAGACGGGTTTCGCGACTCAGAACATCGGCTTCGCTCAAACGCCTGGCGACCTCGCGCTCGATTACGCCGATACTGCGGCGCGATTCGATCCATTGCCATCCTGCGATTGCGACTGCGAGCAGCGCCAGCAGCAACGCCATGATTGCGAGATGCTGCCGGCGGGGCCTCAAGGCCGCCGGCAAGGCGGTCACCGGATGTGTATCGTCGGACTGATCGGCCATAGTTTGCGTGAAATCCAATGAATCATGAAGCGGCGTGAAGCGGTCGCAATCGTGCGAACCAGGTTATCAATCCTGTCACCAGGGCTTCGTCGCCATTGCCGGCGACAAATACTCGTTCCGCTCCGCGAGAAAACGCCGTGGCAGCCACGCGCGGATGGGACACAAAAAACGGCGTACCGAGCAACCAGGGGCGTCCGGCTTCGCCGGCCATCTCAAAGAGATTCATCACGATGGTCGAACTGGTGGCGATACAGGCCTTCAAAGCGCCGCTTCGCCATAATGGCAGCAATTCCTCCATCGCGCGATCAGGCCTGACCCGGCGATAGCATTCGAGGTAGTCGACTTCGGCACCGCGTGAACGCAGCGTCTCGCCAAGAAGTTCGCGGCCTCCCTCTCCTCTGATTACCAGAGCCCGGCTGCCGGCGAGCGGCAGCGACGACAGTTCGCGAATCAATGCCTCGCTATCGAAGCCTTCCCGCGGCGAAATGATGTTCCGGGCGCCGGATTTTTTCAACTCGGCTGCGGTTCCCGGTCCGACCCCAGCGACGCTGGCTTGAGCAGGCAGCCCGCCATGCTTCAGGATGCGCGGCATGGCCACGCGAACCGCATTAGGGCTGACGAAAATCAGCAGGCCGAATTGTTGCAGGTTATCAAGCGCCGCCGTGGCGACCTCGGGCAGCGGCTCTATCCTTATTGCCGGAAACAAAATGGGTTCGCCGCCTGAGGCCTTGATCAGCGTTGCAAGATGTCCCGACTGGCCTGACGGCCGTGTTATCAAAACCCCGACTCCAGCCAGCCCGTGTTTCATTCGGCCAGACCGTCCAGTGCAGCCAGTATTTCGCGCGCGCCCTTCGCGATCAGGCGCTGCGCAACCGCGTTGCCAAGTTCCTGCGGCATGCCCGAACGCAGCGCGCTGAACTCGTCAATGACCATGCGGCTGCCGTCAGGACTGGCGACGAATCCGCGCAGCCGCGCGCTGCCTCCGCTGATCTCGGCGAAACCGCCGAGCGGTACCTGGCAACTGCCGGCAAGGGCCCGGCTAAAGGCGCGCTCGGCTTCCACGCACCAGCGGGTGTCCGCGTCATTCAACGGAGCCAGCGCCGCGATCACTTCACTGCGCTCGGTGCAGCACTCGATCCCGAGCGCGCCCTGCCCTACCGCTGGCAGACTGTATGCAGGTTCGAGAATCGCCGTGATGCGCGCGGAAAGTCCGAGGCGCTTGAGCCCCGCGGCTGCAAGGATGACGGCAGCGTACCTGCCCTCGTCCAGTTTGCGCAGACGCGTCTGCACGTTGCCGCGCAGGGGTTCAACACGAAAGTGGGGGAAGCGCGCGCGCAACTGGCTCGCGCGCCGGAGGCTGGAGGTGCCGATGACGCTGCCCTGGGGCAGACTCTCCAAGTTCCGATACAAGTTTGACACAAATGCGTCTCGCGGATCCTCGCGCTCAGTGATCGCCGCAATACTGAATCCGGCCGCCAGATTCATCGGCACATCCTTCATCGAATGCACAGCTATGTCCGCCTGTCCCGATTCGAGAGCGAGCTCCAGTTCCTTGATGAACAGTCCCTTGCCGCCGATCTTGGAAAGCGGCGTGCCAAGCACGCGGTCTCCCTCCGTGGTCATACCCAGCAGATGCGTCTGCATCGTCGGATAAAGCGAGCGCAACCTGGCCTCGATGTGGCGAGCCTGCCACATCGCCAGCGCGCTCTCGCGGGTGGCGATGACGATTCTTGAAGGATGATTCACGAGGGAACGAAGACCTCTGGCCGCTTGCTCGAACGATGACAATATTCGGGGCCCCCGCTGGTATGCGGAAGCGGCCCGGCGATTAGTGTTACTTCACTGCGTTGGATAGCTCGCGCGCCGGATTATTTATCCGGCAGACTTCTCGGCACCCAAGCCATCTTCCAGTTCCCGCATTACACGCTACGCGCATCAGCGTTCACTCAAAGACGGCTTCAATGCACTCCATTCGAATTACTTCTCCAAGAGACTTCTGAGCATCCAAGCCGTCTTTTAGCTTCGACTAACCTGCTGCGCAGGTAAGTCTCCACTGAAAAACCGTTTGTGCCAATGTTTCCGGTCCGGCCGTATATCGCTAATGTGGTTACTTCTCCAACAGGCTTCGTAGCATCCACGCGGTTTTTTCATGAACTTCCATGCGCTGGGTCAGCAAGTCCATGGTGGGCTGATCGCCGGCTTTTTCCGCCGCGGGAAAGGCCTTGCGTGCTGTGCGGGTAACGGCCTCGTGTCCATCCAGCAGGATCTTGATCATGTCCTGCGCCTTGGGCACACCCACCGTTTCCTGGATGGATGCCAGTTTGGAAAATTGCGCGTAGGTACCCGGCGCGGGCGCATCCAGAGAGCGGATGCGCTCGGCGATCAGATCGATGCTGTTCCATAATTCGGTGTACTGCGTCTGAAACATGAGGTGCAGCGTCTGAAACATCGGCCCTGTGACATTCCAGTGAAAGTTATGGGTTTTCAGATAGAGTGTATAGCTGTCGGCAAGCAGTTTCGACAGGCCCTCCACGATTCTGAGGCGATCCTTCTCGTTGATACCGAGATCAGCGGCCATGATGTTTCCCTCGTAGTGTGATTGAAACGATTTTTGCCGAATGATAGGCCGATTTCGCGCCGCCTTCACCGAAGCGGATACCTGGTCACAGCAGACTTCGGCCGAATTCCTTGACGATGTGCTGTTGGCGGCGGCTGACCGGCAATTTCTCATCCAGGCCGTTCAAAATCACGACCCAGCGCGATTCGCCCGCCTCCACGGATTCCTTCTCGAAACCCACGACGTGCGCTCTGGCCACCAGGCAGCTGCGATGGATGCGCACGAATTGATCGCCGAACTCCTGCTCCAGCCGGGAGAGCGACTCCTCCACCAGATGCTCCCGCGCGGCCGTGCGTACCGTCACGTACTTGAGCTCGGCCCGAAGATACCGGATATCGGGCACGGCGATTAGCAGCACCTTGCCACGCTCCTGCACTGACAGATGCTTGCGCGGCTCGGGCGCGATTCTCTGCAGGACGTCCAGACGCAACGGCGTGATCGCCCGCGCTCTCGTCAAGGCGTCGTGCAAGCGCCGCAACCGGATCGGCTTGACCAGGTAGTCGACTGCATGCAATTCGAATGCCTGCAGCGCGTGGTCATTGAAGGCCGTGGTGAAAATCACTGAGGGCGGTTCCGGGAGTTTCAGCAGGTGCTGGGCTGCCTCGAGGCCGTCCATCTCCGGCATGCGGATGTCGAGCAACACCACGTCCGCCGGCGTTTTCTCCAGCAACACCAGCAACTCGCGTCCGCTTGCAGCCTCGCCGACGAGTTCGATCGGGAAGCTACCGGCGCAGTCTTCCAGCAGATCGCGGACACGACTGCGGGCCGGCGTTTCGTCATCGACAATGACGACCTTCAATGCCTGGGGGTTTTTCGTCATTCTTCCGCCTTCACGTACGGGATCGTGATATGCACCTCGTACTCGCTGTCGCCGACACGGGCCTGCAGGCTCGCCTCCGCGTCGAAGTGGAGCGCCAGACGCTCCCGGATATTAGCCAGCGCCATTTTGTTGCCGGAGTGGTGATTGCCATCCTTGCGATAGGGATTGCGCAAAACCATATGCACCTGATCGCGGACATGGTAGATATTGACGCTGACGACCCCGGGTTCGATCGACGGCTCGATGCCGTGATAGACCGCGTTCTCAAGAAGGGGCTGCAGCACCAGCGGGGGCATGAGCGCATCTTTGGGCATGTTGTGCACGTGCCATTCGATCTGCAGCCGGTCGCCCAGGCGCAGTTGCTCGAGAGCCAGATACTGGCGGCAGAGTTCGACCTCGCTTTCCAGCGGCGCAAGGTCGCGATTGTCGGCCATGAGTACGCGGAACAGATCGGCCATATCCTCGAGCGCGGTCTCCGCGCGCCGCGGCTCGACCCGTATCAGCGACAGCACCGCATTGATGCTGTTAAACAGGAAATGCGGCCGGATTCGTGCCTGCAGCGCCTGCAGCCTTGCTTCGGTGAGCGCCGGGGACAGGGCGCGATTGCGCAGATTGAAATACCCGATCAAGGTGAGCGTAGTTGCGGCGGCAAAGAAAGCGTCGCGCCCGGTATCCTCTGTTCCCATTCCCAGGATGAGCGCCCCGAAGCGCAGCACGACCAGCGTGATGGCGATCTCCGCGAGCACGATCAGCACGACTGCAAGCCGATACTCGATTTTGTGCAGCCACGAATTCGCTGCGCCCAGCAACAACACCGAAAGAATCGCAATCGGCTGCACCACGGCGGCGATACCGACCCAGTGCTGCAAAAGGGTGCTCCAGTTCGACGATTTCAGCATGGCCGCAACAACAGTCAGCGCCGTGACGATGACCAGCACCCGCAGCACGACTCCCAGATTGTGGAAATTCGGCAGCAGGGTCGCAGCAGAATTTTGATTTATACTTGACATCTGTAAAGACGCGCCGAAACGCACGCCAAAACAATTGTTTAACGCATTCCATTGTGAACGGGGCAGACCGCCAATGCAACAACAGGAACCGCCGGCAGACGAGGACGCGAAAACGTGGTCAGGCAGATTCAGCGAGCCGGTCGCGGAACTCGTCAAACGCTATACGGCGTCTGTCGGCGTCGACAAGAGGCTGGCTGAATTCGACATTCAGGGCTCGCTCGCGCATGCACGCATGCTGCATGCGGTCGGCGTGTTGTCCAAAAACGACCTTGCCGACATCGAGCGCGGCATGGCGGGCATCCTCGACGAGATCCGGCAGGGAAAGTTCGTCTGGTCGATCGACCTCGAAGATGTCCACCTGAACATCGAGAAACGCCTGACCGATCTGGTGGGAGACGCGGGCAAACGGCTGCACACCGGTCGCTCGCGCAATGACCAGGTGGCCACCGACATCCGTCTTTACCTGCGTGCGGCCATCGACGAGACGCTCGCGCTCATTGCCGGGTTCCAGGCTCGCCTGGTCGACCTCGCGGACCAGAATATCGATACCGTGATGCCCGGTTTCACGCACCTGCAGGTTGCACAGCCGGTAAGTTTCGCGCATCACCTGATGGCCTATTACGAAATGCTAAGGCGCGACGCGTCGCGCTTCTCCGATTGCCGCAAGCGGCTCAATCTGCTTCCGCTGGGCGCCGGCGCGCTTGCCGGTACGACATTCCCGATCGACCGTGAGCGTGTGGCAAAAGAACTCAGCTTCGACGGCGTCTGCGAAAACTCGCTCGACGCGGTGTCCGACCGGGACTTTGCGATCGAGTTTTGCGCCTGCGCGGCGCTGATCATGACACACCTGTCGCGGCTTTCCGAAGAGCTGATCCTGTGGATGAATCCGCGCTTTGGCTTCATCCGGCTGGCCGACCGCTTCTGCACCGGTTCGTCGATGATGCCGCAGAAGAAGAATCCGGATGTGCCTGAACTCGTGCGGGGCAAGACCGGACGCGTCAATGGCCATCTTGTGGGGCTGCTGACGCTCATGAAGGGCCAGCCCCTCGCCTATAACAAGGACAACCAGGAAGACAAGGAGCCGCTGTTCGACACTGTGGACACGCTCGGCGCGACCTTGAGGATCTATGCCGACATGGTTGGCGGCATTACCGTGGACAAAGCGGCAATGCGTCGCGCCGCAATGGAAGGCCATGCCACGGCGACCGATCTCGCCGATTATCTGGTGAAAAAAGGCCTGCCGTTCCGCGAAGCCCACGAAGTCGTCGCGCGTGCCGTGCGCCGCGCTGCGGAGAAAGGTGTCGATCTTGCGCAACTGGATCTCGAGGACCTGAGGCAGTTCTCCGAACTGATCGGCGCGGATGTGATCGACAAACTGTCGCTCGAAGGTTCGCTGGCGGCGCGCGACCATATCGGCGGCACGGCGCCGAAACAGGTGCGGGCCGCCATTGCCCGCGCGCGCCGGCGCCTCAACGGGCATTGACCGTTCAACCTGGCGGCTGTCGCCGGTTTTCAGGTGATTTTCGGCCGGCGCTCTATCACGCCGTCGATGCATTGCTGGGCGAGGTCAAAACCTGATAGATTCCGGCTGACTTCGAAGCGACCGGCGAGACCAAAGACTCGCTGGACTTCTTTCTGAGAATATTAAGAACCGGGGGGAGCATATGAACACGCTGGTCTCGAAATTCCTGAAGTCGGGGGTAACCCTGCTCGCGGCAGTCCTGGCAGCCGCCCCCGCTATCGGTAACGCGCAGGACAAGCCAATCCGCATCGGTCTGGTGACTTTTCTCTCGGGTCCCGCCGCTGGCCCGTTCGGTGTTCCCGCGAAGCTCGCCGCCGAAGCGATCGTGGATTCGCTCAATGCGGGCAAGGCTCCCGCACCGTACGCCGCCAAGGGATTCGGCGGAACGCCGCTGGAACTGGTGGTTATCGACGAAGCCGGCGGCGCGACCAAGCAAGTCTCCGAGTTGCGCAACCTCGTCGAACGCCAGGGAGTCGATTTCGTAATCGGCTATATCAGCAGCGGCGACTGTCTGGCCGTGGCGCCGGTGGCCGAGGAACTCAAAAAGATCACGATCCTGTTCGATTGCGGCACGCCACGTGTATTCGAGGATGCGAGTTACAAGTACGTGTTTCGCACCCGGCCGCACGCCACCATGGACGCCGTGGCCGGTGCAATGTATCTGCTGGAGAACAGACCTGCCGTGAAGAGCCTGGGCGGCATCAACCAGAACTACGCCTGGGGACAGGATTCCTGGACCGACTTTACCGCGGTCATGGCAGCGTTGAAGCCGGAACTTACCATCACCACGTCGCAAATGCCGAAGTTCGGCGCCGGCCAGTACGGGCCTGAAATCTCGGCCCTGTTGCAGAGCAATTCCGACGTGATTCATTCCAGTCTGTGGGGCGGCGATCTGGAGGCCTTCATGTTGCAGGCCACCCCGCGCAATCTGTTCACCCGCAGCCAGCTCATTCTGGTGGCGGGCGAACCTTACCTGCACAGACTGCCGGGCAGCATTCCCGACGGAACCATCGTCGGCGCACGTGGAGCAAGCGGCGTCTATGCGCAGAAAAGCGTGTTGAACGACTGGCTGCGAAATATTTACAGGGAGCGTGCGGAAAACTATCCGAACTACCCGGCGTACAGCGTCGCGCAGGCGTTTCTCGGCCTGAAGACGGCTTACGAAAAAGCGAAAGCGCAGGGTGCGTCCGGAACCGAGGAAATCATCAAGGCGTTCGAATACGAGTCATTCGATTCGCCGAGTGGTAAGGTCATGATGAAACTCGGCAAGGGCCATCAGGCCGTCGCTGGCACCGCTTATGGCACGACGCGCACGGTCAACGGTCAGATTACTGTCGGCAATATTAAATATTACCCGGTCGAGCGCGTGCAGCCTCCGGAGGGCGTAAAGAGCGTCGACTGGATCAAGGCGGGCATGAAACCCGGCAAGTGGTAGGCGACCCGCGCCAAGCCTCGCCACCTTCTGACTCATGGCCCAGCTTCTCGCCGTACTGATCGACGGGCTGATCTACTCGTCGTGGCTGTTCATCATCGCCGTCGGCCTCACGCTGATCTACGGCGTGATGAAGATCCTCAACATTGCGCACGGCAGTCTCTATGCGCTTGGCGCTTACAGCGCGGCTTCGCTTGCCGGCTATTGGATCCATCACGGTTACCCGCCTATGGGCAGCTACGCGGTCATGGTGGTCGCGGCAATCCTGGTGGGCTTAGTCGCCGGTCCGGTGATCGAGCGCGGCCTGTTGCGCTTCATGTATGGCAAGGACGAAATCGTGCTCGTCCTGGTCACCTATGCGGTATTCCTTATTCTCGAAGACTTCGTCAAGCTGGTGTGGGGTGTCGACCCCTACTTCATTTCCCAACCCTATGGCCTGCTGGGCAACTTCACTGTCGGTGACCTGACTTACCCGAACTACAATCTTGTCGTGTTCGGCGCCGCGGTGTTCATCGGCGCGGCGCTTGCCTGGGTGCTGACCAGGACCCGCCAGGGCAAGATGTTACTGGCGGTGATTCATGACCGGGAAATTTCGGGGGCGATGGGCATCAATGTCGGCCGCGTGTACTTCATCACCTTCACCGTCGGCGCAATGCTCGGCGCACTTGGTGGCGCGCTCACGGCGCCGATGATTTCGGTACAACCCGGCATCGGCGCGGAGACCATCGTGCTTGCGTTCGCCGTCGTGGTGATCGGCGGGCTGGGCAGTATGCCGGGGGCGGCGCTCGCGGCATTACTCGTCGGCATCGTACGCTCGGCTGCCGTGCATTACCGGCCGGAACTCGACCTGTTCAGTATTTATTTGGTCATGGCCGTCGTGCTGATCATGCGGCCCAAGGGCCTGTTCAGCGCACAGGAAGCCCGCAAGATATGAAACGCGACCCGACGCTGCCCATGCTCATCGCTGGTGCGATCATCCTTCTCGCGGTCGGTCCGTTTCTGCCACGCTGGGCGATGTTTCTGATCAACGTGTCGTTGTGCTACGGCATCGTGGTACTCGGCATGCTGCTGCTGATGCGCACCGGCGTCGTATCGTTCGGCCATGGCCTGTACTACTGTCTCGGCGCCTACGCGGCCGGCACGCTGGACCAGGTATTCAAAATCTCGGATATGGCCGTGATGCTTGTCGCCGCCGTGATTGTCACCGCCCTGGCCTCTGCCGCGCTCGGGTTGCTGCTGCGGAAGTATCGCGACATCTTTTTTGCCATGCTGTCGCTGGCGTTTTCGATGATTCTGTACGGCTTGCTGGTCAAGACTTCTGCGCTGGGATCAAGCGATGGTTTCAACGTCGCGGCGTCCAAGATCGCAAGCATAACGGTCGCCGGAACATCGGTCGACCGTTACGTGCGCTATGCCTTGACGGTGGTATTCGCGTTCATTGCCGGCGTCTTCATGCACAAGTATCTGAACTCCCATATGGGCAGGTTGGCCGAAGCGATCCGCGACAACGAGTTGCGCGTCGAGTACATGGGCGCGTCGGTGCGCAACGTCATTCATGTGAATTATGTGATCTCCGCGGTGCTCGCGGGCGTCGGCGGCGCGCTGGCGGCGATCGCTGTCGGCCACATCGATCCCGAGATGGCATATTGGACGACTTCCGGCGAATTCGTCTTCGTCGGCATTCTGGCCGGAACCGGCAGCATGCTCGCCCCATTCCTCGGCGCATTCATCTTCGAGACCATCCGCAGCTTTGCTTATGAATATTCGCCGAACACCTGGCAAATGGCGCTCGGCATCACCATGCTGGTTGTCATCATGTTCCTGCCCGGCGGGTTATGGTCGCTGTTCACCCGCAAGCGCAAGGCGGCCTGACATGGCTATCGTTCTCGAAGCGAGCGGATTGAACAAGAGTTTCGGCGCAGTGACGGCCGCCAACGACATCAATGTGGCTCTGGAGCAGGATGCCATCGTCGGGCTGATCGGCAGCAACGGCGCCGGCAAGACGACGTTCATCAACATGGTGACCGGCTATCTCAAACCCAGTTCCGGCACCATCACATTCGGCGGTCGCGACATCACCCCGTTCAGCCCGCGTCAGATCACGCGGCTGGGCATCTGCAGATCGTTCCAAATTCCGCAACTGTTCAATACGCTGTCGGTTTACGACAACT
>Ga0137438_1000001_pt1 | contig 54285 bp, 81 predicted proteins | sample EasRivERMGT157_2_FD_102327 | JGI IMG/M metagenome (GOLD analysis project Ga0137438, IMG submission 102327) | Soil microbial communities from meander-bound floodplain in the East River, Colorado, USA - East River MetaG ERMGT157_2 | ecosystem: Environmental > Terrestrial > Soil > Floodplain ... | reverse complement strand
TCTACTCCTGGCGAATATTTTTCTTATAGTCAATTAGAAGAATTGACCGGCATAAAAATGGATAATAAGGGCAAGACTTATTTAAGAACTGCCCTTAAAAGATGCAAAATATTGAAAGAAACGATAAGAGGGAAAGGAGTAAAAACTTTGTGCATTGATAATGCCGCACCCATAGTTATTGAGAGTGTTCAAAAAGTTGGAAGAGGAATTAAAAGAGCTAAAAAGATAACAGACAGTGTTATAAAAAGTAATATTTATCCATCGCTGCCGGAAGTTGAACAGAAATCAATGAATCTTATTGCAGCCGGATTAGGAACTACCCTCGCATTTACGGCTCAATGGAAAAAAATATTTGAAATAGAACGGCCAATAATAGGACAAATAAGTAATTGATGTTCGATAAGATGCGATTAGATGTGATCGGATTTGATGAGATGCGATCTGATATGATAAGATTTTTAGCCCCTTAATTGGGGCTTTTTGTTATCTTTAATACATGAAAAAGATCATCGAAACTTGGCGGATATTGCTTTGATTCGCGCAATGAGAAAAAAATAATCCAATTTATTCGTAAAAATACTATTGCATATTTTTTATAAAAGACTTATTTTAGATTTATGATTATAATACTTTGGATCATTTTCAGCATCTGCATCGGTTATGACTCTAGGCGACGTCAATGTGGTTTTTGGGGTGGTTTTGGTATTTCTATGTTGCTTTCACCTATTGTTGGATTTGTAATAACCCAATTTAGTAAAACAGTTAAATGAAGCCCGCGTACTTGAAATAAAAAAGTCCCACTCTCGTATAACTTTGGCGCCAAAAATAATTTCTCTATAACTAACTAGCTTTTCGTTGCGCCCTCATCTTCTTGAAATAATCTGGTTTATAGCCAAATTTCTTTATAATAGCCTCTTCAAGAATTTTTCTAATCATATATTGGGCTGACCGGTCTTCCTCATTAGCCCACGTTCTCAGCGTGGGTGTAAGCTCATTTAATCTAACCGGAATGGGTTTAAATTTATTCAAACTCATGGGAATACAAAAGTAGTATATAGCATACAATAATACTACAAAAACTTTCAACCTGTTTATTTTTATACCTGTAGTTTCAGAAAATTCTGAAATTTTAATAAGTAAACAAGCTCTTAGAAATATGAAAGAAAAGATTATTGCGGCTATAAAAGCCAAATTTCCGGCTATTAACTTATCAAAAAAGAGGCTCAATGAAATTGCAGCCTTTATTGAAAAAAAGGTAATAGACGATGAGACAAAAGTAGACGCTGCACTGGACAGCTACAACGACTTCAACCCTATTGCGGATATTGCAAAGCAGGACGACACAATAAGGAACCTCGAAGCAAAACTAAAAGCTGCACAGCCCCCCAAAAAAGAAGAAGTAAAAGAAGATCCGCCAATTGAAGTGACGGACGATACCCCCGCATGGGCAAAGGCGCTCATTGAGCAAAACAAGAAGCTTAATGAAGGACTTACCGCGTTACAGGGGGAAAAGATAAAAACAACTATCCATGGCAAGATCACGGATAAGTTGAATGAAAAGGGTAAAGAAGTCCCTGCTTCATTTTGGGGTAAAAGAATCATTCCAGATAAGGAGGAAGAAATTGAAGCCTTTGTAACAGAGGTTCAGACCGATTGGTCTGGCCTGGTAAAAGAAAGCACAGAAAAAGGGTTATCGATGCTTTCGGCGCCAAAGAGCAGCGCCGCCCCGCCGGTTGATTCAAAAGTAGTAAGCCCTGAAATAAAGGCTTTTGTGGAAAAACAGGCGGCAATGAACAAAAACGGAGCAGAAGTAAATAATTCATTAAAATAAAATTTTTAAGTTATGCCAATTGGAATCACGCGATCTTTAGGAGCTTCCGGAATACCGGTTTGGCAAGGCACGTCAAAAGATATTCAGCTCGCACAGGGCGGGTTCAAGTTAACGGCGACAGGTTATCCGGATGATACGGTAATTCCAGCCGGCACCCCACTGGTTATTAATGAATCGACCAGGGTGGCAACCTTTTTAGACACAGCTATCGCACAGCAAAATGAATCTGGCGCTGCTGTTACATATCACGTATTAAAAGGAAGTACTATCAAGATTGGTGATTACCTCTCAAAGGGTGCTATTGGCGGCCCAGCTTATGCCATAACCGCCATTGATACAACAACAAGCACACTTTGGGATCTACTAACAGTAGGTACCACAATTGGAGCCGTTACAGCAGGCGATACCCTTTGGGCTTCAACAGCCACAGGCGCTACCGCAGGAGCATTACCTTCTGACAACGCACTTCTTTATTGTGACGTAGTGATAAAAACCGGTTTTGTGCTCAGCGTTAGTGCGGTTATTAAAGGCACCGTTTATGCCCGCCGGGTTCCTTATACGACTTCGATTGAAGCGCAATTTGATGACATTATTTACTCCCAGTCGAAGTAATTTTTAATAATTCAAACTCATTAAAATGGCAATAGTTCCGAGTTACTTTTCAAACCTTGCGCAGAGCCAAAACTTACAGTTCCTTTTGGATCAGTCGCAGAATCTCCTTACAGGATCGTCGATCTGGCGTAATTGGCTAAACGAGGGTCTTCCGCAGATGTCGATAAATTTCGATTCTGCAATCGGAAGAGAAAGAATAGCTGCCGCGGCCTCCATTGTGGATGTTGATTCTCCTGCGCCTTTAAGGAGCCGGAATAAACTGGAACTTTACAAAGGAAAAATACCGGCTATTAAAGAAAAGTTTAGAATGAACCAAGATGATATGAGATCTATCGAAGTTCTCAGATTACTTCCTATTTCCGGCAACTCAAGTAATGAGGCTCTCATTGCGTTTTTAATGAAAGACTTGCAGGAAGCGGCCGTATCCGGGGACAAGAGAGTAGATATTATGCTACTTCAGGCCTTGTCCACCCTTCAAATTGACATCAATACAACTAACAATCCTGATGGCGCCGCCTATGGAACTATTGACCTTTTATCGCAATCATATCAATTGCAGGGTGTGCCAATTGTATGGACAACTATTGCGACTGCCACCCCCATAGATGATATTGAAGCCTTTTTACAGGCAATGTGGAACATAAGGGGAAGGCAGTTTGGCAAAATTCTCATGTCTTATGAACTGTGGGTTACGTTCAAGAAAACGACCCAAGTAAAAAACTTTTTAGCTAGTTTTTATAATACAGGAAAGGGCAACAGCGCCTTCGCGGTAACCCTTGCGAATGTGAATGAAGCATTTACCGCAAACCTGTGGCCTCAGATTGAGATCATGAATTATACGGCAAATATTGAAGTTGACGGGAAACCGACGTTCATTAAGCCGTTTAATTCTAATAACGTCGTATTCGTTCCGGCCGGTAAGATTGGTACACTGTTCAACGCTATTTCAATGAGTTCAGTTCATCCGGCTGGTGGGAAGACTTATGCGAATTTCGGCCCTACACTGGTTTCAAAATGGGGTGAAGATGATCCCCTGGTTGAATATACCGGGATGGAAATGAACGCTTTCCCGGGCCTCAGTATTGATGGCATATTTATTTTGAAAACAGATACAGTCTTTGCAGGACCGTTTGTATGACGAATAAGGAAAGATTTATTTCACTACTTGGTTTCGCTCCTTCTTTTGACTCTGTTGAAGGAGCGCTGATAGATGCGGGAATTTTGGGGACATCTCCTTACGATGGGACGAATGTTATAGCTCTTAAAAAGGCTGCAATTGAACTTTTACAATCGCTGTTAACAACGGCTGATGTAAGTGATGGCAACGCAGCGGCTGGGTTTGTTCATTCTGTAAAATATGACCGCGTGGCGATACTTGCCCGTATAAAACTTTTGAAAGGAGAGCTTGGAGTTACAGATGAGAGCCTGCCGACAATAAACACGAAAGCAGTATGGTAACATGGGACCATATTTACCGGACATAATGGAACAAGTGGTGGGAAGGGTTAATAATACCTTTTCGACAAGATTAACCGATCCTTTTGAAGTGTTCTTTGATAAAGGAATTTATTCGCAGGTAGCAAAAAAGGTTTATTCTGAGGAAGGCGCAAACACGCCGCTTATTTGGCTCATAATGAACTACTCTGAGGATATGGGTGATTTCCGGTATTTCTCAGACGTTACATGCGACATGAGCATATCTGCAACAACTGAGGCTAGCTATACTCAACAACAAAGGGATGATCTGATTTTTAAACCCAGGCTTCTTCTTATATATGATGAGTTCATGAAGCAAATTAAAGCGGGTGGAGATTTTCTAATAATGGGAGATGTGAGACATACAAGGATAATAAGGCCTTATTGGGGTGGTGGATTAGTAGGAGGGCCGGATACTAAAAATCTTTTTGATCAGCTTTATGTGGACGAGATTTATATTAAAGGCTTGAGATTAAAAGTAAAACGACAGTCAATTTGTGTGGGGCAATTAATAACTTCTTAACTAATAAAATATGGCACTTTCACTTTGTTCATCTTCTGTATCAAATACTGGCGAACTGGCCTGTGATAAGTCGCGTGGTGTTCTTAAAAAACTTTTAATTTTTAACGGCTTAATCGGCACCTCTGATTACGCCACAGAAACGGCCCTATTTAATAAGCTAGTGGCTAATTCTGATCTATCAAAGTCAGATGGGAACAAAGTTTTCCCCATAAAAGAAGCACAGGACGTTGCCGATTCTTCTGAAGCTAATACTGAAGGAACTTTGGGCCTTGGTTTCAAAGCCATCCTGAGAGAAGGCCGCCCAGCATATACGGTAAAAATATTTGCCGGTGCTGATCTTTTGAAGAGACTGAGGACGTTCAATAACCAAACGGTAAGAATTTTTGAATGGGATGCCAATGGTACTATATGGGGGACAAAGGCGGGAACAAACTTCAAGGGATTCCAGGCTAAATTTTTCTTTGTAGGTAATAAGCTTGCTACCGGCACTAATGTTGAAGAAGGTATTGTTACGTTCACACTTTCTATTCTTTCGACTTCTGAATATTTCGATAATGCCTACTGGGCAGCTATGTCAGCGTTCAACGTTGAAGATATCGATGGCCTGATTGATGTTCCGCTGGCCTTTGTTTCCGGAGTCACAAACGTGCATCAGATTAGTATGAAGATTGCCGGATCAAATCTGATAACTCCATATAATATTTGGGATGATTATGGAAGTGCTGTTGCGGCTTTGGTGGCCAATTTTTCAGCTAAGTCAGGTGCTGGCGTGCCAACGGTATCACTAGCCATAACATCGATAACGGCGAATGCAACAAATAAAACCCTTGAAGTTACTTATAACAGTGCTGCATATACATCAGCTACAGGTAATATCATGTTAATACCTCCGACGCCGGCGCAGCTTGATGCAGGTACGGTAACCAATGTGGAACTTATCTCCGTAACTTATATTAAAGTATAATCATGTTTATACCATTTGAAGCTGATCGTGGAACGGTATGGTTTAATAAAGAATGGGTGGCATCGGTGACCTTAAAAGAATTTATTGCTCATGAAAAACATCACGGGATACCAGATGACAAAATGAAAGAAATCTGGAACTTGTGTAAACAAGAAGAAAAACCTTCTGAGAAGTCAGAATAAAATCGGTTAGCAAATAAATATTATCCAGGCGGTGAACCAAAAAAGTCGCCGCCTTTTTTATAAAATGACAATACTCGGATTAAAAAGAAAATTTGATTCCCTTGACACTAATAGAGTCATTGAGGAAGTCATTTCTGATTCGACGAGTATTCTTGCCGATTTAAATACAGAACAAATTAACAGCGGAATTCGTGCCGATGGCAGTTTGATGCCAGACTATTCTTTGAGGTCCGTGATCCAGTATGGCAAACAACCGGGGCCAATAAGATTAAGGGATACGGGTGCTTGGCAATCGGGGTTATATGCCAGGGTAATAGGCGACAGAATACAATTTGCTTCCACGGATTCAAAAGATGCAATGCTTGTTGAAAGATATGGGCCCGAGATAGAAGGACTAAGCGAAAAGTTTAAAAATGAAGCCATGATAGAAAAGATAAGGCCTGAATTCCGGAATAAGATTCTAAATGCGGTTGGACTTTTAATGAAATGATATGAATGGCTGCATGACTTGTGGATTAAGCGTCCCGGGAAGAGACGATAAAGAACTGAATGAAAAAATAGTCAAAGCAAAACTTTATGCGCAGGAAAACAAAATTGCAGTTGCTGTTTGCAAAGAAGGAACGGAGTTCAGTTTCTACAGCGCAGAATATGCCATCTCCAATGGCTATAATATTGTCACAGTGGTATCGCAATATCAATGATCTGCCGTTAAATAAGTTCATAGATTGCTTCATTGATGATAATCTTCACGCTTTGGTAATTTCTGGAAATCCGACAATAGAACAACTTCACGAATCCTGGCAAGAAATAAGAATTCAATATGCTGATGCTATTAAGGATCACGATTATGTCGCTTTTGCAAGACTTAGCGCAGACATTTTGAGACTTGAAATTTTTCAAGATCAGGTTAAAATGTTAGTGGAGCAATTAAGGGACAGATATGTAGTTCAATTTCATGATGCATTAAATAAGCTTATGAATTACAAGTTTGTTTTTGATGTCATGAGGCCGGGTGAATACGACAAGGAATTACAGAAGGCTATTAATAGAAGCAAAGGGCAGCTGATTGATCTGAATTTAAAAAGGATGACCCTTGAATCCATGCTTAAGAAGATGGCTGAAAAGGGCGAATTACAACCCACACGCGAATATTTCCAAAGCGTTTTAATTACTCTTAGCGATCATGCTGAGTATAAACTAAGGGCCGATGACATGACTGTCTTTGAATATTGCGAAAGGATTAGGCGGTTAAACGTTTACATCGAAAGTATTAAAAAGAAATAATGGCAAACGAGGAAAGAATATCGGAATATATTGACCGTACTGGGGTGCAGCAGGATACGGAGTTTATGCTTAAAAACTTGAATGAGATTATCACCGCATACAATAAATTATCTTCTCTTCGGGTTGGACTTAATGGCATTAATGAGATGGGCAAAGTAGCGTCAACGACACAACAAGTATCTTCCTCTCTCGATGTTTACGAAAAGGCTGTTCAGCGAGTAACAGAACGTACTGCACAATTAAATGGCCAAAACAAAGAGTTTACGCAAACCTTACTCAATGATGCAAAAGCTGCAAAGGAATCCGCTGCCGCAAAACTCAACGAAGCCAAAGCAATTACTGAAACTGAGTCAGCTAAATTAAACGAAGCGAAGGCTTCAAAAGAAACGTCAGCCGCAAAACTCAATGAGATAAAAGCTGAGAAAGAATTATCCCAGGCAAAGCTTAATGAGGCGAAAATAATTACCGAGACTGCCAAAGCTAAAAAAATAGAATCAGATGCTGCCGCAAAAGTTACGGCGGCTGAAGAAAAGCAAGCAAAGAAAGCTGCTGAACTAAACGAGCCGTATAAACAGCTAGTAATAAGGTTTAATGCCGCCGCGAGGGAGGCAAAGAACCTTGCAGCACAATATGGCGCCCTTGATCCAAGGGCACAAGCCGCAGCAAAATCAGCACTCGCATTAAATAATCAACTAAAGACTATTGATGCTTCAGTAGGCCAACATCAGCGAGATGTAGGTAATTATGGCAAAGCATGGGATGGCGTCAGGGGTAAAATAAAAGAAGTAGGAAATATTATTCTAGGATTCGTTGGCATAACTGCAGGGATTAGATTTTTTGAAAGTTCTATCGACCAATTCTTGGAACTTGATAAGGCTCTTCGCTTATTACAAAATACGACCAGAAATTTGGGTGTGCCTGAACTTTTTGGAAGGATAGAGGACAAAACAAAACATCTTGGAGAACAATTTAAGTTTTTAAAGGAAGAAGATATTGCTTCATCATTTAATAAACTATTGATCTATGGGAAGCTATCCGAAAATCAGATAAATGATTTATTGCCTGTTGTTATAAATCTTGCCTCAGCTACTGGACAAACACTACCAGAAGCAACATCAACTCTTTTAAAATCATTGGAAGGGAATAACCGAGGTTTAAAAGAATTCGGTATAAATATAAAAGACGCTCATACTGTTACGGATAGGTTTAAACTTATTATGGAAGAGTTGAAACCTCGTATTGATGGCGTGGCTGAGGCTTTCGGTGGGAGTAATGCTGGTAAAATAGCGGCCTCCACAGAAGAATTCAGAAAGATGAAAGAAGAAATAGGGAGTCAATTGGCTCCTGCATTAGCTGGCTTATTACATTGGTTTAGTGATATAATTACAGGATTAGAATTTTTAGGCACGAAATTAAAAGAAACCACTTCTGATTTTTTTGACTTTTTTGGCGGTGCGCAGGGTGCAGCAAATCATGTAATTAAGCAGCAACAGCAATATAATAAAGAAGTGAAGGCTGGAGCAGCTTTAATAGTTGATGCATTTTCTGATAAACCTATTAAGGAAGTAGAAAATGAAATGGATAATGTACATATCAGATTGACAGAATTATATAGATTACTATCGCTGGCCAGATTGAATAAAGAAAAAACATTTTCGACAGATGACATCGAAAGATTTAAAAAGGGCATAGACGTAAATAAAGAAGCGTTAACAGGGCTTTCTAAGCTTTTAGCTGGTGATCGTAACAAGCCTATAGGATTAGGGAATCCCGATGCTTTATCCGGAGAAAAAAAGGCTATAGAAGATTTCGGTAAAGACTTAGCTCGTATTCAGGCCGATATTTCAAAAGCTAATTTTGAAGCCTTAAAACAACGGCGTCAGGATGAAATTGATTCACTGGCAGCCATTATTGTCGATGACAGAAGATCATATCAGGAAAGATATGCAGCTACACAGGTATTCTATGATAAGTCAAAGGAGCTTATTGATCTGAATGAAGCCTATGAAATTTCTGCCGCAAAAGTAGCTACAGATGAAGAAATAAGACAAGTCGAACTTAAATTGGGTAAAAAAGATTTAACCGTAAAACAGCGTGAAGATTTAAATAAGGAATTGCAATTACTCGCAGAAAAAGAAAATGCCATTGAACTTTCCATCCATCAAAAATTTAATAGCGATATTTTAAAATTAAATATCACTTCAGAAAAACAAAGAACGGATTTGCTTGAAAAAGAGGCAAAATCGAGGATTGATAAACTAAAGCGCGAACAACAATTAAGAGAACAATTTGAAAAGCATCAAGGGCCGGTTCATGATATAGAATTGCAACAAATCCAGAATGGCTATGATCAGGAATTATCAGCCCTCGAAATAAAGTTTGATAAAGGGCTTATATCTGAAAAAAACTATAATAAGCAGCGACTTTTATTACAGGTAAATCTTCAAAAATCATTACTCGAAGCAGATATTGCTTTCACTGAACAGCAGATAGCTAATGCAAAAGAAAAGCTTGATTTTGATAAAAAAATACTTGCCGCAGAAATAGATATCGCTGCGGCCAGAAATGTCCTTAATCCTACCGAAGAAAATACCAAAGCCATAGAGGAAGCCAGAGCCAGGTTAAAGGATATTGAATTAACTGATAATGAAATTATTTCAACCTCTGAAAAGAAGCTGGCCTCTTTAAAGATAAAGCTTGCAAATCTGGTTGCTGATTTTTTCAAAAAGAAAACGGATCAGACAAAGGATGATTTCATAAAAATGTTTCAGGATATATCCGATGTCGCAAAATCGGTATTTGATATTATTGGAGGCTTTGCGCAAGCCTCAGCTGACAGAGAAAAAAACGCTATTCAGGATCAGATCGATCTTTTAGACAAAAAGAAGGAAAAGGATATTGAAGTTGCGAATCAAACTATAATAAATGCTACTGAAAGAGCTAACGCAATAGCTATTATCGAAGCTAGGGCCGCGGCACAGAAAGAAGCTCTTGAAAGAAGAAAAAGGGAAATCGACCAACGCCGGGCGCGGTTCGAAAAAGCTGCTAATATTGCCTCAATTATTCAAGAAACTGCCATCGCAGTTATTCGCGCTTTAGGAGCAAAGCCATTCACGCCTGCAAATATTGCCATGGCATTCATTGTTGGCGCAATAGGAGCGGCACAATTAGGGGTCGCTATTGCTACGCCAATTCCAAGATTCTTTAAAGGAAAGAAAAAGAATGAGCCATATGAAGGCCTTGGTATCGTTGACGATGCAGGCAAAGCGGAACCTATTTTGAGGCGGGACGGTCATATAGAAATAGGCGGCAATACGCCCCGCATAACTCATGTGCATAAAGAGGACATCATTTTTACGAGCATTGATAAAATGCTCAATTATCTGATTGGCTCACATGCAAGGAAAATGGCAAACATTTCACTAGTGGTCCCCGATAATAGCGGGCATTTTGAGAATATGACCAATGAACTAAAAGGCGAACTGAAAAATGTAACAAATGCGATTAACCGCAAGCCAGTATTAAAAATGAACGCTTCAGGCGATGGATTAGCCGCAATGTGGCAGTATGGCGCCAATAGCGTGAATTACATAAATGATCAAACTAACTGGAAATAATGACTCACCATGACTATATCTTCTTTTTACAAGATAAGAGCCGCAGGTTTTGGGGCCTTGATTCTAATGGTGATGTGGTCATAAACAACAACCCTTATCCCTTGCTTTTTTCTCCCGATGGCTGGATGGATACGACCGTTGAAAATGTGCGTAATAAAAAATATTGGGCAATTGATAGAACTGTTTCAGCGCCTTTCAAGTATGTAGAAGACGGCGCCAAAATCATAAAGCATATTTTTTACAAAAAGGGAATCGAAGAATCGGTTTACCTGATTATCTGCTCCCTTCAACTTGTTTATACTCCAGGCGTGGAATATGGCTATTGGTATAAACAGATTTTCAGAAGCGAGGTTGATCTTAGCACATTTGAGCATGTGGGGGCTTATGTTACTGCAGCTAATTCTGAGGAAGGACTCGCCAAGCATCTTAAAGCCAATGAAAACACGGTTTATGAGCTTGAATTGAACGGACTCTACATAAAAGAAGATGGTATTTTATTAAAAGAAAAACATAATTTTTTACTTACTGAACAAACACAAGTAACAGAGCATCTGATTGGTGCCTCATTTATAAACAAAGAAGGGAATGCAGCCGGATTTGCATCTTTCTCAGTTTTTGGTCAAGATTCACCGGGAGATTGGACAACATCCACAGAATATTTGTTTGCTGTTACACAAGATATTACCGGGTTGACATTTATAGGTAATTTTAAATTCATCCTTGATGTTGGTATACCATTTGGCGTAAGGCTACATACTGATACAAATAGAGATATTGATCTCGTTGTTTTGGTTTCCCCTCCTCCAACGGGAGGTATTTTATATGATATTTCTGTTAATGAAACTTTTGATGCGTTCGCAAATGAAAAATTTTTTCTTGTTGGATTTTATACTGGAACGGTATTAGAAAAAGTTCATTATAAGGAATCGACATTTTCTATAAATTTTGCATCGAGATTTAGCACTTCCTACATTAAGGCTAATCGTTGTCAAGATGTCTTTGCTGAATTAATAGATAAAATGACAGATGGAGAATATTCAGCCGAAGATTGTCCCTATTTCGGAGAACTTCAAAATATTGATAAAGTCTTTACTTCAGGGGATGCGATAAGAGGGCTTCCGGACGCAAAGCTGAAAATTTCCTGGTCTTTATTTTTTGGATTCTGGAATACTTATGACGAGGTGGGAATCCGTGAATTGAATAAAAAAGTTCTATTTGATAGAAAGAATAATTTAATTGATCAGTTAAATGTTATTGACCTCGGAGAAGCCAGTAAGCTTAAAATTTCATTTGACAAAGATCTTCCATTTAATGAATTGGCAATCGGCTACCCGGACGTGAAAAATGAAGATGGCTTTGTAAATGGTAAAAATGAATTCAATACAACATTCATTTATTCACTTGGAACGACAAAAGTACCACGGAAGTATGAAAAAATCAGCCAAATAAAAGCCTCATGTTACGACATTGAAAACATAAGAATTGATCAAGCCAGCAGAGATACAACTGATAATAAAAGTGATAATGATATTTATGTATTGCATATAGCAAAAACATTAATTGCTAGCAGCGGTGATATTCCCGATCATTATGAACTTGATCGTTCACTGAATACTTTTCTTATAGGAGTTGATGAAAAAGAAACGATTTTCAATGTAATCTTTTCTCCAAAACGTTGCCTGCGCAGGAGCAGCGACTTTCTGCATTCATCGTTATACCTGGCCGATAATAAAATTTTAAAATTCATTTCAGCTGACCGTAATCAAAATATGAGCTATATAAATGGCGTCGATGTAATAGTAGAAAATGCAGATGAACCGGTAGGAAGTCTTGATAATAAATTTTTTAATCCCGTACTTATAAGTATTGATGTCATCGTTCCTGACGATTTACTAGATGATCTTGATTCCAATCCTTTGAAAACTTTTTCTTTTTTATTTGATGGGAATCTTTATAAAGGCATAAGCATTAAAAACAGCATAAACCCGAAAAGAAACAAGGCGCAGACTTATCAGCTATGGCCTACAGCTGATACTGATTTGAGTCCACTTATAGATTATTATGGCGGATAATTTTATTGGCATACCATTCATTAATCCAGTACGTTTTTTCGACGTAACCAGGAGCAATTTGCCTAAGTATTTTACGCGGCAATTTGATGATTATCCTTTTGCTGAAAGACTTTACGCGTGGCATGACCCAACAGATTACACTCAACTTTGGCAGACGACTGATATAATAAATTTACAGTTCGAATCAACTTTTGATCCGATCATAGTGGAATTAATTAATTCGAACAATGTTGCTGTTATAACGCTTCCGGCTCTTATTGGCCTTCCAAATAAATACTATCCAAATACTTTTTCTTTTGAAATCAGCATGAGCTTGGCAAGCATTTCCACTGGTTGTTACAAGCTTAGAATTACTGCGGGCACTTCTGGCCCCACACAGAAAATTTACGAGTCTTCAATAATGTATATATCATCCGTGGCTTTTGATTTCCCAACGCTCATGCTCGAATACTGGCATTCCAGATTCCATGAGGATATAATCTTCGAAACAGGGATAAAATTTCAGAAAAGAATTCTTGGCCATATAGGTTTTATGAATCCGGGCCGTGACGAGGAAAAGTATAAGGATCAGCAATATAATACTACTCTTTTAAGCAGCAAAACATTCAGAAAGTTTGATGTTTTTTTTGGTGATGATTTCGGTCTTCCCGATGATGAAATTGATTTATTAAACAGGATTTGGGGATGCAATAACGTATTAATTGACAATAAATCATTTGCCGCCGGTGATGGCGATTTCTCGATTGAAGATTTTACATATCAAAAATATCCAAAGCGTTTTGTGAAGTTAATAGTTGAGGAAGGAATAAATAGACGCAGTGCAATCAGAATGCAGGAAACCGACACTACTAAGAAGCTTGTTTATGGAATTGTAGTTGAAGCAAAAGTATGGGGTGATACATCAAATCAGGGCAGCGGAAATGTAGTGCCATTGCTTGACGTAGAGTAAAAATTAATAATTATGGAAATCTGGAAAGGAGAAATGAAAACAGCTTACGGATTTAAATGGCAATATAAAGAAGCAATATGAGCGTAACATTAAAACTCGTTATTGGGACTGTCGCATATACCGATTGGCTTCGGGTAAGCGCAGCTAAGGTGAGCAGTCCTTCTACGGAAGTGTTTGTCCAGTATATTGATGTCCCGGTTACAAATTACATTCTGATAATACCCGGACTTGATCCTGATGATTATTTTATCCGGTTTAGGGATGCCCCTACAAATGTCGCACTCGGTACCTTAGTTAGTGAAGCTTTCGTAAATGCTCAAACAGGAGAATTTTTATATGAAAGAAGATTTTATTTAATTGGCGCCTTATCGGGTGGGGCCACACTTGATGGCACCAGGACAATTCTAACCGACCCCTATTTGATTAATAAAAACATCTCAGGGATTTTTAAAGAGGGATTCCGATATCTTGAACCAACTACAGAATGGACTTTTAATGATGCAATAGGGGCTATTACAGAAATAGGAGCGGAAATGTCCGATGGGGAAAAATTTATTGTAGAAATTAAATATAATGCCGGAGGATCGGTAAGTACTTCAGCCAGCAGTTTATTCATTGCGACGATTACGGTCACCGCTGCTTCTTATTCAATATCTGCACTCGACAAAGGAAAAAGGTTTTGCCTTGATTGTACGGGGACAAAGCAGGAAGTCACATTGCCCCCTCTTTCATCCCTTGCCGCGGGAGATATGGTTTATCTCGAACACAAGAGAGATGGCGTTCAGGCGCAAAGCAGAATAAAAACAAACGGTACTGATAAAGTTTTCTATAATGGCTTTTCTGGTACTACATTACTTTCTGAGTTATGGGCCAGCCGTGGCGGGAGTCTTTACCTGCGTAAAGAAGGCAGTTATTGGGAAATAATAAACGATTATGATGGCGCAAGAGTTGGCGAAAGGATGGCGGCTACTTATTTAAACCATTTGAATTATTTACCTGAAGATGGGCGGTTGCTTGATGGCGACGAATATCCCGCTATTTATTGGTTTATCAGAAATGTATTACCAAATACTCATTATATAACCGACGACACAGTAGTGAGCGGCGGATATGTTCACCCTGGTAATAAACTCGGCCAATTCGTAATTCATAGCACATTAAAACAATTCAGGCTTCCAAATACTCAACGATTGTATGAAAGGGCGTTGAAGGATTTTGATTCCTATGGCTCGGACACGACCAGGCCTATTGATTATCCAGGCGGTTGGCAGGATGGGCAGGTGAAGACACACACACATAGAATTAAGATAGGAGGAAGTAATACGGCCGATCCGGTAGTGGCTCTTAGAAAATCAAATCTGAGTGACGGATATAATAGCTCTGCTGCCTTGATTGAAGCATCTGGTGGTGATGAAAATCTGACTGAAAACTTTGGCGTGATATATCTGAGGCATATTTAAACTAACTTACAGAAATTTCAGTAAAAACTGAAAATAATGAAACAAATATTATTTCTATTTTTCTTAATTGCGATTTATTCTAGTAAGGCGAGCGCTCAAGCGGGTGCGCAGGTAGACACGACTAAGACTCTTTTGCCCGTCAATACGTATGGTAGTCGATATAAAAACTTTGCCATTGATAGCTCCGCCAGGCTGCCACGCGATACTTTCAAGCTTCGTGTTTCAGATTCCGGCGCTATTGCCTGGAAAAATCAAAGATTTTGGCAGTGGTCAGGATATAGGTGGGATGGGCTTAAAACAACGGGAGGATCGGGCATATCACAGCTTGGCAATATTGGAAGCTATGGATTGATTCGTGTTAATGATTCGACCTATCGAGTTGATACGACGATATTGTTTACTGGTTTGAGTAAAGGTGATACAACCATTTTTTCAGTCCCATTGGATAGCACTGGACAACCGCAGACAAGAGTTTTATTCTCAGGCGGGAATAATCATATCAGGAGTAACGCTAAATTTCTTTTTGATTCAACTAACATAAAACTTGGGATTAATATACCCAATATCTCTGTTGGTGGCCCCAGTACAAAACTTTATGTAAAAGGTAATGTGATTTTTGATGCCGGAGTTAAATTACCTGGACTTGGAACGGCTGTTTCAGATACGACAACTTATAAACCTACTGCAATTGATGCAAGTGGAAATATAAAGAATTTTTCCTATTGGCCTGGAAGCGGCGGTTCAACTCCAACACTTCAACAGGTGTTCAATACTCAAATTGGAGGAAGTATATTAACGAAAACGGATACTATTTCAACGGGATCAAACAGGTTGGAAATAATTGGAACAACAGGCGGGCAGAATATATTTTTAAGCAGCAACGGAATACCGCTACAATTATCGGGTAAATTAGCTGACATTTTTACTGCGTCTGGAACGGGAGAAAGAGCAGGATATTTCTCTCTTACTCCTTCATCTACAAATACTATTTCTTCTACATTGCAACTAATAAGAACTACATCAGGAACACCTGGAAATGGAATAGGCGAAAGTCTTGATTTTTACATTTCTAGTAACCCTGGCGGCGATACAGCTATAAGATTTCAAGCATTTTTATCAAACGCAACATTAGCTTCAGTAACATCACAGGCATCTATAATTGGATTGAATGGTGGGACTAAGGAAACATTCATGAATATTCAAACAGGCGGTATTGTAAGAGTAAACAATAATGCTGATACACTTGCAACAAAAGGCTATGCAAGAAGCGTGGGCGGTGGAGGAGGAGGTGGTGGTGAAGCAAATACCGCATCAAACCTTGGCGGTGGTCTTGCAAATTATTCTACAAAAGTTGGGGTTGATCTTCAATTTAATTCTTTCGCTTCTGCTGACTTTGATCTTGCCAGTAATTTAATAACTATTGATGCAACTAAATGGCTTACAATATCGGCAGGTAATGCCGCATATCAGCCGTTGGATGCAGATCTTACTACCATTGCAGGACTTACAGCTACGACTAATAACTTCATGGTGGGTGTTGCATCGGCATGGGCAAGCGTTATACCATCTTCTGCAAGAACAGCATTAGGCGGAACTACAGTTGGTATAAACTTCTTTACCTTAACAAATCCATCTGCTATAACATTTCCGAGAATAAATGCAGACAATACTGTAACAGCTTTAAGTGCGTCATCTTTTTTAACTGCAATAGGCGGTGGAAATGGAACTGTAACATCATTCAGCGCTGGAACCTTATCGCCATTATTTACAACCTCTGTAGCAACCGCAACAACAACGCCTGCACTCACATTTTCTTTAAGTACGGCCGCAGCTCATACTTTCTTTGGAAACTTTACTGCAAGTACTGCTGCGCCTTCATATAGTTCACCCGCACTTGCTTCTGCCGATTTTGTAAATCAGGGAACAACTGTAACTGTGCTTCATGGTAATGCTGCCGGTAATCCTTCATGGGGAGCAATAGTAAATGGTGACATTACAACCAATACAATTACTTATGCTAAGATTCAGCAAGGAACAGCATTAAGTATTTTGGGAGTAACCGGAAATGCAACAGCTAATTTAGCTGACATAGTTGCTGGCACAGATAATCAGGTATTGAGGCGTTCAGGAACTGCATTGGCATTTGGAGCAATTAATTTAGCTTCATCAAATGCAGTAACAGGTAATCTACCTGTTACAAATTTAAATTCAGGTACAAGTGCAAGTTCGTCTACATTTTGGCGTGGAGATGGAACATGGGCAACTCCAAGTGGTTCAGGATTCTCAAACCCAATGACAACATTAGGAGATATTATATATGAAGATGCAACTCCTGCTGCTGCAAGACTGGCAGGTAATATAACTACAACAAAGAAATTTTTAACACAAACAGGTAATGCAACTATAAGTGCTGCACCAGGATGGAATATTTTAGTAGCTGGCGATATACCCGATATTGGTACTTCCTATATAAAAAATCAAACCTCACAACAAGTTTCATCAAATTTTAATATTGATGGCGCAGGAATAATTGGTGTTTCACTAACAAATCCAATATTAATAGGGGGAACAGGGACTACTTCTCCTCTTACATTAAAATCAACAACAGGTATAGGTACAACAGGAGCAGATATTATTTTTCAAACAGGAAATAATGGGAATGTTGAAGGTGGAAGATTTTTAAATAGCGGTGATTTTCAAATTGGCAGTAGTACCCATAAAGGTGCAATGAGAGTATTACATAGTAATGGCACTTTCATGGGTTCAATAACCGGAGATGTTGGTGGCAATGGAAGATTTGCTCTTACAACTAATCAGTATATAACATTAGAATCTGCTGCGTCAACTGTAAGTATGTGGCCAAATAAACCTGTGGTATGGGAATTGGGAGCAAATGCTCCTGTTAAATATCAAGGTGGTGGGATAGGTAATAATGGCAATGGTCTTAATTTTTTCAATTCAGACGCAGCAAGTACAAGTCTAACAATGGGGTTTGCATTCTCATTAAACAGAACAACGGGTGGTGAAACGGTAGCATCACGAATAGCCGGGACACTTACTGATATAAGTAATGGTGCTTATAAAGGAGCATTAATTTTTTCTACAGCTAATAATTCTGGGCCTGCAGAAAGATGGAGAATAGATTATCTTGGAAATTTAAGTAATACAGGTGTTAATGGCAGTGCCTATATAGAATTAAAAGCAGGAACAGCAACAGCAGGGACAGCACCATTAAAACTTACAAGTGGAACTAATCTTACAACTACTGAAGCAGGTGCAATTGAATATAACGGTACACATCTTTATTTTACGGCTGTTAATGCAGGCACACGTTATCAATTGGATCAACAAGGTGGCGGCGATGTATTTCTTGCTAATAATAATTCATTTACTGGTAATAATACATTTAACGCATTTACGACTATTCAAAGTGATGATGCTTCAAATAATGTTTTTTCAAGTCCTTTAGAATTAACTCATACTACATCCGGAACGCCTGCAAATGGCATAGGTACAGGAATCAACTTCGGAACAGAAACTACAGCGGGCATTAAATACGGGGCAACAATTCGATCAATATCAACCGATGTTACAAGTGCATCAGAGGATTTTGATTTTGTAATTGGACTAATGGCCGCCGGGGCAACTTCAAGCGGTGGCGGTTCAGAAAAGATGAGAATAATATCAACTGGCCAATTAAAGTTACCATTATACACAACAACAGGTTCATTCTCTGGCACTTCGGTTGGTGTTTTAGGTTTTGATGCAAGCGGAAATATTTTGACGATGGCTACTCCTGGTGGTGGAAGTGGAATAACTATAGGCTCATCTGTAATAACAGGTGGAACAAGCGGAAGAGTTTTATATGATAATGCCGGTGTAGTTGGTGAAATGACAACCAGTGGAAGCGGGACACAACTTGCCTTAACTACCTCACCTTCTTTCACTACACCGACTTTGGGTGCAGCTACGGCCACAACTATTAACGGCAATACATTTACAACCGGGACGTACACATTAACAGGAGTTGCCGCAAAGACGTTAACATTTAATAAATCTATTACACTTGAAGGAACGGACGCCACTACGATGACGTTTCCAACAACTTCCGCAACTATAGCAAGGACTGACGCAGCGCAAACTTTCACTGGTATTCAATCTATGACTTCTCCTAAAATAACCACTGACATAAGTGATGCAAACGGGAATGAGGTATTTAAAATTACAGCAACTGGCTCTGCAGTAAATGAATTTACAATTGCAAATGGCGCAACAGGAAACGGGCCTACTATAACAGCATCAGGAGAAACAAACGTACCTATTACTATAACAGGTAAAGGTACAAAAGGAGTTAATATAGGAAATGCTTTACTTGAAAAAGTAGTGACAGTATCAGATGGTGCAGGTGCGGTAATAGACGCTTCACTTGGTAATGTATTTACTTGGACAACTACAAGTGCCACTCGTACGGCAGGAACAACAACTAATCCTACAAATGGGCAAAAAATGATTATAGAGTATACTGCAAGCGGCACTACAAGTACATTGACTTTACCTACAGCGACAACAGGTGATTTTATTTTTGGTTCTGATATAACAGGATTAACAGTAACAGCTTCAGGAAAAACTGATTTAATAGGATGTGTTTACAACGGTACAAGATGGATGGTTGTGGCTTATTCAAAGGGATATTAATATGAAACAAATATTTTTAATACTCAGTCTTTTTGTTTGCATTTTTTGTAATGCAACTCTAATACCAGTTTTTACTTGTGGTTTTGAATGCGGTGTTAGTAGTGTTACAGATATCGGGCAGCATTTTAGATTTGGATCTGTAACTGTTGTAACATATAGTACTACAACCGTTAACAATGGAGCGCAATCTTTAAGAATTAATCCAGCGGGAGTGAGTACAGGCTGGTCAACAAGTGCTTCTTTAACTTCATCAGCTATATATGTAATAAGAGCATATATTAGATTTGCTACACTTCCAAGTATTGATCTGCCAATTGTGAGTGTGGGAGCCGTGACGGCCATCGGCGGAGCAGTTTTTAAAGTGTCTGATTCTAAAATTTATGCTGGTCATATAGTTGGAGGCACATCAGTAGGGGCGACAGGTGTAACCGTTACTACAGGAGTCTGGTATTTAATTGATGTTAAGTTTGATCAAAGTGCAAATCCATGGACAATTGATGTAAGTGTCGATGGCACAGCATGTGGTCAAGCCACGAGAGCATTGGCAGCTTCAACTTCAACAAATATAGTTTTTGGAACCGATGCTGCTATTCCAACAGCAGATTATTTTATAGATGATGTTTTAGTTTCTCAAACTTTGGCAGATTATCCAATCGGAGCAGGTTATGTCAATCATTTTATACCAACTTCAGATGGTACTCATACCGCAACAACTACAACAATAGTTAAAGGAACGATTGCTGCACCTACAGGTGAAGGCAATGTAGCCGGCGCAACAGATGTATTTAATTGGGTCAATGCTGTTCCCTTGCTTGGCGGTGCAACTAATAATACAAGATTAGTAAACCAACAATCAAACGGAACTACATTATACGCCGAAGAAATATTTGGGGCAGCTCCTGGAATTTCAACTCCAACGGTTGCACCAAGAGGGGTTGAAGTAATAACTGCAGATAGAGAAGCGACAACATCAACTGGTGATTTTACAACCAAACTTAATGATAATGGTACTGAAAGTACTATAATAGCTAGAGGTGTAGTTGCGGGTGTAATAACAGATAGATATGCAAGTAAATTTTATGCTGTTGCACCCACAGGAGGTGCATGGACAGTAGTAAGTGGAGCTGGTAATTTCAATAATATACGAGCTCGTTTTGGGTATGCAAGTGATGCTAATCCAGATCAATACTGGAGAGGTATAATGATAGAAGCAGAATTTGCACCGGCCGTACCAGCAGTTTTTAATAAAGGAGGATTTTTTCATGTTTTTTAAACTTTAAATACGGTATATGAAAAAACTAATTATTATTTTATTTATCTCAATCGCCGGTTATTGCTCCGCACAAAACATCAACGTTCCAACAAGGAAAGCAGTTTTTGATAGCTCTGCAATAGAGCGGACAAGACAAGAGAAATTCTTTGGTGAAGTCGGGAATAAATTAACAGCGGCAGAGTTCTCTAATTGGTACACAACGAAAAATTATGATGTACTAACTAAAAAAGCATTGGATGATTTTGCCCGGCAGTATTACACTTTCATTAATGAAAAATATGCAGAATGGTTAAGAACACAAAAGCCTAAATAAGTGCCATGAGAAATATTTTCGCAACGATTGTTTATTGGTATTATAAAAGAAAACCTGATTATTGGAAAATGAGATTTGAAGATTTAGAAGACTTCATGCAAAAAATATTAAGGAGGCAGACATGACTACTACTTTTCTTGATGAAATTATCGCTAAGGCAGAGGCGATAAAAAACACTCCAATAAAAGTGACTCAATCAATGGCAGATGCAAATTATGAGCATGTTGTAAATACTGAATCGGCTTATTTATATCTTATTAATATGCTCAAAAGCATTCAAATGGAATTAAAAAATTAACAGCATGAAACAATTATTTTTATTATTTATCACAGCCATCTTATTATTTGGGTGTAAAAAAGAAAAAGATAATATCAATAAATTACAAAATGTCATTACTAAGGCACGACCGCAACCTTGTATTCAGGTTGCAGAATTACAGGAAACAGGGAAGACTGCGAAACTCCGTTTCCGAAGCTGCTACTGATATGTTCAAAAATATAGAAATGAAATAAAAAAAAATTAATAACAGCGAAAACAATTAAAATGAAAAAAATAATCTGTACCCTATTTGTTTTTGTAATTCTACTTTCTTGTAGTAAACAAATTAAAGATCAAAAAGCATTAGAAAAAACAGTTCCTAAAACTACTCAATTTAAAAATCAATATGATGGCAAAAGGTGGGTGGATAATGAGGTATTAGTACAGTGGAATACTAAAGATGAGAAATCAATGCGTTTGATGGGAGCCTCAGTAAAAAGAACAATCTTTACAAAGGCTATGAGAAATTTTCATAGCACTCCAGTTGATATATTAAATGTAGTTGATGTTCAGGCGGCTATTGATATTTTAAAAAAGAACCTCAACGTTAAATCAGTTTCTCCAAATTGGATAGTAACAAAACAAGATTATCCCAATGATTCACTTTACCTAACAAATGATCTTTGGGGCATGAAAGATATTGGTGCCGCTACTGCATGGGCGACAAACATAGGAAGCCAAAAAATATATGTAGCTGATATTGATGAGGGTGCAGCTTATTATCATCCCGATTTAGGGCCCAATCTAGATGTTCCACATAGCTATGATTTCCTTCATCATGATAGCACTATTTTTGATTTTGCTGACCATCATGGAACTCATACTGCAGGAACAATTGGCGGAGCTGGAAATAATTCAATTGGCGTAATTGGTGTATGTCCGCAGGTTACTATTGTTCAAGAAAAATTCTTAGAGGGAAGTGGTCCTTTATCAGCGGCCATTGAAGCGATTGATTACTCTATAATGTTGAAGGTAGATAGTGGTTTTCATTTCGTCGCTATGAGTAATTCATGGGGTTATCAGGGAGATTCAACTGTTGCCCTTAGTGATGCGATAAATAGGGCAAGACTAGCTGATATTTTATTTGTTTGTGCGGCGGGGAATAATAATTCAAATAATGATATCATAAATTTTTACCCTGCCAATCATAAAATAGATAACGTTATTTCAGTGGGTGCAAAAGATATCAGTGGTAATAAAGCCAGTTTTTCAAACTATGGGTTATCTGTTCATTTATTTGCTCCTGGTGTGAATGTTTGGAGCACAGGGTATGACGGGAGTGCGAATCCTATTTATGTTGCCTTTTCAGGGACGAGTATGGCGACGCCACATGTTGCAGGTGCTTGTGCTCTTTATGCTTCCGGTCATCAATCGGCACATTATTCAGAAATAAAAGCGGCTATATTAAATAGTACAAGAAAAGAACAGGCCTTTCAAGGTAAATGTTTAACTGGTGGCACTCTTGATGTTTCTACTTTTACACAGGGTAATAATGATGTGTATACACCACGACCAATTTTACCACGACCATTTGTTGATTTTACACCACCTCCGGCAGTAGCTAATTTAAGAACTACGAATATAACCGATAATTTTATTAGCATTGCATGGGATTCTGTTTCAGATCCAGAGAGTGGAATATATTTCTATGGAATAATAATCAAACAAAGTGGCATTGAATATCAGCAAATTTCAACTTTTTACAGATTTCTAAATGAAGGTGGATTGTCTCCCGGAGTAGAATATAGTTTTACTGTTTATCAAATAAATAAACAAGGATTGGTTAGCCCAGGGACAGAAATTAAAGTAACGACGACAGGGACAAAGGATGTAATTGCTCCGACTAAAGTTGTTGTTACTATTACAGCGATAAAACCGACCGAAATAGATTACGATTGGACAGACGCGACTGATAACGTAAAAGTATCTGCGTATCAAATTGAAGGATTAAATGTGGCCGGAAACTGGGGCTTTGGTGGAACATGGGTTGCAAGTGATTATCCAGCCGGAGGGTTACTTCATAATGATACTTATTGGTTTCATGTCAGGGCATTTGATCCAGCCGGGAATTATGCTCAATGGAGCGACACTGTTTGGGCAACAACAGGAGATACTACTTTTATACCTCCACCGCCTCCACCGCCTACTGATACTGTGATCAATTCTTTTTCCGGAATAAATAAAATGCTTAGTTGGCAAGTAACTCCGGCAGGTGCGGTAGAGATCCAACGATCACAAAAAAGAAATGAAGGCTTTTCTACTATTATTACCGTTTCAGCAACTTCATATCAAATATTAATTAAACCAAAAAAATGGTATAGAATAAAATATGGTACTAAAATTTCTCAAGCCATACAATTATGACCGATTTAGAAAAAAGCGAATTGAAAGGAATTACTGTTAAATTTCTAATGTGGTTATTTGGCCACACAATAATACTTGTTGCAACAGCAGTATGGTTTTACGCTGAATTAAAAAGTGATTATAGAGATGGTCAAACTAAAGGAGAAGGTAAAGAACGATATTATGAAGAAAAATTTAAAAGTTTGGAATTGCAAAATAGTATTTATAGAAAAGAACAGGAAGGTATTCAACTTCAGGTAAATGAATTAAGACAAAGACAAGATGAATTTTTACAATCAAAAAAATAAAAATTATGTTCAAATTCTTAAATGGGCCAAACCAGGAACAGTCTTCCAAAAGACTTTTCACTCTTGTGCTTATGATTCTTTGGGTAATTTATTTCTTTTCTAATCTCTATGGTGGGTATGTGCTTAGAGAAACATTTGAGGATCAGCTTTTCTATATGATACTTGTATTTTATGTCGGTATTGCTATTGAAAGTTGGAAAGAGGTATTTAAGTCAACGCCTAAACCACCGACGATAACCAAGATTGAAAATATTGAAAAAGCTGAGAACGTTGGAGGAAAACAGTAACATATCAATTAAAAGTAGTAGAACATGGGTTGGGAATTTTCTTAATCCACAGACTGCTATCTATATTGGAGCCGGTATTATTGCACTCGTTGTTTTTTGGATGAGGACAAAAGATACATGGAATGAGGTAAAGCAGAAGGCAGATGAAAAAGAAGTCCAAACATTAAGAGAACAAATAAAGGATTTAGATGAAAAGGTTACTCGTCAATATTCCATTCAAAGAGATCAGGTAGATAATGTTGGTAGAGAGGTAAGAAAATTTAATGATTGGATGAATTACAAAAACGGTTTTGAGGATGCTTTAAAACAAAAAAAATGAAACAGGATCATGATGCTTTAAAAGTTTGCGCTATTCTTTTAATAATTACACTCGTAATGGCTTTATTAAACTAAATCATATGAAAATAAGACTGATTGGTTATTTATTCTGGCTGATCATTATTGCGATCATTATTATCTTTTCCTTTCGATGCGGAAGAAGTTGTAATAGAAAAAAAGTAAAAGAGTCAGAAGTAATTGTTACCCATGATACGTTATGGACAGAACAAAAACGAGATACTTTTTACAAACCATCTTTGATAAAAGTTGTTCAAGTAGAGCGACCGGTTTATAAATTAGACACATTATACATCGAGAACTTGAAAGATGTTGATACGGCAGTAATTCTCAGAGATTATTTTTCAAAAGCAATTTATTCTGATACCCAAAAAGTCCAGTACGGGAAAGTGATTATCAATGATACGGTTACTCAAAATAGGATTGCCGGCAGAAGATTAATAACAGACCTCAATATCCCTACGATTACAACCACGATAATAAAGCCCGAATCTAAACGAAACCAGATTTATTTCGGAGTGAATGGCATGACTGATACAAAGCAGAATGTTTACTTAGGCTTCTCTGGCCTTCTCAAAAATAAACATAACGGGATTTGGGAAGCCGGAGCATTATATGGTAATGATAAACGACTTTATATATTTGGATCACGAAAATTTTTAATAACCTTTAAAAAATAATTTTATGTCAGACGACAAAAAACTTCCAAAAGATGAACATCTATTAGCTACAGGTGTAAGAATATTCTTAGGTATTATAGTCATTGTATTCATTTTATTTGGCTACGTGATAAAGGGCTCCGGAAGTGGCACAGATAAATTTTCTAATGTCACACTATGGGACGCCCTTCATCCTACTAGCTTTATTAATGGTATTGGCATTGCCTTTCTATTAATATTTGTATTTTATTTATCAGGCTTATGGCAAAGATTTATTGGAACCGTCTTGCTTCCAGCCGGCAGTGTTTGGCCTAATTATGCTGGTTTCGCTATTGGTATACTTGGATTAATATTTATATGGTTATGATATTGTCAGCAATCATATTTTTAGCTATTCTTGGCGTTGATCTTTTGACTGATCTAAGAAGATATTTAAAGCGAGAGAAAATCAATCATGTCAGAGGTTTTTTGTTGCGTATTGCTGGCCTCATTCCTTCGGTAGTCTTTCTACCGCATGATCACGTTTTAGGGGCTGCGGTTGAAGGGTTGCTTTACATGACGCTGTTTAATGGCCTTTTCAACATCATGATAGGCCAAAACTGGTTTTACATTGGCTCAACTTCATGGATTGATAAACAAATGAGGAAATTAGGCATTACCGGCTTTTTATTACAATATGGACTATTGATAAATTTAATTTTACTTTATTTTTTATGAAATTAATTTTAGAAAGAAAAATTCATAATCCTCATTCAACTGAAGGAAATTTGTATGTGAACGATAAATGGTTTTGTAATACAATCGAAGATGTTATAAGAGCGAAGCCGGGAGAATGGAACGCTGGATTAAAGGTATATGCTAAAACAGCAATCCCTTATGGTCGCTATCCTGTCTTGGTTACTTGGAGTAATAGATTTAATCGACTACTAACTGGCGTTTTTAATGTCCCTGATTTCGAAGGAATACGTATCCATAATGGAACATCTGAACTGTCGTCTGCTGGTTGTATAATTGTCAGCTATAAAGATGACGATAAACATCATGTACTTATCAATGACAAAGCTGCTATGAATGACTTATGTGATTTAATTTATAAGGTGCAGCAATCTGAAAAGATATGGTTAGAAATAGTTGATAAAAAAGAAAATGCCTCTTCTACTTAAAACTTACTGGCAATATTGTATGAGGCTAATAGAACTTAATCCTGAGTTTTTAAAATGGATTGACGATGCTAATTTTAAAACTGTTAATAGTGTAAAGGAAGCAGATGGAATTTGGTTCGTATGCCCGTTATGTTATAAGAACAATAAAAACAGCGTTATCGGAACTCATTATGTTGTTTGTTGGTGCCCTAATGTACCTCAAACAACTTCGCCAATACCTGGAAGATGGAAAATTAATGGAAATGATTTTAATGATTTAACTCTGATTGCAGGCAGTAGTTCTGTTTTATTAACTATCGGATGCAAGGCTCATTTTTTTATTACAAATGGAGAGATTATTTTTTGCTAATCACAGCGTAACTTACTGGCAATATTGTCAGCAACTAAAAAGGGTTTAAAGAATTCCTATTAGTTGGGTAAGCCCTGGTCTAAAGAAGCTGGGGCTTTTTAGATGTGAGAGACGTTTTCATCTTTTTTGTTTTAAACTCAATGTCTTTGATGAGTTTTTTTAATTGGAGTAAGTCCATAGTTACTATCATAATTTTTAATTTTATTTTACTATTTCTTCGTGTTCTATTTCTATAGAGTTGAAATCCCCGGTTGTGTATTTTGTTTTATTCCATTTATCTATAACGGCAGCCCTTATTCTTGAGGGGGTTACTTTACCTTCGATGTCAATACCTGTTGATGATTGCAATCTTTTATCTTCTTTGTTATCGAAATAGCTATAGATAATATTTGTTATTGTCTTGTTCATTTCTGGTTTTTTAATCTTGTAAAATAATGTTTTCAGGCAATAGGATTGTTGATTCTGTTCTGTTGCCCATATAAAAATGCCCCTCTCTATAGGTAATATCGTAGCTATGAATAGAGTTGTCATTATTTATCAGTACAACAACTTTTAGCACGTCACCCTCTGCTGTTTCCTTGTCTAATGGATTTAAATAAACCTTTTCGCAACCATCTTGCCGTTTGAAATTCAGTGTTGTCATTTTGATTTGTTTTTGATTGTTACTAATAAGACATAAAGGTAAGTCAAAAATAATTGACAGCAAAATCATTTGACATCTTTTTTTAAAATATTTTTATCATCTGTATTTAAGGCATCTAAATAAGCGTGAATATTGTTTATAACGTCTTCAGATACATAGCTTTGCGATTTAGAAATAATTCTTGAAAGTGTAGCATTGTTGATGCCAACCATTTTCGCAATTTGTTGTTTTGTTACCCCTTTATCTAATATTTTTTGTTTAATTGACTTCATTTTTTATATCATTTTATTTTGATACGTCAAATATAAGTGATGTATTTGAAATAAAGGCTCATGGGTCCTTTTTATTTTTCCTAACCACAAAAGTCGGCACGTCTTCGGTTCTCTCAAAAAAAGGAGTCAATGCATGGATCACAATTTTCATAGCCTGTATGCGTTTTTTGAATTCCCTGGAGACTTGTTTTTGCCTGGTTAAATTCATGTTCGGTTTAATCACTTCGTTCCATCGTTCAAAGGATTTAATTTCCTGGTCCAGGATAGTCTGAAGGCGAACACGAATAGCACGTTTAACGGTTTCGGTCATAGACTTAGAAAAAGTCATTTTTTGGAGGACTTTATAGGCATCCATAGGAATTGAGGTTTGGAGTTTAATGATTATCAATTACAACGGATGCCTGGTTAAAAGATTGCTGCAATAATTCCATAGGTTGAACGTTACCCACTTTCTTATAATTTATATTATGGATTAGTTGAAGGTTAGTATGATTACCAAACTACTGGAAATTACTTTTTCTCTATTCCATTAATAGCCAAAAGATCAATCAATTTCATGATGATTTCTTTTTGACCATTAATCACTTTGTTTAGACTTTCAATAGTAATATCATGTTCGCTTGGTTTGCCACTTCCTGGCTTCATGTCAAATACTGGTGTGCTTGTTGAGCTTGTCAATTTATGGATAGGTTTATGATTACTATTTTCTTTTTCACGGGGAACGGTTTCAATATGAAACTTTTCATAGAATAGTTGTAGGAACGATTCAGAGGGGCTTAATTTGCCGCTTAGATATTTGCTTACATTTCCCTTCGACATACCTGTAGCCTCCGTTATAGATGCTACAGGGAACTTCAGGCGCAGATTTTCTACATCTCTATAAAATTGATCTATTTGTCCTTTTGTAAGCATTGAAACTTTGTTTCAAAATTATTTTCAAAATAGTTTCTCAAAAATTTTGTGGTGTTGTAAGATAGTTGTAATGTTGTATTCACAAAGCATTACTAAAGTACTAATAACATGGCAAACAAGCAAAAAACTGATTTGGAAACTGCAAACGAGGCCATTACAAGATTAAAGCCTAGCGTAACAACTTCTGACAGAAAAGAAGCCCCTTGGGCTGAGACTACGGTTATTCAATATTTGAATGGATTAGGCAAGGACTTGGACACAGCGGTGGAAGTGCTTCAGTTTTTCAGAAAGAGAATTGAAGATCGCAGGTTGATCATAGCGAATGAAGAAAGTAATAGGGGAGAGTAAAATACAACTTGATTTCAAACAAGCAAATAGGAAATGTCCCATTATACAAGAAAAATGAAACTAAAAGTTAAAGTAAGCAATGTTACGCCTGAAGATTTAGAAAGAACAAGGCAAATACAAATAAACAAAGCAAGGGCTGTTTTTCAATCTAAGCCCTTTGTTACAAGATTATACATAGCAATGAAAACAGGTCTTGATATTTCTTTTATAAAAAAGAATTGGGAACAAATAATTAATTGATAAACCCTAAGAATTGATAATCTACTAATGACATGGAGGAAATTCTTGATTTAGTCGAAGACATTTTGGAGACCAACAGGCAGCTTATAAAATGGGTGCATCTATTACCAGAGAAGGACTACGAAGTCTACTATCCCATAGTGATGGAAACTATTGAAGAAAATATTGCTAAAGCTGAAAATCTTTTAACTGAATTGAAATGACAACAATCGAACATACACCAACCTTTCACGGCGTAGACAACGAAGAAATTATTTGCCACTACAATATTTTGGAATCAAGGATTTCACCTGAATTAAAAGCTGCTGAAGAAAAATTGCAGAAGGCAACTTACAATGTGGTTCGTCATGTGCGCAATGGGGTTGTATTTGGACTGGAAACGTTTGGGCAAGATTTTCATGATTTGGAAAAAGTGAGAAGCGTTTTGGGCGGTAAATACAAACTCCTTTTGAATACTAATTGTCAAAGGATTTTGATAAAATGATTGTCTAATGCTAACATTTATTTTTTCTATTATTTCAATTTCTTTAATGTGGATTTGCTTCTTCATGATTCCAAGATTAATAGGCCATTTAAGAAAAATAATAAAAGAAAAGGAAGCTACTGTTAGAAAATTAGACGACACAGAATCTTTCTATTAATGATAAATTTTCTCACAGCAATTGGATTTGGTTACGCTCCTTAGTTTCCACTACGGGAGCTTTAATAAGAAAAAAAGTTCTTTCAAATAATTGGCGGTTATCGGCGATAGGCCGTAGAAATGTGCAGGGGTTTACTCGAAAGCCACGGACAAAACAACAGGATAGCACAGAAGGCACATAAAAATGGTTTAAATCGGTGAAACAAGTTGTACCATGTGCGCCCGACGCAGAGTAGTCACAGGAAAACCTCACCGCCGATAATATTCAAGATACCTCATAGGTGGTTGAGGGTGGTTTGAAATAGGGCTGGTTGGTTCGGCCAGCCCTTCTTAAAGTTTTTTTGAAATATTGATGTTGGTTCGTTTTAATGGGGGCTGGATTGGTGGCCAGCTCCCTCTTTTTAAAATTAAGTTCTTTCAAAATAATGGACCCCTTGCATACCGGGCGGCTGGTACGAAATGCTTTCATGCCCGGTTTTTTAAATTAAAAACTTATTTTATGAGGCTTATACAATTGATTCTTTTTTTAATGTTTTGCGCCTGGTTATCATCTTGCGCTAGTTCACGTTCTGGATGTCCTTCACAGAATTACAGAAACATTCAAAAGCATGATGCAAAGCGTTTCCGGGTAATAAAAATGAAGGCTATTGGTTACGGCAGATATTATGTAGTGGCAAAAAGATATTTCGAAATACGTAAGGAAATATTCAGTTGTAAACCTATGGTTTTTAATGATTCAATTTTATTAAACTAAACCCCAAATACAGAGTAAAAAGACGAATGCGATTAAATTATGCGATACCAGATGGTGAATTTTGGGAAGTGATGCGTACGAAGCATTGATAACACTTATATAAAAAATAAATGATACGAAAAGAAGAAATAGAAAGAGCATTATTGTGGAATTGTACAAACGAAACAGATAATCCGAGGTTTTGGATTTGTTGGCACGCCTGTATGCTTTATCTGCATGGAGTCTTTTCTTATGAACAATTCGATAAAATTTATCAAACATATCGAAAATGCAAAATAAGTTCTTAAACAAAACGTAAAATATTATTGATCGTGCAATTAATAAATCTTATAGGCAGGCAGTTTGGTAGACTTATCGTCATTGAGAGAGGCGCAAATATTGGGCCTCATGTCGCATACAAATGCCAATGTGAATGCGGTAATATTACGACAATAAGATCGCATAGCCTTCTGAGAGATGATACAAAATCCTGCGGATGTATTAGGTCTGAAAAAATGAAACATGGAAAAACCATTCATGGTTTCTATAATACTCCGACATATCATTCTTACCGGGCAATGATCGCAAGATGTACAGACATCAAACACAAACAATACAAAGATTATGGAGGTAGGGGAATAATAATTTGCGAATCCTGGTTACAATCTTTTCAAAATTTTTTAACTGACATGGGGAAACGACCAGAGGGAACCACTTTGGACAGGAAAGACAATGACGATAATTATTACAAAGAAAATTGCAAATGGGCAACACGAATTGAACAAAATAACAATAAAAGAAAAAAACATGGAACCGAATCTATCATTAGTTAATGCAGACAACAACAAACAACCTGAAAAGACAATTCCTGAAGCAAGTGCTTTTTCAATATCAGGGTTTGAACATGCTCAGAGAATCGCTAAGATGATTGCTTCATCTTCATTAGTTCCCGACACATATAAAAATAACGTTCAAAATACTTTAATAGCATTGGAATTAGCAAACAGGATTGGAGCCAGTCCCTTACTTGTTATGCAAAATTTATACATCGTTATGGGTAAGCCTTCATGGTCGTCATCTTTCATCATTGCTTCTCTTAATGCCTGTAAAAGATTTTCACCAATCCGGTTTGAAGTAAGCGGAGAACTTGGAACAGATGATTATGGGTACACAGCATGGGCTTACGATCTACAAACAAAAGACAGATTGGAGGGGCCAAAAATAACCTGGTCAATGGTAAAGGCTGAAGGTTGGTTGAATAAAGCTGGCAGCAAATGGAAAACCATGCCTGAATTAATGTTTCGCTATCGTGCAGCAGCCTTTTTCGGGCGGTTGTATGCTCCTGACATTTTAATGGGTATGCACTCGGCTGATGAATTAGAGGACACATACTCGACTGTAGTTCCTACTGAGGAAGTAAAAAAAGAGACTGCTGACTTAGCAGAAAAACTGAAATCAAAAAAGATTAGTCAATCTGAAATAGATTTAAAATGATCGGTCAAGTAATAGCTGAAACTCCTTGGGAAATTCAAAGGCTCGGGAAATTCACGGCATCCTGCATTGATGCTTTACTTACAGAGCCCAAATCTGCTGAAGCAAAAAAGAAGGGTGATCTTTCTGAGATTGCAAAAACATACATAAGAGGCAGGGCGGCTGAAATAATCACGGGAACAATAAGAGAAGTTACTAACTCTTATATGGAATGGGGGCGACAGTATGAGCCTGATGCTGCTGCACTGTTGAAAGAATTATATCCTTCCATGCAGTTTGCAAGCATGGACAGCCCTACTTTTTTTAAATACTCAGACTTTGCCGGTGGCAGTCCTGACGGTTGGGACAAAGAAAATAAACTGGTTGCCGAAATCAAATGCCCCGAAGATCCCGCCAATCATGTTGAATATTGTTTAATCGTAAATGCGGCAGAATTAAAGAAAGTACAACGGGACTATTATCATCAAATTCAAATGAACATGCTATGCGTTGCAAAAAAATTTGGGGTTGAGTTTCATGAAATGAAGGGAATTTTTGCCAGCTATTGCCCGCTTGTGGCTGATGGTTATTTGAAATTAAAAATCATCGAAATTTTCCCTGACATGGAATTTTATGAAAAGATCCATCCGGCTTTATCGAAAGCAGAAGATTATCTGGCCGACATTATTTATTCCTTAATTCAAAAAAACGGACAAAATAATTCAATCGCCGTAAAAGACATAACCTCTATTCCACTAATAAAATTATAAACATGACACATATAACACTCCCATCATTACCAGAAAATAACAATTCAGAAATAGCAATCATTGCAAATAAGATTGAATCGGGTCTTGCTGCTTTTGAAAAAAGAAAAACTGAATTGATTGAACTAAAAGCAGAGGCACATGGGCTAAAGATTGAGTCCATTGATGATAAAGTTACAATCCAGGCTGTTTCAATCATTCGTAAAAAGCTGAAGGTTGCAAGGGTTGAAATTGAGAAGGAGGGGAAATTAATGCGTGATCCACTGACGAGGATTAACAAGACAATCTCTGAAAAGGAAAAGGAATTGGTTGCAATAATTGAACCAACCGAAAGGGAATTACTTGCACAGGAAAACTGGGTTGAATCTGAGAAAAAAAGAATCCGTGAAGAGGATGAGAGGGCCGAAGAGGCAAGAATACAAAAAAGAATAGATACCCTGGCACAATACGGCTTTTCCATTGATATCACTTTCATAAGAACAATTTCAGATGAAGATTTTGAAAAAGTAGTTGACAATGCCAGGATTGAACATAAAAAGGAACTTGCCGCTAAAGCGGAAGCTGATCGACTTGCAAAAATTCAGGCGCAGCAGTTAATTGATGAAAGAAAAGAACTGGAAGAGTTGCGAAAAAAACAGGCTGAGGCCCAGCGTATCATTGATGAACAGAATAAAAAGATTCGTCGGGAGCAGGAAGAAAAGGAAGCCACTATCAGGGCTGATCAAAAAAAGATTGAAGATGAAAAACGAGAAGCAAATCAAAAAAATATTGCAATAAGATACCAAAGGCTTGCTGATTGCGGAATGGGCGAAGGTGCGATGAGATTTACATACAATGGACTTTTAAATATTGAAAAGACTTCCATTGAAAAAATGACGGATGAAGTTTTTGAAAAGGCTATTTTGAATGCTAAATCTGCTATTCAACAACTTATTACCGTTGAAGAACAAAAGCGTAAAAATGAATTAGAACAGGCGCGCAAGGAAGCCGCCGAAAAGGAAAGACTTCGCTTGATTGAACAGGAAAAGCTTGCTAAAATTGAATCCCAGGAAAAGCTTGCTGCTGCATCTGATAAGATAAAATGGCAAACGGTCATAGAGCAAATAGGTAGTATTACTATACCTGAAATGAAATCGGCTAAAGCGAAAAAGCTTGGTATTGAGGTAAATCAAATGCTTGCTGAACTGACCGGCCACATTATTGCCAATACTAAGACTAAAAAAGAAGAATTAGTATAATGGGACTAGAAGAAATCAGAAATATTAAAAAGGTTGCACGTAAGAAAGTCAGAACAAAACAGATTAATGATAAATCTGACAAACGAAAAACTGAAGAGAAGCAGTACATCAAGATTAAAGCAGAGGTATTAAAAAAGCATCCATTTTGCCAGTGGCCGGGGTGTCCTAAAAAATCGGTTGATGTACATCACGCAAGCGGCAGGGTAGGAAAGAATTACACTGATAAAAAGAAGATGAAAGCACTTTGTCGCAAGCATCACATATTCGCGGAACTGAATCCAAACTTAGCCAAGACACTTAAGATTAATCATTCAAGATTAAATAAAATGGGATGAGGCAGGATATAGAAAGGCAAAAAGAGTTTGAGCCAAAAAGAATGGAATTTGCCAAGCAACAAATTAAATCGCTTGGCTATAAAATAACATTTGAATGTTCGACAAGAATCGAATTTATTTTTCGAAATGAGGTTATCAAATTTTTCCCTTATTCCGGCTGGCACACAGGTAAAACAATTAAAGATGGTAGAGGCATTAATAAACTATTAAAACAAATCAGATTATGAATAAGCTTGAATTGACATCGAAGCATCTTATGAACGAAATAAAGAACGGGGAAACCGAAGAAACAAAAGAAGTTATCATTAATTCAATCATGAAATCTTTTGCCTGCGATGTACTTAATACGGTGGAAAGTCTGCGGGCAATGAATGCTGATACTAAAGTTGTAAAGAGCATGGTTGATGATTACGGGATAACACTAAATCTAAAAAGCCGTCGATTTACTTAATATGAAAAATAGAATGGGTGAACAATATAATTTTTTAACTATTGTCTCGTTTAGTCACATTCAAAAGGGACAGTACTACTGGAATTGTCTATGTGACTGCGGCAATTATGCAATAGTTTCTCAGGGGAATCTTGCTTATGGGGCTACAAAAAGTTGCGGATGCAAAAAGGGGGTATTGATAAGTAATTCAAGATGGAAGCATGACTTTATAGATCACCCATTATATTCTAAGTGGACAGGAATGAAGAGTAGGTGTTCTAATCCAAAAGACCAAGCATATAAAGACTATGGAGGCAGAGGCATCATTGTCTGTGAAGAATGGAAAAAAGATTTTATACGTTTTTATGATTGGTGTATTAATAATGCGTGGAAACATGGATTAGAAATAGATCGTAGAAATAATGATGGTAATTATTCTCCCGATAATTGTCGATTTGTTACAACACGAGTTAACTCATTTAATAAGAGAAATACAGCAAAGATTTTTTTCAATGGGAAACTTCAAAGTTTTTACGATTTGGAATTATCCACAGGTATCCGAGCTCGCATATTATGGCGAAGGGTTAATGAACTTAATTGGGATATAGAAAGGGCCATTTCAATACCAATACGCCTTAGGAGGAAAATAGCATGAAATTCTGTTTTTTTGACGTTGAAACAACGGGAAAAATAATTGATTGGGGTATAACCGATCCAGGGGAGGTTGACAACTTTCCCCGCTGCATTCAAGTAGCTTGGGTAGTATCTGATGAATTAGGGAACGTATTAAAAACGGAATGCCACCTTATCTACCCGCAAGGTTGGACAATACCCAAAGAACCGTTTTGGATTGAACATGGTTTTTCTACGGAAAGAAGTATTATTGAAGGGAAACAGATGCCGCTTGTTCTGGATTATTTTTTTAACGATTACAACGACTGCGATATATTGGCGGCACATAATTTAAAATTTGACTACCCGGTTTTAGGAAGCGAGATGATCCGATATAACAAACGAGGCAAACCCAATCCTGCAAGGCAAAAGATTTGCACAATGGTAGCGGGAACGGATGTATGCAAAATTCCTTTCGGAAAAGATCACCGTCCCTGGAAAAATAAAGAATGGAAATTCCCAAAGCTATCAGAATTATACAAAAAATTGTTTGATAAAGAAATGGAGTCAGCCCACAATGCCCTGGCAGACGTGACAGCGACAAAAGAATGTTTTTTTAAGCTTGTTAATTTGGGAGTTATTAATATTCAAAAAACTATGACGGAGCAATGAGTAACAGAAAAGATATTTTATTTAACGATCACTTTCAGAATTATAAAGTTTATGCAATACCAAAAGCTCAATTAATTATTGCTGATATACCGTATAATATTGGGAAAAACGCTTACGGTTCAAATCCGTCCTGGTATATTGATGGAGACAATAAAAACGGAGAAAGCAAATTAGCCGGAACAGAGTTCTTTGATACCGATAAAGATTTTAGGGTGAAAGAATTTATGCATTTCTGTTCAACTATGTTAGTTAAGGAACCAAAGGAAAGCGGTAAGGCTCCATGTATGTTAGTTTTTTGTGAGTTCGAGCAGCAATTTAGTTTAATAAAACTCGCAGTTGAATATGGTTTGAAAAGATATATCAATCTAATTTTTAGAAAGAATTTTTCAGCACAAGTCTTGAAAGCTAATATGAGAATAGTAGGCAACTGTGAATATGGTTTAATTTTTTATAGAGACAAACTTCCAAAGTTCAACAACAATGGGAAAATGATATTTAATTGTTTAGATATTGAAAGAGATACCAAGACCAAGAAAATTCATCCTACTCAAAAATCAATTCCCCTTCTTAAAAAACTGATTGAAATATTTACTGACCCTAGCGAAGTTGTTATTGATCCTGTTGCTGGCAGCGGAACTACTCTTGTTGCAGCTATTGAATGTGGACGAAAAGCATTTGGATTTGAAATAAAAAAGAATTTTTATAAAGAGGCAAGCGAATTAATAAACGCAGCTATATTAAAAAAGCATGAAATGGAAACCCTAGGTTACGCAAAAACTGAAATAAGTAAAATTCATCCAATACTATTTTAATCTACTAATAAATAATCAAAATGTCAAAAATCACAATCAAATCGGCAAAGCTGGTAAAGGGTAAGACTCTTGAATGCACCTACTCAAAAACCGAAGACTCAGATACAATTGAGATCACCGAAAACCACACAGCAGAAATTCACAAGGATTTAAAGGCAACCTTTGACGCTATTGCAATTCACTTTGCCTTGCTCTCCGATCAAATCCCGGTTGACCAGGTAAAAGACATCAACAAGTACGACAAAAAGCTTGTTGAAAAGTTTGAAGTCCGGGGCTTCTCCATCGGAGGTAAAGAAGGTGAAGAGGGAGTAGTTATCATGGGCCATAAAATCCTGCGCAACGGCAAGGCTTTGGGCTTAAATACTCCATTCGAAAGAATTGATATAGCTCCTGAATCACGATATACGTTCATGGACGACCTGCAGACTTGTTTAAATGATGCTGAAAGGGAAATCATTCTTTACATCAACGGAGACAAGTTTGCTCCCGACAACCAGGCAGAGTTGGAATTTCCTGAAAGCAAGAAGAAGAAGAAAAAAGAAATGGAGTCAGCATGAACCCAATAATACAAAATAAGTCCTATATGGTCTTTCCTGGAATGAATGGAAAGCCTTATTTATCTTTTTATAAGCAACAAAAGGCTGATGAAATACTTCAAGTTGTTTGTGATTATTTTGGATTCGATGTTAAAGCAATAATAGGTAAAAGACGAACGAAAGATGTTTGCCTCTGCAGGTTTGTTGCTGTCTGGATGTTAAAAAATCATACTAAAATGAGTTTAAAAGAAATTGGAGAAAAATTAGGAGGAAGGGATCATACTACAGTCATTTATTCCATACGAGCTTTAGAGGGTTGGATGGAAGGCGACGCTATTTTAAAAAACAGAGTTAACGATATTGAAAAGATGCTTTTCTAAAATTAGAAGATTATATATATCAAAACCAACAATAGTAAAATATTCTTAAACAATAAAACACAATCAAAATGGGAAAGTATCGTAAAAAACCAGTAGTAATTGATGCGGAACAATGGTTAGGAACTGCTGATTCTTTAGCCAATATTGTTTCATTTACAAATGGAACTGCAAAACTTTCATTAGAAACAGCCAAATTAACCATTCCAACGCTAGAAGGCGATCACATAGCTGATGTAAAAGATTGGATTATTAAAGGAATTAAGGGTGAATTTTATCCGTGTAAGCCAGACATTTTTGATAACTCTTATGAAAAAGTAGTGGATTGAATAAGTATATAATCACTTAAAATAATGAATGAAAGATACGACATAGAACTTCTTTTGGCCCGTATCGAAGAGATGAGAGGCCACCAGCGGGACTTCTTTGCCCGTAGGATGCAGGCGGACAAAAAACTTTCCATTCAGAAGGAAAAGGAGGTCGATGAATTGTGCAAGCTGATGCGGAGGAAGGGCTACGACCCCGAAAGGTTCAAAACGAGTACAGAACAAAAAAATATGTTTTAATGATGAAAGTATTAGTTGCTTGTGAATATTCAGGAATTGTTAGAGATGCTTTTGCTTCTAAAGGGCATGATGCGTGGAGTTGTGATTTACTACAAACAGAATTACCAGGTAATCATATTCAGGGCGATGTTTTGGAAATATTAAACGAGGAATGGGATTTAATGATTGCGCACCCGCCTTGTACTTATCTGGCTAATTCTGGTCTTCATTATCTGAAAGGAAATGTCGATCGACAGAAGATGCACGAAGCCGCTGTTAATTTTGTAGTTAAAATTTGGCAAACAAAGAATTGCAAAAGGCTATGTATAGAAAATCCTACCGGTTGGCTTAATACAAATTGGAGAAAGCCAAATCAGATTATTCAGCCATATTATTTCGGAGATAAAGAGCAAAAAACAACTTGCTTATGGTTAAGAGGATTGCCAAAATTACAGGGGTTAGTTGATGTAGCTATGGATATTGAAGCTCATAAACCAAAACCAACAAAAACTATTATAAGAAAATCAGGGGTGAAAGCTGGTCAGCCTTACAATTACTATTGGAGGCAAGGCAAGACAGCACATGACATATCAAAAACATTCTCTGGCATTGCTAAGGCTATGGCTGAACAATGGGGATAAAAAATAAAAACATTTATTCATGCGACACATTTTTTCTTTTACAATAGAGTGCGATATAAGGGGCAAATTAACGTCCTGGTCGCAAACGGACGGGAAGTTGTCGGAAAAGGACTTGGTGAAATTTCAGGAGATTAGGAAGCGTGTGGAATCAATTTGCAGGCCTACGGTTGCAGGCGAACTAAAATTTGAAACTGAAAAGAAATGAAATTTTGTGATTTCATAAAAGGTTGTATTTTTGAAGTGTTCATCTTTAAAATTTCTTAATGTTCCTTAATAATTTTAATCAAAATACGCCCTTGCGTTTGGATGCTTTACTCTCTCTTAGGAGATTTTAAAGATGAACCTTCCAGACCAGGGGCATTACTTTTTAATATCCACCAATAGTAAAATAAAAATAAAAGAATATTATTTATAATGGACAACAACCAAATTTTAGTTTTAAGAGATAATGCCAAAAATGAGTTACTCCAAATAAAATCTGTTGAAGATGGCATTACTTATCTAAATAAATTAAAAGCAATTGATGTTTGGGTGAAGGCTGAAAAGAAGGACGCTGAACTTCAAAATATAGTAGCCGAACAGAAGTTGAGAACTCAAAGAATATTGGGCGAACTGATTGCGGAGGGACAACGCAAGGGAACGATACGACAAGATGCACAATCTTTTGGGAATAGTTCCTCTTCCTCACAAGTAGAGGAACTTGCTAAAACAATCCCGGAGATCGGGCTAAATCACAAACAATCTTCCGCTTTTCAACAAATTGCATCTATACCCGATGAAGATTTTGAGGGGTTTATTCAGGAAAAGAAACAGGCCGTTCACAACGCCGTATCTGAATTAACGACTTCCGGTGCGCTTGCACTTGCAAAATCTTTTCATAACAATAAAAACAAAAATGATGTCAAACCCAAACACGACTCAGAACTTGAAGCAGAAGTCAAAGAACTTATTTCAAGAATTAATGCACTCCCGATCTTCTACAGAATTAAAATCAAACGGGGTATTAGGAGAGGCAAATGAAACGATAACTATTAAAAAAATTCTTGTTACTCCAGAAATGGCTAAGGAATTTTTAGAAAAAAATATTCTTAGTAACAGAAGAGTGAGAGAGGCTGTTCTTCTTAGGTATTCTAATGACATGAAGGAGGGAAGGTGGAAAGATAATACATCTGAAACGATAAAAATAACATCATCTAATATTATAATAGATGGACAGCACAGACTTAAAGCAGTTGTGAAATCAGGAGTTTCTATAAATTTTCATATTGCATTTAATATTCCTGATAAAGTTTTTGATGTTCTTGATACTGGTTGTAGTAGAAGCGCATCAGATATTTTTAGAACCTCTGGAATTAAAAACGATAATATTCTACCATCGATTATTCAACAATATTTTTCTTTAACAACCGGATGGAAAGATATAAGTAGTTCGCCCAAAAATGCCCGTCTTACTAATGCTCAGATACTGGAACATTATTTATTAAACGAGAAATATTGGCAAGAAGTGGCCAGAAAAACAATGGTCTGGTATAATGCCTTTGCAAAAATTTGTGCGCCAAGTGTATTGGGCGGGTTTTATGCTTATTTTGAAACGTTAAATGAAGATAAAGCTTATGATTTTATTGAGCAATTATGCACCGGGTTTAACATTGAACATGATGCCATAGTACAGTTGAGAAATAAATTAATGAAAGATAAAATGTCGATTAGAAAAATGACGGGAAACTTGAAGTTTGGTCTTATTATAAAAGCATGGAATTATTTTAGACAGCCTAATCGTGTTTTTAAATTATTAAAATTCGATCCAGAGAAAGAGTCTTTCCCATTGGCTAATTAATAGAGATTTTATAATTTGGGTTCTTTTCCTGTTTTGCCCAAAACCCATATAGATGAAGGATAAATTAATTAAGATCAATTAATCATGGCTAAGGGAGACTATTATTTCCCGTTATTCTATAAAAGACTTTTAGCAAGTACTATCGGCTGGACAGACGAAGAATTTGGTATTTATATCCGACTATTAATTTATCAATTTGATAATGGATCAATACCGGAAGATTTAAAAGAATTGAAAAGAATTTCGCCAAAAATTAAAAAAAATTGGAACAGAATTTCAAAAAAATTTATAAAAAAAAATGAAGGTGAACTTATAAATTTAGTTATGGATGAAATAAGAAAGGATATTGAATATAAAAAGGAAATTAATCAGTTGCATGGTAAAAAGGGCGGTCGCCCCAAAACCAAACGGTTATCTGAATCAGAACCAAACGGTTTCCCCACAGAAACCAAACGGGTAACCCAAATGAAACCCATACCAATAATAAATAATAAAGAATCAATACAGGGAGAGAGAGAAGCCCCCACGATTTTTTATACAATTGAACATTGCCTGACTGTTGCGATGAACGATGACAGATTCGTAAACGCAAACAGGACAAACGAGAAAGAATTGTCAGAATTTAATAAAATGCTTGAGAGAGGAGGCATTTACGATAAAAATCCAGCAGACTACAAAGATCATTTTTCTAAATGGAAGGCGAGGGGTAAAAAGGAAATTAAGCCGGAAGAAAATCAGGGTATCCCAAAATACATGAAACCATTATGATTGAATTTAAAAAATACATCCATCACGGCCAGGATTTAGAGGAAGCAATTTTAGGTATTTGTCTTTTAGAAAAAACAGCCTTCGGTAGAACTTATGGGATTGTTGACGAAGAAAATTTTTATTTCAATTGCCACAGAATTGTTTATTCGGCAATGAAGGAAATGTACGATCAATCTTTGCCTATTGATATCCTAACAGTTTCAGAATATTTAGTAAGTAAAAAAAAGGTGAATGAAATTTTGGATTACAACGTTACCTATTTTCTCACAAAACTTACTAATGATGTTGTTTCATCGGCTCATCTTGAATACCATTGCCACCTAATAAAAGAAATGTGGCGGAGAAGAAAAATAATTGAACTTAAATACAAAAAAATTGATGGCATAAACGTGAATGAAGAAGTGAACAACATGAATGATGAACTGAATAAAATTTTAGGCAGCAAATATAAACAGGAATGGTATGATATGGCTGAATTAATGTACGATCTTTTAATTCATCAGTATGACATGGCTAAAGGTAAAAAAACTTTTATTACTACTGGATTTAAAAAACTTGACCAAACGAATGGTGGGTTTTATGGTGGACAAATGATTGTGATTGGCGCAAGACCTTCAGTAGGTAAATCGGCGCTTATGGGGCAGATGGCAATCAAGATGGCAAAAACCGGTAAGAAGATAGGACTTATTTCACTTGAAATGAACAACAAGGAAATTGCAGCAAGATTGGCATCTCTTGAAACGGATATAGATTTTAGTAAGGTATTCAGAACAATTGCAAACGACCAGGAACTTCATGAAAAGTTTTATAATTACATTTCTAAAAACACAATCAACTTACCAATTTTTTCAAGCGATAAAACAAAAGTGAATATCAGGGATATAAGAGCTAAGGCAACAAAACTAAAATCTTCAAAAGGTTGTGATTGTTTGATAATAGATTACTTACAGCTTGTTGATTCTTCAAATGAAAATAAGCAATACAACAGGGAGCAGGAGGTATCAAAAATATCAAGAGGTATAAAACTACTTGCTCATGAATTAGATATTCCAATTGTTGTGCTTTGCCAGCTTAATAGGGCATCAACAACCAGGAGTAAGGCAGATCGTTACCCAAAACTTAGCGACCTCAGAGAATCGGGTGCAATTGAGCAAGACGCAGATATTGTTATGTTTATTCACCGGGATTGGGTTACGGGAAACGAAGTTGACGAAGATGGAAGAAGTACAGAATTTTTGGCTGATTTATTAGTTCCTAAATGGAGAAATGGTGCAACGTCTCATTTGATTTTGGATTTTGATCCACCAAAAATGAGATTCACTGAAAGGATAGAATTTAACGTAAAAGAAATTTCATTACCATACAAAGACAAAGATGATCCATTTTAGCTGATTACACAGAATCAAAAAAGAGCGAAGATCCATTTTAAAAAAATTATCATCATGACAAACTTTAAAATAAAATGTTTCAAAAAAGATGAAACTATTGTGATAAATGTAGAAGGGACTTTGTTACCTAAAATTTATAATAGGACGTTTTTTGTTCATCCACGTTTTGAAGTTAATGAAGAAAACGAGATTGTATTGAGTGAAAAAGAATATACGGTTTCAGAGTTTTCTACCGGATTTAGATTATTATATACCAGCAACAAAGAAACTGCATTTACTGAAGCAAAAAGATTTGCAAGACAAATTGGGAAAGAATTATTTCTGAAACGAATAAAAGAAACAGAAGAAAAAAGCGGAATAATAAATCAGTGAGAAAGGGCAACTACAAATATCGTGGTAAGACAGAAAACGGATTCTTTAAGTTTCTAAGGCCTGAAGATATTTTACAGCACGAGTTTATAAAATACTGCGGGCTGGCATACCCCTGGTTGAAATATCATCATTCGCCGGACGGAGGGAAGAGAACAAAGTTTGAGCAGTTTTTATACAAATATTTAGGAAGTGATTCAGGATTTTTGGATTTAATTTTCCCAGAGCTACTTTTGATTATAGAATTAAAAGTGAAGCCAAACAGATTAACAGCAAGCCAAGAAATATGGCTAGATTATTTTAAAAAGATTGGATGGATGGCTGAAATATGCTGGTCATTTGACGAGGCAAGAGAAGTTTTGGATTTTAGAGTTCAGTCAAAAATGGGAGAAATTAATTCAAGAAAAGCAGCAATGATTTAAAAGAATTTAAACTTATTAAATTATGAGACTTACTAAACTTCAGCGGCATACAGCATACATAATTATGCTGGCAGAAGCAGAACTAAATAAGAAAGAATTGTTCAGTTCATGTTTTGGCCTTTGCCTACTGGCAAATAAATTATTTGGATTAGGGGTGGATTGTTTTAGTAACGAATATTTTTTAAACCATAATGATTGTTGGACAGAAAATCTTAAATATTTCCCGGAATATAAAAGAAAAAAACCAAATAATAAAAGCATGATTTGGCTTGCCGGGGACAAACGTGCGTGGGATAAACGAATTAAAATACTTAAGCAATGTATAATTGAAACCTATTAAATTCAACAAATAATGACAATAGATAAGGAAGAAATTATTGAATGGTGCGAAGTTAGATTTTATGACTGTGCAATGGCTAATATTGATAAAGATTTTTCGGCGCTTAAAATTAAATAAACCATGGAACCAAAATATTATGAATGTCAATATTGCAAGGCTCTAGCATTTGGGTACATGGAAAAATGTGGGTTTTGTGATACTCCGTTAATTATTGAAATTAGCGAGGTAGAATTCAATGAAAAGGCACATAGGATTATTAATAAGGATGAGTCTATACCCACTCCATCTTCAACAGCGGAGGATGAAGCATTACATTTTTTTGAATCGCATAAACAAACGATAGAAGGTGCCGATTATATTGATAAAGAATATTTTTATGTTTTTGCTGCTTCTCTTAAATCATCTAATGACGTGGATGCAAATTATATTCTTGAAAAAATAAATAATTGGGTAAATGGGCAAATAAAAAGCCTTGAAAGCGAAAAAGAAATTAATGGGAAAACAGAAAGAATAAGAATAAGGCTAAGGATTTATAATGAAATAAAAATAGTGCTTACTACCAAAAAGCAAAAAGGAGATAATAAATGACACGAATGCTAAAAAGAATTTTATGCCTAATTGGGCTACATGATAATAAGTTCATTCCAGAAGGCAATCCCGGTTGTATGCATTTTAAATGCAGGATATGTGGTAAAGAAACTGTTTAAATCAAAATCATGGAAATAAAAAATAAGGCATCTATGTCTGTTGATCTTGAATTATTAAGAACTTGCCTTTCTGCTATAATAGCCGATTATCATAAATCGGATAAAGAGTCAATTTTAAAGTCGTGTTGTAAAATCAGAAACACTATAGACTTAATGATAGATTTTACCCAATCAATTCCAGAAGATATAAAGGAGTGGATTGAGAAGGCCGCAAAAGCATATTGGGCATTAAATGATGAACGAGGCACCGCGGTAGCCTTCAAAGCTGGAGCAACAGCCATGATTGCGTATAAGGACAGGGAAATTATAAGATTACATAGGACAATTGAAATTTTGGAGAGCAATTATAATGAGTTATTTACAGATAGAACCAGCAAAATAGATGAATTGATGGCCAATGAGAAAGAAATTGAGCACTTGACTGCAAGATGCGAGGCCGCAGAAAAGGTTATTGAAATATCAGGACCCAGTGACTGTGAAGTCTATGAACTTTGGCAGGAACTTAAAAATCAACAATCATGACCCATACACCAGAACAAATAAAGCAAATCACAGCCAGGAGAGATGCCATTGAGAGCCTTCCTGCTGATCAAAGAAGGGTTATTGATTTATTGCTTTTAGAATTCAGCATTGAAGATATTCAAGCGCTTACAGGTTTTACAAAGGATGCTATAAGAGTTAAAATAGCAAAAGCAAATCATAATATCGAAGAGTATTTAAAAAATAATAATCATGGAAGCAATAAACAAATCACTTGAATCTTTTGAACAGCATGATGCTTGTGATGATTGTGGCAAAAGAACAGATGGCTTAATGATTTGTACCTATTCGCACGATGGTAGCACAACAAAACTTTGTCCAGACTGTATTAAAGATTCTGGATTTTGTTTAAGGTGTGGAAATTATTGTTCAGGAATCAGCAGCTTTGATTTTTCAGATATGCCAGGTTATTGCAGCGATTGCAGAGATGAAATAAAATCAGAGATGGGAGAATTTGACGATGATGAAGAAGCAGAACCGTACAATCCTTATAATAAATAACATGGGCTATTTTGAAAAATATAATGATTTTGCTTTATACAGAAAAATAAGCCAGTATGGAGTATACCAATATTTTGTAAGACATTATTTTAATGGCAGGACCATGCCGGAAATAAAAACGGAATTAAAGACCTCGTTTAAACGTACATGGATTATTATAAAAGATTTTGGCATCGAAGTAAAAATTAAAAATGCTGATCCTATTAAGGAAGCCAGATGTCTTATAAATAGGAGATTCATATTGCAAAATTACACATCAATGACATCTGTGGAAATAGCTGCGGAATTAAATATTTCCAGAGAAAATGTTTCTGGTTATTGCAAGAGATTGGGAATAAAGACAAAGAAGATTAAATATGTGCCTGATAAAAAAATAAAAGTTGAGCCTGAAATAATTGATCGTACAAAATTTTCAAATTATTCAAATCACAGCCCTTATGGGATAGCTGATGGTTTAAGAGTTTCATAAGATAAGGTTTAATGGTTAAATCCCGGACGCATATCAATGCCAGGCCGGTTAACTGCCACAGGTCATAAAATTTAAAAAACGGGGCTTCATTACCTCGATAATGGTTATACGTGATACTGTGGCAGTTCTTTTATAAAATTGTAGCTTAGGGGTTGAAATGAAAATCATAAACAGCTACATCGTTTCTGGCCATTCAATACACAAGTATTCGGAATGGTTTATCCCCATTAATGACCATGACCAATACTTCGAAGTGTATGAATGTGAAAACGCAAACTACTTTGTAAGAGTAAGCGACAACATTTCAAAACTTGATAGGGAATCATTCCAAAATATTTTGTCTGACACAATGGTTGAATAAAATTTTTATATATGGAAGCAGTTACTTCAAAAACAATAGCAGCAAATGAGTTGAGAATAGGCAATTGGGTAAGTTATGGAGATAATAAATTTAAGAAAGTTGATTTCGGTGTATTAATCGAAATACACCAACAATCATTGGCGACTCATAACGATTATGGAATAAGAATCCAACCAATTCCATTAACTTCTGAAATACTTGAAAAATGTGGATTTATTAAAAACGATATTGACGTATATTCAACTATCGAAATTAATGATTTTGAAATTCAAGAAAATGAAAACGTTTTTAGATTTTCTGTAAATGATGGAGAATATAATTTAGGCAAGGAAATTAAATTTGTACATCAACTACAAAATTTATACTTCGCATTAACCGGAGAAGAATTAAACATTGATATAAAATTCTCCATTCCGTAATAATAACCCAAAAGCAACTAGATGAACTAGATGAAAATGATATTTAAATCTTCCTCATGAAAAGCCAGAAGGTCCGCCTCAGTGAGTTATCCGCAGGGGCACCGTTCAAATATCGAGGCAAAGACTTCCGAACGATAACTTCCCCGAAATACAATAACTATAACATAGGCGGCACCAAAAGGCCTGTGTGGGACATGGAAAATAAAAAGGTCATAAAGCTCCGTTATGATACTCAGGTTACCGAACTTTCAGAAAAAACTGTAAATTCGAAAAAATAAGTATTAGTTTTGTCAGATTTCGGCATTCAGAAAGAACTCACTATAACTGTCATTGAAGAAGTTGGAGCGAGGGCAGCGGCTTTAAATACGTCAGCCGGCATGGTGGTGAATAAATAAATCTTCATTTTTAGTTTATTATGTCAAATAAGCTTTCCCATAAAAACGGTGCACAAACTTTTTTTATAGAATTGCAAGACATTTCTAAAATAAAACTAAATCCAGATAATCCCAGAATAATTAAGGACGAAAAATTCAAACAACTGGTAAAATCAATTCTGGAATTTCCTGAAATGTTAAAAATCAGGCCAATAGTTGTAAACGATCAAATGATTGTTATCGGAGGCAATATGCGTCTGAAAGCCTGTAAAGAAGCCGGGTTAAAGGAGATTCCGATTATCAAAGCCAGCCAGTTAACACCTAAACAACAGAAAGAATTTATAATCAAAGACAATATCGGCTTTGGTGAATGGGATTGGGAAACAATCGCTAATGAATGGGATGCAGAGCAGGTCACGGAGTGGGGGTTGGATATTCCTGATTTTAAGTCAGAGAATTTTGAAATTGAAGATATGTCGTTGAGGGAAAAAACAATGGCTCATATATTACTTTCATTCCCGATTGAAAAGCACCAAGAAATAAACAACATAATAAAACCAGTCGAGTTTTTGGATTATTGTGAAATAAAAAGAAGTTCTAATTAATGCCAAAGTATAATATAAGGATAAATAATGACAATAATTTACTAAATGTAAAGATAAAACTTAGGAAGGAAGTAGTTGATTTGGTTGATAGCCCAAGAGTTTTAGACTGCTATGCAGGAGAAGGAATTATTTGGAAGGAAATAAAGAAAGCAGAGCAAAAAGATATATCTGTTTTTTCCATAGATCGGGTAGGAAAGTATAGGGCTGATTGGGTTGGAAATAATATTAATTTTTTAAGGACAAAAGATTTATCTCAATTTAATATAATTGACCTGGATGCATGGGGAAGTCCGGTAAAACAGATTGAAGTTCTTTTAAAGAGAAAGTATACAGGGTATGTAGTTGTTACGTTTATTTCAACAATAGCCATCAATCCTGATTCGTCTCTTTGTAAATCTTACGGACTTTCTCATGAAATCGTTAAAGAAAGTCCTGCAATTGTTGGAGGAAAAATATTTAAAATGTTCTTTGATTTTCTGGCTAAAAACAGAATAAAAGAGATAAGGGTTTGCGGAACGGCTAAAAAAAAATATTTGTGGTTTTTCTTGTGTAATTGATTGAAATTCAGTAAATTGGCTATAATTAATTAACTTTTAAAACTATTTAATTATGGCAGCTATTTATGAACCACAAGGAGCCGCAAGGGAGTATTCTCCGCTTGCTCTTAATTACATTAAAGGATGCGACCATGGATGTGTTTATTGCTATGTTCCTAAAATGATGAAGCGTTTTAACGCAGGATATGTTCATTCAGATGTTTATATTAAAGAAGAATCAGGATTAATAAAAGAAGTAACAGCTAGTGCAAGAAAACACAGGAACTCTGATAAGCAGGTTTTCATTTCTTTTTTAACTGATCCATATTCTCATTTCAATAATAAAACAAAACTAACCAGAAAGGTCTTATTAATCCTTTTAGAACACAATATTCCGGTCTCCATTCTTTCAAAGGGCGGTTATAATGTACTTCAGGATTTAGATATTATAAAAAGATTCGGTGATAATATACAGGTAGGAGGAAGTTTAACTTTTACAAACTTAAAGGATTCTTTGAATTGGGAGAAAAACAGCAGCGCACCCGATGAAAGATTTGACGCTTTGAAAATTTTTCACCAAAATGGAGTAAAGACCTGGGCAAGCATTGAGCCAGTAATTATTCCAGAGCAATCTTTAGAAATTATGGAACTAACAAAAGATTATGTTGATAGTTACAAGATTGGTAAGCTAAATCATTTCCCAAAACACGAAGCAAAGTTTAATTGGACAGATTTTTTGAATAAAACGATTACAATAATGCGCAAAAACAAAAAGCAGTTTTACATTAAAAACGATTTAGCAGAATGGTCTGATAAAGACACTTTTTTAAACAAAGAAGAAAGAGATATGGATTTTCTTACACTTAAAAACAACTTTAAAAAAGAAATTGTATTGTTTTAGTCATTTTAATTTGAAAATAATACGAAAATGCCAGTAAGCCCTAAATCATTAAAAAACCTAGTATCACCTAAAAAGGGAGAAATAAGAAACCCAAAGGGAAGGCCAACAAAGTTGCCAAACCTTGACATTCTTCTGGCAGAAATATTAGGAGAAGAGAAAAACGGTAAAACAGCAGCAGAGGCCATATTAGCTGCATTACGGGCAAAAGCTACTAAGGGCGATATAAGAGCTGCTGAATTGATTTTAGATAGGGCTTATGGGAAGGCGAAGCAAAGTCTTGAACACACCGGTAAGGATGGCGAACCAATTTTCAAACCCCTATCGGATTCCCAGGTTGATAAAATAATATCTGCGTTGCGTGAAACAAAAACCCCTTGAAGCCTCATTATTCAAGCCTCTTCCCAATGAACTCAAATTGCAGCTCATATTGTCAGGGGTCGTCCCGGTTAACGACGCCTTTCTTCCTTTATGGGGCAATCAAAATAAAATAAATCTTTTATATGGATCATACGGCTCAGGAAAGTCTGTCTTCATTGTCGATATATTAATTGATGATTGCTTGAATGATGGGTATTTCAGGTGTTACTATGGCCGAAAAATATTTGAGACAATAAGGGGAACCGTTTTTAAAACCATAACCGATAGGATAAAAGAATTAAAGAAGGATCATCTTTTCACGTTCTCTGACTCTCCAAATGGTTCAATGCTTATCGTATGTAAAAAAAACAAAAATGAGTTCAACCCATTCGGGGCCAATAACCCAGATTCTCTAAAATCAATAAAGGATCCTACGCATATTTTTTGTGAGGAACTTGATCAGTTCAGTTTTTATGACTTTGGAATACTTTTTTCAAGGCTTAGAACAGAGAAGGCTAATACTCAACTTTACGGGGCTTTTAATACTGAGAAAATTTATCAATCCCACTGGATAAGAAAAGTGTTATTCGATGGGGAGTTTAAAGATCAATCAGTAAAGCATAAGAGCACCTATAAAGACAATCTTTTCATAAATCAAGATGACTACTACGAAAAATTGAAGCTTATAGCAAATGGCAACGCGGCGGTTCTGAATGCTATTGCTAACGCTGAATGGGGCATCGTGCGAACGGGTGGAGAGTTTTGGAAACAATTCGATGAAACAAAGCATGTAAAAAAAGTACAGTACAGCCCAGGGGTAATTTGGGTATCATTGGATGAAAACGTTAATCCATATGTAACGGTAACCGGCTGGCAGGTTCGTGGCACAGCCATTTTCCAAATAAAAGAAATACTTTGTTATTCTCCAGACAATAATGCTCCAAAAGCTGCAGGCAAGGCTGCTGATTGGCTTGACAGCATTAAACACACAGACATGGTCTTTGTATGCGGGGATCCATCGGGGAAGAAAAGAAGCACGGTAGACGCTAATAGTAAGTCGTTTTATGATAAGTTCATTGAAGTTCTTAAATCAAGGGGATATAGAGTAACCGACAAGGTTATGAAGTCAGCCCCGGAAGTTGCTTTATCTGCAGCTTTTGTGAATGCTATTTACGAAAACAATTTATATGGATGGAGTATTACGATTTCAGATACCTGTTTTTCTTCCATAGAAGATTATGTAATGGTAAAAGAAGACGCCGAAGGTAAGATGCAAAAGACAAAAGAGAAAGACCCTGAAACAGGCGTGACATTTGAACCACGAGGCCATATTTCTGATAACAAGAGATATTTAGTATTAACCATACTTGATAAACAATTTCAGGAATATAAGGGTATGAAGTCAAACCTTAAAAACCAGGTTGGATATTTTGGGTAAGTTCATTTCTTTCAATTAGTTCTGAAAATATCATTAGTTTTGTTTTCAAACTAATATTATGGCAGCAGGAAAATTAGGAGAATGGCAATTTCAAGCAAAAGCTACAATGGCGGGCAAGATCAGGCGTTCAGAAATAATCAAACAAAAATTTTATAAACCACTTGATCTGTGACACTACAGCAACTTCAGGCGCTCATGGCCGCCGGCGACATGGCAAGGTGCATGCACACCTTAGAGATTAATTGCACCATAAAAAACGTTTATGATTGCCTAAAACAATATGACCCTTATAGGCATCAGGTATTTGATGAATCTATAAGAAAAAATAAAATTATTAATGACGGCGAAGGCGGGTTATCTGATATTGTAAAAGTGGCAAGATTGCCTTTATCACTCCAAAAAAAGATTGTTTTAATTGCCGCCGCCTTCCTCGGTTGCCCCGAAATAGATGTCACTACAGAAGGACAACCAGAAGAAGATTTCGTTACAATATTAAAAAAGATTTGGGACGATAATAAACTTAATTACAAGTTCAAGGCTATTGCAAAAAAGACGATGAGCGAAAGACATTGCGCCGAACTATGGTACGTGAACGATGCAGAGGCTGACTACTGGCTTGATTATCCAATGGACTCTAAATTTAAAGTAGGAGTGAAGCTTATTGCAGGATCGCTCGGTGATAGCCTATGGCCTGTTTTTGATGATTTCGGTAACATGATTGCATTTGGGCGGGGGTATAAAGTGATGAATGAAAAAGCCGAACTGGTTCAACATTTCGACGTATATACAGCGGACGAGATTTTCAAAAGCAAACAGGAAGGGAATGCTTGGTTATTCAGCAACGGTGTCGATTATACCGGTCAATTTACAAGCCTTCCGAATGAATTAAAGAAAATACCGGTTATTTATTACTGCAAGCCTGCTACTGAGTGGCATGATGTACAGCCACTAATTGAAGCACTTGAAACTATAACCTCAGATCATAATGACACAAATAAATATTTTGGTAGTCCGATTGTTGTCGCGTCTGGAAAGGTGGAGGGGTTTGCTCAAAAGGGCGAAACAGGCAAATTATTAACAGCAGAGAATGGCGCCAAAGTGGAATATTTGACTTGGAATTTTTTGCCAGAATCTGTTAAGCTTGAAATGGATAATTTGAATAGGTATATTCACACTCTGACACATACGCCGGATATTAGCTTTGAAAACTTAAAGGGGCTCGGGTATTTCTCTACAGTAGCACTTCAAACAATGTTTTTAGACGCACATCTCAAGGCCTCCGATAATGAAGAAATATTTGGGGAAGGGGTTCAGAGACGAATTAATTTTTTGAAACACACCATAGCCATTTTAGATCCAACATATAGGTCTGTTTTGAAACTGACCATTAAGCCGAAGTTTGAATATTATTTGCCGAAGAATACCGTTGAGCTTATTGAAACTCTTACCAAAGCTGTTGATGGTAAAATACTGAGTAAAGAAACAGCCATTGAGCAAAATCCATTTGTCGTTGACCCAAAGGCTGAATTGGAAAGAATTGATGCGGAGACGGTTGTTATTGTGCCTCCGATTCCTGTGCCTAGCAATGGGGTTCCTGTTCCTTTAAAGTAAAAATCTGTAATCTGTTGGTTTTGGATTGCACCTCCCAGGCTTCTTTTTAGTTGCCTGGTTTTTTGTTTTGTAATGTCAATAAAGTTTTTTAGCTTCATAATGATTTACGCTTTCATTATGACAATTAATCTTAAAATTTCATTTAAAATAAGGCTCGAACCCGGTGGTTCTTCACTTTCATAGTGTAGAGCGTAAATCACATCGGGGGAGAGCCGTATAATTTTTATGAAAAGAGCAATTTGTAAATTAAAAAGTCTTACGCCTGTGACATTCGGAAGGCCATTTCAATTTGAGTTCCCAAAAGAAGAAAAGGAACGAGATGATTTATATGATTTAAGAATATGGAAAGAAAGGGCACATTTTACAAAAGAAGGGTTTGTAAAAATACCGGGAATTATGATCTCAAATTGCATTAAAGATTGTGCTCAGTTTTCAAGCATACAAATACCGGGCAAGGGTAAATCGCTGTATACAAAACATTTTAAAGCTGGTATTTATATAAGCGACGATATTGTCACAAAAGTAAAAAAGGAAGACTTAATGGGTGTATCACAATTTGTTCCAAGCAATGGAAGGACCGGGGGGACGACAAGAGTAGTAAGAAAATTTCCAATTATACATGAATGGGAAGGAGAAATTGAAGTATTTATTGGAGATGATGTAATTATAGCCAGTGTATTTGAGACCGTTATTAGAGAGGCTGGTAAATTACGTGGAATAGGTACATGGAGGCCAGCTAGTGGCGGGAATAATGGTAGATTTGAATTAATAAGTATGAAATGGATTGAATGACTTTTTTGAGATGTGACTGGATTAGATTTGATTCGATTGGATCCGATGTGATAGGATTTGATGCGATACGATTCGATTGGATGCGATCCGATAAGATATGATTTTTTAATTATAAAAACATAATAAATGGCAAAATCAATACAACAGATTTCAGCCGAAACGCTAAGGATAGAAAATATTCTTTCTTCATCTACTCCTGGCGAATATTTTTCTTATAGTCAATTAGAAGAATTGACCGGCATAAAAATGGATAATAAGGGCAAGACTTATTTAAGAACTGCCCTTAAAAGATGCAAAATATTGAAAGAAACG